>JACCDZ010644482.1_pt1 | contig 11505 bp, 13 predicted proteins | sample 7449551 | NCBI WGS metagenome assembly JACCDZ01 (sample SAMN15323452, study PRJNA562643) | freshwater metagenome | isolation source: river surface water | place: USA:Blue River Watershed | collected 2017-08-18
CCTGATAGTCACCGGGGTGATGGTTGAAGAACAATATGAGTGGATCAAGTGATGGAACATTGGCTTGATCATGGAAATAACCTCGCATGTACTCCCACGTGCTACGACGCAGCTTCTCGATGTAGCAGCTCCCTGCTACCATGTCAACGGTGACCATCACAGTCCCACTGAACTTAGGATGTTCCAGCTCCATTACGACCGTCCCTAAGCGGTCTTGTTCAATGCAGGAGTACAACTTCATGGTGGCTACAGGAACAGAGTTCCCGGTGAACGTCCGGTTAATAATGTCTTTGTTTAGACCCCGGTAGTCTAAACATAAGTTGCCCTGGATTATATTCCATCCAGCTAAACCTTCTGGACAATAACGTACTAGTAGGTTAAGCAGGGTTGTTTGGTGCATTACTTCGGCTTTACAGTTGGCGATATTCATTTTGTTTCTCCAAGAATGATGAGGTTTGTTCAGTTTGATAACATATAACCGAAATAAAGTAATTTTATAGCAAAAAAAAAATCCACACTCCCATGACGAAATGTGGATTCTTTAAGTCTTTGTTATTCTGTTGTTATTATAGAAGTAGTAGTGGTCATGTCCCATGACATTTCTTCCTTGTGTTTGTATTAGGCACGGGTCCCTTTCGTAGCTTCCGCGATTAACGTGTTGAGTCCTGCACGAAGTGTTGGATGTTCTATGCGCTGATCGCCGATGTGCGAAGTTACCTTGTAGCGGTCAGGTTGCGAGAAGTCAACATCAAGCACATAGCCTGCTCTTGAGAATGACATGTTTTGGGCATTTACGTCCATTTGGACTTCACGTCCCGCTGCCTCAAGTTGTTGTACGATGCTGATGGCATCACTTGGGGATTGATCTAGGTAACGATGTGGCATGGTGACCTCCTTGCTAGATGGTTTAAAGTTTAGATTTGCCGCAGTATACTACCACGGCAAATGATGGGGATGTCTGTAAATAAAATCGAGTTAAATCCACATTTTAGATTTATTCAAAGTAAACGGCACGGATGTTATCGCGAATACGTTCTAAAATCAGATAGCTACCGACCATGTCGGAATGGACGGGTTCCATTGATAATCCCCAGTGAGACTTAACGTGGTATAAAGGGACGTGACTGAAATGACAACGGGGTAGATTCATCTATCTTGAGTGACTTGACATGATCCATGAACAGTTGACGTAGACCTGCGAAGAATCCCATGTTAGCGTATGGAATCCGTGATATCGCTTGATGTTGTAGACGAGTAACCAGCTCAATAAGTTGACTCGTGACAGGATATACACCTACAAACCGCACAAGGAGTCGATTTGCGATACCGATTGAATGGGCAGTGAAGGCATCCTGCCCCGCCTGAAGTGTACCCGCGTCGCCTAATGCTTCGCGACATATCTCATTGAATTCCAAACTGGTTAAATTCACAGTGTTGTCGGAGCGTCCTTGGTAGAACATATCCCGTGCTCGTTTCTGCGATTCAAGCATGGCACCATAGACATCGCCAGATGGATACCCTTGTGGATAGTCAGTGATCGGAACGCCTACTTGTCCATACGCAGTACCCGGTTGACGCATGAGTCCTTTGGGTTGCTGCCGCTGATACTCTGCCGAGAACTGGCCATTGTTAACAGGCATAGCTTCCCATAGTTCGCCAATGCGACGCAACAGTTCTTCTTTAGTCGACTTCACGTAGTCTTCCATTTGCTTGACGGTACAAAAAGCCTTGTCGTTGTTAAACACGACCTGCCGACGACGACTTACATGCTCCGCTTCGCCTTCAAAGAACAAAGTCGTTAAATGTTCATTGAATACAGCAATTGCTCCAGTATCAATCTTGACCACGTTAGTACGAATTTCCTTGATCAACGCATCAATCTCCTTCAATGTCCGCGTGATCAATTGTTCAGGTACAAGTATGCCTGCTTCTACGTCCTTGCGAACCTTTGCAAGTAAACGAACGCCTGTTAGATGGTAGACGCCATCGGTCGCCGGAATACCTGGCAGTAAATCAACTGAACCGCGGATAGGGATATCAAGAACGTAGTCTAGCGGTATCGTGACCGGAGGGAAAGCGTCTGCAATGCCAGCCTTCGTGGCAGCTTCTTCGATCAACTGACCTAATGGCTTGCTGTCAAAGGTTTCTGGTTCGGCCACTTCGCCTTCAGTATCGTTAATGATTTCAACGGTCTTCATGACACGGTTGAAAACTTCGATGAAATCATCTTCTCGTAGGCAGTCCATGAACTTTTCAATGTGACATGTCGCCTCATGGATTTCTGCCAGTGCGGCAATGCGAAGCTCCTTGTCGCAGCTTTCGTCATGCTTGATCTTATTACGCAGGAAGAGAAGTCCTGCCAGTACTACAGTATCTTGCTTCATTGGGCCGAATATATCGGTTGAACCATTCAGTAGACGCTGATACTCTGATAACAGGTATGGATAGCGTGGTTGTGATTTAGTTTCTTCGGGATTCATTTTAGGTATTTCCTCTGTAGATTGGGGGTTAAATAGATAGTAGGTAGGCGATTTGAATTTGATCCTGGTGAGCTTGACATTCAGGTCTTCAATAAAGGTCATTGGATGGAAGCCTTCATCAAGATGCTTTAGTAATTCACGGACCTCCATCTCAGCAGCCCGACGTGATGCGGACGTGTCCCCATCGAGCAACCGTATAACTCGAACGATGAAACGAGTAAGGAACATTTCGAAGTCTATTACCCCTACCTTATCGCAAGGTTGACTAAGGATGTCCGTGATGATTTGATCGACGTCGGCTGTCTCAAAGATGATAGGTTTAGTTTCTACTTCTGGGGTTACTTGTGCCGCAGGGGTTACTTTCTTACTAGAGCGATTGGCCATGGTATTCTCCGGTGATTGGATTGAGGGTAAATTGTTTAAGTTAGAGTGGACTTAGATTGCAATTGACGTAGTCGTGCCAAACGGCGTTCTAAGGGAATTGGATTGAGCTTCTCTTCGAAGTCCTCGACAGTAAGCTTACAGAGTTTAACTTTCGTCTCATGTAAGACGAAGTAGTAATTCTCTTCTTCCTTTGTAATCGAAGCATGGGTGTAATGGTAGCTATTATAACCATGGGTAATTTCCATGTAGTAAACCTCTTCTCCTACATGGGCGAATAAATAGTTCTTCCCCAGAAAGGGGAGTCCGACACGATAGTCTCGATCATGAACATTCACATTCCCAATTAACCAATAGCCTGTTAAGTCTACACCCGCACAGCGTTTCCAGTGTTCTAATTTCTCAAGTACAGTTGGCATCCCATTGTCTCTATTCATTACCACTAGAATAATGAGTAACTATAATTAATTTCAATCATGAAAAAAAAAAGAGTCCCCGTAGGGACTCTCTCTTTCTCAGCACCAGCCAATGGCATTCGCTGCAAACCGATTGTTGTAGCCAATGGAAGTGTAGACCTTGTTCTTGAACTGGATGCGGTAGAGTTGTCGTTCCAAGTCTTTGAGTTCTGCTTCAAATGGCAAGAGAGTCTTCCGAGATACAATCAATTCATTGAAATTCATCAAGGACGACCGGGTGTAGCATTCCACTAGACGAAGAAACTCATTGGAAGACATCGTCGGGAGTTCATCATAGAGTTCAAACAGTGCTCTTGTAAGATCAATGAACCGCGTAATATCAATCCCAGTCGCTTCCCGATCGGATGGCACAGGGTCATCCTTGCTGTCTTTTTGAGCCAAGGTCCCCATGAACACTGACATGGTTGAATTTACTGAGAGCGGTGAAAAGCTATCAATGAAACGACTAAAGATTGCTCGACGACCAATCACTGAGTCAATGCCTAAAACTCCATTCTGTTCGATCTCCTTGGGTCGATTGCTAGATCGACGCAGGCTATTGATCGCTTGTTGATTCAGTCTCTCAACAGTCAATCCAAAGTCTTCATGTGCCATGTCCTGACGGACCTGCCTGAGCATCTTCTTCATCTGATTACTGATGCTGTATATCGAAACGAAGTCCTCTCTCTGTTCTATTGAAGGTACCTGTTTTGCATCTTCAAAGTCCAATAGCATGTCACGTTGACTAATCATCGTGAGTAACTCTTTGACTAGCGCATCTGATCGCACTTCGTCTGACTTTAGCACTGGGTCAAAGATGACAGCAGTGCACTGCTTATATAGTTCAAAGTAGCGATCCAATGTCAGCAGTATCGCGCTAGGTACCATGAGGTTATGCGCATGTACAGGTGCGTTCGTCTGTTGGGTACGTCGCACGTAGTCAAAAATCACCATCAAAGTTTCATTGACTGCATCAAAGAAACGCTCTGGTTCATCAATGTATTCTGAGTAAAGACTACGTCCGTAGATTTCCTCGTAGATCGCTCCATAGTCATCACCCTCAGGGTCATCCATGTAGCAAGGGTAACTGTGATTACTTGTGCATGGAACGGCACCGGCAAAATGACAACCCTCTTCAATGTAGAAGTACATGAAGTCCATATGTCTACTGAGTTCTTCAATTACCGGTAAAGGCGGTGACCATGCCGTGTCAAACCAGACTTCATACTCCTCTTGATCAGGAGATAAAGTCGGAATGTCATTATGGCAGCTATTCCACTTCGTCCCCCAGTGACTACAGTTCCAATTATACCAGTCACCGTCAGGATATTTCTTTTTAAACTCCTCACTGTCTCTATCGACATCTCCCGTACCATCCCAAACCGTATCAGGTTTGGGAATGACTTTATTAAAATCAAGTCTCAACTCTTCTCCTTCTAAAGTAATAAACGGTTCCAGCTTGATTCGGTCTTCTTTCCTCATGACCATGAGATTTTGACACCAATTAGGCATAGTTTACTCCTAAGCGACTTCGGCGAGTTTAGGTTTACATGCAGACTTACGTTCTACTTTAGGATGGTAGATCGCACTCATTTGTTTCATGGAAATGTTCAACTGACGACAGACAGCAATGAACTTAGACTTTTCTGTTGAGTTAAGTTGCCCATGTTTGTATTTCTCCAATAATTCACGTAGCGGGACAAACTCTAATTGGTTGACGTTACGGGCAATCCAACCAAAGCGGACTTGGGCATTATTCGGTGATAATGTTATACCACCGTCCATTTCCTGACCAAGTAGGTAATTGGCCATATACTGACAGTTTAGTTGGGTACGCCAAGTCACCGCTTCATAGCGACGTCCAACCACGTATCCGCCTTTCTTAATTTCAGTCAGCGTATAGAGGTAACTCATGGAGTTCTCTATGGTAATGTTACAGTCGTCTACCGGATCATAGCCAGTTAGACGGTCAGTTTCGAGTTCGATGTTTTCAAGTTTCATTTTAAATCTCCAACGGTTGAATAAGCGCTCACTGAGATGAGCGCAGGTTTTCTAAAGCATATTTAATTAAAGATCGACATAGATAGAGAAAATTAGTATAGAGTCGTTTATCACTCCCTCTTTCCATTGCAGACAGTGAACAGATAACACGGTCTATTCGTAAATCAATTTCCCAGCTATCCTCACGAGTGAAGAATGGTTTACCTGCAACCAAACGCTGAATCAGTTCTTCGAGTTTTTTATGTCGCCCCAGAGCGGTATTGAAGTGAATGTCAGTAGTTTGATAAATTCTCGCCTTACCATCGCATGGATATTTCAATATGTCTCGTTCAATGACATCACTGTACTTGACTAAACTCTGGTAAATAGCATCACGATACTGCTCGGATAACCGATCAGTCGGAAGTACAGGAGGCGAGTTTAAGACAATCTCGTTGACCTCAATGATAGTTTCTCGGTCATTGATAGCCATGGATGACCTTGACTCAGGCGAATAAACTAGTTTACCCCATTCCAGTACTTTGACATTGTATCGACCGACAGAGGTAAGCCAGTAAACGAAGAACTCGAAACCTCGCTCAGCCAACTCGTTAAAGATACCAGTGGGCAAGTTCCCCTCTAGTTCAAAACGCCAGATCAAATACCCTTCTACCACGTACTGGAAAGAAGAATTGACGATGTCCTCCATGGTTCCCCAGTGTAAGAAACGTTGCACTTTCATTTTTGCAATATCATCTACCACACAGGGTTTCTTTACAGCATTCTTTACACCAATGTCGATAGGTAAGATGTCATCGAAAGTCAAGTCGTTGACAATTGGGTCTGCGGGAGTCTTGTGGTGCATTTCGTTTCGTTCTAAATAGAGGATTCGAAATGTCTCCGCAGAAAGCTCTGGGAAGACCAGAGCAATCTCGTATCGCATGTTACACTCCTGAATGCTTTTGTCAATAGTGCCGCATCTGCTGGTTTTGACTGAACGATTTCCATTGCGTTCTCCGCTGCTATGTCTGATTCAAGCAATGCACTATAGAGGTCTTGTTGTTCACGAGTCAGGGTGGAAAACTCTGGAAATAAAACAGGTTTTAATTTCTCCATCGTTTCCTTGACCAATTTAGGTGATAAAAGGTCGTTCAGTTTACTATTCAGTTGACCTACAGAGAGACCTTGCAAAAACCATGCTTTATCAATCAGACGCTCAGCGCTCCAGGTATATTCCTTGTGTAAAGTGAAAGCAATCTCTCGACCGATGTCTGTTAAGCGTTCGTCTTTCTTAATCGTCTCTAGTTTCTCAGCGATTCGTTTCTGACGTGCTTTGGATTCCTGAATACGTAACTCATCACGTTTAGTCTTGAGTTCCGTCAAGGCAATGTTTTCGTGATAGTACTTACGTGCCGCGTAGCTATCGCTGAAGAGTGCCAGTTTCTTGAGCTTCCCAAACAGCACCTTGTGAGAAACAGGAGTTTCAATACTGAGTTCATTGACGCCGTCAATGAACTCAGTGACAATACTTTCGAATTGCGGACAAGGAGAACCAATGTCCTTGCTAAAGTTTTCATAGTCAGACATGGCCTCGACTTCGTCAATGATGGTATCTAAATCAGAAGACGAGTAATTCTCTCCGTTGAATGGTTCAACAATACCGAGAGCTTCGAGATAGCCATTGATATAATTGTACGAACTATAGTTTCCTTTAAAAAAGTACCAGTTTAATGGCATGTTCGGTGAGCCGCCTAGGATACGGATCGAAACGTCTTCTCCTAGAGTCTGCGCAAGCCGTTCAAAACCCAAGGTGGGTAAAGGGCCATAGACGACAAAGAAATAAGCCAGCTGCTGGCCATCTTTAAAGATTCGATCTTCTGCAACGTCATTGGCTAAAATGACAGGTGAAGCCGAACCGACAGTGACATTTAAGTAATGATGCCAGCCACAATCCTCGGCATTCAGTAATGCCTGGGCATGTTTCAAATGAATTTTAGCTAAGTCAGGATTGTTCATTTGAGCGAGAGTATCACTGATCTCTCCAATCTGACTTTTGTTCATTAGAACCGCTTCTGGAATTTCACCCGAGAGTAGTTCTAAAGCAACACGCTGATTACCTATTTCATCAAGAAGTTCTTCCGACATGTCCCCTGCCGTCAGAATCCCAAGATCAGCTAATAACCCATCTATAACTGTCTTAGTCTTCTCATGTTGATTTGCTGGGTTTTGAATGGAACCGATGTAAAATTCTAATCCACCGCCAAACATTGAGAGCATCGAGAACGCGTTGCTCCAATCCGCTAGTAACTCTTTTTCAAACTTCATTTTTTGCTGCCTCCGATGTAGTTTCACTTCATAGCCACTTTGATAATATATAACTCTGATTTCTTTGTTTCCTTTTCATATGGGGAATAAGCCCCTTTCAACTGGAGAAATATATGGCGGCACAACCAAGTTTACCCTGGATTACGGAAGCTACGTCTCATATAGGTTTGTCCGAAATCAAGGGGATTAAACATCATCCTACTATTGTTAAATGGTTAGAGGATCTCAAGTCTGGATGGCGTGAAGACGAAACCCCCTGGTGTCGTGAGGGAGATATCGAAGTCTTAACGGTTGACGGTTTCATACGTTTTGATAAGCTTAAGGAATCTAAGCCATCAGCAGTGGCGCAGCTTAATCGCGTCACAGGGCAGGTGGAATTTGTAAAACAATTTGAATATATAGAAAAGGATTATGAAGGGATTGTTTACGATGTCGAGCGTAAGGGTCTAAATTTTACCTGCGATCCTAAACATCGTCTATACGGGGCTTTTGATGGCAGCCGTAAGCTTGGACTTCGCGAAATTAGTAAAATTTCCAAGTTTGGCGCCCACGTGCCACGCATTAAGTCATCGCAGATGGACGCACCTATCACGATCCAATCTCTCATGTTTATGGCAGCTTTCTTGTCCGATGGGACATATCAGGATAATTCTAAGCATATTCGTTTCAAGTTTTCAAAAGAGCGCAAAATCGAACTCATGGAGAAATTTCCGTATCTAAGTAAACAAGTGGATACGAAAGTCTATGGCGTGAGCAATTATCCGTATACCAATTTTAAGTTCGATAAGTCTCTGTTAAAAACTGAATTCTTATCTGAGTATAAGTTGATGCGGTGGAAATTTGTACGTTCCCTATCGTCAGAACAGTGTAAAATCTTTATTGACACCTATGCGAATTTTGATGGCACTATCGCTGAAAACGGTAGTTATGAGGTCTACACGTCCGATCCGCGTCTGCAGGAGCAGCTTAATTACATTGCCACAATGGCCGGATATAAAAGTACACCATTTAAAATTAAGCAGGTGAGTGCTAACTCTAAAATTGAATATCTCTACCATGTCTACATTTCTAGGAATAAGTATCGTTCAATTCAAAAGAAACATATCACAGAAAGAGAATTTAAGGGTAAGTTGTACTGTATCTCAGTACCATCGTCAGTAATGATCATCCGCTGTAGAAAAGGTACAATTATTCCGATAGGTAACTGCGGAACTTTCGTGGCGCACTGCTTGCAGACGGCTGGATTAAAACGTGGTACAGTAAACTCACGAGTCAAATGGGACGGTAAGTCCAAATCCCCTGCCGGGTACTATCCGTTCAACTGGTATGGTGCACTGGACTACTCCCGTGAAGGTGGAACTAAGCTTGACAAACCAGCTTATGGCTGCGTGGCGGTTAAGTCTCGAGTAGGTGGGGGCCACGTTGCCTTTATTGTCGGACGCGATAAAGCGTCTGGTAAGTTAGTGGGTTTAGGCGGGAATCAGTCTGATAAAGTATGCTATGCACTTTATGACCAGTCTGAATTCTCAGGATTCTACTGGTATGGTACACAATCGACACCTGCGGCTGGACGCTATGACTTACCTATCTTAACTGGTGTAAAAGCCACTAAGGTAAGCGAAGCCTAAAAAAAAAAGAGGGCTACTGCCCTCTTTTTTTTTAGATCATGGAGTGGACCGCATCTAAGTAGTGGTGGATATCACTTGACTCATCTCCATGAAAATATAGACACCAATCCCCATCATTGCGTATTTTCAAATTGGCATCGGGATGAATGGCTTTGATGAGTTCATATGCTTTTTCAGCCTCCGCTTGGGTTTCATAATCAAAGGTCGCGAAACCGTCCCCATCGCCACTCCCACTACTATCGTCCATAATCTCTTTTAGTTGTCTCACAGTGAAACCAATGCCCATGAGAAATACCTCGGGTGACATGTCATGTTTAATTAACAGGTCCTCTAATCGAACGTCGGTATCCTCTATAAATACATAATCATATTCGACCAATATTACTTTAACAGCAGGGTTGGCTTTCTCTAATTTCTCTAACATAGTTTACTCCTCAGTATCCTTTATTTTCTTGGTATCTAAATTCATTCAAACTCCTCCAAATAGTCTTCTAAGCTATCTTGATCATCACGGTCTTCTTGCCAGAGTGCAAAGTTATCGTGTAGAACCACTCGGCCAAACACGTCTTCGCCATAGCCGCCATGTTCTTCCAACGCCTGAAGGAGGCAGTTGTGTACCATGTTACGCTCATCAAAGTTGAGTTGATCTAATTTATTTGCATACACGACTTTAGTCATGGTTTATTCTCCGTGGTTAAGTAAAGACCAGAGTCTCTCTAATAGATGTTGTAGTTCGCAAGTGTCCTTGCCTGTAAACAAGAGCAGCCATTCATCTAAATCGGTTGTAGCGGTTAGACGTGCATCGGGATAGACCGCTTGGATGATATTCAAGGACTCCATTGCCATTTCATGGGTGAGGTAGCAGTAACTATGACCTATCCCATCTTCAACATCTAGTTGGGTAAATCCACCAACACCGGTCAAACCATTGTAAATAGCATTCAGTTCCGGTAAGGTAAAACCAATGCCCATCAGGAACACTTCTGCCGGCATGCCGTAGTGGATTAAGAACTGTTCTAAATCGACATCCTCGTCACTCGCTCTGGTATTGAGATATTCAGTCGCAATTGCCAGTACTTGAGGATGGGCATCCTGTAGTTTCTTTAACATGTCACTTCTCCTCGTCTTTGACAATGTGCATCTTCGCTCGTTTAACCGAAGCATCTGACATACGAAATTCTGAGCGCATGATAGCAATCCGACCATTTACCCAGTCGTCCGTAAACGCTTTGAGTTGCAGGAGTAGGCGTTGATCTTCCAATTCGGCTTCGGCGATGGTAGCGTATGACGCTGCCTTATGCTCAGCTTCTTCCTTCTTTCTTTTATAATCCCTAAGCAAAATGATCTCTGCTGTTTTTTCTTCAGCCATGATTACTTTCTCCTTTATTCAGCATGTTGTCTCTCCAGCGATTGAACTTCTTTCATTAAACTAAGCTATCTGTATATATTAGGGTGGCTCGTATAAAACGACGAGCCACCTATTCCTATGAGTAGATAACATCCTCCGGCCAGTTGATTTTACCAGTAACGTCTAGCTCTCTGAGCTCTGCAAACGTAAGCTTAACTTCTCCCTGTGGGCGCATAAGTTGACCGAGTTCACCGAAGTCTCCTTTACGTATCCGTAAGCCGTCGTGTTGTTGAAACTCTTGGTCTGACATATTGAATGTCCTTTTTGTGTAAATTGAATTATGTCTAAAGTGAATGGTCGTTTACTTTGGACGTGGACGTAGAGAGCTGTAACTCTCTACGTCTGAATAGTGTATAATTCAATTAAAGTCGTTTGTGTCAAACCAAAAAAAAAAAAGACTCCCATGTGGGAGTCTTTTTTTTTTTCTTAGCAACGTTGTCCTTACTCAGCTTTCTTTCAAATTACCAACTAATCGCTCCTCCGCCTGTTACAGAGTTTCCTCCCCCATGCAGTTTTACTTCATAGCTGTTTATTAATTCCATGAACCAGGTCATATGCGGACTCGGGATTGGGTCATTCCCGCTAGTCGGAATTTCTGCCAGATTCATGTATTGATACATCGTGTACTGGTTGAACCACTCTAGGTCTTTGTAGTCACCCTCATCCACACTAAGTACAGAGTTTAAGTCAGTTTCAATGTTACGAAGTGTCTTAGCCTTCTTTCTTAGCTCTTTTTGGAAGTCAGGATTAGCGACGTGTCCATTTTCTTCAATCGCGGTTTTAATGATGAGCTTCGCCATTTGTTGATGATGCACGAGGTCACGTAGCATGCGTTGACATAAGGCGGC
>JACCDZ011948860.1_pt1 | contig 11505 bp, 12 predicted proteins | sample 7449551 | NCBI WGS metagenome assembly JACCDZ01 (sample SAMN15323452, study PRJNA562643) | freshwater metagenome | isolation source: river surface water | place: USA:Blue River Watershed | collected 2017-08-18
GGCTGCCGCTCTTTCCCGTTCCTATACTTATACTAATTTAATTCTCATACTCTCCTCCCTTGTCCCCATACTCATACTGATACTCTATACTCATACTCGCCCCGCCATGTTATACTGGCGGGGTACTATTAGTTAATTTTTTATTATGAAATTGAAATCACACAAAGGTTTTACCCTTATTGAGCTCCTCGTAGTAGTTGCTATCATCGGTATCCTCGCATCAGTAGTATTGGCAGCGCTCGGTTCAGCTCGAGGCAAGGCTACAAGTGCAAAAATTGAGGGCCAGCTTTCTCAAATGCGTGCACAGGCAGAAATTTATTATTCAACAAATGGTAACTACGGAGCTACTATTACTACATGTACCGGAGGTATGTTCGGTGTCGTAACTGCTTCTGGTGGTCTCAAGAGCCTTGTTGATGCAGTAAATGCTGACAATGCTGGAGGAACATCTTATTCAAATATGACTTGTTCTTCAAGTGGAACAGCTTGGGCAGTTGCAGCAAAACTTAGTGCAGCAACTAATGCAGCTATTTGGTGTGTTGATTCAAACGGTACATCAAAGAAGTCTGCTTCGACAACAACTGCGGCAGCCATTACTGCTAGTCAGTGTACATAATTATTTTACTTACAAAAAAACCGCTTCACGGCGGTTTTTTTGTTTGGTACAATGGAGACATGATTAAAACATCCAAGGATTTCCCGGTAGTAGATCGTCGTGATGCTCGTCCGGAGACGAGCGCGCAAAGCGCCTCACGACGGCTCACTACCGGGTTTACCGTACTTGAATTTCTCATCGTTATTACCATTATTGGAATTCTCATCGCTATCGTACTTGTCAGTCTCGAAGCTTCCCGTGCGCGGTCACGCGATGATCAGCGCATTGCTCGAGTTCAAAATGTTTCTGTAGCACTTGAGCAGTTCTATACAGATTGCCGAACATACCCACTAGAACTCACTGTTGGATATATCTGTCCTACGAATTCAAATATTACGCTTGGGAATTATATTTCTGATCTCGAAAATTGGGATGGAACGAATCCAGAATATTTTTATCAACCACTATCGTATGGAGGAAATATAGAGCCATGTACGGGGTATCATATCGGTGTTCAGTTTGAAAATACAGGCAACTCATTTGCTGCTCGGGATGCACAGTTCAATTCTAATAATGCGGATACTTGTACTACGGACGGGGTAGGGTTTTCCAGTATATCAAGCCCTTTTGATGGAACGATTTCCGGTCTCTATGATCTAAAACGCTAGTATGACGGCTTTCATTATTATCTCTTTTGTTATATTAGGATTCATCGTAGGGAGTTTTTTGAATGTTGTGGTGTTCCGTATGCGGAGCGGTATGGGAATTAGTGGCAGATCAGAATGTCTTTCTTGTAGAAAGCAGCTTGGTTGGTGGGAACTCATTCCTCTAGTGAGTTACTGCATGCTCCGCGGAAAATGTTCGTCATGTCGAACACCATTCTCAATTCAATATGTGCTCGTAGAATCGATCACGGGAATTTTGTTCGGTATCATAGGGTGGTCATTTCTCGAATTAGCTTTTCAAAATTTAGCGGTTTTTAATGCAACAACATTGTTTTGGATTATCACCACATCTATCATGATGGTTATTGCAACTTATGATGTCCGGCACAAAGTTATCGATGGGGCATTTCTCGCTACGTTCGCACTTCTCGTTATTCTCGGAGTACTTTTTGGAGATTTTTCTCATGGATATTTTGCATTAACCAGCTGGCAGGGAATCCGCCTCGGATCTCTCGTATCAGCAGTTCTCGTTTCTGCGCCATTTTTTATTCTCTGGCTCCTCTCGCGTGGAGCATGGATTGGGTTTGGTGATATTGAAATCATGGCACTGTTTGGTCTCGGGTTTGGTCTCATGCGAGGATTTTCAGCTGTAATATTTGGATTTTGGCTCGGGGCACTACTCGTTATTTTGTTTGGCATATATCTCTATGTGCGATCTGTCGTTTCTAAACGGAAAGGAGAAGTGTTAAGTCCGAAACATGCTATTCCATTTGGACCATTTTTATTCGCAGGATTTTTCCTTGTCGGCGTGCTGGGCGTGAATCTTTTTAGTATACTAGGGATATGATTGCTGTTTCTTCGAAACCAGGTTCCCCGGTAGTGAGCCGTCGTGAGACGCTTCGCGCGCTCGTCTTTGGACGAGCATCACGACGATCTACTACCGGGTTCTCACTTATTGAATTCGTAGTCATCATTAGTATTTTTGCCATTATGGCAGGGGTTGGACTTTTCAATTTTCGAGGGTTTCAGACGGATGTATCACTGACAAATCTCGCTCACGATATTGCTCTCACTATTAAACGTGCTCAATCAGAGGGGACATCAGGAATTTCTGATCCTAACAGCTCTCAACTTACTCCGATTCCGCGTGGGGTGGCGTTTACTTATAACCAATCGGGATCGGTTTTTGATCCTGAGTTTGTTATTTTTGACGAAATTGGCGGTAATACATCAGGCTTTGATCAATCGAGTGATAGTGTTGTTGATACTATCCGTATTCAATCAGAGGATTATATTCTCGGTATTGCAACAAATGCAGACCCGTCTATTAATGGAACATTCTCTATTCTATTTCAGAGACCATTTCCCGAAGTCCAGGGATTCTATGATAATGGACTACCATTAGGTAGTGCTGAATATGCCGCTATTGTTGTATCGAATCAAGATCAGTCCAGGAAAAAAATGATCAAGATTAGTCGAGTTGGCGAGATTAGTGTGATTCCTTGTGATATTGCAATTACATCATTATGCGGTACTCCATAAAACCAAAATCGTATAGTGCCGGGTTCACGCTCATGGAGGTTATGGTCTCCGTGTCCATTTTCACTATTATTATGGTGATTGGTATTAGTTCACTCCTTACGATTAATATTTCGAATGCACAGTCGCGGTCTGATCGTGAGGCGATGGATAAGGTCTCGTTCCTCCTTGAAAGTATGACGCGCAAGATTCGAACAGGAGTTTTGGATCCGTCTTCTACTTCGAATATGATTGTTTTTACAAATCAATTTGGAGATCGAGAGACTTATGAATTTATTGGAGGAACACCATCAGGAGATCTCGAGTATACTATAGAAAGATGTATTCCTATTTCTGGTGGATGCAACCTTGATAATCCAGAAACTTATACTATTTCACCACCAGAAGATTTGGTGAACTTGGAAAACGTATCTTTTGAGATTTTTGGAGCAGGACCTACGGTGGGTGATGATCTCGAGCAGGCACTCATTATCATTCGTATTGCAGGAACGGCGAGTGAGAAGCACCAGCAGACACCGTTTGCGATCCAAACAGCTGTGTCGCAGCGTCAATTACAGCTATAATCTATGAAAACATTTACTTCAAAACAAGGTTCCCCGGCAGTAGATCCTCGTGATGCTCGCTCTTCGGCGAGCGTGCAAAGCACTTCACGAGGGCTCACTGCCGGGTTCACATTGATCGAAACACTCTTTGCGGTGCTGCTCTTTACGACATCGCTTGTTGCGCTCATGGCTGTTGCTGGTCGCGGTATTGCATCGAATACAACAGCACGTGAGGATTTGGCTGCGCGATACCTGGCCCTTGAAGGATTAGAGGTAGTGCGAAATATTCGTGATACAAATTATCTCTCAGTTTCTAGTGCGTGGGATTTGGGACTCACAGGATGTAGTGGTGGGTGTGATATTGATTATCTCCCCGAACCAGTTTTAGATCCAGGTTTGGACAGTACACCTCTCTTTGTTGATATTGAAAGCGGTGTATATGGTCATGATCCAGCTCTCGGTACTATTACGCCATTTTATCGATCAATCACGATTGATGATAATTCAGGACCTGATGAGCTCAAGGTTATATCTCAGGTAACCTGGCAATCAAAGTCAGTACAGCGATCGGTCGAGTATGTCGATTATTTAAAGAAATGGCGCTAGTATGAAAAATATATCTTTCTTCAATAGAATCAATAAAGTTTTCAATCAGGGTTCCCCGGAAGTGAGCCGTCGTGATGCTTTCAGCATGTTCGACCTTTGGCGAACATCACGACGATCTACTTCCGGGTTCGTTATCCTTTTTGCCATTCTCGTTTCTGTTATTATCCTCCTTCTCGGATTTGGTATTTTTTCTGTCGCTACCAAAGAATCTATTCTCTCGAGCGGTGCGCGCGAGGCGCAATATGCTTTTACTGCTGCTGATACTGGATCAGAATGTGCGCTCTATGCCGAGGCACAAGGTACTATCTACAGTGCTGTTACAGATATGCCGCTTGATTGCGCAGAACATACAGTTTTATTTGAATATCAACAACCTGGACGTTTTACAGTAGAAATGGAGACGGGGCCGGGAACATGCGCCCTTGTTACAATAGAAACAAATGTACCATTACGTACGATAAAATCTCAGGGATACAACCTCTGTAATGGAGTTCAACCACAATTTGGAAACCCACGTTTAGCTGAACGTGACCTCGAAATTACCTATGCAATTCCGGGAACTGTGCAGGTTCCAGGTCAGGGGACTGGTGGTACGGGCGGTACCGGGGGAACAGGTGGTTCTGGTGGAACCGGTGGCGGTTTCTTGTCACCAAGCCAGGATACAGGAAGTAGTACTATAGGAACTGGTCAAACGGGTTCAAATCCAGGAACGATAACAGGGAGTAATCAGATTGGTACTGGTCAGGTGAGTAATCAGCAGCCGTCTCAAATGCAGATACAGTCACCACAAGATCTCGTTATACCAAAACTCCTCCCTACGAATACTACTGAAACCCCTACTCAAATGATGAGACAAGCAAGTGATTCATCAGATGCTAGTTTTATAAAAACCACATCACAAACAGTTATTCGTGCAGCACAATCGGTTGCCAATACTGTAGATTCAGTATTCAGAGCTGTAGCTGATCTTGTGAAATAATATGGTACTGAAATCATCTATACAAAACCGAATGGAGCAGCTTCGGAAGGAGATTTCTCGTCATGGAAAGCTCTATCATACCGATGATGCGCCAGAAATATCTGACGAGGCATATGATGCTTTGGTTCGCGAGCTCCTCGCACTGGAATCCGAGCATCCTGAATTTGTCGGTAGTCTTTTGGATAGTCCAACACAGAGAGTTGGTGGAGAGGTGCTTGAAAAATTCGTAAAAGTCCATCATGAAGTCTCACAATGGTCCTATGATAATATATTCGATCATGATGAGCTCGTAGTATGGGAGACAAAAATCCACCGATTTCTCGCAAAAACACCATATGCTGGTAGTGAGCTTTCTTATATTACCGAGCTCAAGGTTGATGGTATGAAAATTGTGCTCACATATAAGCGTGGGAAATTAGTATTGGGTGCAACACGTGGAGATGGATCAATTGGTGAAGACATTACGCATAACGTACGAGTTATTGCTAGTATCCCACAGGATCTCGGTTATGATATCGATCTCATTGTAGTTGGTGAAGCGTGGATGAAAAAGAGTGATCTCGTAAAAACGAATGAACAGCGCGCGCGTGAGGAGTTGCCATTGTTTGCTAACACTCGCAATGCAACTGCAGGATCGCTCCGTCAGTTGGATTCATCTATCACGCGCGCGCGCAATATTCAGACATTTTTCTATGCCATTGATAAATTTGAAAGTCATGATGGGAAAATTGGAGAGTCAAAAACACAGGAGGAAATTTTAAAAACACTCGGCAAGCTTGGGTTTTCTGTGAACCCAGACCATGTGCTCTGTCACACGATGGACGATATTGAGGTATTTTATCAAACCTGGATTCATAAAAAAGATGCCGAAGAGTACGGTATCGATGGTATCGTAATTAAATTGAACGATCTCGCTGTTTCAAGCGCTCTTGGTTTTAAAGCCAAATCGCCGCGTTCTGGTGTGGCGTATAAATTCCCAGCACAAGAAGTTACTACTATTGTAGAGGATATTCAAATCCAGGTTGGTCGTACAGGAGCTCTCACGCCTGTTGCACATTTGCGACCCGTGCTCGTTGCTGGCTCAACCGTATCTCGTGCAACGCTCCACAATGAGGACGAAATTGCACGATTGGGGGTGCGTATTGGCGATACGGTGATTTTGAAAAAAGCCGGTGACGTTATTCCCGAAGTCGTGCGCGTGCTCACTGAGCTTCGTACAGGACGTGAAAAAGTATTTCATATGCCAAAAACATGTCCCGTGTGTGGTAGTCCTGTCCGCAAGGAATCTATTGGTACGCGTGAGGGAATTTCTGCCGCACTCTATTGCAGCAACAAGAATTGTTTTGCTCAGGATCTCGAACGACTGATTCATTTTGTTTCGAAAAAAGGTATGAACATTGTCGGCATGGGGGATAGGATTGTAGAAAAGCTGATGACAGAGGGATTGGTTAGTGAATATCCTGATATCTATGAATTGAAACAAGGAGACCTAGAGGTGCTCGAAAAATTTGGTGAAAAGAGTGCGGAGAATTTAATTGCGTCAATTGAAACGAGTCGCAAGGTATCACTCTCACATTTTCTCTACGCACTTGGTATTCGTCATGTTGGGGAAGAGACTGCTGATCTGATAGCGACCAAGATCCAAGAACCAATTACCAAGTACCAAACGATTTCAAAAGAAACATTTGAATCAATTGAAGGTGTAGGACCAGTAGTCGCTGAGGAAATTGTAAAATGGTTTTCTGACAAACATAATCAGGAGATTCTTTCCAAGCTCTTGAAATATCTCACGATAGAAGAGCCAGGAACTAAAAACCAAGAATCAAAGAAGCTCACAGGAAAAACTTTTGTGCTTACGGGTACCCTTGAAACAATGTCTCGTGATGAGGCGAAAGCTCGCATTAAATATCTGGGCGGCAAGGTATCCTCATCTGTTTCCAGCCAAACCGATTATGTTGTTGCTGGATCCGATCCGGGATCAAAATACGACGATGCCAAAAAGCTTGGTGTCACCATCCTCACCGAGCAAGACTTATTAAAAATGACTTCCTAATTCCAATGTCAAGGCGAAGCCTTGACATTAATCTTTGAAAAAAAGCCCATTTTCTGTATACTGGCAGGTATGAGTCCCGTTAGAGGCCGCGGTCACGTCCGGGCTCATACTATTTTTATGCATACAAACAAGGTTGAATATTACTTTAATAATCAGGCAGGTACGCGAAGGATCGCGACCTGCCTCTAACGGGATGAGTTTGACGATTGATGAAATAAAAAACCTGGCACGACTAGCTAGAATTGACGTTGCTGATGATGAGCTTTCGGGTCTTGCTCACGATTTTGATGCGATTTTAGGCTATATCGATCAAATCAGAGAGCTTTCTGCAGGAGCTATGGAGCGAGTTCCAGAACCTATGTATGGTATTCGTGAGGATGTAGTGACCTATGAATCTGGTGCACAAACGGATAGTTTACTTGCCAATGCTCCAGCTCGAGAGGGTAATTTTGTAAAGGTAAAAAAAGTTTTGTAATATGGCAATCGATCTCAAAAATCTTACCATCGAAAAAGCGCATCAGGCTTTCAAGTCTGGAGAATTTTCTGTGCGCGAATTGGTTGATGCATATTTGGCTGTGATTGCAGAAAAGAATCCACGATTACATGCTTACCTTGAAATCTTTGATGACATAGATCAACAAGTTATACGTGCTGAAAAAATGTTCACAGATGGTACGGCGACACTTCTCACAGGTATTCCAATTGCAGTCAAAGACAATATCACTATTGAAAATCATATCGTGAGTGCCGGATCAAAAATGTTGGAATCATATCGTGCGCCGTATGATGCAACCGTAATTGTAAAATTGAAAAAAGAAGGAGCTGTATTTCTAGGCCGTACGAATATGGACGAATTTGCCATGGGTTCTTCGACACAGACGAGTGCATATGGCGTGACACGAAATCCTTATGATGAAGACCGTGTACCAGGAGGGTCATCAGGTGGCTCAGCAGCTGCGCTGGCAGCTGATATGGCACTGGTTGCTCTCGGTACAGAAACATGTGGATCAGTTCGTCAGCCCGCATCATTTTGTGGACTCGTTGGATTAAAACCTACTTATGGTGCTGTATCTCGATCAGGTATTATTGCTATGGGGAATTCATTAGATCAAGTATCGCCGTTTACGAAAACAATTCGAGACTCTGAAATTTTACTTCAGGTACTTGCAAATTATGACCCGTTAGATGCGACATCAGTTCCTGATAATCTTCGTACATCTACTTCAAATCGATTGAAAAAAATTGGAGTACCAAGGAGTTTCTTTGCTGGTGGCGGCATTGCTCCTGAAGTTCTAGAAAATTTTGAATCACAGCTTCAGATCTTGCGTGATGCTGGGTATGAGATTATTGACCTCGATCTTCCAATCCTCAAATATTCACTGGCTGTGTATTACATCGTTATGCCTGCAGAAGTTTCTACAAACCTGGCTCGGTTTGATGGTATTCGGTATGGACATTCTGCTCCAGGGCATGACTTGCTCGAGGTTTATATGAAGAGTCGTGGTGAAGGGTTTGGTCGTGAGACACGCCGCCGTATTCTCTTGGGTACCTACATCCTCTCTCATGGCTACTATGATGCCTATTATGCAAAAGCGGTACAGGTTCGTGAGAAAATTACCGAGGCTTTGAGTCAGGCATTTGAATCAGTTGATCTTATTGTGACACCTACGACACCTACTACAGCATTCAAGTTGGGTGAAAAAATGGATGATCCTGTTGCTATGTACCTATGTGATATTTTTTCTGCACCCGCGAACATCGCTGGTATTCCATCGATTGCAGTACCTTCTGGTATGACACCTGACGGGCTTCCGCTCTCTGTACAATTCATGGCGCCAAAATTCTGTGAAGACAAGCTCTTTGTTATCGGAAAACATTTCACCAAAGAGTCTTAGATGATATAATGCTAACCATATGGGAGAAGATGTTCGCTATATCAACATCGAATATTTCTTTAACAAGATCTACTATGCTGGTGAGCATGTTGTTATCTGGTTTCAGAATTTAGACATTTCACACCTTGGTGGGTGGGCAGCGACAATTCTCGGTATTCTCTTTTTTATTTGCGTCATCATCATGATTTATACGCGTATGCGTATCTATGAGATTGAGCAGGAGACATTGAAAAAATACAGTGGGCATTTTCAGCCGAAAACTCGACAGGTGACGGCGAATGATCGATGGACTAAAATTGAAGGCCTCTTTTCATCTGCAAATCCATCTGATTGGCGGGTAGCGATTATCGAGGCTGACAGTATGCTCGATGAGCTTATAGTATCTCTCGGCTATCCCGGAGATGATTTAGGGTCACGACTTCGCGCTATTACATCAAGTGATTTTCCAGCACTCCAGAGCGCATGGGAAGCCCACAAAGTTCGTAATAAAATCGCCCACGAAGGGATGAACTATCAGCTCTCAAAGCATGAGGTAGATATCACGAGACGACATTTTGAATTCGTTTTCCGAGACGCAGGGGTAATTTAGCATTTACCCGCAGGGCTCACTATTTGCCGTAGTTGCTTTTTTGTGTTTTTTCTGCTACATTAAAAGCCCATAGCGGGGTAGAGTAATGGTATCTCGTCAGGCTCATAACCTGAAGACGGACGTTCGAATCGTCCCCCCGCAACAAGAAACAAAAACAGCCCCCAGGGGGCTGTTTTTGTTTGGCGCAGTCGACGAGACTTGAACTCGCAACCTCCCGCGTGACAGGCGGGTGCTCTAACCAGTTGAGCTACGACTGCAATGACTTGGATTCTAACAGATTTTGTGAAAAAACCAAGGTGGTGTCAGGGGTGGGGATTGAACCCACGACCCCAGGCTTATGAGTCCTGTGCTCTACCAACTGAGCTACCCTGACAAAACGACCAAACGAATATACCTCATTTTTATCTTTTTGAAAAGGTTTGTTTAAGTCTAATAAATAGATATACTTTAATTCTCTCGTACGACTTCCTATGAGAAACGTTCTTTACTTTGCTTGTTATTGGTTCGCACCAATGCTCTTTTATTCAAGGAAGGAGGGATATTTTTTAAAAGAGGATTCCCGGCGTCTGATCTATAGGTCAGACGTTTTTTGTTTACAAAAAACACGTAGTATATTAGTATAGGTAGCAAGAAGAGGTTTGTTCCAAACTTCTTTTCGTTCTTTGGCAACTGGTTTTAGGTTTTAATTCCATTTGTGTAAATTCATGTTGGAACAAAAAGTACTTTAAGCCCGTAAGCTCAAAGTACTTTTTCTTTTTGATTGAAACTTTCTCTAGAATTCAGTAGTATGCAGGAGTTCTTTTTAGATTTTATAAAAGCTGATGTAGCTCAGTTGGTAGAGCACGTCCATGGTAAGGACGAGGTCACCGGTTCAATCCCGGTCATCAGCTCATATGTTTACTTGGCGACCAGGTGGTCAAGTAAGGTTATTCCTTCAAATACCCATGCCTGCTCGAGTATGCGTAAATGAGTGACGCGCCGAATAGAAACATCTGTGCGGAAAAGTAGATCCAAATGAGGAGGGCGATAAATGTTCCTGCCGTTCCAAACGCTGATGTGTCTGCAAATCCTGTGATGTAGAGGTTTACGAGTATACGTCCTCCGAAAAATAGGATTGCTGTTGCGAATGCTCCTAGAAATGCTTCTTTCCAGGGAATTCTCCGTCTCGGGAGGAATCGATACATATAGGCGAATAATCCAATACTGATGATGGTGGGGATGAATTCAGAGAGTATCTTTACAACAGGTTCTATGTTAATAGTTTGACCAATGATTGTTGGGATAAACGCGAGTACTGTTGTTATGAGGAGTGAGATAATGAGGAGGAGTGCTAGTACAGGAACAACAGATAGAGAAATGGCTTTTGACCAAATCTCGTGGGACCAGCTGATATGTTTTGTATCAAGTCGCCAGAAATAATTGAGCGAAGATTGAATTTGTGACAATGCACCGAATGCTCCAATGATGAGTGCGCCAATGCCGATCGTGAGCACAGCACCGCTCGTGTCTCGTTGTGCCTGCTCTAATATTGTTTGAATAAAGGTCGCTGATGGGATACTGATCACGCGGCCAATTTCATGGAAGAGGGCGTTTTCAACAACTGCCTGATTCACGATGATACTTCCTAAATAGATAATGAGGCCGAGGAGTGGGATAAATGAAAAAATCGCATAGTACGATATTGCAGCGCCGGCTTCAGGTGCTCTATGAGTGTACCAATGATGACCTGCGTCTTTGAGGAGGCGAACTAGTTCGTGCATGATTTTATTCTAGCACGAGCGGTATGTATTTGGCTTCATTTTTTACTACAATTCTGCTACAGTACCAAGCAATAATAAACGTATGCCAAAGTAGCTCCCCGCCCGTACCGAACGGTACGTTCGGGCGGGAGTTGGTTAGGTTAGATATGCCACCTTAGCTCAGTTGGTAGAGCACGACTTTCGTAAAGTCGGGGTCCGCAGTTCGATCCTGCGAGGTGGCTCCAGAGCCGTTCAGTCGGTCGGGGAGCACCACTTTCGTAAAGGGGGGGGCGCCGGCTCCAC
>JACCDZ010234202.1_pt1 | contig 11502 bp, 16 predicted proteins | sample 7449551 | NCBI WGS metagenome assembly JACCDZ01 (sample SAMN15323452, study PRJNA562643) | freshwater metagenome | isolation source: river surface water | place: USA:Blue River Watershed | collected 2017-08-18
GGAGATGACGAGTGATTGCCGTTGCCTGTCTGGTCATACTCGCGGTACACGTCAAACGTGATCCCAAACGCAGCAATCGCGGCGTCGAGGTCCGGTGAACCATCCGCGCGCGGGTAAATGTCCATGGGCGCGGCAGGTGTGGCCGTGTCGGTCGTCGCGCAGACCTTCCACGTCGGGCCCGCATAACCGGACACGAGCAGATAGGGGCTGTACACAGCAGCGGGGGCCGTGGCGACGGTCGGCAGGTACGTCGGGGTCACGACAGCATCCGCGCTCGGGGCCTGGATGCACTCCCACACGATTGCAGCGCCCCGACGGCGCAGCGTGATGATGTTGGCTGCGCCGTAGGCATTGCGGTAGCCGGTGACCGGCACCCCATCGACGACCGGGACATTCGGTCCGTCAGCGACAAACGTCGCAGTGGTGTACCCGCCGTCCACGCTGTTTTTCTGGCTCGACACCAGCGCGATAGGTCCGGACACGACGACCGTGCCCATGCTCTGCTGTGCTGCCGTCGTCCACAGAGCAGAGTACGCGACTGCAGTGGCCGTGCCGCCGCTTGCCGGCAGCGCATAGAACCCCTTCACGCCCGAAGCGTTGGTGCCGTAGTAATAGCTGTTCCCCGGCGCGAGCACGTCGCCCGTCAGCTTGAGCCCCGCCGTGCTGCCGTTGCCGGTGAGAGATGACGCCGCGTCGAGCACGACAGGCAGTAACGCCGACACCGGAACCGAGAAATTCCCGCTCGTCGGCGAGCACACGAAATCGATGGCCTGCGTCGAGCTGTTGTACGAGCCCGAGACGACCCGCACATCAGCCGCGAGCGTGGTCACGTCGATGACGACCGTGGCCGCATTGCTCATCGTCAGGGTCAGGCTGTTGCCGGAGACTGAGCCAGAGACGACCGAAACCCCACCCCCTGACACCGGGGCTTGAATATCCTGCTCCTCGCCGCGCTGGTTGATGACACCTACCCAGGTTCCATCGGCATCAAATGTGCCGGGCAGTTCTGCAATCGTGTTTCCGCTCATGGTCAATATCCTGTAAGTTGCCGCATCAGGCTGGCTGCTGCGTTGTCACCAGTCGTGGGGGTTTGTCCGAACTTTTGCATGGCCGTGGCCATGGTCTGGGCCTGCTCGGCTGCTGCGGCCTGCTGCTGGGCCTGTGCGCGCTGTTGACGGATCAGAGCGGCCTTCTCTGTGGGAACGATCAGCTCAGGGTCAACGCCCAACTTGTCGGCGTAGGCATCGGCCCAGGTGTCGGCGTTGAATCGGTCGAGTACGTCCGGCTTGAACTGAGCGACGGCGCCGATGTTCGCGACGAACCGGTCAATGCCCTGAGTGGCTGCTGCGCGCTGGGCCTGAGCCAGCACGCTGACGAACTCGACCTGCAGGTTCACGCCGTCAAGCTCTGGTGGCGTCGGGGGAACGCGCCCGGCCTCGAACATCATCTGGAAGGTGCGCTCGATCAGCGGCGTGAGCAGTTCGTTGTCCTGGCGCTCCAGCACCGGTCCCATCATGAGCATCTTCTCTTCGCGCCGCTCGGCCACCTCGGTGGCGGTCATCTGGTGATCGTCGCCGGCCAGCATCAGGAACAGGTCAGAGTAAAACGCCTGCTTGATGCGGCTTTCCACGTTCTGGATGTCCCCCAGGATCGCGGATATGTCGGCCACGTGTGGAACCAGCGGTCGGATGCCACCATTCGGCCCGTTGGTGTCCACGAAGGTGATTCCGCCAGGCAGGGTGTCGATTTCAGCGCTCTTGAGGCTGCTGGGCGCCTGCAGGGCTGGGTCTGACATCTGGTGGATGATCTGGGCCTTGCGGAACTCCATCGACTGGAGCTGTCGCACGTCTCCAAGCGCCTCCATCGCAGGGGATCGGCCGTAGGTGTCGTTGCTGGTGACGGTCCAACGCGGGCACAAGCCGGGGAAAGAATCGAACCCAGCCTCCCGCAGGTACTTTCCCTTGTCGGCCCCCGTCTCGAAGTAGACGGACCTGAACGCCTTGTTCTGGGTGTCTCGCTTCGTTCGGTCGCGGTCCGTGCGGGGCTCGATGGCATGCGTGATACGCACGGCGGTGTCGAGCTGGCCCTGATCAACCAGGCGCCGAACCGTCGGAGAGACGGCCTCCTTGCCGAACTCGCCAACCACCTGCGCCGCCGTCATGTCGAACTCTCGGTAGAGGGTGCTGACGACGCCGAAGTGATCCGTGGCCAGGGCGTACTCACCGGCCGTCAGCGGATGGCAGTGCAGGATCGCATCCTCGCGCGGCACCAGGATGCCCGACCATGTTCCATAGGCGCCCTGCTCTTCGTAGGCTGAGTGCAGCGCCCGGTAGATGTTCGAGCGAGCGAACACGCGCATCATCTCGCGGCCACAGTCGGCCAGCCATTCCTTGACCGCGTGCGCCTCATCGAGCTGCGGGTCGGATGTGCTCAGGCGAAACCACGGACGGGCCGGGCTGGTGAGCCCGGACATCATCCCGGCTGCCAGCACATTCAGCGCCCGCGTTCCGGTGCTGTTGAGGATGCTGTTGTACTTGCGCTCGCCCTTGTTTCGGTCGCTGGCCATCCACCGGCCAGTGCGCGGCTGCAGGTACTCGCTGATGTCGCGCCAGTGCTGGATCCATGGTGCGCGCTCGGTCTTGAGGGCTCCCCAGCGGTTGAGGATGCGGTCTGCGTCCATGTCACCCGCCCAACAATGAGGACTTGCCCAGCGTGAGCTTCGTGCTGTCTACGCCGGAAGGACCGGTCAGCAGGGTGGATGCCACGCCTCCCTTGTTGCCGGACACCGCCTGTTCAATCAGGCTCTGCGTGTTCGCCTGCTTCTGGTTGGCTCGGTTTTCTGCCTCATCCTGCTGCATCAAGGTCTTTTTGGCCTGCTCCTTTTGTGCATCGCGCGCCTTGTTTGCTGACGTGCGCGCCTGCTCGGAAGAGTAGATGGTTGTAGCCGCAGAAACTGCGGCCATCGCAACAGACGTCCATACCATGCTCATTGCTCCACCCCCAGCAGATCGCGCCGCGTCTGCAGCTTGTCTGCCTCTGGCGTCAGCGAGTCCTCGATGTCGTGGATGCTGGTGAGGTCTGTGGGCCACAGCGTCGACCACCACGTGTCGGCGTGAGCCACTCCCGCCCGGCGCTTACCAGCGGTGGCCGCCAGCACGTTGAACCCGGTCAGCCGCTTCGGCCCGTCGTCTGTCGTCACCGTGATGTCGCCGTGCACCACGCAGATGTTGTCCGCGCTGGCCAGGGCGCCGGTCAGCACCGTTCCGGCCGGGATGAAGATGGTGCGGGCGTACATGCCGCCGTGCACAAGGTGCTGCGTGCTCAGGTCGGTCTGAGGCAGCGTCAGCAACATGTCACCGAGCGCCGCCACAGCATCGTTCGTGCTGGGCAGCGTCAGCTCATCGGGGGGAGTTGTGGCCATTTGCATGGCGGCAGTCTGGTGACGGCAGCCATGCGCACGTGCACCAGTCAGCAGCGTGTCGGGTCGTAGTGCTCGGAGCGATTGCGCCTGTGCGCGCCGGATGGGACCGGAACATCAGCGAACTCCGGCACCGGCTGGGCGAATGTCAGGGCCAGCGCGTCTCCGTCGTCCGGGCTGGCCAGGCCGCGCCGCTTCATGTCCTCCTTCGACTCCAGGAGGATCTGATCCTTTGCCGTGAACCCGTACTCGACGCCGGTCAGGTCCGTGACCAGGTTCTCGTCTGACTCCACGCACCCGGAGTCCAGCCAATTTTTCATCACGCCCCACATCTCGGATCTCTTGTTGGCGTACTTGCGCTCATCGCTGGCCTTGGCGCCGAACTGGACCTCGATCACGTCGTGCCCCATCTGGCGCAGCCGGTCGACCACGCCACCGCCCACGCCGCCGCCGTCCACGAACACCACGCACTTCAGGCCGAGATGGCGCATCTCGTTGATGTGCTCGGCCACGCGGGATGCGAGCTGCATGGTGTCCATGCCTCGGTATCGCTTGGGCTTCAGGCTCTTGGCGTCCCTGCCCACGCGGGTGCGGATCACGGATTGGTCATCTCCGAAGCGAGCCACATCCACGCCGACGGCAGCCGTGCGGCCAATCCAGCGGGTAAGCTCAAGAGCCCGACCTGAGGCGGCATCTACCAGGCCCCGAGGGATGAACTGCAGGCTTGAAGCGTTCGGGAACACGCCGCGCACGCGGACCTTCACGAAGTCGGAGTCCTCGCCGTAGTCCTCGACCCACTGCGTCAGGAGCCGTTTGTTCGTGATGGCCACGCGCCGGCTGTCGATCTGCCACGTCTTCCAGCGGTGCCGCTGCTTGTTGAAGGCCTCGAAGAACGCGCCGCTGTTTCGCGTCGGGTTGCCGAAGGCGAAGTGCATGGGCTCGCCATCGGTCTTCCCGCCCTCGGCCACCTCCCAAATCTTGGGCGGGATGGCGCTGGCCTCGTCGAACAGATACCAGGGCGTCGAGCTGGCCGCGTGCAGGCCGGCGAACGACTCGCTGTTTTCCTCGCGGCAGGTCTGCGCATCCACCCGCCACGTGGCCGGGTGCTGCGTGTGCACGATGCGCATGGCGCCCTTGCCGGTCGTGATGCTGAACCAGTGCTTGTTGATTGCGCGGGAGTGCCACGCGGCCACGCCAGCCCAGGTCTTTGACGCGAGCTGTTCGCCCGTGTTGGCCGTCACCACGCCCTTGGAGTGCGGCCGGGTGGACATGATGAACAGCACCAACCACGCCGACATTGCGCTCTTGCCGATGCCGTGCCCGGATGAGACTGCGGCCTGGATCGGCTCCACAGCGGTGACGCCATCGAACCCGCGATCTGCGATCTGCCCACCCAGCCAGTCCAGAAACTCGCACGCCCACTGGTCAGGCCCGAACTCGCACCCGTAGCGCGACGCCCACGGCTCCACCAGGCGCACGACCTGGATGGATGGGTCGGAGTCCCAAGGGAACGCGTACATCACGAACCCCAACGGGTCCGCGTAGAAGCTGGCCATGTCGCGGGCCAGCTCGCGGTCGAACTCAGCCAGGCTTGCCACTGCGCTTCCTTGCGGACATCAGCTCGCCGGCAACGTCGATGGACCCACTGTGCTCGATCTGCTGCTTCTCCCCGTAGCGCTTCGGGTCCCACTTGGCCAGGAGCTTCAGGCGCGTTTCGATCTGTAGCTTTCGGTGCCCGAGCATGTCGCCCTTTCGGACCTCCACCGATCCATCTGCCTTCTCGACAGTCTCGATTCCCTCACAGGTCTTGTTTGCGATGAGCAGGCATTCGTCTGCAAGCGCATCGAATCCGCGCACCCGCGCCTGCGCGATACCTGCGGACACAGTCTCATCCTCCGCACACCAATCCATCACAGCGCGGTAGCTTGGCATGCCCTCCCCGCTGCAAATTGACGTCATCGTCTCCCCCTTGGAGAGTCGTTCGCAGATGATGGGCACCAGCGCGGATCGGTCGTACAACCGCACCCCTTGGCGCTTCTTCGTGTGCACATCAATTGGCCCCCGTGCACGTTTCGCAGGGGGCCGTTTCTTCTGGTTTTCACCGGGCACGCTGCAGCTCCTCTTCGATCTTCTGAATGACCCACCGCGACCCACCGAGTCGGTGGAGTCTGGCCCGATAGTGCAGCGGGATCGAGAGCTTCACGCGCACCTTCTTCACCGGGTGGGCACGAGCTGGACCGCGTGCCACGGTGGGCCCGATCTGCCCCCGGTTGCGCCCGTCCACGATGGCCTTGACGCCGGACTTGCTCAGTCCGTACTTGGTGGCGAGCATGGCCAGAGACAGGCCGCGCTCACGATCGGCGAGAAGCTGGTCAATCTCGCTGTCCTTGAGCTTTGCGTTGGGGTGGCTCTCGCCAATGCGCAGCCCACGCTCATTCACTCGCACCTTGGTCATAGTCCGAACCCCGCTTCATCCTCTTCCTGCTCCAGCAGTTCAGCGGCCCGCATGAGCGCGGCTTGCGCCTTCGCGCACAGGACCAGCGGGAGCGTCAGGCTGTTGCACCGGATGCTCTGCGCATGGATGCGGCGCAAATCGAGCGCCAGCGCGTTTTTCTCGCTCACCCTTGTGCAGATTGCTTTCGCCAGAAACGGCGTGGCGGCCTGTTCCTGGTCCTTCGATTGGCACTCTTGCGTCATTTGGTCATCTCCTGTTGCGCTTTGCGCTTGGTCCAGTCTTGGGCGTAGGTTTCGGCCAGCTTGTCGCGGTAGGCGCGGCCCATGCTGCGTTCGATGGCGTCGAGCGTCAGTCCCCGCTCGATCACGCCCATGCGGCGGAGCTTCACGATGTGGGCCTCGATGCACTCGCGCTCATGGCGGGCCAGCGGCATGTCCCACTCGGTTTCGCGGCCGTCGGCCAGGGTGTAGGTGGTCATGGCTCGATGCTCCTGACGCGCCAGAGCACGCCGCCGAGGGTGAAGCGCTCGCCGACGCGGGCGGTGAACGGGGCCATCTGGGGGCCGGTGTAGGTGAGGCACATGGGCGCCCACTTGCCTCGGCCTGCGGGGACACAGACGACGGTCATGCCAGCACCTGCTGCGCACAGTCGGCCACCACCGGCCAGGCCTCGACGCGGACGCGCGGCGTGGCGCAGTAGCGCTTGCGCACCACGAGATCGATCACCTGCACGTCGTCGCGCCACAGCACCGCGTTGCATCCGTCGAAGATGGCCTTGACCACGTTGTCGGAGTCGGGCTTTGTGGTGGGGAAAACCTCACCGGCCAGGGCCTGAGCCTGCTTTCGCTTGGACCAGCTCGCCGGCACTTGGCAGTCGATGTGCACGATGCAGGCCATCGGCCCTTCAAACGGCTGGCGTCCGGCCAGAGCCTGCGCGGCCTCATGTGCGATCAGCCCCTCATAGGCGACGGTCTTGGCTGGCGTGGCCATGCGCGTGAATCCTGCGATCTTCACGACCTTGGGGCGGCCCTTGCCCTGGGGCTGTCCGGGAACGGTGAAGCGGACGCGGGTCATGCTGCGCACCTCGACAGCAGAGCACCCAGCGCCACGGCCCACAGCACCAGCGTGAACGCCAGCGCAGCCAGGATGGCGGCCTTGTCGAGCGGTCGCATGGGCTCGCCCTCGGTGTCGCTGCAAATGCGCGCACGACGGGACTCGATGGTCTGCCGGCACGCCGTGGCGATGTCGTGGCACTCAACGGACGTTCCGACGTGGATCACGTGGTAGTCGTTCAGCTCCCGGTCTTCGCCGTAGGCCGCTCGGTTCACGCGGAGCATGCTGTGCACCGGCTGGATGTGGAAACTGCTGCCCTTCTGGGACCATTCCAGGACGTAGAGATCACTCATGGAAACCTCGCGCTGCGGGTTGGGGGTTGCGGTACGGTTCGACGTGCACGGGCTCTGTGCTTTCGACCCATCGTTGCTGGTTGCCTCGGAAGTCGAGCGCGATCTCGACGCCTGGGCGGCCCTGCCGGTTTTTGGCCACGTCCAGGCCGATGAGTCGGCCGCCTCCTTCGAGGTCGCGCAGTGGCCAGAGGAAGAAGATCGCGTCGGCGTCTTGCTCAATCGAGCCCGAGTCGCGGAGGTCGGAGAGCTGCGGGCGCTTGCCGGGGCGGCGCTCCACCTCTCGGTTGAGTTGGCTCAGCACGATGACGGCCAGTCCGAGCTCCATCGCCAGGGACTTCAGGCCACGGCTGATCTTCTCGATCTCGCTGTTTCGGTTCTCGTCCCTGCCAGATGTGGACCCGCTGCATAGCTGCAGGTAGTCGAGCACCAGGACCTTCACTCCGGGCACGGAGCGCACCTTGTGGCGGATGTCGGCCAGCGTGAGGGCTGGCTGGTCATCGATCCACACCGGCAGACCGGCCATGGCGTCGAGCATCTCGGACGCCCGGTGCCAGTCGTCATCGGACAGCTTGCCGCTCAGCAGCCGGCCGAAGTCGATGCGCCCTTGGTTCGCTGCTGCGCGGTCGGCCACTTCCTCGGAGGCCATCTCCTGCGACAGGAACAAGCCCGGCTTGCCGACCTTGGCCAGGTCGATGAGGATCTGCGCCGACAGGCTCGACTTGCCCATGCCAGGCCGGGCGCCGATGAAGTAGACCTTCCCAGGCCGGAATCCGCCCGACAGTGCGCGGTTCAGGGCACCGATGGAGCATGGCCATGCCGGAGGCACTTCGCCGCGGGCCAGGGCGTCCCAGTGGTTCAGGCGGGCCGCTGCAACCTCTGCGATCGGACGAGGCGCTTTGCGCATCTGCCCGGCGTGCAGGGCCGACAGGTCGCCGCCGACCTTCTCAAGCACCTCCGTGAGCGGCTCAGTGCTGGCGGCCAGGTCGATGGCGCGGTGAGCTGCATCGACCACAGCGCGACGAGTCGCCTTGTCGCGGACGATCTCGGCGTAGCGGTTGGCATTGCTCGCGCTCGGCACGCTTGCGGCCAGTGTGCCGAGGTAGGCCATGCCGCCCAACTCTGCCGCCTCGGCGCCAAGGGCCTCGAAGATCGTCACCACATCGACCGGCTGGCGTGCGCAGTGGGTCTTGACGATTGCGCCCCAGATGCTGCCGTGGGCAGGGTGCCAGAAGTCCTCGGGCCCGATTCGGCCCACGCGGTCAATGCACCGCTGGTCGAGCAGCGCGCCACCGATGAGGGATTGCTCGGCCTCTTGCGACCAGATCGGCTCATGCACGGCTGTGCTCCTGCAGCGCCCGGCGCTCTTGCTCGCCGACGGTCGTCAGGCGGTGGCCACCATCGCCATCGACGAACCACAGCTTCAGGTAGTTGCCCCGGACGTAGTTGTGGAACGTGGCTCGCCAGTCGCGGTACTTCTTCGACGTCGGCAAGAGCCGGGCCTTGAACACGGCCCATGCCAGCGAGACGAACTCGTCGGGGATGCCGGCTCCCCTGGCCCAGGTCAGGACCGGATCGTCCTCGGGGATGGCGTACTCGCCCTTTGCCTTGACCTCTGCCAGCCAGGTCTTGAGGGCGATTGCTCCCTGCCGTTCGGGCTTTTGAGCCGAAGGCGTGACCTCGGGTGTCGCCCCCTTGGGGGTTATGGGGGTATGTATTACTAATCCCTGTCCCTGTCCCTGTCCCTTGCGATCGGGGGGCGATGGTGGAGGCGAATCGGGGGGCGATACGCCATGTGAATCGCGGGGCGAATCGGGGGGCGATACGGATAGGATCGTTGCGACGATCTTCTTTTTCAGCGCCCTCGATTGCGGAGCGATGGATCTGAGCATGTCAACGGCGGTGGAAAACTGCTCTCTGATCCCGCTCAGATCAACATCCACACCCCAGCGCTTGGCGTTCCCAGAGGCCCCCGACAAGCTGTTTGACAGCTTCTCGATCCAGGCCTCCAGCGCCTTCTCGCAGACGACGGGGTGATAGAGGCGGCCGTCACCACCGTCCTCCCACCCGCGCAGCGCATGCTCTCTCACCCTGCTCCACTTCGGGCACTGTGAAAGGTGAGCGAGCATCCTGTCGTTGTTTGGCAGCGATCCGGCCGGCACTTGGTGCCAGCTCTCAAGCCAAAGCGTCATTGCCGCGGCGCGCTCATCACCATTGCCAAGAATCCATGTCTCGGATGTCAGCAGGCGCCGCACGTCGAGTGGCATGAAGGCGAAGTCGCGCAGGTCGACGTCTTTCGGAACAAGCGGCTCAGTCATCGCGGCCTCTGTCGAGTTCAGAGAACGCCGCGGCGCTCAAAACGGCGGCGAGGTATTCGTTCGCCACAGGCCCAGAGGCCTTGCACCGGACATCCGAGGCCAGGAATGAAAGTAGGTTGGCCACCTCGTCGTGCTCTTTCGCCGCTTCGCGCAGCCGATCGATGACGCGGGCCTGTTCTGTGTTGATAGTCATGCCACCCCCTGAATCTGCTGAAAGGCGTGCGCGCTGAACACGCTGAAGCCGGCGGCGCCTCGCTGGATCAGCTTCTTGCGCTGCCGGCAGCGCCGCTCGTGCTCAGACTGAGGTACTGCGGCAGGCCTTGGTGCGTCGCTTGATCCGAACCCATAGACGGCCCGGTGTCCACGGTTGCACCCGGCAGTGCGCTCCCAGCGAACGACGCACAGAACGCCCAGCTCTCGGCCCGTTGCGATGATCGACCTGGCCAGAGCAATGCCGATTCCTGCATGAACGAGCGCCGCCTGAGAGATGCCCATCTGCAGCTGCTCGAACAGCCATGCGACACGCTCAGCACCAACGGGTAGGCCGCCCAGATTCCCGCCGTAGGAGTCGTCTCCGGGTAGGCCTCGGCGGAACACCATGACGGACACCGGCGCAGGGCCTCCGGTGTCGTGCATCGCGCGTCCGCCGTGCACCAGAGATGCCGCCTCCATCGTCTGCAGGGCGCGGCGCACCGCCAGGTCGCACAGCCCGCTTGCTTCGGCGATCTGCGTAACCGTGTGCGCCGTGGCGCGCGGCAGGACAGCCCACACCCTGAGCGCAGTGATGAGGAACCGGGTTGATTTGGCTGGGGTCATGTCGTCGTCCTGCGGGTCTTGCAGGCCTCTCTGTCTGTGCATCTGACCTGCGCCTTGCCGTAGCGCGGCGCGTGCGTGTATTGGCTTGCCGGCTGGCGCGTTCCGCACAAAATGCAGCTCCGCGTGTGCTGGCCGTCGTGGAAAGCGTGTGGCGCCGGCTTGGGCAGATCAAGCTCAGGACGCGGGCGCTCGCAGTAGTTGCTCCAGCTCATGCGGCCCCCTTGATGGCGGTGATGAGGTCGGCGGCCACAGGCGGACACACGGCATTACCAAGAAGGTGCACAGCGGCCTTGTGCTGGTCCGGCAACCTGTAGCCAGCCGGGAACCCCATGGCCGCACGGCACTCGTCGGCCGACAGCATCCGCATCCGGTCACCGTCGATGACTGCCCAGCGGTCGCGGGTGGTGATCGTGCCCAGAGGTCGGCGCAGGCTGCGGCCCGTCTCGCCCGATCCGCTGCCGTAGTAAGGGGCGACGAACCGCGCGCCATGCGCACGGCGGCCAGCGGCCACGCGCGCCAGGGTTGCCCGGCTGCGGCCCGGCTTGTCAACCTGTGACCAGCGCCCCGCCGAGAAGTCGATGATCTGGTCCGCCCCGATGTGCTCGCGCTTCGGCAGGCGCAGATTCACGGGGTGCTTGCTGCGCGTGGCCACCACGAAAAGCCGGAGTCTGTGCTGAGGCACGCCATGGTCGGCCGAGTCGATGACCATCGGGGCCAGCGCGTAGCCCAGCGAGTTCATAGCGGCACACCATGCGGGCCACAGGACCCAGTCGGCGAACTCGCGCACGTTCTCGACGATGGCCACGGGTGGCCGGTGGACCTCCGCGCAGGTCACGACGGCCCAGGCGGTCGAGCGTTGGGCGTCGTGGTGCGGCTTGTCGGTGCCGCGTGCGCGGCTGTGGCCTTGGCACGCTGGAGAGGCCAGCAGGATGTCGTGGGCCGGTGCATCGCGGAAGTCGGCCTGCTGCAGGTCCTGGCATGCGTGTGTGGTCTCGGGGTGATTGGCGGTGTGCCACTCCACTGCTGTGGGCCAGTGGTTGGCAGCCCACAGCACACGAGCTCCAGCCATTGCCGCGCCCGTCGAGAACCCGCC
>JACCDZ010560880.1_pt1 | contig 11500 bp, 10 predicted proteins | sample 7449551 | NCBI WGS metagenome assembly JACCDZ01 (sample SAMN15323452, study PRJNA562643) | freshwater metagenome | isolation source: river surface water | place: USA:Blue River Watershed | collected 2017-08-18
CAACACAAGTAAAAAAGTCTCCTATAACCATACAAGTGTTAAGTAAATATGAAATTTACACATTTGCGAATTTTTCTGACTTCCGAAGTTGACAGTTTTTATGCATGAACGTCTTTTAATTAAGGTTGAAAAATTTGTTGATTTACTTTGTATAACAAAGATCCTTTTACAATTGAATTTGTAAATTAAATCATTCATTCAGTATGAAAATCATCCTTGGTATTGCACTGATGGCTGCATCAATCTTTGCCAGTGCAGCAGATAACAATTCAAAACCAACAGCATCAGGGACAAAACCCACCCTGACTGTGAATGTCATTGCGCCAAAGCAAATTGACATCAACCAACAAGTCACGGCCAACGGTTCAATTGCAGCCTGGCAAGAAGCCGTTGTCGGGTCAGAAGTCAATGGCCTCATCATCAGTGAAATACGTGTCAATGTAGGCCAACGTGTCCGTCGTGGTGAAGTCATCGCAGTCTTGAAGTCGGACACTTTAGAAGCCGAATTGGCACAAGCCGAGGGCACTTTGGCCGAGGCCATTGCCAGTGCATCAGAAGCCCGATCCCAAACCGATCGCGCTAAATCTTTACAAAAACAGGGATTTTTCAGCGATGCGCAGTTAAGTCAAACACTGGCTGCAGATGCCGTTGCACAAGCACGTGTTCAATCCGCTCGCGCTTTGGTCCAATTGCAATCCATTCGTCTTTCACAAACTCAGGTGAAGGCACCCGATGACGGCGTCATCTCGGCTAGACAGGCAAGCGTGGGCAGTGTTGTCAATGCAGGTACTGAATTATTCAGATTGATCAGGCAAGGCCGCCTTGAATGGCGAGCAGAAATCTCGGCAACGGACATTGGCCGCATCAAAATCGGTGCACCCGTCAAAGTAACTGCCGCCAGTGGACAAGTATTGCAAGGCAAGGTTCGAACAATCTCGCCCGCCATGGACGCACAAACGCGAAATGCTTTGGTCTATGTCGATTTACCCGAGCAAGTGGGTTCTGCCAGAGCGGGTATGTATGCCAAGGGCGATGTATTGCTAGGACAAAACAAGGCCATGGCCGTGCCTCAAACCGCTGTTGTTGTGCGAGATGGTTTCAGTTATGTTTACACAGTTGGCAGTGACAACAAAGTCACCCAAATCAAAGTTCAAACAGGTCGTTTAAGCGGTGACCAACAGGAAATACTCGTGGGTCTCAAACCAGATGCACGGGTGGTTGTGAGCGGTGGCGCTTTCCTTAACTCTGGCGATATCGTTCGCATCGTCAATTCCACAGCCACAAACCCATAAAAGGCGTCAGTCATGCTCAACGTCTCTTCGTGGTCAATTCGAAACCCCATTCCTGCCGTCATGCTGTTTGTCTTGCTGACGGTTGCAGGCATGATTGCCTTTGGATCCATGAAGATTCAAAGCTTCCCAGACTTGGATCTGCCCACCATCACTGTAAACGCCAGCCTGCCTGGTGCAGCACCCACTCAGTTGGAAACAGACGTTGCTCGCAAGCTCGAAAACGCTCTGGCACCTTTGCAAGGCTTAAAACACATCACAACCAAGGTGCAAGATGGATCGGTGATGATCACCGCCGAGTTTCGATTAGAAAAACCTGTGCAAGAAGCCGTGGACGATGTTCGATCAGCAGTCCAAAGTGTCAGGGCCGACCTGCCAAGTGAATTACGAGATCCAATTGTTCAAAAATTAAATCTGGCAGGTACACCCGTCTTGGCATACACCGTTCGTTCAAGTCGGATGGATGACGAAGCATTGTCTTGGCTGGTAGACAAAGAAATCACTCGAAAACTGTTGTCCTTGAGAGGTGTCGGCGCAGTCAATCGTGTGGGCGGTGTCACGCGTGAAGTTCACATTGACTTAAATGTAACTCGTATGCAGTCCTTGGGAATGACCGCAGCCGAAGTATCAAGACAACTCAAACAAACTCAGCAAGAAGGTTCTGGCGGCCGCATGGAATTGGGCTCAGGTGAGCAATCAGTTAGAACTCTGGCCACCGTTAAAACTGCAAAGGAAGTGGGCCAAATCGAAATTGCAACATCTCGTGGCACAACTGTCCGTTTAGAACAAATTGCCACCGTGAGCGACACCTTGGCAAAACCGCGTTCTGCCGCTAGCCTGAACGGTGTCCCAGTGGTAGGTTTTGAGGTGGTGCGAAGCAAAGGCGAAAGCGAAGTTGCCGTGGGCCGTTTGGTACGCCAAGCCTTAGATGATTTTCGAATTCAAAATCCAGACATCGAAATTACGGAGTCATTTGATTTCGTAACGCCCGCCGAACAGGACTATTCCAGTTCACTCATTCTTTTGTACGAAGGTGCAATTTTGGCGGTCTTGGTGGTGTGGGTGTTTCTACGTGATTTACGAGCCACTTTTGTATCCGCTGTCGCTTTGCCTTTGTCGGTGATTCCTGCATTCATTGGCATGGCCTACTTAGGTTTCTCGATCAATGTCGTGACCCTTCTGGCTTTGTCTTTGGTCATTGGTGTGTTGGTCGACGATGCCATTGTGGAAGTGGAAAACATTGTGCGTCACCTGCGCATGGGAAAAACACCTTACCAAGCGGCCATGGAGGCGGCAGACGAAATAGGCTTGGCCGTGATCGCCACAACGTTCACATTGATTGCCGTATTTTTGCCAACAGCCTTCATGTCTGGCATTCCCGGTAAATTTTTCAAACAATTTGGGTGGACAGCTTCTCTTGCTGTTTTCGCCTCTTTGGTGGTGGCCAGGGTACTTACACCCATGATGGCGGCTTACCTGCTCAAACCAATTGTCACGAAAGAAAAAGAACCCGCATGGATGGTTAAGTACATGGTTTGGGTGGCTTGGTGTATGAAACACCGCGTCTTAACCATGGTCATGGCCACTTTGTTTTTCATCGGCTCGATCATGTTGGTTCCGCTGTTGCCACAAGGTTTCATACCACCAGACGACAATTCACAAACGCAGGTGTATTTGGAATTACCGCCTGGCGCCACACTTGAACAAACTCAGGCCAGTGCTGAGCATGCGCGCAAACTTCTATCTGCCGTGAAAGAGGTCGAAAGTGTCTACACCACCATTGGCGGTGGCAGTGCAGGCTCTGACCCGTTTTCTAGCAGTGGCGCGGCAGAGTTACGCAAAGCCACCTTGACGATTCAGCTCACTGAGCGTGGCAAACGACCGGTCAAACAGGAAATTGAAAACGACATCCGTCACGCTTTGCAACAGTTGCCAGGCGTACGCACCAAGGTAGGCTTGGGTGGTTCTGGCGAAAAATACATTCTGGTTTTGACGGGTGAAGACCCTCAGGCCTTGCAAACAGCGGCCACTGCCGTAGAAAATGATCTAAGAACTATCAATGGCTTGGGCTCGATTGCATCTACTGCCAGTCTCGTGAGACCTGAAATATCGGTCCGCCCCGACTTTGCAAAGGCTGCCGATTTAGGCGTGACCAGTGCGGTAATCAGTGACACTCTCAGAGTGGCAACGCTAGGCGATTACGATGCGTCTTTGCCCAAGCTCAACCTGTCACAACGGCAAGTGCCGATTGTGGTCAAGCTGGAAGACGATGCGAGAAAAGATCTCAGCGTACTCCAAGGTTTGAATGTGCCAAGCACTCGAGGTCCCATCATGCTTGGCCAGATTGCCACCATCGAAATGGCCAGCGGACCGGCCGTCATCGACCGTTACGACCGACAGCGCAATGTCAATTTTGAAATTGAACTCTCAGGCATGCCCCTTGGAGAAGTCACTCAAGCAGTTCAAAAACTACCCTCTTTGCAGAGTTTGCCACCGGGTGTCGCGGTGGTTGAGGTGGGCGATGCTGAAGTAATGAATGAACTTTTTGCCAGCTTTGGCCTGGCAATGACAATTGGCGTGCTGTGTATCTATATCGTTCTGGTGCTTCTTTTCAAAGGGTTTTTGCATCCCGTCACCATCTTGGCAGCACTGCCACTTTCGCTAGGTGGCGCATTTGTAGGCTTGCTCATTGCACAGAAAAGTTTTTCGATGCCCTCCCTCATCGGCCTGATCATGTTGATGGGTATCGCCACCAAAAACTCAATTTTGCTTGTGGAATATGCCATTGAAGCGAGGCGTGGCAAACCTGCTGAAGGCGATCGACCTGCGATTCCAGGCATGAGCCGATTGGATGCAATTTTGGATGCCTGTCACAAAAGAGCTCGTCCCATTGTGATGACGACCATCGCCATGGGTGCTGGTATGTTGCCCATCGCCGTGGGCTGGGGAACTGCAGACACCAGCTTCCGTGCGCCTATGGCCATTGCGGTCATTGGCGGCTTGATCACAAGTACATTTTTGAGCTTACTGGTCATTCCGGTAGTCTTCACCTACCTCGATGATCTTGGCTTATGGGCGAAGCGGGTGTACGCTAGAATTTTTGTGCGCTAGGGGTCTGGCAATTCAATTCAGCTTCCAACGACAGAACCAGTTCTTACCCGTGAAAGGTGATCAATCAATCGATCGCGCCAAATCTTGTACCCCTCGTCGTTTGGGTGCAAACCATCCGTGTAGAACTTGGCAATTTGATGTCCGCTTGAATCGGTAAAGGACGGGTATAAGTTTAAATATGTGGTGAATTTGGAAAATTCACCCGTTCTAGCTAGCAATTCAAGTCGTTGATTGACCACCAATACCAGTTGTTTATTTTTATCAACGTCGTTGGTTGGCAAAAGCGATTGCAATACGATACGAGCAGCTGGTTTACGTGCGTGCAAGGCCTTTAAATTGGCCACAACACCCTGATAAATACTCTCTGCAACCGGTTGCTCAGCTGCCCAACTGTTGTTGATGCCCAGCATGACAATGATGAACTCTGGATTGAGCTCAGGCGTGTCTAACTGGCCAAGGCCACCTTGCGATTTTGGCAAGATTCGAAAAAGAATGTGTTCTAAGCGGTCGCCTGAAATGCCCATGTTGAAGGCGAAATTCTCAGTACCTGGTGTTGCAAAGCTCTGATCCCAAATCTTTCGACCATACTTTTGTCCAGCAACCCAAGGGTTGTCGTCTAACAACCAAAAATCAGTAATTGAGTCTCCGACAAACAGCAATTTCACAGCCTTTAAATCTTGAGATTGCGCGATATAAGAATTTATATCCGCTTGTCGCTTTTGCCAATGTTCCACCCGAACAGCGGGCTTGCTAGACATGAAGTTTTGGGCTGTGGCATTGCCAAAATGCAATAAAAGCATGCACAAAGAAAGTTGAATGGAAATAGATAATTTCATGACTTATCAATAGGTGAGCATTTATTTTTTTGTATTGTGCAAAGCTTTGTAGGGATACACCTGAATCGCTTCCAAAGAGTAACCAGACACACCCGAAGCGGTTTTGGTTCTAGCTTCCTTAAGCTCGCCTTCTACCCAAATCACATCCATTGATTCCAAAGTTTTTGAAAGATTGAGCTGAGGATGAGGCGTGACTAAAACAATTTGATTGGCAGGCGGTGGCGGTGTGTGAATGCAAGCACCAAAATAGGGAACCAATAAGAACTCACGTTGCCCATTGCGCACGGCATCCAGCGGCACCACAAAGCCTGGCATGCGAATTTTTTGGTTCACGTATTTGGTAGAAATGGGTGCCTCGTCTAATTTCTTGCGCATGCTGGCCATCAATTTTTCTGCTTCTTCTGAACCGTCTTTTAAAAATGACATGCGACCATAACTGGCCATGTCTTTTTTCATTTGCAGATACCACTCTTCGTTCAGCAAATCGTCCCAAGTGATTTTTTGATAGCCAGGCGTTTGCGCAAAGACTGATACAGCAAGCAGTAATTGAAAAACCGTTACACACAGTTTGGAAAAGCTCAATCTAAAAAAGTTGAATTGCATGTGACTGAATGAATGCTTTTAGTTTGGGGGGTTGAGACCGTCTGTCAATGACATGCGGTAGGCACGCCAAGCCGGCAACAAACTGCTGAACAATGCACACACCAATAATAGCCCGATACTGACCCAAGCTTCATAAACTGGCCAGCCATGTCGGGTTTGAATGCCATAGCCTTGCAACAGGAAATCTTGCAACAGAAAAATTAAAGCCTGAGTGCCCAGTACACCTGCGGCAATGGCCACCATACACACCAAAAACGACTCCAGGGTGACAAGCACAAAAATCAAAGCTGGCCCCGCACCCAAAGCGCGATAGATGGCCAGTTCTTTGCGACGCGCCGACAAACCAACCAACAAAACCGATACAACACCCAACAAGGAACAAACAGCAACCAATACGCCCAACAAGATAAGGGCGTTTTCAACCACTTTCACAATTTGCCACAACTCATCAAGTGCAACACCCGGTAAAACGGCCATGAGAGGAACCGAGGCCACTGTGGGTTTCATACTTTCGATGGCTTTGCGAACCGAGAAGACACTGGTCCTATTTTGAAGCCCCACCCACACCGCAGTTAATTCTTTGGGCTGAAGTTCTTCCACGCTAGGCAAGTTTGGTTTTAAATCAGATTGAGCGTCGAATGCAGAAGGTCGCAAGCCAAACCCCCAACCCACATGAAGGGCTTCAAACGCCTCTAAACTGATCAATACCGATCGGTCTAAAGGTGTACCTGTGGGCTTCAAAATGCCGACCAACTTAAAAGGGTGATCTGTATGTGTGGTTTCCGCAATGGCTTGATAACCATGTGTCAAAGCAAACTCATCGTTCAGTTTTAATTTTTTAGTTTGTGCAACCTCTGCGCCAACGACCACTTGCAACAGAGAAGTTGAATCAGTTTGAGGGACTTCAAACGATTGACCCGCTTGAAATATCAAAGGCTTGCCAGAAGAGCGGTAATGTTTGAAAAAATCTACCGACGTACCCATGACAGGAAAGCCATCAAATGAATCACCTAACTGAATGGGGATGGTCCAAGCCACAGCATCCATCTGATGGATACGCTGGTAATCAGCATAGGGAATGTTTTGGGTGGGCGTGCCCAATTGAAAAACGCTGTACAAAAGCAAGTCAGTTTGACTGCCCCTGGGCCCGACCACCAGATCAACGCCACTGAGTGCGTTGGAAAAACTGTGCTTGGCATCCACACGAACTTGTTGTACGCCCAACAAAACCATGACCGACAGGCACACAGACAGCCCCACCAAACTGAGCGAATATTTTCTGGACCAAGCACTTTTAAAAACCAAGCTAAGCCAAAACATCTTTGGACTCCATGCGTGGCATTAAAAACTGCTGATCAAATTGATTGGCAATGCGCATGTCATGACTGACTGTGACGACGCTTGAATTCTGAGCTTTGGCAGTTGTTAGCAACAAATTTAAAAAATCAACCTTGTTGGCTTCATCCAGTGCAGATGTCGGTTCGTCCGCAACAATTAAGTCGGGACAACCCAGCAATGCCCTGGCAGCAGCCACTCTTTGTTGCTCGCCGACGGACAAAAGATGGGCTTGTCGCTGCCTTAAGCTGCGTGACAAATGGAGTGCATCACACAAAATATCGGCATGCCTTTGAACGCTGCCGTAAAGCTGTGTCGATTGAGAGAGCCGACTTGCAAAAAGCTTGCTGGGCAATTCAATGTTTTCTTGAACCGACAAAAAAGGCAAAAGGTTAAATTGCTGAAAAATAAGTCCGAGTCGTTGACCCCTGAAGAGGTCTCTTTCTGATGACGAGAGATCATTTAAAGCGACCCCTAAAACACAACAAGTGCCCTTCTTTGCCACTTGAATGCCAGTGATCACACTGAGCAAACTTGATTTACCGCAACCACTGGGGCCGCCTATGAACAGGGTTTTGCCTTGCGGCAAATTGAGTGAATCGATCGCAAACAGCGGCGTCGTTTGCTTTGACCAAGAAAACTCAATGTCTTTTAACGCAAGGGCCAATACCGTCATGGTGCAAAAGTAGGTTTACTGGATCGAACTGTTGCTGATTTTTGTGAGCCCTGCGACACCCACTCTACTTTGAGTTGATGTGCTCGAAGATGTGATTTGAAAAATGGGAAACCAAACCTGGTCAATGCTTGAGGCTGGGCGCATTTGAATTTGAAAACATACTGAAGGTCGCTGTGCCCTTTGCCTTTCACACCTTGGAACATGTCCGAGTCAGCCTTGACTTCGATTTGCTGACACTTTGCTTCTGCAGGCAATTCAATGAAATAGTTGGCGTTTTGCAAAGATTTCTGCAATTGGTTCATGGCCTCTGTCTGCGACGGATTTTTAGGCAGCTGTTCAAAGCCAAGTAAGGCTTCCATGGGCATCGTCCACTGGCCTTGTAAAACATCGGATTGAAGACTCAACTGAAGCGTGCCTTTGCCATGTGAGTGCTGTGCCATTGAAGGCACAGCCCAAATAATGGCTAAAAAACCTAAAATTTTGGTGGTGATTGAAAGCATCATGTCCTATGTCACTATTTGAAACAGTTTCAACTCACTAGAATCTTAATGAGAATTTCACAATTTACCAAAGCAGGATTCACTTAAAACATGTCAAAAATTAAGGCAATTCAAATCTTGCATGCAAACGAAGTTGCGCTTCATCTTGAGAACTTACCTTTATGGTCATACAACCCCGCGCTTAAAGCCATTACCAGGGAATTTAAATTTTCAAATTTCCAACAAGCATTTGCATTCATGACAAAAGTTGCCAATGCCTCAGAGAAGCACAACCATCACCCAGAATGGCTCAATGTTTACAACAAAATCAATATCACTTGGACAACGCACGACGTCCAGGGCTTAAGCATCAAAGACATCCAAATGGCGAGCCTTTGTGATCAATTATTTTTAGACGAACCTACGATTGATCGTTGATTTATTTGAAGCCAACGCGGTCTAACATCTGTTGCACTTTAATTTGATTCATACCCACTGCACTGATCGGCAACACTTCACTCTTAAAACTGCCACCAGACATGGCCTTCAAAGCCGGGTTTTCAAATGAAACGCCTTTGGCAGCAGGCCATTCGTTGTTGCCATTTGCAAAGTGATTTTGCGCCGATGCAGACGCCAAATACTCCAAAAATTTGATGGCATTGACCGAGTTTTTGGCGTTTTTTGCAATGGCACCACCCGCAATGTTCAAATGTGTGCCCCAGCTTGTTTGATTCGGAAATACAACCCCCACTTTTTCAATGATTGCTCTGTCTGCTGGGTTGGTAGAACGCATCAGACGCGCTAAATAATAGGTGTTTGAAATAGCAACTGCACATTCACCCGATGCAACACCTTTGATTTGGTCTGTGTCACCACCAGCAGGATTACGCGCCATGTTGGCGACTAAGCCCTTCAACCATGTCTCGGTTTGCTGAGGACCCAAATGGTCCATCATGGCGCCAAACAGACTTAGGTTGTAAGGATGCGACCCTGAGCGAATGCACAACTTCCCCCTTAACTGCGGATCTGCCAATTTCTCATAGTTATCGACATCAGTGGCTTTGATCTTGGATTTATCGAAAACAATGACACGCGCGCGGGTCGACAATCCAAACCAAGCTGTACCGCCGTTGTCACTCTTTTTGGCTCTGAGATTTTCTGGAATTGCAGCTTCCAAGACCTTGGACTTGATTGGCAAAAACAAGCCGTCAATTTCTGCACGCCACAATCTGGAAGCATCGACCAACAAAATCACATCTGCCGGGGAAGCTGCGCCCTCTGCTTTCAACCTAGACAAAATGCCCGCATCATCAGCATCAACGCGGTTGATTTTGATGCCTGTTGATTTTGTGAAATCGCTGTACAAGGCCTCATCCGTTGGGTAGTGCCTTGCTGAGTAAATATTGATGGATGGCGCAGATGTCTGCGCATGTGCCCCTTGCGTCCATGACGTTAGGGCAAGACTGCCCATAAAGACAGCCATCAGAAAGACTTTTTTTGAAACAGAAAATTGGCTCATGAGTCACTTTGAAGGTGATTGGTTAAGCCAATCTTACCTCAAATAAGAATGATTCTCATTTGCAAATAGAAGATTTTTGAAAAAAGTACTTAAAGGGTGTTTTTTTGACTGAATGTCACCACGTGGTCCACTTCTGCGCGAATACCTATCCACTCTCCTAGATGGTGATCATGGTGACTCGGTACATGCGCTAAAACAATGTCCCCCGATTGCAAGCGCAAGGTGTATAAAAACTCTGACCCGCGAAACGCTTTACGCACAATTTCGGCTTTCACGGCAGCGTGGTCGTCATGAACGATGTCGTCGGCTCGAAGCAAGACATCACATGCTGAGTCTTCAAATGCAATCATCTCATTGGACGGGTGGTCATTGCCTTGATGCTCGTCAATAAGCAAACCTAAAACCGTTTGAACTTCAAGGTGACCATTGACCTGTTGTCTAACACCCGGGATGAACACACCATGGCCAATGAACTCAGCCACAAAACGTGACGCTGGACGGTGATAAAGATGGTAGGCGTCGGCCCACTGCGCCAAATGCCCCTCTTGCATCACCCCAATCACATCACCAATGGCAAAGGCTTCCATTTGGTCGTGCGTCACAAAGAGCGCAGTGGCATTGGCGGCCTTCAAAATGCTTCTAATCTCAATGGCAAGGCGTTCTCGCAAATCAACATCCAAGTTGGAGAAAGGTTCGTCCAATAACAACAATTCGGGTTTGGGTGCCAGCGCACGTGCCAGTGCAACGCGCTGCTGCTGGCCTCCAGACAATTCATGAGGGTACCGAGATTTGACTTCAGTCAAGCCCACCAAATCCAAGACTTCCTGAATGCGCGCGCTTTGATTTGATTTTTGAAGATTTTGGAGACCAAATGCGATGTTCTCTGACACCGTCAGGTGGGGGAACAATGCGTAATCTTGAAAGACCATGCCAATTCGACGTTTTTCTGGGGCTTCCGTAAAACCTTGTCGACTCACCACGCGATTTGAAAGTTCGACCTGCCCTGCATTCAAGTCTTCTAGGCCTGCAATGGCTCGCAACAAACTGGTTTTGCCACAACCCGAAGGACCAATCAGAACGCCAATTTGTCCGGCTTCGAGTTGGAGTGAAACGCCCTGCACGGCCGACCTAGATTGACCAGCGTAACGGACATCAACTTGAGACACTTTGAGGAACATAAGTTCGGATTGTAAGGACAGATAGCCCGCAAAGTGGCGGCTTGTTCAAGTTGATCCTTACAATGCAATGTGAAAATTTCTAATATTGACAGGTTCCCGGCCGGTTAAATCAGCTCATCGTCATGCATTTTTTGCGAATTCGTTCAGTCTTCATAGGCTTTTTAGCATTGGTCATCAGCTTGCCCGTCGTAGCGTTGATGGCTTCATGGCTGGAATGGAATTCAAGCTCTGCTCAGGTTTTGCTGGAAATGCTTCAGACTGTACTGCCCAACTACATGAGCACCAGTTTATGGTTATGCATTGGCGTTGCCGTCGGTGTAAGCTTGGTGGGAACCATGACTGCTGCGGCAGTCACTTTGTTCAAGTTTCCGGGGCAGAGTTTTTTTGAATGGGCATTGTTATTGCCAATGGCAATCCCTGCCTATGTCGTCGCTTATGCATACACCGATTTCTTTCAATTTAGCGGGCCATTTC
>JACCDZ010724197.1_pt1 | contig 11498 bp, 13 predicted proteins | sample 7449551 | NCBI WGS metagenome assembly JACCDZ01 (sample SAMN15323452, study PRJNA562643) | freshwater metagenome | isolation source: river surface water | place: USA:Blue River Watershed | collected 2017-08-18
GCAGATCTTATTGGACAAATTTTGATAATAGATCTATAGTTAAATTGTTTTAATCTTGACTATAGATCATGTCCATCGCATCAGCCATTCAGAACCACAATCTCTTGTCTTTTACTTATGACGGCTTTGCACGGGAAGTTGAACCACATTGTCTTGGCATCGACAAAAAGGGGCACCCCGCGCTTAGAGCCTATCAAGTTGCTGGAGGTAGTGAATCTGGCGCATACGTTGGATGGAAGATGTTCCATGTGAACGAGATTCGAAATCTTCATGTTCTTTCAAAGACATTCCAGCAGCCACGGCAAGACTACAAGCGTGGTGATAAAGACATGCTACGCATTCAAGCAGAGGTCTAGTAAATGTCACCAGAGCAACAACGACAGGAAGAGCAACATGCACTTGAAAGGGCACAAAGTGCATTTGAGCGTCGGCAACGCGCCTTCATTGCAGTACATAGGCAATTTCTACCATTTGGCAATGGCGTGCCATCTGAAGAAACTATGAATGAACTCGATGAAGCAGAAGCTGAGTTAAACAAAGCAAATCAAGAAATTGACAGAATCTCTTCTGAAATAAAGTTTGGTCACCGCAACTAAACAATCTACTTAGATGCAAATTCGACTATTTCCTGCACTACTTCTATTTCTTGCATCGTATTTTCCACTTGCATTAATTCTTGCTGTTCAAGATATTGATGAAGAGGAATGGTCAAGACCTGCTTGTATGGCTTTAGATTTTTGGGACAAATGTGTTTTCCCAAAGCTGTCGCACCCCGCACTCATACTTGCATTTTTGTCAATTTCATTCATCAGTCTAGTTTTTCTGATTTGGTTACTCGACTACTTCAAAGGCTCTACAGAAGTAAAAATTGAAGAGTCGAAGTCCGTACCGAATGACTTAATCAACTACGTTTTCCCGTACATTGTTTCTTTCATGGGGCTTCAGCTCAGCGATGCAGGCAAAGTTGTTGGATTGATCATTTTCATGAGTTGGCTATTTCTAATTAGCTACCGTTCAGGTCAAATTTTGATGAATCCTTTGCTACTTGCTTTGGGCTGGCAACTATATGAAGTCAAAGCAGATATTGAAGGTAACAAGCGGGTTCTTCGAGCACTCTCACGCGATCCTGTAGTTCCAGCAACTACCTTAAGTTCTTGCGTAGTTCAAGGAATTTATGTCCTATCTAAGACAGAGAAAAAATGATGAAAGATCAAGCGCTCACAAGCTTAAAAGCATTTAATGTCAACGAATCTGTTCTATCCGTTTGGGTTTTTAAAAAACGATCTAACAATGCGTATGCAGCGAAATCTATTGAGGTAACGAATTTACTTGCAAATGAAATTAAACAGATCACGTCAAACTCAATACAAGCGTGTACGGAAATCGAAGACTATGCACTGTTGGCTCAAATAAGCGAGACTGGAGCGCTTCATGTTGGTGTAGATGAAACATTTTTTCATAACTTACAAGCTGTTGTCGATTTACCAGCCGAAGAACACCGCTATTCAACCACTCGTGACCTAAAAGGTGTTGCAGGGTACCTATTCCGCATGCGTCATAACGATCAAATACTTTATGGAGTTCGTCATGTTACTGATGCATGGCAAACAAAAAAAGCAAAGACCGTATTAAATGTTGTGCTCAGAGCCAATCAACTAGATATCTCTGTTGAGCCAAGTTTCACAATTTCCCGAAATCTTGATTTCTGTGTTTTAGGCAATGATGCTCTTATTCTTAATAAAAAGTATTTTGAAAGCCTACTTGACTACAAAATTGAGTACGCCTCTTCATTCACCGAAATGCAAGCAGAAAATGAGTTCATTAATTCATTTACAAATCTTGCTCCCCTAATCGAGCATGTAGGTACAAATGCTATGCAGCTACGAAGGATGGCAGTCATCCATTCAAAAGGTCACTACAAAGATCCAGCGTACATGAGCAGGTTGAAGCAGCTTACTGAGACAAAAGGTTGGAACATCCAATTTGATCAAGCGGGCAAGATCATCCCAACTCCAGAGTCTCTAAAAGACATCATTCAAGTTCTACTGAACCATCGACTTCACTCTGAACTATCTTTAAATGATTTTGATGTGCCAACTACGACACCTATTTGAAAGTTAATTGAACAACTGAAGATGTCCTTTAAACGGACAAGATCGTCTCGTAACGAGACAGTTACCCCCTCAAACCTATCAGATCCAACACAGACAGACTTTTTCTAGACCTACGACTCAACACACAGAAATCAAGAAAAACACAGTTCAGCGTCTGCCCTGTAATAAGTCAATGTTCATCTCAGAACTCAAGTTGGACGAGTAGAACTTCTCAATCATCTCAACACTAGTTCGTGCGTTGCGAGCCAATGTGAGCAAGTCAATTGAGCGCCCATACAAAAGCCTGAATGTGATTGATGTGTGACGCAATGAGTACAAAGTCCTATTCTTGCCATTTGACGCATTCGCTTCTATCTGAGCCTGTTCCTGAACAAACTTGAACTGCCAACCAAAGTAAATCAACACGAACTTTCTGTCTGTGAGTTCAGGAAAGAACAAGTAGTCAGTTGGGTCAGCCAAACCCTTCGCTGATTGATACGCCTTCAACTTCTCATAGACACAGACAGCGGACTGAAGCGTAACGATGGGTTTGTCATGTAGTTTTGATTCAGGCAAGTTCAGTCTCAGATATGTCTGCTTGCCACGAACAATAGAAACATGCTGATGTTGAAGATTCTTGATATCGCTTGGTCTCACAAACGAATTGACCATAAAGCGAATCAACCACTGAAGTTCATCAGTGACATACATGTACTTCTCTGACTCTTTGCCCCTCTTCTTCTGATTCTTAGTGACTTGTTTGCTGCGAGAGCCAATCAGTTGTTTCGCAGTCTTCACCAACAACTTGTACTCACTGAGTGTGAAGCTCCCACGAGACACACTTGGCATCTTCAAACTTGGGAACTTGGGTATTTGCTGAATCACATCAGTCTCATACGCATGGTTCAAGACTTTGCGTACACACACTAGGTATTGATGAATCGTGATGTTTGAATGTTGTTCTTTGCTCAACATCTGAACAAACCTAGTAATCTCAGAGTACCCAACATCTTTGATGCTTCTGTCTTTGAAGAAGGGACTAATCGTTTTGTAGAGTCTGTTTTCAAGCGTCTTGAGACTTGCTTTACTGAACTCACCACGACTGACTCTCGCTCGTTCAACAGCAAGTGTGGGCTCTACAAAGTCTCTGAACAACAGTTCTTTGTTCACTCGCTTGGGAGTCAATTCAGTCAGTGATGAACTAAAAACTTCAGCGACTGTCTGATGAAAGAACTCTTTCGCAGCGTTCTTAGCGACTGAGCGATTCGTGGTTCTCAGACTCTTTGTATAGGTCTTGTTTTTGAAATAGCACTTGACTTGCCAATATGGACTCGCATTCGTCAGATAGATGCGAAGTTTTCTTGGGTAGTTCTCTATTGGGGTGACTGACTCAAGAATCTGACTTGTGTGATGGCGTTGGTGTTTGAATTCGTCTTCGTTGGCTGCTTCAAACTCTCTGAAATCACGCATGTGTTCAGAATACTAGTTGAACACTTAGGTACGCAAATTTATCTAGAAATTGAGCAAAGGGGTCAGGCACCTAGTCGTCCATCACTCGTCCACAACATGTCCTTTGAAATGACAACTTGCCATTTAGTAAAACAGGCTGAAAACTGTCGTTTTCTGTCACTGACTGTCTTAATCTGTAGACAACATGGAACCTGTCAACTTCAAGCTCAAAGCAACGGAACAAAGAAAAAACCCACAGCCTTGCGACTGTGGGTTTTTGTTTTGGTGGTGGTAGCGGGATTTGAACCTGCGACATCAGCATTATGAATGCTGCGCTCTAACCAACTGAGCTATACCACCGCAAGACGAGCATTATAGCCAGATTTTCAGCGGCTCATTGGCCTATTCTTCCAATGGCGCAAGTACGCCAAACGCACGCTGGGCATAAGCCAAGCCATTGCCTGACTGGACGCCAAAGTCAAGCACCTCACCAATCAAAATATCGTGATCCCCCGCCGACACCACTTGCGCAAGTCGGCAATCAAACCAAGCAATCACCCCGTCCAAGCGGGGGTGTTGATTGACACCGCGCACCAAGGGCTGGTCGGCAAATCGTTGCGCTTGCGTACCTTGTGCAAACTTCAGGGCCACCTCTTTTTGCTGTGCACCGAGCACATTCACCATGTAACCGCCTGCGTTCACAAAGGCTGGGTGACTGAGCGAGGTTTTACGCACGCTCCACAACACCATGGCTGGATCGAGCGACACGGTATTGAAAGAGTTGCATGTCATGCCCCAGTCTTGGCCTTGGGTATGAGCCGTCACCACGGTGACCCCCGTGGTGAAACAGCTCATCGCGTCTTTGATGTTCACGCCGTGCTTTCAGAATTGTTTTTATAAAAACGCAAGTGCGTCTTGTGCGGCCACACGGCCTTCGTCGGTAGGAACTACCCATACCTCAACAGCACTATTGTCAGCATGAATCGAAGCCACAGCATCGCCTGTGGCCTTTGCGTTGCGTGTCGCATCTACTTGCACACCCAAGTAAGCCAATGCATCGCCTACTTGCTGGCGCAGCACAGCATCGTGCTCACCTATACCACCCGTAAAAGCCAACACATCCAAGCCGCCAATACAGGCACTGAGCGCACCCACTTCGCGCACCACACGGTGAGCAAATAAGTGGGTTGCAAAACGCGCAGCATCCGAAGATGAGGCACGCAAGGCACGCATATCCGCACTCTCGCCCGACACGCCAAGCAAACCGCTTTGTTTGTAGAGCAGCTTTTGAATTTTGTCGTGATCCCAGCCTTGCTCCAACAAATACAGCAACACGCCGGGGTCAAGCGCACCGCTGCGCGTGCCCATCATCAAACCATCGAGCGCTGAGAAGCCCATGGTGGTGGCGCGACTTTGGTGGTCAGTGGTTGCGCAGACGCTTGCACCATTACCCAAATGCGCCATCACCACACGACCGCTTGAGCGCGGCGCTTCACGTTGCAACACTTGACTCACGTACTGGTAAGACAGCCCGTGAAAACCATAGCGACGTACACCTTGCTCGGTGAGTTTTCTGTCAATCGCAAACGTGGTCTCTAAGGGCGACAAGGTACGGTGAAACGCGGTGTCAAAACACGCCACTTGCGGCACATCACCAAACGATTCTGCAAATGCTCGAATGCCCGCCAAGTTGTGAGGCTGGTGCAAAGGTGCCAGTGCGTTGAGCATGGCGAGCTGTCCCATCACCTCATGAGTGACGCGCACACTGCTGCTGTAGTACGCACCACCATGCACCACGCGATGTGCAACGGCTTGTACTCGCAAATGCGCAAAGCGAGTCGCCAGCAAATTTTTGAGCGTGTTGAGCGCAGCATCAAACACATCCTGCGCAGCTTGCACAGCCACATCTGCAGATTCTTTGGTTTGGCCAATTGCACAAAAACTGATGCGCGGGTGCCCCGAGGGCTCTAAGCCCTCGATATTGCCCGTGACTTCGGCCTCACCAATACCGCCGCCTTCAATGGGGTAGAGCGCAAACTTGAGGCTCGACGAGCCTGCGTTGACAGACAGAATGCTCATGCGGGATGTGTGCGGTAGTGGTGGGCAATGAGCTTGGCCAACAAAGCCGAGGCACTGCGGGTGGTGGCCGTATCGGCGCGGCTGGTCAGCGCAATTGGCACACGCGCCCCCAACACCACGCCAGAACCTGAAGCGCCTGCCAAGTATTCGAGCTGCTTGGCCATCATATTGCCCGACTCCAAATCAGGCGCCATCAAAATGTCGGCGTCTCCCGCGACTGCAGAAGCAATGTGTTTGATCTCTGCCGCGTGACTGGACACCGCGTTGTCGAACGCGAGCGGACCATCGAGCAGACCACCTTTGATTTGCCCACGGTCTGCCATCTTGCACAGGGCTGCGGCATCTAAGGTGGAAGGAATGCTCGGGTTGACGGTTTCCACCGCGGACAACACCGCAACCTTGGGCTTGGCGACGCCCATGATTTGTGCGAACAAAATGGCGTTTTGCACAATGTCGGCTTTTTCGGCCAAGGTGGGCGCAATGTTGAGCGCCGCATCCGTGATGTAAAGCGGCTTGGGGTACATGGGTGCTTCAAAGCGAAACACGTGCGACATGCGTCGGCCAGTTCGCAAACCTTTTTGTGACACCACCGCGTGAATCAACTCATCGGTGTGCAAGCTGCCTTTCATCAAGGCTTCGAGCTTTTTATCTGCCGCCATTTGCGCGGCCACCTCAGCCGCGGCATGGCTGTGCTCCACGTTGATCACCTCGATGCCCGTCAAATCAATGTTCGACTCTGCAGCCACAGCGCGCAGCTTTTTCTCGGGCGCAATCAGCACTGCACAAATGAGACCTGCACGGTGTGCATCCATCGCACCTTGCAACGAATCCGCATCGCACGGATGCACCACACCGCAACGCACAGGCTCTAGCTGTGCGCCCATTGCAAGCAAGTTGGCATGACGCTCTTCAGGGTTGAACAAGCTGATGTGTGGCGCATGAATGCGTGGCATCCGCAGCTTCTCAGTGGGCGCCATGACTTTGGCTGTACCCAACAACACCCGCTCGCCTTTTTGGTTGACCAAGTTGCAGTCGAGCTCCACCGTTTTTTTGTCGTCATGCTTGGCGGTGCAAGTGACCGTCACGTTCAAGGTGTCACCCACACGCACGGGTCGGCTAAAGCGCAGGTTTTGCTCTAAATAAATCGTGCCGGGTCCTGGAAACACAGTGCCCAACAAAGTGCTGATCAGCGAGCCGCCCCACATGCCGTGGCCAATCACGCCATGAAACAGCGTGGCGTTGGCGTACTCAGGGTCCAAGTGTGCGGGGTTGGTGTCGCCCGATACGGCTGCAAACGCTTGAATATCAGCCACCGTCAAGGTGCGCACCAAGCGTGCGGTTTGTCCCACCACGATCTCATCGTAGGGGTGGTTTTCAAACCATTCGTTGTTGGGGTCGTTGGTGGTGTCGGTGATGTCGTTCATGGCAATCTCAATTCACGGCATGTGTGCCGGCGTCTACAAAAATGGTCTGGCCCGTCATGCCACTCGCGGCGTCGGTGCACAAAAAGGTGCTGAGGTTGGCAATTTCCTCTAAGGTGACCAAGCGACCCAACGGCGCTTTGGCGATGTTGTTTTGCATCAGCGTGTCAAATGCTTCAATGCCAGAAGCTGCACGGGTAAGGATGGGCCCAGGTGACACCGCATGCACGCGAATGCCTTTAGGTCCCAGCTCAAGCGCCATATAGCGAACCAACGATTCGAGTGCCGCTTTGACGGGGCCCATCAAACCGTAATGCGGTACGGCCTCGTCGGCCCCCAAATACGACATGGTCAACATACAACCACCCTGTGTCATGTGTGGCTCGCACAATTTAGCCACTGAGGCAAACGAGTGGCAGGAGACATCCATCGCGCGTGCAAAACCTTCCTTGGAGCTGTCCACCACACGGCCATGCAAATCTTGCAGCGGCGCCCAAGCAATGGAGTGAATGACGAAATCCAAGCGGCCCAACTTAGCCACCGCATAAGCCACGAGCTTGTCGAGCTCTTCAGGGGCTTCGATGTTGCAGCTTTGCAAGTCCATGCCCAAAGGCTGGGTCAAGGGTTCGACATAGGCACGTGCTTTGTCGTTCAAGCACGAAGCCACCACTTCGGCCCCCATGGCGTGCGCTTGACGCGCACAACCCCAAGCAATGCTGTGTTCGTTGGCCAATCCCAAGATCAAACCTTTTTTGCCTTTCAAATCGAAGGCAGGCATCCAACTCATACAAACTCCTCAAAACCAGTGGGGGGCTCAAAACGCCCCGCCACAAAACGTAGACGGGTCGGCCCGGGCATAGCACGCAAAGCCACAGTGTGCCGAGGGTCGCCGGGGTAGCACAACGTGCGCACGCCCTCATCATCAAACGCTTCGGGCAATACTAACGGTGGCTTGCGTGTGCGCGCGAAGTTCAGCACATCTTGGCTACAGCGGTGTGACAGCAAAGATACCAAGGTCATGATTTGCGGCGGCGCAAGTGGCAAGTCACCCGCCCAGTAGCGCGTTAAAGCGTCGAGCGGGGCCAACCAAACACTGTCAATAGCTTCAACGTTGTCGTGAATGGAGTGCTGGCCTTGCGGCAAAACCGCCACAAAAAAACGGGTGTCAAAACGCTTGTTGGTGACCGACGGTTGCACGGGCGTGATCCAACGCGACCATGGTGCCAGGTGCTGTGTGTCAATACGCAAAGCCGCACCTTGCAACACATCTAAAAACGATTGACCACCGTGCAAGGCTTGTTGCCATTGCTGGCGCTGCACAGCGTCATGCGCCAAAGCTTGGCTGGCGTTGACACGGGCATACAACACGCCGCACTCTTCCAACACCTCCCGCACAGCAGCCACATACAAGCCTGCGGCGTTGTGCTCAGGTAAATCTGGCTCACCCAAGCTGCGATGCAGCACTTGCGACGAGACATCTAAATAGGTGTGCAGATCAGGCGAGCAATCCACCTCGTCTAATTTGCCACCCGGAAACACAAAAGCGCCACCCAGTACAGCCGAAGCCGTATGGCGGCGCAGCAAAAAAACTTGCAAGCCTTTTTGGGGCTCATCACGCAACAACACCACCGTGGCCGAAGCCCGCGGTGGTGTTGTGATGATTTCGCTGTTAAGTTGCATCAACCGCAGCGATGGGCCAAGAATTACTTGGCGCCGTAGGCCACGTCCGCACGGCGGTTTTGCGCCCAAGCGGCTTCGTCATGACCGGCAGCTTTTGGTTTTTCGCTACCAAAGCTCACTGGCTCGGCTTGGCCTTCTTTCACGCCATAGGCTTTCAAGCCACGGGCAACAGCTTCAGCACGCTTTTGGCCCAAAGCCAAGTTGTATTCGCGGCCGCCGCGCTCGTCAGCATGGCCTTCCACGCGCACTTTCACGCCAGCGTTGGCAGCCAAGTACTTACCTTGACGCTCAACCACGCCTGCTTGGTCAGCTTTGATGTCGAACTTGTCGAAATCAAAGTAAACGCTACGCTCTTTGGAAATCGCGCTGTTGGGGTTCAAGTGATCAGCCACAACTGAAGCCACTGAAGACTTGGCGTCGGACACGTTGTTGTCGAGCTTGGTTGAGCTGCAAGCAGACAGCAAAGCCACTGACACGACAGAAATGAATGCAAAAAGACGTTTTGACATGATGTTTTTCAAGTTGTAAAAAAAAGACCGTTGTATTTTAACGGACAGGCGAATCGACCCTGACCCATGGCAAAAGTGTTGTTTTTTTTGACACTTCGTTAAATTCTTTTATAAATCAACAACATAGGCAATTTTGTTAATTTTAATTCTTTTATTAAATACTGTTACTTTAAAAGTATTCAAATACGTTCAAAAACGCGCTTTTCCATGGAGAACACGCGCTAACTGGCTGATTGCACAAGGCTTCATTGACAGGTAAATTCAATTCCCCGTTAGCAATTTCGGTCGTTTTCAACCATGCAGCACCGCCTTGGGGTGCGAGGAATAAAAAAGATGTCAACTTTCAAAATTTTGGTCACCAGTCAAAAAGGTGGCGTTGGTAAAAGTACCGTTTCTGCCAATTTGGCAGCTTATTTGCGTCGCCAAGGCCAAACTGTCACATTGATCGACTTTGACACCCATGGTTCCTCCAGCACATGGCTGACGCGTGCGCCTAATATTGGTGTGGTAGTGCAACACCACATCCTGCCTCTTGACCAAGGGGGCAACCGCCCGATTCTGGATGCTCGCTTGCACCTGCGCCGTGCGGCCAGCAGCTCGGAAGTGGTCATTTGCGATTTGACCTGGACCGATTCCATCGCCGGCGAACTGATGTTTGAATACGATTTGGTCATCGTGCCCACCTCGGTGTCGGAAATTGAACTGGCGGCCACAGCTGGCTTTTTGAGCCGTCACCGCTGGGTATTTGACTCAGCCATCCACACACCACCCACCCTCTTGGTTTGCCCCACCCGCGTGCAACCCGAGCAACTGCAAAGCGATGTGTTCTCGAAGCAGCGCTTTCCGGTCAGCTTCATGCTGGCCCCGCCCGTGCTTGAGGCGCAATCGGCCCGCGAAATGTTTGAACGTGGCTATTTGATGGACCTGCAAGACGTATGCGGCAACTCATTCAATGAGTTTGGCAAGTCCGTGTGTGCTGCACGCGAAATGCGTGAATCGGCACAAGGCATGCGCCAAACGACGAATTCACGAGTCAATATTCCAGCCACACGCACGGCCGGCACACCATACGTGGCTGCTGCAGGCGTGAAACGCAACAATGTTTTGGCAAATTCGGCTACCTTGTCGAGTCAATATTCCATTCTGGGTCGCCACCGCATGCAAAAAGTACGTCCCGAAGAGATGGCCGGCAAATCAGCGCCTCACGCTGCTGCACCACAAAGCGGACAAATTGCATCCATGGGCATTCCCCAGTTTCTCAAACGCATGTCCATGGGTGTCATGAATAAATGAGTTCCGAACCTCAATTTTTGTCCTTCAAAGGACTCAAGCAGTACACACCGGAAGATGGGTGGGGGCAAGTCAATGCGATTTTGCAATCCCATGCCCAGCAAGCTGGCGTGCAGCAACCAGCCCAACGGCAGGCGCCGCAACAAGCGGCGTCACAAGCTCATCACTACCAGCCTCCACATCAGGCTGTGCCAGACAACGTTCCCACGTTGACTGAAACACCCGATGCCAACACGGATGGCGCTGCCGTGTTTGACCCACTCATCAATGAGTTGTTTGAACAGCTGCGTGTACCACCCAGTGATGACCTGACGCAAACTTGGCGCACGATTGCAGCTGAAGTGAATTTATTGACTGAGCGCATGGCTTTGCAGCGCGAGCTACAAGAACGCCTGCAAAAGCTCGACCAAGAACTCGTCAATCTGCGCGGCACGATCCTGTCTCACTTGGCTGATGTGCAACAGGCCGCCGATCAGCAACTGACCTCCGCACGCTTGCGTGCTGAAGTGTCTGCCTTGGCTCAAACCAAACTGTCAGCCAAACTGACAAGCAAGCGATAAACACCCACATCACGTCATAGGAGCGCCGCGCATGCTGGACAAACTCAATCAGATTTATCCGGTGCGCTACACAGCGTTCATTGCATCGGTTGTCTTACTCGCCCTCTCTTTACTGGGCGCAGGCGCGCTGGGTCTGAGTGGCTGGTGGCCGATGCTGTTTTTGGTCTTGTGTGGCGTGGGCATTTATGACTTGCAGCAATCACACCATGCGATTTTGCGCAACTACCCCATCATTGGCCATTTGCGCTTCATGCTGGAAACCATCCGCCCAGAAATCCGCCAGTACTTCTTAGAGTCAGAAACTGAAGCTGCGCCGTTCTCGCGCGCCCAACGCACACTGGTTTACACGCGCGCCAAGGGCCAATCTGACAAACGGCCGTTTGGGACCCAACTCGACACACGCGCCATGGGCTATGA
>JACCDZ011105380.1_pt1 | contig 11498 bp, 6 predicted proteins | sample 7449551 | NCBI WGS metagenome assembly JACCDZ01 (sample SAMN15323452, study PRJNA562643) | freshwater metagenome | isolation source: river surface water | place: USA:Blue River Watershed | collected 2017-08-18
AGGGAAAGAGAGTTTCAGTGGCTAGACAACAAGACAACCGCAAGCGGGTGCTGACGAACACCGCCCTGGAAGCCGCGATTTTTTCACACCTGTTGCGCGGGCGCTTCGCCTCCGATCTGCTGCCGCTGATCGGCCCCGACCCCGAGGTTTTTTCCTATGAACCCTTTTGCGCCGGCTACGAACGCTTGCAGCACCTGCTGGTGCGCGAGGGGCGCATGCCGACGTGGAACAGCCTGATCGACGACCCGGCCCTTGACGTATTCCGTGACCAGCTTGTTGCGGCCTGTTCACGCGAACGCGTCGAGTCGCGGGCGATGAATACCCTGCGCGAGGTCGAGGACTCTGCGGAAAACCTCACGGAGCTTTTCTACCTGCGCAAGGTGCAGGCGAATGCAGCGCGGCTTTCCGAACTCGTTTACGACGGCAACGTGGAAATCGAGGACATCACCACCCACTACCTGCAACTGAATGACCTGGTGGCCTCTGGCGTCGTTGACGACGTGCCGATCATTCACCTGGGGGAAAACGACGACGAGCTTTTCGACAACCTGACGAACCCCGCGCGCCTCCCGACCTTCTACCCCATCGGCATGCCGACCTATGACAAGGAAGTCGGCGGCCTGCCCAAGTCCGGCCTGGTGCTGGTGGGCGCGACAACCTCCGGCGGCAAGAGCGCCTTTGCAAACCACCTTGTCCTGCACTTCTCCACCGTGCTGTGCCTTGATGTCATCAAGGTGTCGCTTGAGATGCCGAAAGACCAGGAATACATGCGGTTCATGGCGAACCGTGGCCGGGCCTCCATGCGCAACATGCGGGCCGGTGCCGACATCACGCACGAGGAAAACAAGCGGCTGCGCAAGGCCCACGAGGACTTCAAGGCCAAGCGGGCTGCGAATGCCTATGGCCGCCTGTCCTTCTGGTGTCCGGGCAACACGGACGTTTCCCGCATGCTGCTCAAGCTGCAACCCTACAACTACCACGTCATCGTCGTGGACTACATCGGCCTGCTGGAAGGTGCAGACTCCGACAACCAGGCGCTGGAGCTTTCCCGCATCGCCCGTACCCTCAAGGTACACACGCAGAAAACGAAGCAGCTTGTCGTGGCCCTCGTGCAACTCGACGAGGACAGCAAGAAAGTCCGCTACGCCCGTGCCATGAAGGAACACTGCGACAACCTTATCATCTGGTATCCGACGGATGACGAGAAGAAAGCCGGCGAGTGGATGATGCACCAGGTGAAGGGGCGTGACTCCGGCCTGCTGTCGTGGGGCGTGAAGTTCCATGCCGACACGATGACCTTCACTGACGCTGGCGTCATGATGGACACCATGACGAAGGGCGACTCCCGCGCAGACGTGGCCCGGCGCATTGCGATGGACGACGATGAATACGACAATGAGTTCGGCCAGCAGGCTGCGCCCCCGTTCGTCGATGCCAGCGACCGGGACGAACTGCCGGAAGACCCGCCAGTACGCAGGCGCAGGGCGGCACCGTCACGCGGGACGGCACGCAAGCAATCGCTGCTTGACCAGGGCGATGTGCCAGAACCACCCGTAGCGCGGAAACGGTCGCCGCCGGCTGCACGCAGGAGAGTTTCATGACAAGCGAAGACCGGGAACTTGACCCCCTTTTCCACGAAGCCGGCTCTGACGACTTCGACGCTGCCGAAGCCCTCGACCTGATGGCCGGGGCCGGGCAACCTCACCCGACACGGCACGGCATCTTCGACGCCTTGAGTGAACGGCCGGCTCCGAGCGCGCAACCGGAGCCACCGCCGCCACCGCCGCCGATGTCCCCTGACGAACAGTTGGCGGCAATCAGGGCCTGCATGCCGTCGCAGCTTGACGCGATGTTCCGGGACTTTACCGAAGCCACGGGCAACAAGACCCTGCCACCTGACCTGGCCGGAAAGCTGCCGCCGCCCTTCGTGCAGCTTTTCTCCTGGTGGGCGGACGTGGAGCCCTTGCGTGAAGTGAACCCGCGCATGCCGGAAAGTTTCCGCCGCTTCCTGCTGCTGTGCGATGCCTTGCGGGTCAGGACATACACGAACGTCAGGGAAAAGATCGACGCCCTCAGTTCGGCCTTCACTGCCCTGGTGGGAGCCCACAACCGCGTCAGGATACGCCCTGCAATCGACGCTGTGCTTTACCTGGTCGGGGACAGCGCCCTGCCGCTGACGGAAGATGCCTTCGACCGCTACATGGAGACGTCACCGGATGTCAGAACCGACGCGCTGCTGTCGATGGTGTGTCCATCCTTCCTTGACTGGTTGCTGAATAGCAGCGAGGACGCGGGCCACTACACTGACAGCAGCGAGAATGCCCAGGTACTCAAGCGGCTCCAGCGCGAAATCTCCGGCAGCTTCATGGAGGAAGTTGCCCTGCCGTCAATCGCCTACCTCAAGGCGATGGACAGCGTGGCGATGACGGTTGACGACCTGACTACTGCCTTCGAGAGTGACCGCAGCGGTTCGGAACAACTGCTGGCGATTGCGCTGCGCCTCGTAGAGGCCAATAAGATCGCCAGGCTGCTGATGCCGGATGACCCGAAGCTGGCTGATCTTTACCTCGACATCGTCAAGCAGAATATCCTGCGCGAGGGTGCGCACCCGCCTGCTGGCGACACCATGCCTGCTCCCGTTACCCGCAGCCTTGCCGAGCTGCCGGCACGCAGGCCGGGGCCGCACGCGCCGTCTCCGCCTGCTGCCACCGTGACGCCCCCGAGAAACGCGTTTCGCGCCTGAAGCCCCGCCCCGTGCGGGGCTTTTCTTTTGATTTGCCCCCATGAAAACCACGGGAGCGCATCATGACGCAAGCGATTTTCGACGGCGAGCGGCTGGCTACCGACGCTGACGCACGCATGGCCCTGACCCGTCTTTTCCGTGACCTGGACGAGGCGGAAGAACAGACTTCAAACCACCTGAAAAGCAAACCGAAGCGCCGCATCCACGGCGTGAAAACCGAAGCGGCAAAAGCCCCTGCACCGGCAGCCCCTGCCAGCAAGGACGAGGAAAACCTGGAGGAGTTGTCAAGCGCCCTGGAGAACCTGCAAGGCTCGGTGACGCCGGCAATGTACGAGGCGATGAACTTCCACGAGCGCGAGCAGTATGAGGCTGACCTTGAAGACAGCGCCCGCGCCTATAACGCAGCGATGGAAAAAATCTTCGCCAGCGAAGTGGCGATGCCGCTTGACTTCACGGTGGACGACTCAGCCTGTGAACGCGCCGACAACGTCTACGAGTTCATGACCTCCCCCTACTTCCTGAACCAGCGCCCGTTCATGGCGCAGGCCCTGGTCATGTTGCAGACGTTTGAAGACTATTGCCCGCGCTGCTCAGACACCCGGCTATTCACCGACTACAAGGTGGACGACCCGCACGAAAAGATTCTGGAAGACTTCGTGCTGCTGGAAACCGGCAAGTGTCCCCATTGCGGCGCGACCAAGACGGACTTCGTGAACAGCGGCGAATTCAACTTCTACAATGAACTCGCCATGCTGGCGGGCCAGCGTTGCGTGGCCCATGACTCGCTGGTCGAGAGTGACCGGGGTCTTGAGACTGCACGCACGGCCACGGAAAAGGCAACCAGCCTGCACGACGGCAGCGGCAACTTCCGCAGCATTCTTGCCACGCACCGCAACTCGCCCACCCGCCTTTACCGCGTGTGGCTCTCTGACGGCACGACCCACCGGGTACGCGGCGACCACCCCTTCGAGACGCCGCTTGGTTACGTGAAGGCCCATCACCTGCTGGGCGGCATGTCCGTGCTGGTCAGCGACGCTGCCCCGACCTTCCCGGTCATCCCGCAGACGGGCCGCAACGCCGCCAGGACGCTGGCCCATGACTTCGTGGCAACCAGCCGCTTCCCGCGCCTGCTGGGAAAAGGGACGCTGGCCGAGAACTGCATCTTCTTTCACGAACTGCTGACAGTCTATGCGCAAGCGGGCCTGGCCTCGGAAGGCCGGATAAAGGTCGCACAGTCACTCAGCTTCCAGGACGCGAACTGGCTGGTCACCTCGGCGCGCAGGCTCGGGCTTGACCTGACCTACAACCACGACAAGCGCCTGCTGTCCTTCCCTGCCGACGCGCTGGCAGCATGGCTTGACAACCTCGCCCACGAACGGCAAAGCCCCGCCGCAGACTGCCTGCTGCCGGGGGAGTTCATGGCGTCGCTTGACGTGGCGCTGGTGAAGCTGCTGGCAAACCCTGCCACGCTGAATCTCGGATGGGAACTGCACGCTCGGGCAAAGCGGCTGCGCACGCGTTACGAGGCGCTTGACCTGCTGTCAAGTCCGCTGGCGGTTTCTGCCTGGTCACAGGACGAGGACAGCCTGGTCATCCTGCAACGGCTCCGAAACCTGCTGCGTGCGCCCTGCCGCAACGTCGTGAAGGTCGAGCTTACCGGCCACTGCGAGGAAACCTACGACTTCACCCTGAGCAGCGAGGAACACGTTTATGCCTGCAACGGGGCGAGGGTTCACAATAGCGGCAAGAGCTTCATCACCACCGGCATGCTGGTCTATACCACGCACTACTACCTGAAGCTGCAATCGCCCCAGGACGTGCTGGGCCTCTCGTCGTCAACCGGCTTCGTCATGAGCATGGTCGCCACCAAGATGGCCCAGGGCCGGAACTCGCTTTTCGACCCCTACCGTTCCTTTTTGCGCGACAGCCCCTGGTTCAAGAACTACCACGCCCTGCTGGACGAGCAGAAGCCTCGCGGCAAGGACGACTTCTACAAGCTGAATGAACTGTTCGTGAGCTACCGGCACCGGGGCATCAAGACGGCGCTGGAAGCCGCCCACCAGGGTACGCTGCGCGGAGCCACGCGCATCGCCGGGGCAATCGACGAATACGGCCATATGTCAAGCGACGAGAATTCCGTCACGGGCGGCCCGCTGGTTTACGACGCCATATCCCGTTCGCTGCTGACCGTGCGCGGAGCCTCGGAGCGCCGGCTGCGCAAGGGGGCCTACTACCTGATGAATGGTTTGCAGTTCACGATTTCCTCGCCCCGCCACCGCCGCGACCCGATCAACAACCTCTACCGCCAGAGCCTGGAAAACAAGTCCATCCTCGGCATCCAGATGGCGACGTGGGACATCAACCCCGACTTCCCCTACGACAGCAACACGATTCAGTCGGAGTTGCAGAAGAACTATACGCGGGCGATGTGTGACTATGGGGCGGTTGCCCCGGCAGCCACAGACCCGTTCTTCCCGTCGCTGGAGGCCCTTGGCCCGGCGATGACGCGCAAGCCGCGCCAGTTGGCCTGCAAGCGCAAGGTCGTCTTTTCCCACGGCGTGCAGTACACCACGGCGGAACTGGCCGTCCCGGAAGCCTCGCGCTGGTTCCGGACGCCCACGCTGCTGAGCATTGACGCAGGCCGCACGAACAACAGCTTTGCCTGCACGGTCGAGATGCTGAAGGGGACACCGGACGAGGGCTATGTTCCGCAGGTCGTGGCCCTCTACGAAGTGCAGCCTGCCCAGGGTGCGCCGATCAACTTCACCATGCTTTTCCGTGACTTCATCTACCCGCTTGTGGATGTCTACAATGTTAAGGTCGTTGTAGCAGACCAGTGGCAGTCTGCGAAGTTCCTGACCGACCTTGAGGAAGACAAGGGCGTCACCACGATGACCTACAGCATGAAGATGGCCGACTTCTACAACCTGCAATCGCGCCTGCTGGGTCACGAGATTGACCTGCCGGCCCTGCCTGGCGGTCAGACGCTGGAGGCAATCAGGAACTGGGACACCACGGGCTACCCTGCCTGTTTCCTTGACAAGCCAATCGAACACTTTTACTACCAGGTCATGACCGTGCGCAAGGGGCCGAAGAACGTCGATAAGGGCGAAGGCTCCACAGACGACCTTTTCCGGTCAGCGTGCGTGGGCCTGCACCTGATGTCCGTACCCGACATATGGTCGGCCCTGACCCAGCCGGAGGATGAACCTGTCGAGGTCAGCCCGGCCCCCTATATCTCGTCCTTCGGTTCCGTAGGTGCGGGCCGTGGCGGCGGCATCGCTTCAACCCTGTCAGATTCGTCAAACCACCCAATTGCATACGCGTCATTCGGGCGCTAAGGAGACTTGCATGACCTCAATCAAAGACCGCATCGGATTGCTGGCAAACGGGCAGGCCCCGGCGCAGGCCACCGAACCTGCCGGAGCCACTGCCCGTTCCCGCGTGGCGGCGCTGGCGGGTGTAGCCGGCAGCGTGGCCGTGGCCGCAGCGAAGCCGGCCTATACCCACTACGACGACGGCATCTGCCCGCAATGCGGCCCGAACTCGCGCATGGAGAAGTATTGGCTCGATGACCGCGAGCAGGTCTACTTCTGCCCCGTCCATTGCATCGCCCTGCCGGTTCCCGTGGAGCAGCAGAATGCTTAAACCCGTCAGCAACACGGCGCGCAGCCGGGTTGCCGCGCCGGCAGCAAGCAGCAACCCCATGCTGGCCCTGGCTGCAAACCAGAACCTGCCCAATGGCGCGCAGATGACCGATGCCCCGGCCTATCTGGACGTGGGGCCGCTGCTGTCGGGTTTCTATAACACGACGGTTGAGCCGCATGGCAACGACGCGCTGCAAATCTTTTACGACATCTTCCACCACGACGCGACGTGCGGAACTGCCGTGCAGATTCTGTCCCTTGCTCCCTGCCGCGACGGCTTCAGCCTGCGCGCCGGAGCCTCGGGCCTGACGAACCAGGAACTCGAAATCTTCGAGAGCAACTGCGCGGCGCTGAATGCGGAACGCAACCTCCCGCGCATGCTGATGGACAAGTTCATCAGTGGCCGGTGCGCGAACTCGATCATCGTCCGGGACAACCGGATAATCGACCTGCTTACCTACTCGCCGGAACGTACCGTGGTCACCCACATGCTTGCCGGCAACATCGAGCCGGTCGTGTCAGCGGGCTTCGGCGGGAAGTTCTTCCGCAATGGCTTCGACTCGCTGCCGGTTGACATGCAGCAGGTCTACAAGGACATCTACGGCGACAACCTCCTGACCACGACGGAGCCGGTAATCCTGCGGCCACAGACGATGGTGCTGCTGCTGAACGAGATGCACAGCAGCACGATTGGCGTCTCGATCTACCGGCGCGTGCTGCCCTACTGGTTCTATGAAAAGAATATGTTTCGCGGTACCTTGCAGGAATCAATCCGCCGCCACCGGGCAATCATGCAGATCAGCCTTGGCGACGACACCTGGACGCCACGGGCAGAGGACTATGAGATTTACACGAACGCCTTGCAGCAGGCGGCGAATGACCCGCACGGCGCGGCAATCGCAACCCGCAATGGCGTGACCATAACCGAGATCATGGAGGGTGGCTCCTTCTGGAAGTGGGACGACGTTGCACAGACGACTGCCCCCTTCAAGCTGCGGGCGATGGGCTTCCCGGAAACCATGTTGCAGGGCGACTCGGTAGTCGAGTTCACGAACGGCATGATGGGCGCACTCGACATCCTGATAACCGAGCGCCAGCAGGCAGAGCGCAAGCTGTTGCGGGAAAAGGCCCTGCCTCTCGTGGCAATCATGAACGGCCTGCACCGGAGCGACATCCCGTCGGAAGTGAAGGCGATGATTGCCGACCCAGAAGAATATGAGACAACCGGCAACGACAAGACGAACGTCGCTGGCCTGGAGTTCTTCACCCGCTACCGATCCGACGCTGCCCGCTACCTCAAGATGCCGACAGTACACTGGAACCGCAAGCTGGCTCCGCCACCAGATTCCACGCTCTTTGACCTTTACGACAAGATGGCCGGTTACGGCATGCCGATTCCGATTCGCATGCTGGCAACAGTCGGCGGCCTCGACATCGACGACGTGATCTACGGGGCGAAGAACGACGTGAACGACCGCGAGAAGCTGAAGGGGATTTCCGACGAACTGAAGAAGTTCGCACCACCGCCGGAAGAAGGCGGCTTTGAATCGGGCATGTCGGGAACCAGCGGCTATACGTCGGTTCGCAGAACCCGTGGCGTGCCACGCGGCCCGCGCATGACGGCCCTTGCCCGCAAGGCAAACCGGATTGCCGAGCCCCGCCCCGGCAGTTACGTCCAGGATGCCGAGGGGAACTCCTACCGCTTTGACCACAGCGGCAAGCCGCGCCTCGTCTTGCAGGAATCCGTGATGAACGACCGCGTGAACGGCAACCTGCTCAAGGCTGCCCGTATAATCCGTAACCGCTGATTTCCGGGAAAAGGAGCCCGTTCATGGACAATCGTTTTATCAGCTACATCGTGGGTCGCGGGGAAGAACCCCGTGACCTTTATGCCGAAGGTGTGAGCAAGAACAGCACCCACATGGCAACGGCCAGCGCGCAAAGCGGCACCGACTCAATCGACACCTCCTGGCTCAAGGGGGCAGCCGAGGTTTACAACCTGTCACCCGACCTGCGCGACTACGTCATCATGCCGTGCGTGACAATCGTGACCAACCTCCCGAACGTGAATGGCGACGCCATGACGGCGGCGGAACTCATGAAGTTCGACCCGACGCTCGGCAACTACGCCTACCGTTCCTTCGTGGGGAAACCGACCTACCGGGAACACCGGGAGAACACCGTTTACCAGAAGGCCAAGGGCGTCATCCTCGACGCCTACATGGGCGTGCTTCCGCGTTACAACCGGGCCAAGCTGGTCGAGCTGCTCGCCTTCGACCGCAGCAAAGACCCCGACCTGGCAAACCGCATCCTGACGCGCCAGATCAACACGGCGTCGATGGGCGTCTTCTTCCAGGCATACCGCTGCTCGATTTCCGACCGCGTCTACCGGGCCGGGGAACTTGAGGGCAAGTTCACCCAGCGCGGCGCACCCACCCGCGTACTCGACGTTGCAGGCAAGCGCCGGCTGGCCTTCCGCTACCTGATGGACTTGTGCGGCTTTGAAACCTCTGCCGTTGAGGTTCCCGCCTACACCTGCGCAGTCTCTGACGTTGTAACGGACGTGCGGGCAGGGCGCATAATCGGCTGATCGCATTTTTCGATACCCTTTACCCGGAGCAAAAACATGACCCAACAACAGGCACTCGCTGCCAAGGCGGAAGCGTTTACCCCGAAACAGATCGGGGCTGCCAAGGGCGCGATCAATGGTGCCGTCTCGCGCACCTTCGGAGCGAACGGCCTCGGAGAGAAGATTCCGAAGGCGCTGACCGGCTCCGCCGATGACCAGGCCAAGCTGGTCGTGGAAGTCACCCGCATGATCGGTGACATCCTGATTGCCCAGCTTGACAAGCAGGACGCCGAAGCCAAGAAAGCCGTTGCCTCTGCCGGTGGCGTTGCTGCCGGCATGCAGACTGCTGCGCTGGCACGCGCAGACTTCGCAGCCTCGGCCACGCCCAAGTTCATGAGCCTGTCCACGATGTCAGCTTACCGCTGGTTCTGCTGGGCTTTCTACGAGTCAGTCCCTGACCGCGACGCAATCGTGACGGCCTACCTGAACCGCAACCGCCGCCAGCTTCGCGCCGAACTTGCCAAGGTGAACAAGGCACTGCTGGCCTTCATCGCCAAGTCGCCGTGGCAGCCCAGCGGCCACCCGAGCGACAAGAAAGCGGCCGCCAAGCCTGCTGCCAAACCCGCTTCCAAACCGGCAGCAACCCGCAAGCCGGCAGCGAAGAAACCGGCGGCTGGCTCGCGCTCGCGCAAGGCCAGGCCGTCCAGCAGCCCGCGTACCCTGTAACGCCGCGCAGCGCAAACCCCGTCGAATCCGGCGGGGTTTCTTTCGTTAAGGGCTGGCATGAATGGAGGCAGATGCATGTTCAAGTACAAGTCAATCAAGGGGCCGATCACCGAGTGTTACTCGGCCCGCATAGCCTATCGCAACATCCTGACACCCCGCACGAACGGCGGGGATTTGCGCGTCATGTTTCTCGTCAGCAAGACTGACCACGAAGACCGCGACCGGGGAGCCCTGCTGGATGACCAGTGCCTGCCCTGGAAGATTTACGATGCCGTCCTGAAACTCGCTGGCGTTGACCTGAGCAAGACCACCTTCATTGCCGTGCCGTGTGATGCTTTCGAGGCCACGGGCGGCGGTCGCGGCATCGACGCCGAGACGGGGCCGGAGGCACCGAACCAGCAGTTGCAGATGCAGCACTGGGACGACGAGGACGACGACGACACTGAGTATGCAAGCGACGTGCTTGCCGTCAGTGAAGAAACCCTGCGGCTCCTGCGCGACCACAACGAGCGGTTCGTGGAAGAAACCGTCCGCATCTTCAAGCCGGATGTCGTGCTGGCCCTTGGCGTGGCCGCCGGGGCGCTGAGCCATGAGTGGGTCACGGATGAAGTCCTTGGCAAGCACGCGCCGTCATTGTGCGTAGGGCGTCCGGTCGCGGCACAGGTGGGTGACCACCCCTTCCAGTTGTGGCTTTGCCCCGACCCGGTTTACTGCGCCGTGGGTTCACCCTTTTCCGAACGCAAGGTGAACCTGCTGGGCTACATCGCCCGCGTCTTTGACCAGGCGATCAACATCGGCGACCTTGCCTACCGCATCGACGTTGACCGCCTGCTGGCGGCAGAAGTCAGGCTCGTGCTGGACATGGACGGCTTCTACGCCATGATGGATGACCTGTGGGAAGCCAGGCGCATGTGCATCGACACGGAAGCCCGTTCGCTCGCCGTCATCAGCAACAGCTTGCAGATCATCCAGTTCGCAGTCTCGGAATACCTGGCCTACGTCCTGCCAGTCAAGCACAAGGACTCCCCCTTCACGCCGGCAGAATTGCGGGAAATCCTGCGGGAACTCGGGGACTTCTTTTACGACAATGATTCGCTGGAACACGTCTACCACAACTTCGCCTTCGACGGCCCGATGCTCAAGGCAGAACTGGAAATCGCCCACTACTGCGCCGACGTGTGGGACACGATGGCCGGGGAATTCGGCTTCGACGAAAACATGGCGGAGCTTAATGACTTCCTCAAGGGCCTGAATGCCGTCAGCGCCAAGCGGGTTGACGACGGGACGGAAGCCTCGACCAAAGCCGGCGGCGTCCACTCCCTGCTGCATATGTCAGTGGGCTATGGCTGCACGGTCTACCTCTCGGGCGAGTTCGGCAAGGAAGACCGCGTGGGCATTCACGCGATGTCGCTAGACTCGCCGGGCCTCGTTGCCTACTGCGCTTACGACGTGCTGATTCCCATGCAGATCGCCCGGCTGCAACGCCAGCGTTTTGCCGACTGGAACATCAAGCACCAGACGAAGACGGTTCGCCACATCATCGGTGACCAGTTGAATACCTTCGCCACGATGCGGCGCAATGGCTCGCCGGTTGACGTTGACTACCTCTGGTACATCAATGGCCCGGAGAGCCCGATTGCCAGGGAAACGGAAAACCTGCGTGCCAAGATTCTCGGCAGCCCCGAGGTGAAGAAAGCCGAGGCAATCCTGAAGTCGCGCACCGGCAAGGCGAAAACCAAGAGCCTGCTGGGCCTCGCTTCTGACGGCCTGGACGACAGTTTCTTTGACCCGAACCGGCCCGCCCACCAGTCCC
>JACCDZ010351985.1_pt1 | contig 11495 bp, 9 predicted proteins | sample 7449551 | NCBI WGS metagenome assembly JACCDZ01 (sample SAMN15323452, study PRJNA562643) | freshwater metagenome | isolation source: river surface water | place: USA:Blue River Watershed | collected 2017-08-18
ACCTGGCCGACGGCTTCAACATGCTGGACCCGATCAAGTCCACCATCGTCACGCCCGGCCTGGACCTGGACGGCAACTTCGCCGAGAGCGGCATCCCGGCCTCCATCGTGACCCGCTACCTGGCGGAGCACGGCATCATCGTGGAGAAGACCGGCCTGTACAGCTTCTTCATCATGTTCACCATCGGCATCACCAAGGGCCGCTGGAACACGATGCTGACCGCATTGCAGCAGTTCAAGGACGACTACGCGCGCAACCAGCCGGTGTGGCGCATCATGCCGGAGTTCTGCCAGTCGCACCCGCGCTACGAGCGCATGGGCCTGGCCGACCTGTGCCAGCACGTGCACCGCATGTACGCCAAGTACGACATCGCGCGCCTGACCACCGAGATCTACACCTCGCCGCTGACCCCGGCGATGAAGCCGTCCGACGCCTTTGCCCACATCGCCCACCGCAAGACCCAGCGCGTGCCGATCGACGACCTGGAAGGGCGCATCACCACCTCGCTGATCACGCCGTACCCGCCGGGCATCCCGCTGCTGATCCCGGGCGAGGTCTTCAACAAGAAGATCGTGGACTACCTCAAGTTCTCGCGCGAGTTCAACGCCCAGTGCCCCGGTTTCGAGACGGACATCCACGGCCTGGTCGAGGAGACGGGTGACGACGGCAGGCCGGCGTACTTCGCCGACTGCGTGGCCCAGTAAGGGGCGCGCCTGCCGCGTGCTGGCAGTCTGGCTCGTGCCTGACCTTGCCGCTCAACGCTGAGAACGCCCCGGCCGCAGGAGTCACCGAAAGCCGGCACCGCATCCGCGGTGCCGGCTTTTTCATTTCCGGAGGCTTCCCATGGATCCCAGCAACGGCGCCACGCGCCCGACCCCGTACCCCGCGACCCGTCCCGAATCCAAGGGACAGCTCGCTGGCCGCCCGCCTGGAACGCCGCAGGGCGTGCAGGTCCTGCCGGTGCCCCCGGCAGGCCAGGCCCTGCGCCAGGGCCTCGTCCAGCCGGCTGACCTGCCGCCTGCGCCGCGATCGACGCTGCCGTCCCTGTCCCCGCGCCAGCCGGAGGCGGGGACGGACGCGGCCCAGCGCAAGGGCGCCAGGGACACGAAGCACAAGGCCACCGACGCCAAGCAGCCGCCCGTCCCAGCGGACGGCAAGCGCTTCGACCGCCAGGTGCGCGGTGTCGAGGCCCTGGCCCGCAAGGTCCAGGTCCTGGTCCCGCCCGCCGGGATCCCGCCGGGAGCGGTCACGGCGCAGGCTGGCATCACCCTGACGAAAGCGCTGCGGGACGGCTTCAATGCCCTGCTGCGTGATGCGCGGCTGGATACCCCAGACGATGCCGTGGCCCTGCTCGGGGCGCTGGCACCGGCCGTGGAGGCGAACTTCGGCATGGGTGACCTGCCCGGAAGCTTCCGGCCGGGCGCAGGCCTGGGGACCCCCCTGCGCGGTGCCGCCATCGGCTTGCTGCTGACCGCGATCGAGGACAGGAGGCCCCTCGCACGCGACCTCGTGGCCGAGGCCATCCTGCCGCATGCCGAACAACCGCAGGCCTGGGTGCGCGCCTTGATGCTGCGCCCCGAAGTGGACCAGGCCCGCCCGCCGTACGAGGCCATGCTCGATCTCATCGTGCGCATCGCGCGTGCGCGCGGGCCGGCCGGCACGGGCGGGTCTGCCGGGATGGACCAGGCCTGGTGCGAGGCCGCCGTGACCGGCCTGGCGCAAGCGCAGCAGCGCCAGATGGAAATGGCGGACGACCTGCTGAAGTTGAGCGAGTCCGGGCTGGAGACGCGCCTGCTGGCTGCCGTCCTGTCGGGTTTCCAGTCCTCCGGCGTCCTGCCAGGCCAGGTCCGCGAGATCCACGCCCGTCACCTGGAAAACGGCCTCGCGCTGAGGCACCTGGCCTGTGATCGTGCGCGCGAACTGGGGCCCCGGGCGCTGTCGGTGCTGGTGGGCGGGTTGACGGCACAGATCGAGCGTTCCGCCCCCAGCGCCGGGCCGGCGCTGGAAACCCAGGTGGCGTCCCTGGTCTGGCAGGTGATGTGCAGCACCGGCGTCGATCATCCCCCGGTGGTGGCCCTCGTCCAGGCATTGGACCGGGGCGTGACGCAGGCGCTCGGGACCGACGCGCAGGCCACCGCGCGCGCCTGCATCCGGGGGGGACTGGTGCTGGCGCTGGGCCGCTACTACGGCGAGCTCAAGCCCGGCCTGCTGCCGATCGCCGGCGGCGATGCGGCCATGGAAGCGCGGATCTCCGACATGCTGGAAGCCTCGAAGGCGGCCTTGCTCAAGGCCGTGGACAGCCAGGCGACTGACTGACGGCGATCAGCCTTCGCTGGGCTCCGCGATGCCACCGACCACCTGGCTGAAGCCGCCATCGACGTAGGTGATCTCGGCCGTCACGCCGCCGGCCAGGTCGGACAGCAGGAAGGCGGCGACGTTGCCCACGTCGTCGATGGTCACGTTGCGGCGGATCGGCGAGGTCTCGGCGACCACGCTGAGGATCTTGCCGAAGCCCTTGATGCCCGAGGCCGCCAGGGTCTTGATCGGGCCGGCGCTGATGCCGTTGACCCGCATGCCCTTGGGGCCCAGGGACTCGGCCAGGTAGCGCACGGAGGCTTCCAGCGAGGCCTTGGCCAGGCCCATGGTGTTGTAGTTGGGGACCGTGCGGATGGCGCCCAGGTAGCTCAGGGTCAGCAGCGCGGACTTGTCGTTCAGGTAGGGCAGGGCGGCCTTGGCCATGGCCGGGAAGCTGTAGGCGCTGATGTCGTGGGCGATCTTGAAGCCCTCGCGGGACAGGCCGTCCAGGAAGTCGCCGGCGATGGCCTCGCGCGGGGCGTAGCCGATGGCGTGGACGAAGCCGTCGAACTTGGGCCACACGGCCGACAGGTCGGTGAACAGCTTCTCGATCTGGGCGTCGTCGCCGACGTCGCAGTCGAAGACCAGCTTGGAGCCGAAGTCGGCCGCGAATTCGGAAATACGGTCCTTGAACCGCTCACCCACATAGCTGAAGGCCAGCTCCGCGCCCTGGGCGTGGCAGGCCTTGGCGATGCCGTAGGCGATGGAACGGTTCGACAGGACGCCGGTGATCAACAATTTCTTGCCGGTGAGGAAACCCATGGACTGCTCGTGTAAAAAAACTCGGCAGAATTGTCGCATGCGAGGCAAGCCCTGGATCCCGACGCTTCCGACGACACGCCTGCCGGCGTTCCTGGTGTGGCTGTCGGCCGTTTTCCCGTTCGTCGCCGGGTCCGGTTTCCCGGCTGCCCCGGCCTGGGCGGCCCCCGCCTATTCGCAGTTCGGCGACATCAAGTACCCGCCGGGCTTCACCCACTTCGACTACGTCAACCCGTCCGCCCCCAAGGGCGGCGAGATCCGCATGGTGCCGCCCACCCGGCCCAGCAACTTCGACAAGTTCAACCCCTTCACCCTGCGCGGCACCGCCCCCCACGGCCTGGGCCAGCTGCTGTTCGACACCCTGCTGACGGGCAACTCCGACGAGCCCACCACCGCCTACGGCCTGCTGGCCGAGGACGTGGCGGTGGCGCCGGACCGCCTGTCCGCCACCTTCCGGCTGAACCCCAAGGCGCGCTTCCACGACGGCAAGCCGGTGCTGGCGGCCGACGTGGTCCATTCCTTCCAGACCCTGGTGAGCAAGCAGGCCGCGCCCCAGTTCCGGGTGATCTACGCCGAGGTCAAGGGTGCCACGGCGGTGGACGAGCGCACCGTGCGCTTCGACTTCGCTGCCCCCAACCCCGAGCTGCCGCTGGTGGTGGGCGGCATGCCCGTGTTCAGCCGTGACTGGGGCAAGGGCAAGCCCTTCGACCAGGTGGTCACCGACATCCCCATCGGCTCCGGCCCCTACCGCCTGTCCGGCCCGCGCATGGGGCGCGACGTCACCTACGTGCGCGACCCGCAGTACTGGGCGGCCGACCTGCCCGTGCGCCGGGGCCATTTCAACTTCGACCGCATCAGCTTCAAGATCTACCTGGACGAGACCTCCCGCTTCGAAGGCCTGAAGGCCGGCGAGTTCGACTTCATGCGCGAGTTCATCTCCCGCAACTGGGCGCGCCAGTACACCGGCCGCGCCTTCGAGTCCGGCGAGCTGGCCAAGCGCGCCTTCGAGAACCGCAACCCCGGCGACTTCCAGGGCTACGTGTTCAACCTGCGCAAGCCCAAGTTCCAGGACGTTCGCGTGCGCCAGGCCATCGGCCTGGCGATGGACTTCGAGTGGATGAACCGGCAGCTGTTCTACGGGCTGTACAAGCGCGTGGAGGGCTACTTCCCCAACTCCGAGTTCCAGGCCCAGGGCCTGCCGGGCACGGACGAGCTGGCGCTGCTGGAGCCGTTGCGCGCGCAACTGAGGCCCGAGGTGTTCGGGCCGGTCGCCCGCTCCCCCAGCACCGTCCCGCCGTCCAGCCTGCGCGAAAACCTGCGCCAGGCCCAGGCCCTGCTGGCCCAGGCGGGGTGGACCTACCGCGACGGCGCCCTGCGCAACGCCCAGGGCGAGGCCTTCACCATCGAGTTCCTGTCCGACCAGCCCTCGCTGGTGCGCATCGTCACGCCGTTCCAGAAGTCGCTGGAGAAGCTGGGCATCCAGCTGACCTTCCGGCAGGTGGACTTCTCCCTGGCCAAGCAGCGCATGGACGCCTTCGACTTCGAGCTGACCTCGGCCCGGGTGCCGGGCAGCACGGCGCCGGGCGGGGAGCTGCTGGAGCGCTTCGGCTCCGAGGCCGCGAAGACGCCCGGCTCCAGCAATGCCTGGGGCATCGCCGACCCGGCGGTCGACGCCCTGCTGAAAAAGGTGGTGCAGGCCCGCACCCGTGACGAGCTGCGCACCGCGCTGCGGGCGCTGGACCGGGTGCTGACCCATGGCCACTACTCGGTGCCGCACTACTACGGCAGCGCCTTCCTGATCGGGTACCGGCCCGGCCGCTTCCAGCTGCCGGCCACCGTCCCGCCGTACTACGACGCCCATTACTGGGCGATGTCCACCTGGTGGGCCTCGCCCGCCAACCGATAAGCCGGGAGCGCCCGTACCGCCATGGCCGCCTACATCCTCAAGCGCCTGCTGCTGATGGTCCCCACGCTGCTGGGGGTGTTGCTGGTCACCTTCGTCGTGATCCAGTTCGTGCCCGGCGGGCCGGTGGAGCAGATGGTGGCCCAGCTCCAGGGGCGTGACTCGGGCGGGGAGGGCGCCTCCAGCGCCGGCGCGGGCTACCGCGGCCGCCAGGGCGTGGACGAGAAGCGCGTGGCGGAGATCCGGCAGCTGTATGGCTTCGACAAGCCGGCCCACGAGCGCTTCTTCCAGATGCTGGGGCAATTCGCCCGCTTCGACCTGGGCAAGAGCTTCTACCAGCACAAGGACGTGTGGGCGCTGGTCAAGGAGAAGCTGCCCGTGTCCATCAGCCTGGGCCTGTGGACCTTCTTCCTGTCCTACCTTATTGCCGTGCCCCTGGGCGTGGCCAAGGCGGTGCGGGCGGGCTCTCGCTTCGACCTGGTGACCACGCTCATCGTGCTGGTGGGGTACGCGATTCCCGGCTTCGTGCTGGGCGTGGCGCTGCTGGTGGTGTTTGGCGGGCAGTTGCAGTGGTTCCCCCTGCGGGGCCTGACCTCGTCCAACTGGGAGCAGCTGTCCCTGGCGGGCAAGGTGGTGGACTACCTGTGGCACATCGCGCTGCCGGTGACCGCCATGGTGTTCGGCAGCTTCGCGGTCACCGCCATGCTGACCAAGAACGCCTTCCTGGAGGAGATCCGCAAGCAGTACGTGCTGACGGCCCGGGCCAAGGGCCTGGACGAGCGGCGGGTGCTGTGGAAGCACGTGTTCCGCAATGCGCTGATCCCCATCATCACCGGGTTCCCCGCGGCCTTCATCGGCGCGTTCTTCACCGGCTCACTGCTGATCGAGACCCTGTTCTCGCTGGACGGCCTGGGCCTCCTGAGTTACGAGAGCGTGATCCGGCGCGACTACCCGGTGGTGCTCGGCACCCTGTACCTCTTCACCCTGATCGGCCTGGTCACCAAGCTCATCAGCGATCTCAGCTACGTCTTGGTGGATCCCCGTGTCAAATTTGACTGACGCCCCCTCCATCAGCCCGGGCCGCCGCGCCTGGCAGCGTTTCCGCCGCAACCGGCTCGGTTTCGTGAGCCTGGTGCTGTTCAGCCTCATGGTGGTCGCCAGCCTGTTGGCGGAAGTCGTCTCCAACGACAAGCCGCTGGTGGTGCGCTACGCCGGGCAGTGGTACTTCCCCCTGGTCAAGGACTACCCGGAGAAGACCTTCGGCGGCGACTTCCCCACGCCGGCCGACTACCTGGACCCGTTCATCCGCGAGCGCATCACGTCGGGCGGCAACTGGGCGATCTACCCGCCCAACCCCTACGGCCCCAAGACGCTGAACTACTTCGCCTCCCAGCCGAACCCGGCCCGGCCCTCCGGGGAGAACGTGTTCGGCACCGACGACCGCGGCCGCGACCTGCTGGCGCAGTTGATCTACGGCTTCCGCGTGAGCGTGCTGTTCGGCCTGGCGCTCACCGCCATCGGCGTGGTGCTGGGCGTGATCACCGGGGCCATCCAGGGCTACTTCGGCGGCCGCACGGACCTGGCCTTCCAGCGCTTCATCGAGATCTGGGGTTCCATGCCGGAGCTGTACCTCCTGATCATCTTCAGCGCCATCTTCGCGCCCAGCGTGGCGTTGCTGCTGGCCCTGCTGTCGCTGTTCGGTTGGATGGGCCTGTCCGACTATGTGCGGGCCGAGTTCCTGCGCAACCGGCAGATGGACTACGTGCGCGCCGCCCGGGCGCTGGGCGTGGGCAACGCTCGCATCATGGGGCGGCACATCCTGCCCAACGCCATGACGCCGGTGGTGACCTTCCTGCCATTTCGCATGTCGGCCGCCATCCTGGCGCTGACCTCGCTGGACTTCCTGGGCCTGGGCGTTCCCCCCGGCACGCCCTCGCTGGGCGAGCTCCTGAGCCAGGGCAAGGCCAACATCGACGCCTGGTGGATCTCGCTGTCCACGTTCGGCGTGCTGGTGGTGACCCTGCTGCTCCTGACCTTCATGGGCGACGCGCTGCGCGACGCCCTCGACCCGAGGAAGAACCCGGCATGAGTGACACCCTGCTCGACGTCCAGGGCCTGCGCGTGGCCTTCGGTGGCAAGCCGGTGGTGCACGGCGTGGACCTGCGCATCGCGCCCGGCGAGAAGCTGGCGCTGGTAGGCGAGTCCGGCTCGGGCAAGACAGTGACGGCGCTGTCCCTGCTGCGGCTGGCGCAGGGCGCCGAGGTGGGCGGCAGCGCCCGCCTGGCAGGGCGGGGCGGCCAGCCCGCGCGCGACCTGCTGCAACTGACCGAGCGCGAGCTGCTGGGGGTGCGCGGCGACGACATCGCCATGATCTTCCAGGAGCCCATGACGGCGCTGAACCCGCTGTACACCGTGGGCGACCAGGTGGCCGAGGTGTTCGAGCTCAAGCAGGGCCTGCCCCGGGCCGCCGCCTGGCAGGCCGCCGTCGAGGCCCTGGCCGCCACGGGCATCCCGGAGCCGGACCGCCGTGCCCGGTCCTTCCCGCACCAGCTCTCCGGCGGTCAGCGCCAGCGCGCCATGATCGCCATGGCCCTGGCCGCCCGGCCGCGCCTCTTGCTGGCGGACGAGCCGACCACGGCGCTGGACGTGACCCTGCGCGGGCAGATCCTGGACCTGCTCGCCGACCTGCAGCGCCAGACCGGCATGGCCGTCCTGATCATCACGCACGACCTGAACCTGGTGCGCAAGTTCGCGGACCGCATCGCCGTGATGGAGCGGGGCCACCTCGTGGAGCAGGGCCCGGTGGCCCAGGTGTTCGCCGACCCGCAGCATGCCTACACCCGCAAGCTGATCGCCAGCCGCCCGGTGCGCGAGGTGGACGAGTCCCCGGCCGAAGGGCAGCCCGTGCTGCAAGGGCAGGGCGTGCGGGTGGGCTACCCCGTGCCGATTCCCGGGATCCGGGGCTGGTTCCGCAAGGGCGAGTTCGTGGCGGTGCATGGGGCGGACTTCAGCCTGCCCCCGGGCCGCACCCTGGGCGTGGTGGGCGAGTCCGGCTCGGGCAAGTCCACCCTGGCCCTGGCGGCGCTGGGCCTGGCCCCGTTCCGCGGCGGGCTGTCCGTCACGGGGCGGGCCTGGCAGGGCGCCACCGCCGCCGACCGGCCGCTGCGCCGGGTGGTGCAGGTGGTGTTCCAGGACCCGTTCTCGTCCCTGTCGCCGCGCATGACGGTGGAGGAAATCGTGGGCGAGGGCCTGCTGGTGCACGAGCCCGCGCTGGAGGCCACGGGGCGCCGCGCCCGCGTGCGCGAGGCCCTGGCCGACGTGGGCCTGGACGAGGCCCAGTTCCCCGGCCTGCTGCTACGCTACCCGCACGAGTTCTCCGGCGGCCAGCGCCAGCGCCTGGCCGTGGCCCGGGCGCTGATCGTCCGCCCCCAGGTGCTGGTGCTCGACGAGCCGACCAGCGCCCTGGACGTGACCATCCAGCAGCAGGTGCTGCGCCTGCTGCAGCGGCTGCAGCGTGACCACGGCCTGGCCTACCTGCTGATCACCCACGACGTGGAGGTGATCCGCGCCATGGCGCATGACGTGCTGGTGATGAAGGATGGCCGGATCGTGGAGTCCGGCCCGGTGCAGGCCGTGCTGGAGGCCCCGCGCGAGGCCTACACCCAGGCCCTGGTCGCGGCGGCGGCCTGATGCGGCGCGTCACTTCAGGAATCCGGCCATGAGCCTTCGGCGCCGCCCGACCCCCATCCCGCCCCAGGAGGTGCACCTGACCGCCGTGCGCGCCCAGGGCGCGGGCGGCCAGAACGTCAACAAGGTGTCCAGCGCAGTCCACCTGCGCTTCGACGTGCGCCATTCCTCGCTGCCGGCAGACCACCGCGAGCGCCTGCTGGCCCTGCGGGACCACCGCCTCACCCGGGAGGGCGTGGTCGTGATCAAGGCCCAGGAGCACCGCAGCCAGGACATGAATCGCGCCGAGGCCCTGGCCCGGCTGCAGGCGCTGGTGGACAGCGTGGCCGAGCCGCCCCGGGTGCGCCACGCCACCCGGCCGACCCAGGCCTCCCGCCGGCGTCGCCTGGAGGACAAGCGCCTGCGCAGCCAGGTCAAGTCCCTGCGCGGCAGCCGCCCCGCCGATTGAATGGCCCTTTTGAGGGGGCTCACCGTTGCGGAAAACCCTGAACCGGAGTAGAATATGTGATCGACGACCAAACCGGGCGCAAACTCTGCGCCCGTTTTTTTTGGTCGAACGCTTTATCCAGGACCCAACCGTCAAGACAGGAACACAGGCACCCGTGGCACTACAGGACATCGTCGAACAAATCGTGACAGGGCTCGGCTACGAGCTGGTGGAGATCGAACGCTCCGCCGGGGGCACGCTGCGCATCACGATCGACCATCCCTGGCAGCCCGGCGCCGAGCAGTTCGTCAACGTCGAGGACTGCGAGCAGGTCACCCGCCAGCTGCAGTACACGCTGGAAGTCGAGGAAATCGACTACAAGCGCCTGGAAGTGTCATCGCCCGGCATCGACCGTCCCCTTCGCAACGAGCGCGATTTCGAGCGCTTCGAGGGCGAGAAGGTCGACATCACCCTCAAGGCGCCCATGGGCGCCGCGGCGGCCGGCCAGGTCGCTGCCAACCGCAAGAAATTCTCCGGCACGCTCGAGCGCGCCGAGGCCGGCGGCTGGCAGATCACCTGGTCCGACGCCCCCGAGCCCAAGCCGGGCCAACGAGTGAGCAAGAAGAAGGAGCCGGCGCCGCTGCAGGTCCTGGGTTTCCAGCTCGATGAGCTCAAGGAAGCCCGCCTGGCGCCGGTCGTGGATTTCAAGGGACGCCGTCCCAAGCAAGTTGCAGGAGAGTCGTGACATGAATCGCGAAATGTTGATGCTGGTCGAGGCCATCTCGCGCGAGAAGAACGTCGAGCGTGACGTCGTCTTCGGCGCGGTGGAGTCCGCGCTGGCCCAGGCCACCAAGAAGCTGTACCCGGGCGAGGTCGACATCCGTGTGGCCATGGACCGCGACAGCGGCGAGTACGAGACCTTCCGCCGCTGGCTGGTCGTGCCCGACGAGCAGGGCCTGCAGAACCCGGACGCCGAGGAACTGCTGATGGACGCGCAGGACCGCGTGGCCGATGCCGAGGTCGGTGACTTCATCGAGGAGCCCATCGAGTCCCTGCCGATCGGCCGCATCGGCGCGATGGCCGCCAAGCAGGTGATCCTGCAGAAGATCCGCGACGCCGAGCGCGAGATGCTGCTCAACGACTTCATGTCGCGCGGCGACAAGATCTTCGTGGGCACCGTCAAGCGCATGGACAAAGGCGACATCATCGTCGAGAGCGGGCGCGTCGAAGGCCGCCTGCGCCGCGGCGAGATGATCCCCAAGGAAAACCTTCGCAACGGCGACCGCGTCCGCGCCATGATCATGGAAGTGGACCTGACCCTGCGCGGCGCGCCCATCATCCTGTCGCGTTCCGCCCCCGAGTTCATGATCGAGCTGTTCCGCCAGGAAGTGCCCGAGATCGAGCAGGGCCTGCTGGAGATCAAGAGCTGCGCCCGCGACCCCGGTTCGCGCGCCAAGATCGCCGTCATCTCCCACGACAAGCGCGTGGACCCCATCGGCACCTGCGTGGGTGTGCGAGGCTCGCGCGTCAACGCCGTGACCAACGAGCTGGCCGGCGAGCGCGTGGACATCGTGCTGTGGTCCGAGGACCCGGCCCAGTTCGTGATCGGTGCTCTGGCCCCGGCCAACGTGTCCTCCATCGTGGTCGATGAAGAAAAGCACGCCATGGACGTGGTGGTCGACGAGGAGAACCTCGCCATCGCCATCGGCCGCGGCGGCCAGAACGTGCGCCTGGCGTCCGACCTCACGGGTTGGAAGATCAACATCATGGATGCCAACGAATCGGCCCAGAAACAGGCCGAGGAGACCAGCACCCTGCGCAAGCTGTTCATGGAAAAGCTGGACGTCGACGAGGAAATCGCCGACATCCTGATCGCCGAAGGCTTCACCAGCCTGGAAGAAGTGGCCTACGTGCCCATCCAGGAAATGCTGGAGATCGAGGCCCTGGACGAAGACACCGTCAACGAGCTGCGCGCCCGCGCCAAGGACGCCCTGCTCACCATGGAAATCGCCCGCGAGGAAAGCGTCGAGGAGGTCTCGCAGGACCTGCGCACGCTCGAAGGCGTCACTCCCCAGATCATTGCCCAGCTGGCCGAGGCCGGCGTGCACACCCGCGACGACCTGGCCGACCTGGCCGTCGACGAACTCACCGAGATCACCGGCCAGACGCCCGACGAGGCCAAGGCCCTGATCCTGAAGGCCAGCGAGCACTGGTTCACCAGCGCCCCGGCTTCCGAGTGATGTGATGGGAGGCAACAGAACCTATGTCCAGTACGACCGTCGCCGAGTTCGCCAGCGAACTCAAGAAATCTCCTGACACGCTGCTCGAGCAATTGCGCAGCGCGGGCGTGGCCAAGGCCGCGCC
>JACCDZ010376900.1_pt1 | contig 11492 bp, 8 predicted proteins | sample 7449551 | NCBI WGS metagenome assembly JACCDZ01 (sample SAMN15323452, study PRJNA562643) | freshwater metagenome | isolation source: river surface water | place: USA:Blue River Watershed | collected 2017-08-18
GCCAAAACGCTGGACATCATGCGCCAGCACCTGCACAACGCCATCGACGCGGAGTGCTTTGCCGCGCTGGAGCGGGTGCTGCGCGCCGAGGGGGCTGTCTGAGTGACGCGCGGTGCGCCGTTGCGGGCGTGCCGCTTGATCTTGTCCGGATCAGCCCGTCCCGCCGCCGGCTTGTCGCGCCGACGTCGTATGCCGCATAAAGAGCTGCGCTGCTCCGCATGGACCATGCCTTCCGGTGTGGGCATGCCTGTGCCCTGCACGCATTATTGACGGGCAAGGTCGAATTATCGTTATGATGATGTTCTTAATAGGGTGGTTTTTCCGGTTTAACGACGGAGTCGGGACGAAATGCGTGCACGCTATTGGCAGTACTGGGGCAAGGCAAAGCCTGCCAATGCGAACGGGGCAGCATGGCACTTGCTGCCCTTGCATGCGCTGGATGTGGCGGCCGTCATGCAGTGTTTATTGGAGCAGGAGCCGGACTGGCTGAGCGGGCAAGCAAGGCAGCTGGGCTGGCAACCGGACAGCCTGAGACAGCATCTGGTGCTGTTTGCCGCCTTGCATGATCTTGGCAAGTTCTCCTGTACTTTTCAGCGCCTGTTTGCACACGATTCGCCAGATCTGGTGGCCTGTGCCAACGCGCCGGCTTATCGCTTGCGGCATGACAGTCTGGGCTATCTGCTATGGGATGCTTTCTTGTCGAAGGCCTTGCCCGAGGCCTGGCTGCCGCAGCCCGGGCTGGCGCTCTGGGATGAGTGGATGCGGGTGGTGTGCGGGCATCATGGCGAGCCGCCGCTGGAGGATAGCCCGAGTCTGGGTAACTTGTTTTTTGCCGAGGACAAGGCGGCAGCGCAGGCATTTTGCGAGGCGATGTTTGCCTTGTTGCTGCCGCAAGGCTTGCAGGCGCCCGCCGGCAAGGCCCCCCCGGCCAGCAAGACCTTCAGCTGGCCGTTTGCTGGACTGATGGTGCTGGCGGACTGGCTGGGTTCCTGCCAGAATTTCTTTCCCTATCACGCCACACCGCCGGACTCGCTGCAGGCCTATTGGGTGCAGGCACAGGCTCGGGCGCAACGGGCGGTGTGCCATGCCGGACTGGCGCCGGCGGCGGTCGCACCTTACGCCGGAGCCGGGCGGCTGACCGACTTCATCCCGTATCTGAGCCACCCCACGCCCTTGCAGCGCTTTGCGGCCAACGTTGCGTTGGCTGACGGGCCGCAACTGTTCCTGCTGGAGGATGTCACCGGTGCCGGCAAAACCGAAGCCGCGCTGATTCTCGCGCATCGCCTGATGGCGGCAGGGCGGGCAGGCGGGCTGTACTTTGCGCTGCCGACCATGGCCACGTCCAACCAGATGTACCGTCGTGTCGGAGGCTGCTATCGCAAGCTTTACGCGCCAGGCGCAACGCCCTCCATTGTGCTGGCGCATTCGGCGCGGCGGCTGGTGGGGGAGTTTGCCCAGTCGCTACATCAGCCGGACCGGGCTTACGCGGCGACGGACGCGACCGCCACCATGCGCTGCAACACCTGGCTGGCCGACGGCAACAAGAAGGCACTGCTGGCCAATGTCGGTGTCGGCTCCATCGACCAGGCCCTGCTGGCGGTGCTGCCTGCGCGGCACCAGTCGCTGCGCATCGCCGGGTTGCGGCAGAAGGTGTTGATCGTCGACGAAGTGCACGCCTACGACCCGTATGTGCTCAGGCTCTTGTGCGCCCTGTTGCGGACGCATGCGGCACAGGGCGGTAGCGCCATTCTGCTGTCTGCCACCGTGCCGCACGCGGTCAAACAACCATTGCTGTCCGCGTATCAGCAAGGCCTGGGCTTGTCTGCGGCCAACCTTGAACCCGTTGCCGACTACCCGCTGGTCACGCACTGTGCCGCCGGCCTGTTGCGGTCGTTCCCGTGCGAGACGCGGGACGAGGTCAAGCGCACGGTGGCGGTGCGGCATCTGCATGACGAACAGCAGGTCATCGGGCTTGTTGCCGAACAGGCGGCGGCCGGACGCAGCGTGTGCTGGATACGCAATACCGTGGACGACGCGCGGCAGGCTTTTGTGCAGCTGCAAAAGGAGGTCGCCACAGATAAGCTGCACCTGTTTCACAGCCGCTATGCGATGGGGGACAGGCTGGATATCGAAACCCGGGTGCTGGACAGGCTGGGCAAGCAAGGATCGGCCGAAGACCGGCACGGCCTGGTGCTAATCGGCTCGCAAGTGCTGGAACAGTCTCTGGATTTTGACGTGGACGTGATGATCAGCGATCTCGCGCCAATCGACCTGCTGATCCAGCGCGCCGGCCGCCTGCAGCGCCATGCGCGTGCGGCCAACGGTGAAATGTCGCAGGACGGCAAGGAATATCGTTTGCCACCGGTGCTGTACGTCTACGGCCCGCCGCCGGAGGCCGAGCCTGACGCCAACTGGTACGGCAGCGTGTTCAGGAAGGGCAAACACGTTTATTCCGATAGTGCCCGTCTGTGGCTGACGCAACAGGTTTTGCTGCAGGCTGGTGCCATCGTGTCCCCCGGCGAACCGGGGCAGCCCGGCGCCGTGCGGCAGCTGGTGGAGGCGGTATATGGCGACGAGGCGCTGGCCTTGGCCCCCGGCAGCCTGTTGCCCGCGGCTGAAAAGGTGGAGGGCGAGGCCATGGGCAAGGTCGGTATGGCCAACTACAACACCCTGCAGTTCGGCAAGGGCTATTGCCAGGGCAGCAGTAAATTCTGGGACGAGGACGCCAATATCCCCACCCGGCTGGCGGACGAAACGCGCACGGTCTACCTCGCCATCGTCGATGAGGCCGGCGCCTTGCAGCCTTGGTATCAGGATGCCGACCAGCACCTGCAATGGGCGATGTCGGCGCTGCGGGTGCGCAGCCAGCAGCTGCATGCGCTGTCCGACGGGTGGGCGACGAGTCATGCCGCCGCGCTGCAAACCCTGCGCGATGGGCACGCCTGGCTGCACGAACAGGATCTGGCATTGCCGATGCGGCCAACGTCTGACGGTATCTGGACGGCCGAGGCCTGCCGGGCGGATGGCCGGCCGGTTCTGGTGCGCTACAGCCTCGCGGCCGGACTGGAAATGGAAAGCGCCAGATGAGGGTCTCATCCGGCGCGAGCAGCCCCGCTGGCGCGGGGAACGGGTCAAAAACGGATTGCACTATGGTTCAGCTCCGAGGTCTCGGAGAACGGACTGTGAGCAGATGTGTTTGCGCTTAATCAGACAAATAATGACAGAGTCAAAAAATAATTACACTACTTAGTTATTTATAATGACATGCCATTGTCAAATTGATGGGGCGTGCTATGAACCTGCTTGACTCGGCCAATCGCTGGCTGACCCTGCAATACCAGGACGGCAGTGTGCGGCCAGCCAGCCTGTACGACATTACCCTGCCGCAGGTGGTGGACATCCACGCGCCGCGTGCCGATTTTCGCGCCGCCTTGTATCAGCTCATTATCGGCCTGCTGCAAACGGCGGCGGCGCCGGCCGATAACGACGACTGGCTGGCGGGCTGGGACGAGCCGCCGGCTGCGGCCAACCTTGCGGCACGGTGGCAGCCGCTGCGCCATGCCTTCGAGGTGGTCGGCGACGGCACGGCCTTCATGCAGGATCAGGATGCGTTGGCAGATGGGGCAGTAAAAAGCACCGCCGAGCTGCTGGTGTACCTGGGGTCGGATTCCAATCTGCACTTCAACAAGCTGAACGACTGGCAGGGCCTGTGCGAAAGCTGTTTCGCCCATGCCCTGTTTACCCTGCAGATCAATGCGCCCAGTGGCGGCGTCGGGCACCGTACCTCGCTGCGCGGCGGCGGCCCGCTGACCACGCTGCTGTTGCCCGCCACGGCGGACAGCACGCTGTGGCAAAAACTGTGGCTGAACGTGATCCCGGTCGAGCAACTGGACGAAGCCATGCAGCAGGCGCTACGTTGGCCGCAAGTGCTGCCGTGGCTGGCCCCCACCCGGCTGAGCGACAAAAGCGGGCTGGAAACCCCGCCGGAAAGCGTCCACCCGCTGCAGGCCTACTGGAGCACGCCGCGCCGTATCCGGCTGGATACGGCCGATACCGGCAGCGGCCTGTGCGAGATCTGCGGCCAGGCTCACGACACGCTGTACACCCGCTACCGCACCCGCAACTACGGCACCAACTACACCGGTGCCTGGCAACACCCGCTCAGCCCTTACAACCACGATCCCAAGCACGAAAAACCGCCTTTGCCGCTGAAAGGTGGCTACGCCAGCCGTGGCTACCGGCAATGGCTGGCGCTGATTTTTGGCGAAAACAGCCAGCCCAAGGTGGCTGCCGTCGTGGCAAGTTTCAGGCGCAAGGCCCGCTTGCTGCGACAAGGCAGTCCGGAGGCGAGGGTTTGGTACTGCGGTTTTGAAATGGACAACATGAAGGCCAAGGCCTGGCACGACGGCAACCTGCCACTGTTCGACATCCGGGCCGTTGAACAGAAACTGTTCACCGACGCGGTGCGCAAGGTGCTGGCGGCGGCGGAGCAGGGGGCCGGCCTGCTGGCGGAGCAGGTCAAGCTGGCCAGAAACATGGACAAGAAAGAACCGGCCGTCGAGCAGAGCTTCTGGCAGCACAGCGAGCGCCACTTTTACGACGCCATCCAGCGTCTGGCCGACTTGCCGGACGACAAGCTGGCGATTCCGGTATCTGCCGAGCTGGCCGCCGTGTACCAGCAGTGGCTGCAGGCGATCCGCCGCCTGCTGCTCAGGCTGTTTGACGACTGGGTGCTGGGTACGCCCATCGAGCAAATGGACATGGGCAAGGTAGTGAAAGCCCGCAAGGATTTGCGGGACGGCTGCTGGAAGAAGGCCTTCAAAACCCTGCAGGACGACGTGAAATCCCTCGCGAAAGGATGAACATGCACCACTTGACGCCTGAGCAACAGGCCATCTCCCGTGAAATCGTGCGCTGGTGGGGGGCGCTGCAGCCCGGCGAAACCGGCTACGACAAGCGTGTGCAACACTTTGGCCCGTTTGCCGCGCTGGGTCGTGCCGACCGGGCGCAACTGCGCCGCTGCCGGCAGCGTGACGAGGTGTTGCTGCTCGCCGGTTTTCACCGGCTGGCACACGCGCTGGACAAGCTGGACGGCGTGAGCATAGCGCAGCATGGCGCAGGAGAAGGCGGGGAGATCCTGCTGACCGATCTGGCGCTGGCGGTTGCAGTGCTGGCACATGCGGAACACAAACCCGGTGCCGAGTTTGCCAAGAGCCTGGGCAGCAAGAACGACGCCGGACGGGTGCCGATGAGCGAGCTGCGTTTCCAGCAGCTGCAAACCTGCCGCGACGAGGACATGTTCTTCCGCCAGGTCCGCCGTGCGGTAGACCTGCTCGGTGGCAAGGTGGATGTCGGTCTGCTGGCGCTGGACCTGCTGCAATGGCTGCAGGAGTACCGCCAGCCCGACGCCTTGCCGCCACAAGAACGCCTGAAGCTGCGTTGGGCCAGTGCCTACTACCAGGCCAGCTTTGCCGAAGAAGCCGATACCGAAGCATTGCCTACCGATACTCTTGCCGGAGACTCCCAATGAGCCGTTTCATCCAGCTGCATACCCTGATTTCCTATCCGCCATCCAATCTGAACCGCGACGATCTGGGGCGTCCGAAAACCGCCATCATGGGCGGTGTGGAGCGCCTGCGCGTGTCCTCGCAAAGCCTGAAGCGCGCGTGGCGCACCTCGGACGTGTTCGCCGAAAAACTGGCCAGCAAGGTTGGCCGCAATGACGGCAAGCTGGGCACCCGCACCAAGCTGCTGGGCGTACGCGCTTACGAGCAGTTCAAGGCCGCCGGATTCAACGACAAGCTGGCCGACGACAGCGCCAACAAGATTGCGGCGGTGTACGGTGCCCTGAAAAAAGAAAAAGACAAGCCCTACGAGATCGAACAGCTGGTGCACGTCTCGGCGGAAGAACTGGCGACGCTGGATCGGCTGATCGCCACGCTGTGCGCCGAAAAGCGTGCACCGCAAGATGACGAGCTGGACGCCTTGCTGCACCGCCAGCACGCGATCGACATCGCCATGTTCGGCCGCATGCTGGCCAGCAAAACCGAGCACAACACCGAGGCCGCGGTTCAGGTCGCGCACGCGCTGGGTATTCACGCCTCGGCACTGGATGACGACTACTTCACCGCGGTCGATGACCTGAACCTGAAAGACCCCGGTGCCGCGCATATCGGCGAAAGCCCCTTCGCGGCCGCCGTGTTCTACCAGTACATCTGCATCAACCGTGAACTGCTGCTGCAGAATCTGGGGGGTTACCAGCAGCGGGTCAACGAGGCGGTGCAGGCGCTGATCGAGTCCGCGCTGACGGTGGCACCTAGCGGTAAGCAGAACAGCTACGGCAGCCGCGCCTACGCCCACTATGCGCTGCTGGAGCGCGGCAACCGCCAGCCGCGCAGCCTGTCGCTGGCCTTCCTCAAGCCACTGAGCGGCAGCAATTATGCCGCGGACGGCATCGCCGCCCTGCTCCAGCTGCGCGACAACATGGACAAGGTTTACGGCCCTTGCAGCGATGCCCACCGCGAACTCGATGTGCTGAGCGGTGCGGGCAGCCTGCAAGCCCTGCTGGACTTTGCCGCGGAGTAAGCCATGCAGGACTATCTGGTTTTTCGCCTGTATGGCCCGATGGCCAGCTGGGGCGAGCTGGCGGTGGGCGAGCAGCGCGCCAGTGCCGTACACCCGTCGCGCTCGGCCCTGCTCGGGTTGTTGGGGGCGGCGCTGGGCGTGCGCCGCGATGACGACGCCGGGCAGGTCGCCTTGCGCGACGGCTACCGTTTCGGCGTCAAGCTGATCGCCACCGGCCTGCCGCTGCGCGACTACCACACCGTGCAGTCGCCTGATGTGCCCAAGAAGTTCAGCTACTACACCCGCAAGCAGGAAATGCGCGACCCGGACAGGCTCAGCACCATCCTCACCAGCCGCGAGTACCGTTGCGACAGTCTGGCGGTGGTCGCGGTGCAGGCCCGCCCCGATGCGCGCCACGACCTGGCAACGTTGGCCGCAAGCCTGGAGGCACCGGTGTTCGTGCCCTATCTGGGACGCAAGTCCTGTCCGCTGGCCCTGCCGCTGGCGCCCCGGCTCGGCCGGTTCGCCACCCTGAAAGACGCGCTCGACAGCCTGGACGACATGCCGCTGTTGCCAGCGCTGCCGGCGCCGTCACCGCGGCTGAGGCCGGATGCCCAGGCCCGTTACTTCTGGGATGCGACTATCGCCGATAGCGGCATGCGGCCAACCTTGCAGCAGTTGCGCCATGACCAGCCGCTATCTCGCCGCCGCTGGCAATTCGAAACCCGGCAAGAAAACGTCTATCTGGCGGAGGGACGGCAATGACCTACTTTTCCCGCATTACCGTGCCGCCAGCCGCCGTGGCGGCGTTGCAAGACACCCGCCACCAGCCGGCCCTGCAGGCCGGCGATGCCTACCGCGATCATGCGCTGATCTGGCAACTGTTTCCGGAGGCGCCGGATGCCGGGCGCGATTTCCTGTTCCGGACCGAGCAGGGCGCGCGGCAGGGCTTGCGCTACTACCTGGTTTCCGCGCGCCCGCCGCAGAGCTGGCATCCGCAAGTGACGGTGGAAACCCGCCCCTACCAGCCAACGTTGGCCGCAGGCGACTGGGTGCAGTTCGAGCTGCGTGCCAACCCGGTGATTGCCGTTGCGCCTGTACGCGAAGCGGGCAGGGACGGGCGGGTGCGCGGCAAGCGCCACGACGTGCTGATGCACGCCAAGACGCAGGGCAGGCAGGCGGGCCTGAGCGGCGCGGCTTTGAAGCAGGCGGTCGATGACGCCGCCGCCGGCTGGCTGCTGAAGCGGGTCGACAAGTGGGGGCTGCAGATTGATGATCCGGAGTTGCTGCTGCATGGCTACCGGCAACACCGCCTGCACCGCAAGGGCCGCGACATCCGCTTTGCCAGCATCGACTATCAGGGCATCGCCCGTGTCCACGATCCGCTATCGCTGCGACAGGCGTTGCTGGGGCAGACGCCGGCGGATGCCGGGCTGGGCCACGCGCAGGGCTTTGGCTGTGGCCTGTTGCTGGTCAAGCGCCTGCCATGAGCGACCCGTTCCCCAGACTCAAACCCCTACCCATCAAGGAGCGCCTGTCCGTCCTGTTTGTCGAGCGTTGCCAGCTGGACGTGCTGGATGGCGCCTTTGTCGCGGTGGACGTTACCGGCATCCGCACCCACATCCCGGTAGGGGGCGTCGCCTGCCTGATGCTGGAGCCGGGCGTGCGCGTCTCCCATGCCGCCTGCAAGTTGGCCGCAGAGGCCGGCACCCTGCTGGTGTGGGTGGGCGAGGCCGGGGTGCGGCTGTACTCCGCCGGCCAGCCCGGCGGTGCCCGTGCCGACCGCCTGCTGTATCAGGCCAAACTGGCGCTGGACGACGACGCACGGCTCAAGGTGGTGCGCGACATGTACCGCCGCCGCTTTGGCGAAGAGCCACCGCAGCGGCGCAGCGTCGACCAGTTGCGCGGCATCGAAGGCGCGCGGGTGCGGGCGCTGTACAAGCATCTGGCCGAGCAATACGGCGTGAAATGGCAGGGCAGAAACTACGACCGCAACGACTGGGACAGCACCGATGTCGTCAACCGCTGCCTGTCTGCGGCCAACCATTGCCTGTACGGCGTGGTGGAAGCGGCCGTACTGGCCGCCGGATACGCGCCCGCCATCGGCTTCATCCACAGCGGCAAGCCCCTGTCCTTTGTCTACGATATCGCCGATCTCTACAAATTCGACACCGTCGTGCCCGCCGCCTTTGCCGTTGCCGCCAAATCTGGCGGTGGCAACGACGAGCGCACGGTGCGGCTCAATTGCCGTGACATGTTCCGCAAAACCAGACTGCTGGAACGCATCATCCCCGACATCGAAGACATCCTGGCCGCGGGCGGACTTGAGGTGCCGACGGTGGAAGGTGTGGTGGACGCGGCGATACCGGAAGAGAAGGGACTGGGTGATGCTGGTCATCGTGCTTGAAAACGCACCGCCCCGGCTGCGCGGCCGCATGGCGATCTGGCTGCTGGAAATCCGTGCCGGTGTTTACGTCGGCACTTATAACCGCAAGGTGCGCGAATACCTGTGGCAGCAAGTGGAGGCCGGGCTGGAAGAGGGCAACGCGGTGATGGCCTGGCAAGCCAGCACCGAAGCCGGCTTCGAGTTCGTCACCCTCGGCCAGAACCGGCGTATGCCGGTGGAGTTTGACGGAGCCCGGCTGGTATCATTCCACCCGCCAGACAGCGTGGAAAAGGACTGAAAGACCTGTTCTTTAAACAAGCTGAAAATCGGGTGAAACAAGCCGTAGAAATCGGTAGATTTTTGTGTGGCTGAAAAAGTTATTGAATTCAATGGCTTGTTTTTAGACTGTTCCCCGCGCCAGCGGGGATGAACCGGAGCCGAAACGTCGCGGTCGCGGTGGCTCGGGCTGTTCCCCGCGCCAGCGGGGATGAACCGCAGCTGAGCGACGATTTCGACACCTTCACCGGCTGTTCCTCGCGCCAGCGGGGATGAACCGTGACTATAATATTCGCGCCTCTTACGCAGCACCTGTTCCCCGCGCCAGCGGGGATGAACCGGCGCCGGCGCTTGCCGTCCGGCACCACCTCATCTGTTCCCCGCGCCAGCGGGGATGAACCGTGGAACGATATGGATGCGGCGCTTCTTCATGCCTGTTCCCCGCGCCAGCGGGGATGAACCGCAGGCCATCGCCACCGGCGAACTCAGCATCGACTGTTCCCCGCGCCAGCGGGGATGAACCGGTCGGAGGCCCGATCAAGAAGGCGGAAACGGACTGTTCCCCGCGCCAGCGGGGATGAACCTCGCCGCAGAGTCCGACACCGTCGCGGTAGAGCCTGTTCCCCGCGCCAGCGGGGATGAACCGTGCTGGGAAGCGACACGGCTTATGCCGCGTTCCTGTTCCCCGCGCCAGCGGGGATGAACCGAAAATCGAGGCCTGCTTCAGTGTGTTCATCACCTGTTCCCCGCGCCAGCGGGGATGAACCGGCACGGTTGAAAGGCCAGCGCGTAGCCGACTTCTGTTCCCCGCGCCAGCGGGGATGAACCGCACCACTTTCTGCTCCACCAGCTGTTCAACCACTGTTCCCCGCGCCAGCGGGGATGAACCGGCGGCGCGCTCCAGCAACGTTCAGCAGACAATCTGTTCCCCGCGCCAGCGGGGATGAACCACCATCGACGAGCTGCTGAGCCGCTACCAGTTCCTGTTCCCCGCGCCAGTGGGGATGAACCGCCGTTTACCTGCGTCTGGTGCGTGCGTGACGACTGTTCCCCGCGCCAGCGGGGATGAACCGTTCTTGCGCCAGTTCTTGGGGATGTCTCAGCGCTGTTCCCCGCGCCAGCGGGGATGAACCGGCCCGGCCTTGCGGCTGGTGCTGCATTACGACCTGTTCCCCGCGCCAGCGGGGATGAACCGTCGCCGACAAGCCGACTGCCAAGACCGCAAAACTGTTCCCCGCGTCAGCGGGGATGAACCGCGCTTTTTCGCTGAGATTTATTCTTCCATTCACTGTTCCCCGCGCCAGCGGGGATGAACCGTCCTTTCTGGCTTGGGTTTTCTCGCGCTCCATCTGTTCCCCGCGCCAGCGGGGATGAACCGCCGACGAACTACTGATGTTCGACTGCCGCAACCTGTTCCCCGCTCCAGCGGGGATGAACCGCACGGCACTGCCTACACCACGGGCGATGAAAACTGTTCCCCGCTCCCGCGGGGATGAACCGGTGGAGCGCAAGATGGAGGTGCTGCAGTCCGTCTGTTCCCCACTCCAGCGGGGATGAACCGATTGATGTATGCGCCGAAATAGGTATCTGCGTCTGTTCCCCGCTCCAGCGGGGATGAACCGTCGAGAGCCGTATTAATACCCATGTTGGCGAACTGTTCCCCGCGCCAGCGGCGGTGAACCGGAGCAGAAGTCGGGGCAGGTGGGCTGTTCCCCGCTTCAGCGGGGCTGAATCGGACGGGATACCTTGCGAGTCGATTTGTGGTGGCTGTTCCCTGTGCCAGCAGGGGTGAGCCGTGCTGTTCGCGGGTCTGAACAAGGTGGATGGCCTGTTCACCACGCTAACTGTGATGAACGCAAAGTTGGCCGCAAATACCAGTTCCCTGCGCAAGGGCGGGAAACCGGCTTTGCGGCCGTGGTGGTGATCCGGGTGCGCGACCTGATGTCCCGATGCACCGCCGGGTGGAGTGGGGCTTACTTCTTCACCCACTGGCCGTTGGGGGCCTTGACGTAGCTGCCGGGTGGGGTTTTTTCGATGGCTTTCTGGCCGGCCAGGGTGGCGACCTGGTCCAGCGTGGTGCCGTTTTTCTTGGCGATGGCGTCGTAGGCCTCGCGGCGCTTGGCGTTGATGTCCGCCGCTAGTGCTACCGCTTCCGGGGTGGCCTTCACCACGCCCAGGTAGCCGTCCGGCTGTTCGCCGACCAGGCCTTGCGCCTTGGCGCCGCCCACGTCCAGTGCCATTGCCAGGCTGCTGCAGACCAGCAGGC
>JACCDZ011181784.1_pt1 | contig 11490 bp, 12 predicted proteins | sample 7449551 | NCBI WGS metagenome assembly JACCDZ01 (sample SAMN15323452, study PRJNA562643) | freshwater metagenome | isolation source: river surface water | place: USA:Blue River Watershed | collected 2017-08-18
ATTACCCTCCGACACCTCTCCTACTACAAGGCGTCCTGCTCTCCGAGCGGGCCGCCTTTCCTTTTTTATACTTTTATTGTAGACTTGCCATTATATATTTATTAATAACCCGCGAATATGTAATCCCTCCTGTGCCCGTCCCTATACGTATATATGTATATACGCTCAGATATCCATGGAGAAGCGTATTCGCTTTCAAATATGACTCAAACTAATTCAAACGAAGAAGTAGTGTTGACACAAACTGAAGAAGAAGCAGCGGCTGAAATCGCAAGCAAAAACTCAGTTATGGCAGCACTTTTAGCAGACTCAGCTAATCCACCAAGCATTGGTGATATTGTCGAAGGACCAGTTATCGCTATCGATAAAAAAGGTGTATTCGTCGATCTTAAACCATACGGAACAGGTATCATCTATGGTCGTGAATATATTGCGGCACGAGATATCATCCGAAAGGTAAATATCGGAGACAGTATCGCAGCTAAAGTTGTCGATGTCGGCAACGCTGATGGATATGTTGAACTTTCACTCAAAGAAGCAAAACAAGCTCTTATCTGGGGTGAAGCTGAGACAGCTATCAAGTCAAAGACTATCTTTGATATCCCAGTACTCGAAGCAAATAAAGGTGGACTTCTTATGGCTTGGCAAGGTATCCAAGGATTCCTTCCAGCTTCTCAACTTAAAGCAGATCACTATCCACGAGTAGAAAATGGTGATAAAGATAAAGTACTCGAAGAGCTCAAAAAGCTTGTCGGAGAAAAATTATCTGTATGTATCATCTCTGCTTCTCCAAAAGAAGGTAAACTTATCTTCTCAGAAAAGAGTCCTGAGTCTCGAGATAAAGAAAAGATTGTCAGCAAATATGCTGTTGGTGAGGAAATTGAAGGTACTGTCACAGGTGCGGTAGATTTCGGAATCTTCGTGAAAATTGAAGACAATCTCGAAGGACTTGTACATATCTCTGAAATTGACTGGTCACTTGTAGAAGACCCTCGATCTATGTTTAAGGTTGGCGAAAAAGTTAAGGTAAAAGTGATTGAAATCAAAGACGGCAAAATCTCCCTTTCAATCAAAGCCCTTAAGCCAAACCCTTGGAAAGAAGCTGAGAAAAAATACAAGAAAGACGATGTCGTCACAGGTATCATCATCAAGTTCAATAAACATGGTGCACTTGCTTCTATTGAAGAAGGTGTAGCAGGACTTGTACATATCTCTGAATTCGGCAGTGAACCAAAACTCCGAGAAAAACTAGAACTTGGTAAGTCATATCCATTCAAAATCACTTTGTTTGATGCAAAGGATCAGAAGATGGCCTTGTCTTATGTAGATAAAGCGAAGAAATAAAGTAAGGTTCAAATAGATATAAATTTCTATTAATTGAATCTTGTAGTACAAAACACTGCATTTGTTGCGGTGTTTTGTATTATGAGAAAATAAAAAGCCCAACACAGATGTGCAAGGCTGTGAGGTTGACGCTATATCCCCACAGAGCGTTTGGTAAAAATCACCGAAGAACCAAGTCCAAGGGTCTAAGGAGACCTAAAGGGTTCAAGGTCTGAGTTTTAACTTTTGAAACGACCAGCGGGGCTGAGGCAGCTCCAGTCGTAGTCAAGTCTTTGCCAAATCAAGATAATCCTATTACTGTTACCATTGAGGTACGGGACGTAAAGGTTACCGTTGCAGTCCTGTACAACTGAACCCCAGAGGAACAAGACCTTGTCCTTGAATAACTGACGGAAAGCATCCACGCCGTTCTTCTGGATTTCTTTGCCATCACGGAGTGTGAGGCAAGTTTTCAGAATGACATTGTTGTCCTCCTGAAGCTTATCGTAGATCTTACTTCCTTGCACCTTACCATCCTTCTGATCATCGTGAAGCCATTGCTCCACGTTGACAAGGTCGTATTCAACTAGACCTTTATCTTCAAGTTCGGGATGCATGACCGTCTTTACCCAATCTGGATAAACAAGATCGATAGTGCGGTCAACATTGATGAGAGTGTTAAGAGGTGATCCCACTTTCGGTGCAGGCAGCCTTTTCATAGTCAGCGTAGCTTCGCCACAGGCGAGGTACTTGACTGCTTTAAAGTTACTGTCCTCGCAAAGCCACTCGATGTCAGTGATAGATCCACCGCTTCGGGCGACTGCCCCTTCAAGCTTATACCCTTGCCCTTGACTGAGTACGAACGTGTCCATATAAACGTGTTTGTTTTCTCCTGATGTGAGTTTTCCTTTATTTGTTTAGGCTTACTCAGGTTGTTATCGATGCTGGACTCTTCGCCACAGCAGAGAAAAGCCTTATTTTATGGCTACTTTCTGCTGTGGCAAAGGCAACTTAGTGTTCAAGGAACTTGCTATAGAATGCTATAACTATGTCAAAGCGTCAAATGATTTTGGTAATGTACACACACATATGGCGGTTTCCTAATCCATGGCTAATATTCAGGAATGTCAGTATCAATGGCTAAAACAGTTAAAGAAGAAAGACTTCGGTGGGTACTCCCCATCGTAAAGCAGGAGGTTACATTAAAAGATGCAGCGAAGGTATGTCCACATGGGAAAAGAAGTCTTGAGAGATGGATGTCTGCATACAAGAAATACGGAGAAGAAGGATTAGAACCAAAATCAACAAGACCTAAGACAAACCCAAAAGAAATCTCAATTCAACTCAAGGAGCAAGTGTACCTGGAACCATTGCTGGTAGGCGATATTTTCAATATACAGCCATTGACTCAGCATCTAGGTGGAGATATCTCAATGCATATGATGAACAGACGAGCGACCATTCTGTACGATTCCTTACAGAAGTCATTGAAACATTTACATACGAAATTAAAGCCATTAAAACAGACAACGGTTCCATATTCACCAACTACTACCTTGGTACAAACAAGAGGAGTGATTTGTTAATTAAAACAATGCATGGACTCGATATCTTTTGCCAGAAACATAAGATTAAACACTTCCTCATTGATCCAGGTAAACCTGCACAGAATGGAAAAGTTGAAAGAAGTCATCGAGAAGATCAAGAGAAATTCTATGAGCGAAACAAATTTACTTCATTTAAAGACTTGCAAAAGAAGATGAAAATATGGAATGATTACTACAACAATCTTGAACACTGTGGATTGAATGGCAAAACTCCAAACGAGGTACTTGCTAACAATTAATCAATCCGCCATATGTGTGTGCTTAAGACATTTTCCTAGAAAGCATGTCCCTTACTTTATTCTACAAGATACAACCAACCATGCAGTAGCTAATTAAACCTATTCATTGCCTCCAAAACCCCATCCTTTATGATTACTTCTACAATCTCTGGCACTTGAGCAATTACTTTTTTCACTCGCTTCATTTCATCTGCCTGAAATTGTCCTAAAATAAACTTCACTACTTTATCTTCACCGCTTGGTTTTTTAACTTTTCCAGTTGGTGTCTCGGGTAAAATTCCAATTTTTATACGCAAAAATGCCTCAGTCTTAATAGCTCGCTTGATCGACTCAATTCCTCTATGCCCACCGCTTCCACGATTACTCACTATCTTTATCTTTCCTATCGGCATATCGAGGTCGTCTTGTATCACAATCAATTTTGAAGCTTTCTTTTCAACCTTCTTCTTCATATCAGGAGTCATACTACCTGACGCTTTCTCACCAACGATATACGGTGCAACTGCTGCACCAGATTTATTCATATAGGTATCTGGTAAAATCAAAGTGGCACTTTCATCTGCGATATCAACTTTTGTTTTTTGCAATTTTAAAGCTGAATCACTTTTCCAGCTTGCATCAAATGCTTTGGCCAAGACTTCTACAGCCATACGGCCGATATTATGTCTTGTATCGACATATTCTTCCCCTGGATTTCCTAAACCAACGATATAATACATGCTTAGTATGATATCATAGTTATTATGCAACCTTCGTATATCCCAACCAATACCCTTCATGCCGAAAGTACAACACCAGTACTGAACACGATGCCAAAACCAGAAACAAAAGATCATTTCTGGCGTACTATTATTGTCTTTATCCTTATTGTAGCAGGACTCCGACTCTTTGTGATTGATCCTTTCTTGGTACATGGGAGTTCTATGGATCCAACATTCCGTGATGGCAACTATGTCATAGTAGACAAATTGACTTATGCCCTTTCAAATCCAAAACGTGGAGATGTTATTGTCTTTAAAGCACCTACAGAAGACGGCCGTTATTTTATAAAACGAATTATAGGCCTCCCAGATGAACGAGTAGTTGTCGATGGCTCAGTAGTACAAATCTACAATACCGAATACCCAAATGGATTTGTGATCTACGAACCATATGTTGAATTTGAAAGTGGGAGAAAAGCAGACCGAACACTTAAGAGTGATGAATATTTTGTCATGGGAGACAATCGTGAAGTGAGTTCTGATTCACGATCATGGGGTGCACTCAAAGAAACCGCGATTACCGGCAGAGCACTTATACGCCTTCTCCCTATCCAATCTATGTCAATTCTCCCTGGTAGTCAGATAAAATTTGATGACATCACCTACCCTGAACAAGGTAATACACAGAGCCAAATCGATAGTGTTACACCGGAGAAAACTGATATTTCTTCCTAATTCCAGAAACAATGGAGGCATAGTGTGGGTATGATAAAATATAACTAAAACCTTGGACATTATACAAATGCATGTTAATCTACTGTTGATTTAAATACACCTATGGCAAAATCACAAGACAAAAAAACAATTAAACCTATAATTAAAGCCACAAAAAAGGAGGTGCCTCAAAAGACCACTAAAGGCCCACGCGGTAAATCTAAACCTATTTTAGAAGATAAAGGACACCCTGTGCATATGCATAAGATGTCTAGTTTTACACCCCAAGAAAAATATAAAACAAAGAAGACACAAATCTCTCTTCCACCAACAATCTACAAAGGACATGTTGCATGTGTAAAAACAGCTAAGCACTACGGTTTCTTCCCTTTTGAAATCGAGATGGAGAAAAGCGATATTGTAAAAGCAAAAGCGCTTCGTGATAAAAATGCTAAATCGAATCAAGGAGTGCTTTCATTTGAAAACTTTCTCGATGAAAAAGTGGCATTGGTACGGCATTTTGTAGAAAAAAAATTTCAAGATTTACATCAACCACCTGCAATTTGTTTTAGTGGACCATTGAAAGGAAATCCTTTCCTTGAAAGGACGAAGGAACATATCTTCAATCTTGATATTATTGGAAATGCAAAAAGTATTGCAGATGCTGTCGTTATCGAGACAGCCTATGTCATCTTGAAAGAACATCATGATATGGATGAGCTTATGGTGGAAGTAAACTCTGTAGGTGACAAAGAATCATTTTCAAGATTTACCAAAGAATTTACCCAATACTTCAAAAAGCACCTGAGCGAGCTTCCTGCAGACCTAAAAGCGGCTTTTAAAAAAGACCCTCTTTCGCTTGGGCAAATTGACCATGATTCACTCGATCTACTCCGAGACGAAGCTCCGAAACCAATCGATTATCTCTCAGAAGAAAGCCGTGTGCATTTTCGTGAAGTATTAGAGTACCTTGAATCCCTCGGTCTTCCTTACATGATCAATAATTCTTTGATTGGCACAAGACATTGTTCTACAGGAACTGTGTTCCAAATCGTCGGCATAAAAGAATCTCCAAAGGGCGAAAAGCGTACTCTCCTTGCAATTGGCGAACGATACAATAGTGTTGCCAAAAAAGCTCTTGGGAAAAAAGAAGTTCCTGCTATCGGTGCGCATATTCTAGTCGACGATAAGGAGGCAAAGAAATCAGATACAGTTATCATAGAAGAAGAAATAAAGTTTTACTTTATTCACCTTGGATACGAAGCTAAGCTAAAGAGTTTAACAATTCTAGAGATTCTTCGGCAATCAAAGATTTCGATACACCAGTCCCTTGCAAAAGATAAGATCACAGCTCAATTACAAGCAGCAGAAAAACTAGGCGTGCCGTATATTTTGCTCGTTGGTCAAAAGGAGGCCCTTGAAAATAGTGTTACAGTCCGACATGTTGAGACCCGAGTGCAGGAGACTGTCCATATAGACAATCTAGTTGAATATCTTAAAAAATTGTGATAAAGTATTGGCCATGAATAATGTATCAGTAGAACGAAACCCAAACGAAAGCACGTCTTCTGTATTGCGACGATTTACAAAGCGCGTACAGGATTCTGGTATCCTCAATCGTGTACGAGGCCTCAAAGAAGCTACTCGAACTCTTTCTTACTACAAGAAAAAGAAAGCTACACTTGAAGTACTCAAACGACGTGAAGACCGAGAAAAACTTGCAAAGCTTGGAAAACTTCCAGTAAGCAAGAGAGGTCGAAAGTAAAGTCCGATGAAGATTATTTTTGAATCATCTTCATTTGCTGTCTCGACTACCCTCTCAAGAAAAAGCACACCTCGAATAGACGGTGTGTTTTTTCAGTCTATCAAGGATAAAGTACTTGGTAAAACATATTCTCTTAGTCTTGTATTTATGGGTAAAAAAAGAATGAGACAACTCAATGCACAATATAGAAAAAAAGATTATGCGACCGATATTTTAAGCTTTACTCTCGATACTGATGCAGGAGAAATATGTATTTATCCTGAAAAAGCAAAATCAAAATCAAAATTATTTGATAGAACATATGAAAATTATCTTTCATATTTATTCATCCACGGCATGCTCCATCTGAAAGGTATGGATCATGAATCTGAGGAAGAGGCCCAGCAGATGGAATCAGCAGAAAAGAAATGGTGCAAGATATTTGGTATCTAAATTGAAATATAATCTGAGTATTCCACCAGAGTTGCGAAGCTATCCACATTGTTATCAGAGGCTTTGAGTAGTATAATACACTCAAAATATTCAGTATTCAGGCTCTTTTTCTGATATTTACTTCGTCATTTTCACCAATTTTATTTAATCCACTTCATACTTACATCCATGGCAATAGGTCGAACATTTTCAGTCGGAATAGATATCGGAACTACGCAAGTAAAAGTTCTTGTAGCTGAATATCCATTGCAACATAATCAAAATCAAAATCGATCACAGACAGCTGCAAACGAAAAAGACACACCTCGTCCTACGACACAAAATACTAAAGCTGATGGCAACACCCCACGCATCGTCAGCACTGGGACATCAGAAACCAAAGGCATGCGACATGGATATATCACAAACGTATCTGAAGTTGCAAACTCAATCCGTACTGCAGTTGATCAAGCACAGCGCGGTGCTGGTACTACTATCAAGCGAGCATTTGTATCTATCGGTGGTATCGGACTCGGCGCAATCATATCGACAAGCTCGGTAAATACCACTAAAGCAGACTCCGAAATTACCGATCTCGATGTCAAACGTGCAATTGATGAAAGTGAAAAAGAACTACCACATCTATATATCCAAAATAGAAAAATCATTCACACTATCCCCCTTGAATATCGTATCGACGGTAAGCGCGTTCTTGGTAAACCACAAGGATTAAAAGGCCTGAGACTTGAAGCCCGAGTCTTATATATCACTTGTCTTTCGCATCACTTAAGCGATATCTTGCTCGCACTTGAAGAAGCAGATATCGAAGCACTCGATGTTATAGCTTCACCTATGGCAGGAAGCGCAGTGACACTTCAAAAAACTCAAAAGATTGCTGGTTGTTTATTTGCAAATATCGGTTCTGAGACAACTTCAATCATGGTATTTGAAAATAATATTCCAATCTCCATGGAAGTATTTCCATTTGGTTCAAATGATGTCACAAACGATATTGCCCTTGGACTCAAAGTCAGTCTTGAAGATGCGGATGGAATTAAACGTGGAAATGACCGAGGATTAATTTATTCCAAAAAGAAACTTGATGAAATAGTCATCGCTCGCCTTTCAGATATTTTTGATTTGATTGATGATCATCTTAAGCGTATCGATCGAAGTGGATTGCTTCCTGCTGGAATAACAATAACCGGTGGTGGCGCAGGATTACAAAATATAGACGAACTGGCAAAAATTGCACTTCATCTTCCTGCAAAACAAGCCGGGCTTACACTTCAGGGAAACACTAAGGGTATTTTACATGACAATGAATGGTCGACCGCATACGGACTTGCGGTACTTGGACTAAGCAATGATGATAATTCAACTGTGGATTTAGAACTCTTGGGTGTGAAGCGTATTTTTGAAAAAACAGGTAAAAGTATTTGGGCTTGGATTAAGAAATTCCTCCCTTAATTATAGGGCTTGTTTAAAGGCTCACGTATCGATTCTCTTTAAAACAGAACATTCGTCGGACTGCTAGTCAATGCCTTTTTGACTATATTTTAAGGGCTTTTAGGGCTATAATATGTGAGTAATCGAAGACCTGACACCTACCCTCTTTGTGTATCTGTTTTGGTCTTAGATCAAGTTATCTAGTAATTCAAGACTAACCCTAAAAACATGCCACAGGTAAAAACAGAAGTAGAAACATTTGCAAGAATTAAAGCCATCGGTGTTGGTGGTTCCGGAAAAAATGCTATCAATCATATGGTCAATTCAAAAGTAAAAGGAATTGATTTTATTGCAATCAATACTGACGCACAAGATCTTCACCATTCGATGGCGAAGAAAAAAATTCATATTGGAAAAAATTTAACTCGAGGACTTGGCGCAGGTATGAATCCTGAAATTGGAAAGCGTGCTGCTGAAGAGACGAAAGAAGAAATTCAGGAGGCACTTAAAAACTCTGACATGGTATTTGTTGCTGGAGGACTCGGTGGTGGCACTTGTACTGGTGCCGGACCTGTCGTAGCTCGTATTGCAAAAGAAATGGGTGCGCTCACTGTGGCGGTGGTCACTAAACCATTTATGTTTGAAGGACAAGCTCGTATGAGACTTGCAGAACAAGGTCTTGAAGAATTGAGCAAAGCAGTAGACGCACTTGTCGTTATTCCAAACGAAAAATTAGCTTCTGCAGTAGGCAAAGATGTCCCTGCACGAAATGCATTCGCAATGTGTGACGAAGTATTGAAGCAAGCAGTGGAAGGTATCTCAGATTTGATCACTACCCCTGGAGTTGTTGGAAACATTGACTTCGCCGATATCCGAGCTGTACTCGAAAACTCTGGTTCAGCTCTTATGGGTATTGGAGTTGCAAGCGGTGAAAACCGAGCGGTTGAAGCTGCAAAAGCTGCGATTAGTTCCCCTCTTATCGATGTTTCTATCCACGGTGCAAAAGGAGTACTCTTTTCTATTGCAGGTGGCGACGACCTTACTATGTGGGAAATCCAGGAGGCGGCTAAAGTTATCACTGATTCTGTTGATCCAAATGCCAAGATTATCTTCGGTACTGTTCACGATGAGCATCTTAAGAAAAATGAAATTCGAATTACTGTTATTGCTGCAAACTTCCCTCAAGCAGAATTTCGTCGAACAGTATTTGGAGATAGCTCCATAAGTTCTGCTGCGCAGACCATGCAGCAACAACGCGCACAAGCAGAAACACCAGTAGTTGCACCTCGCGAAGTACCACAACAAGTTTCCAAGACACAAGACCTCGATGGTGCCGAAGCTCGAGGACGTATCTTCAATACTGTCCCTCGTCCAGATGAAAAAAAGTCTGACACTGAACCTAGGCCAATCGAAACTGCGAGCGAAGAAGACTGGAGTGCAGTTCCAGCATTTCTCAGACGATCAAAGCTCAAGTAATCCTTGAACACCCCCTTCCGCTAATCTGTTTTCTTTTCTATCACTCCTTGTCGGTCATTCTGTTTGACATGTGTAGCTTACTTATTTATCGAATCTAATCAATATACAATATCTATGTACGACCTTATCATCATCGGTGGCGGACCAGCTGGAGTGGCAGCAGGAGTATATGCATCTCGAAAAAAAATAAAGACTTTGTTTATCACTGAATCTTTTGGTGGACAAAGCATTGTTTCTGATGGTATCGAAAACTGGATTGGAACGATTAAAATTTCTGGTGAAGACTTGGCGAAAAGCTTAGAAGCCCATCTTCGGGCATATGCTGGTGATATCGTAGAAATTAAGACCGGTACTAGGATTGCTTCTATCGAAAAAGCAGTGACTGACTCTGGTCAAACATATTTTAAAGTTATAAAACAAGGTTCAAACCCTGAGGTCTATGAAGCCAAGACTGTACTTATTGCCACTGGAAGTAAGCGCCGAAAACTCGAAGCCAAAGGTGCAGATATTTTTGAACATAAAGGTGTAACATATTGTGCTACTTGCGATGCTCCTATGTTTGGCGGACAAGATGTAGTGGTAGTCGGCGGAGGCAATGCCGCTTTTGAAAGCGCGGCCCAACTCTCAGCACACTGTACTTCAGTGACTATTTTAAATCGTGGAGATGTCTTTAGAGCTGACCCTGTAACTGTCGAAAAAGTACTCGCCAAAGAAAATGTTAAGGCGATTAAAAATGCAGTAATCGAAGAAATTACTGGTGACACATTTGTGCAGGGATTGGTATATAAAAATGTGGCAACTGGTGCGACTGAAAATCTGGCACTTACTGGAGTATTCGTAGAGATTGGACTTATCCCAAATACTGATTTTATAAAAGATATCGTAACACTTGATACATATGGCAAAGTGGTGATTGATCATAAGTCACAAGCTACAAGTACGCCTGGTATTTGGGCGGCTGGAGACTGTACAGATGGACTCTACCATCAAAACAATATCGCGGCTGGAGATGCGGTTAAGGCCCTTGAAGATATATATGTGTACCTGACTAAAAACTAGTTATTTTTTTGTCTTAATTGCTTGAGATACACCTCTCCTTAGAAGATTGTTAAAAGTTACTTTACACCCTTCTAGATATTTATTCCGTGAATATCAAAAGTCTATTTAGAGCCGTACTTTTTCTGATATTATAGTGTTGAATATAAATACAGCTCTCGCTAAAAGTAATTTCTGACGAGATTCCGCTAATTATCAGTCATAAATACGCCCTGTATACCAGCCAAAGACCGATCTTTAATTCTCTTCTTGCAGATGTTCGGCTCAGAAATTTCAATTCTATACTTGTACAGCACATCCTAATCGACTTCCAAGAAACGTGAGAACCTTATTCTAATTCCAGTAACCCTCCTAGGTCGCTTGTTATAAAAGTGTTAATCTTGCTTAAAACAGCTTTTCCATACTCATAAGGTTCTCCAACGATTATTGGAAATTCTATTGGATCAAGATCATTCAATCCAATCTCAAACGCTTTTACTAGGACAAATAGATCCTGAGATGACACATATATTTCTTCAGGATATGGAGCCTTTAAAGTATTCCTCAGGTTTTCTAAGGTTTCATACTCTTCCTCAGAGAGTCTCTTTTTAAAATAAGGGTTGAATGAATGCTCAATAATGCCCATGTAGAGCACATGAGCGGATCTTTGTTTCAAATTGATTTTTATAGTTTTTTCTTGCATTTGAATGCGTTTCGGTTTTAAAAGGATTTTTAAATGTGGGCGATAGAGGATTCGAACCTCTGACATC
>JACCDZ011654780.1_pt1 | contig 11489 bp, 11 predicted proteins | sample 7449551 | NCBI WGS metagenome assembly JACCDZ01 (sample SAMN15323452, study PRJNA562643) | freshwater metagenome | isolation source: river surface water | place: USA:Blue River Watershed | collected 2017-08-18
GATCCTTGTTACACCCTCTCGTTTATCGTTGACTCGATACCGCCCGGACCGCGTGCGCGATCGCCCATCCGCTGCCTGACGGGCTCAGGCCCGGCTCGGCACCACCTTCATCGTCGGCACGCCGAACAGCTTGTCGTTGTGCCGGTTCACGAAATACGTTTCCACTTCGCCCAGGCTCTTGACCTCGATCTTGCCGCGCGCCTCCAGCTCATATTCGCTGCCGATCAGCGCCGCCGTCTGCGGCGACACGTGCACCCTGCCCGGCTGGCCGGTCGATTCCATGCGGCTGGCGACGTTGACGGTATCGCCCCACAGGTCATAGGTGAACTTGCGCACGCCGATCACGCCGGCGATCACCAGCCCGCTGTGGACGCCAATGCGCATGTTGAGCTCGCTGCCGGTGCGTTCGCGGAATTCATTCAGGAAGTCGATCATCTCGAACGCCGCGTGGGTGACGGCCAGCGCATGGTCTTCGCGCTGGATAGGCACGCCGCCAGCCATCATGTAGCAGTCGCCGATGGTCTTGATCTTTTCCAGCCCGTGCTTCTCGGTGATCAAATCGAAGGCCGAGAAAATTTCATCGAGCATGTTGACCAGCGCCTTCGCGGTGGTCTTGCGCGTCATCTTGGTGAAGCCGACCATGTCGGCAAACAGGACACTGACTGTAGGGAAGGAATCCGCGATGCGCTCTTCGCCGTCGCGCAGGCGCTTGGCGATCGAGCGCGGCAAGATGTTGAGCAGCAGTTCTTCGGTCTTGGCTTGCTCGGAAGCCAGCTGTTCGTGCTGCTTGCGCAGCTGCTTCAGGCGCAGCATTTCCTGGTCGCGCAGCAGCTTCTTGTCGATCGAGGTGGTGACGCGGGCGCGCAGCAAGACGGGATTGAACGGCTTTTGCAGGTAATCCTCGGCGCCCAGTTCGATGCAGCGCACAGCGTCGTCGTTGGTGCCGGCGCCGCCGGAAATCACGATCACGGGCGGCCACGCATGGTGCGGTGATTCGCGCAGCAGCTCCAGCACCTGCATGCCATTCATCTGCGGCATTTCCATGTCCAGCAGCATGAGGTCGAAGGGTTCGCGCATCAGCCGCTCGACGGCGGCCATGCCGTTGTCGACTTCGCGGATGTGCTGCAGGCCGATCTGCTCGAGCTGGCGGCGCGAGCCCATGCGGATCATCTGGCTGTCGTCGACCAGCAGCACGCGGGCATCGGCAAAGCCGCGCCCCTGGCGCGAGAAATCTTCTGACGCGGCGACGGATTCGTCTGCCTGGGCCGCCATGCCGGACGACTGCACGATCAGGCCGTCAAGCCGGGGAAATCTGCAACAGCTCGCTGACCTTGGCCATCAACTGCTTGGACGTGAAAGGCTTGGAGAGCGTGTCAGTGGCACCCAGCATCAGAGCCGAATCCAGGCCGTAGCGGGCGCTGATGACGGGGCTGCCGCCGGAGATGGTCAGGATGGGCACGTCGGGGAAAGAGCGGCGCAGCGCCTCGACGAAATCGACGCCATCCATCTCGGGCATCACGACGTCGGTAATGACGAGGTCGATGCGGTCGGCCAGCGCGAAGCACTCGAGCGCCTTGGCGCCGTTGTCGGCTTCCAGCACTTGCAAGCCCTGCAATTCCAGCACTTCCCGCAGCCCGTCGCGCAGCAGATCCTCGTCATCAACGAGCAGAACCGTCTTCATGTTTATCCCAACCCTAAACTGACTATGGGTTTAATTTTTATAATAAAACCCGACTATTTCGGTACAGTTTAGCGTTGATTCACTGATATTTCAATGAAGAAACATATCTGCAGAGAAATGTTGACATTAACGTACGATGGTTTCGGGATTCAGGCCATTGATTTGCTCGAAAACCCGCCCCAGTTCCTGCTCCAGCTGGACGATGCCGTCAGCCAGCATCTCGTCCGCCGCCCCTTCGTGCGCCTGCAGCTCGAGGTCACGCGCGATGCGCGCCAAGGTGTGAGCGCCAAGCGTGGCGGACACGCCTTTGAGGCTGTGCAGCTGGCGCATCGCGGTCGTGCGGTCGCCGGCGGCCAGCGTGTCGCGCAATTCCTGTATCGCCCCCTGCCGCGTATCGCGGAATTTGCCGAGCAAGCGGTGATAGCTGCTGGCGCGGCCATCGCAGAACTGCAGGCCGTCCTCCAGGTTGATCGGACTGGCCTCGCTCGCCGTGCCGGGCGGCAGCGCCTGAGGCGCTGGCGCAAGGTCGCCAGCGTCGACGGCGGACATGCCGGCGCCGACTGCGGCCGGCTGTCCGTCTGCCGCCGATGGGGCCGGCGCCGCTGACGATTCGCCGGCAGGCAGCCAGCGCGCCAGCATCGTGTAAAGGCTGCCCGGCGACACCGGCTTGGCCAGATAGTCGTTCATGCCCGCCTCGCGGCATTGGCAGCGCTCTTCCTCGAACGCGTTGGCGGTCATCGCGATGATGGGCAGCTTGCCGTATTTGGCATGCTGGCGCACCCGGCGGCTGGCTTCAAGGCCATCCATCACCGGCATCTGCACGTCCATCACGATCAGTTCGAAATTGCCGCCCTCAAGTTTGTCGAGCACTTCCTGCCCGTTGGCGGCAGCCTCGACATTCAGGCCTACGCCCTCCAGCAGTTCGAAGGCGATTTCGCGGTTGATTTCGTTGTCGTCGGCCAGCAGCACGCGTGCGCCGCGACGGATCTGGGCTTCGCCGGCGCTCACCGCCGGCTCGAACTTCACGCCCGCGCCGCGCCGCAAGCGCAGCATGAACCAGAAATTGCTGCCCTGCCCCAGCTCGCTCTCCACGCCGACCTCGCCATCCATCAGGCTGATCAGCTGCTTGGAAATCGCCAGTCCCAACCCGGTGCCGCCGAACTTGCGGCTGGTCGATTCATCGGCTTGCTGGAAGCTCTGGAACAGCTTGGCGATCTGCTGCGCGGTCAGGCCGACGCCGGTATCGCGCACGCTGAAGTGCAGGCGCACGCCGCGTTCGTCCTCGTCCATGGACTTGACCCAGATCGTAACGCCGCCGGTCTCGGTGAACTTGATCGCGTTGTTGACGAAGTTGATCAGCACCTGCCCCAGTCGCAGCGAGTCGCCTTTCAGGTAAGGCGGAATGGCCGGGTCGAGCACCATCTTCAGTTCCAGGCCCTTGGCGGCAGCCCGCTCCTGGACCATGTTGTTGACGCGTCTCATCAGGTGCTTGGTCTCGAAGTCGGCCTCTTCGAGGATCATCTTGCCGGACTCGATCTTCGACATGTCGAGGATGTCGCTGATGACGCCCAGCAGGTGCTGGCCGGCTTCGCTGATTTTTTTCAGCCGGTCGTTCTGCACCGAGTCGTTGATGCTTTGCTGCAGCAGGTAAGTCATGCCGATGACGGCATTCAACGGCGTGCGCAACTCATGGCTCATGTTGGCCAGGAAATGGCTCTTCGCATGGCTGGCGGCTTCGGCCGCTTCTTTGGCGGCGCGCAGATCCAGCTCGGTCTGCTTGCGCATCGTCAGGTCACTGTGGGAGGCAACGATACGTTGTGGCCGGCCACTCTCGTCGCGACCGACAGCCTTCGCGCGGCACTCGATCCAGCGATAGCTGCCATCGCGCGAGCGCATCCGGTATTCGAGCGCAAACATGTCCGAATCGGCATTGGCATCGGCTTTGCGTGCATCGGAAAACACTTCGCGCACGGCATCGCATTCAGCGGGATGGATCAGTCCGAACAGGCTTTCCTGCGACGTGTGTCCCAGCTGCTCGCGCTCATAGCCCAGCATGCTGAAGAAAGCGTTGTTGCATTCAAAGGCGTCGGACTGCAGGTCCCAGTCCCAGATGCCGTCCTGCGTGGCCTCGAGCGCAAAGCTGTAGCGCTCTTCGTTGGCGCGTATGGTCTCCAGCGCCTTGCTCAGTGCGGCTGTACGCTTGGTGATGATCTGTTGCAGATTATTGCGGTGGGCCTCGAGTTCGGCTGCATCAAGCGTGCGCTGCGTGATGTCTTCCAGGGTGCCGCAAAACGCGGTGATGGAATCATCGTAACGACGCAGCGGCACCAGCTGGCTGCGGGTATGGATGACATTGCCGCTGGCGGTCACCAGGTCGCGCTCGCCGGACCAGCTCTCGCCGCGCCGCAAAGCGCCGACGAAATCTTCCAACGGGTTTCCGTCCCGGCTCTGCCATTGCAACATTTCGGCATGCTGGCCGACCAGCTCACCCCGACTGAAGCCGCTGATCTCGGCGTATGCACGGTTGGCATACTGGATGATGCGATGGGTGTCGGTCATGATGATGCCCAGCGGGCACTGCTCGACCGTCTGCCAGATCCGGCTCAGTTCGGCCTCGTCCTTGACGCGGGCACTGATGTCGTGGGCCACCAGCGCGCAGACCGGCTCATCGAAATTGCCCTCGAGGCGCGACGCGGACAGCTCGAACCAGCGCTCGGTGTCGGCCATCGACAAACTGATCAGGCGACCACTGTTCGAGCCGTTCCTCAGAGCTGCTTGCAGCGCCTGGCGAACCACCTCGGCGGACTCGTCCGGCAAGACCTCGCTGATGCGCTTGCCGATCATTTCATCGGCGGTACGGTTGAAGATTTTTTGCGCGCCGAGGTTCCAGCTGAAGACAACGCCTTCGCCGCTCAGGCTGATGATCGCGTCAGACGCATTGCGCACGATGGCTTCGAACAACGCAGCATCAATGGATTGCGAAGCAGACAGGCCGTTATCGGGTGCCCCCTGGGTCAAAGGGCTATGGAAACCGGGAAGGATATTACGCATGCTGGCCTGTATCGGTTGGGGGACATTTGCGGAGACCAGGACGCCTGGGCAGGACTGGAACGGCCTGTTGCCAGCGCATTCAGATCGGGGTGTCGGCGGCGACGCGCTCCAGTTCGTTGATCTCGACCGCCTTCATTTCTTGCAAGCCCAGCCACTGGCTGGCGGGGCTGGAGAACAATGCAAAGTCGCGCAGGAACACGATGCGGCTGCGCGCCGACAGCAGTGACGTCGCCATCTTTTCGGAGAAGCGCGACCACTCGTCGGAAAGCTGGTGGGTCAGCGTGATGCCGATGCCTGGCATCGCGCTGGCAAGGATGTCGCTCTCTTGCAGCAGCATCGCCATGCAGGCCGTCTCGGCCAGGTCAAAGCGTCGCTCGCGCAGGGACTCGTGGTTCGGCCTCACCCGCGCCGGGTCAGTCATCAGGATCAGTTCGCTGACGATGGCACATGCCTCGTCGGTCACGCCGCATTCCTGCATCAGGGGCAGCAGCGCCTGCACCGAGCGCGCCTCGATCTCGCCGGGCGTGCGGTTGATTTGTCCGGTGTGCAGGAAGTCATGGCCGACCATGGCCAGCAACATCAGCCATTCGGCATGGTCCGGCGCACCGTCGAGCGCCCGTCCCTGCCCGGCACGCGTGGCCAGCAACAGGAAGCTGAGGGAACAGAGGGTATCGGCGATGTGCAGCCGGTTGTGATACGCGGGCTCATCGCCCTGCGCCTGCCGCAGCCTGCCGTCGGCTTCGATGGCCTCCGCAACGCGGACGATGCAGTCGCGCATCGTGATGCTCGGGATGTCTGCGTCGACGGTGTCCCGATGGCCGATGCGCTGCATGGCTTCCACGGCGATGGCGGGAAGGCCGACCCAGTCTTGCTGCCACAATTGGCGCAGACGCGTGAGCTCGCTTTGCAAGCCGGCGAGGGTCAGGTTGTCGCGGATCATGTCAACCCTGGCGCAGGGGCCAGTCTATGGGCTCGAATTTGTTTGTTCGCAGGAAATGTTTCTTAATTATAACAGCGGCATTTTCACTTTTCGCATTTGCAAGTGTATATAAGGCTTGTTAAGCTTTGCCCGCTGGAAATATCTGCAAGCTGGCTAACGAAACGCGCCGGCAGCTCGACACGAGGTTTTGATTGAATAACGAAGTAACAGCCAGCTTTGGCGTGGACATCGAGCACCTGCACAAGCTTGGCGCGGTCGACCCGTATTCCAAGCAGAGCCTGGAGCTTTACGCATCTGGCAAGCTGGTCAGCAACGAGCGCCTGTATTTCACGCTCTGGGGCTGCTCGGAGCTGAACATGTCCCTGTTCGAGCCGAAGACGCGCCTGTGCGCGGCCGGCACCCCGGCCGAATCGGCTTACTTCATCGTCAGCGGCACCGCGCTTGGCGTGCAGGGCCAGCACATCTACCGGCTCGGACCGGGCAGCGTGATCGGCCTCGCCGAAGGCATCGCCGGCATCGATTACGTAATGACGGTGATCGCGGTCACCCCGGTGCAGGTGCGCCTGCTGCCGCTGGGCTCGATCAACCTGCTGACCCAGAACATGCCCTCAGGCCTCAAAGGCATCGTGCGCTCGCTGGTGATGCGCACGCTGAAGCTTTCAAAGCCAACGCCGCAGCTGCTATGAACAATTTCAACGAAATATCGCTGCCTAAGGGCCAGGTGCTTTTCGAAGCGGGTGCGCCGGCCGACAAGCTCTACTTCATCCAGTCCGGTGCGATCGGCATGGCGGACAAGAACGGAAACGTGTTCGTCACGCTGAAGGAAGGCGAGTCCTTTGGTGAACAGGCGATGCTGCAAGGTGGCATCCGCGGCGCTACCGCCATCGCGGTGGCCGACTCGGTCTGCCAGGAAATCACGGTGGATGGCTTGCGCGACATGCTCAAGCACAAGTCACCAATCATGATCGCCGTCTTCGAGGCGCTGATGCTGCAGCAGAACATGCATAATGAGCTGCGCGCCAAGATGGGCTAAGCTCGGCCCTGAGGCTGTCCGTGTGAACCGCCCTCACGTCCTGCGTTGATACCTGCCGCTGAAGCACGCGCTGCAGGCACTGCCTTGCGCAAGCCCTTTCCCCCCGAGCGCCGGCGACTGCCGGCCAACTTCAACCTACCGGAGACTGAGATGAAAAAAAGCACCGCCCGGATCGCCGTTCTGACTGCGGCACTGGCTACCCTGTTCGCTGCCGCACCGGCCAGCGCCCAGCAGAAAAAGACCTCCCTCGGCCTCGAAGCCGCCAAAAAAATGGCCGCGGCCTGCGAGCAGCATGCGCGCAAGGAAGGCTGGAACATGGTGATCGCCATCGTCGATGACGGCGGCACGCTGAAGCACTTCAGCCGCATGGACAATGCGTTCCGTGCCAGCGTTGAAATCTCGCAATTGAAAGCCAACACTTCGTCCGGCTTCCCGCGTTCGACGCGCCAGGTCGGCGAGATCGCACGCGAGCGCGCGCCGGGCATCGTTCACGTGCCGGGCATCGTCACCTTCGCCGGCGGCTTGCCCATCGTCACCGCCACGGGCGAGCACATCGGCGCCATCGGCGTCAGCGGCGGCACGTCCGACCAGGACGAAGTCTGTGCACAGGCCGGACTCGATGCAGTCAAATCGGAACTGAACCTCAAGTAAGCCTCAGGCTGCGCGCGGGCGCTCACCTGCGCCCGTGGCGCCAGCCATGATGCGGGTGATGCCAGCCCCAGCCATAGTATGCGTTGTAATTCCAGCCCCAGCCGGGGCCGGGAGCGACGCCGTACGGCTGCACATACACCACGCCCGGCGGCGGCAGTGAAGGCTCAACGTAAACAGGACCTGGTGCAACCGGCTGCACGACGCAGCCGGTCATCAATGCCGACGCGGCCAGTACCAGGGTCGCGGCAAATAGCGTGCGGGTCTTCATGATGGGCATCCGGATGTGATGGCGGTCGGCAGTCCCGGCCAGCGCCGGGACCTGGTTCGCCGACAGAGGCAGATGACTGCCCGATTACTTGGCCGGTGCGGGCGCAGCGGCCGGAGCGTTGGCAGCCGGCGCAGCAGCCTTGGCATCGGCGGCCTTGCCTTCGCCATGGTGCTTCTTGCCGTGACCTTTCTTGTGATGCTCGTTCTTCATACCTTCGTGCTTGGTCGCAGCTTCAGCGGCCGGAGCAGCGGGAGCCTCCGACTTGCCGGCCTTGGCGAAAGCACCAGCGGAAGCGATCAGGATGGCGGTAGCGAGGGCGATCTTTTTCATGGGATTCTCCTGTAAGCGAACATTGAGGTCTTGGGGTCTCGGGTGTTTGCGTCATCAAGGACGCGAAGCCATCTTATGGTCGCCCCTACCCCGCCACCATCACGCTTACAAATCCACACCATTGAAAGAATTTGAAACAGGCGCTGCACGCCATCAGCGTTCCCGCCCTGCATGGCGGAGCACCTGCAACACCGGCTCCATCAGGTATTCAAACGGGGTGTGCTTGTCGCCGGTGATGTAAACCTCGGCCGGCATGCCGGCCTGCAGCTTCAGGTCGCCCGCCGCTTCCAGCGACTGGCGATCCGCCTCCACCTGCGCCACATAGTAGGGCTGGCCATTCGCGCGATCGACCAGCCGGTCGGCCGACACATAGACCACCTTCGCATCCACCATCTTCGTGCTGCGGTACTTGTAGGCCGTGAAGCGGATCTCCGCCGGCTGCCCTGCCTGCACGCGCGTGATGTCTTCGGGGCGGATGCGTGCCTCGGTCAGCAGCCGCGTGTCGCTCGGCACGATGTCGGCAATGGTTTCGCGCGGCGGGATCACGGCGCCGACGCTGCTGTACTTCAGGTCCATTACTTCACCATCGGCCGGCGCCGTGATCACCTGCCGCGTCCACGCGTCGGATGACTTGCGCTGCTCCTGCCGGGTCTCGGTGAGTTGGGCCGACGCCAGCTTCAGCTGGTCGCTCGCCGTCTGCCGGTAGTCGCTTTCCTGCGTGCGCATGCGCAGGTCGATGTCGACGCGGCGCTGCTCGGCGCGCGCCAGTTCGGAGCGGCGTTCTTCGAGCTTCACGCCGTAGTCGGCGATGCCGCCCTCGAGCTGGTTGACTTTGGCAGGTGAAATGAATCCATCCCTGGCCAGCTTGCGGTTGGCATCGAGTTCATTGCGCTGGAATTGCAGCGCCTCGACCGCCCTGGCGATTTGCGCCTTCAGCGCGGTGATCTCCTGCTCGACCTTGTCGCGCTGCGCGCCCAGCAGCTTGAGCTGGCCATAGAGCGCGTCGTGGCGCGCGCCGAACAGCATGCGCTCTCGTGTTACCTGCGCGTTCAGCGCGGCATCGGTGCGCGCCGCTGCCAGCACATCGGGCGGGAACGCAACGGTGCCGGCCATTGCCTGCTCGGCCAGCAGCCGCGCCTCGCTGGCGCGCTCGCTCATCACGCGGTAGTCCAGTCGCTGGCGGTCGGCATCGACGGCGACATCGCCCAGCACCAGCAGCGGCTGTCCTTGTTTGACTTGCTGCCCATCGCGCACCAGCACTTCGCGCACGATGCCGCCTTCCACGTGCTGCACCGGGCGCCGGTTCAGGTCGACCTTGACCGATGCGGGTGCCACCACCGCCGAGGTCAGCGGGGCCAACCCCAGCCACAGGCCGGCCGGCAATACGGCGCCCAGCAGCACCCACAGGCCGAGCCTGCCCAGGCGCGTGGCTTCGGCCTGGTGGCGGCCCAGCGGGTCATTGGCTGCATCGATAGCCATCGTCGACATCGTCATCATGCAGTGCCCTCCTTCAGCGTCCCTTCGGCAGCGGTGCGCGGCATGACCACCACCTGCGGCCGGCGTGCCGGCTCCTGCATGGCGCGCAGCACCTCGGCAGTCGCGCCGTAGTGCTGTGCCTTGCCGGCGTCGAGCACCAGCATCTTGTCCATGTGCTGCACCAGCGAGGTCCGATGCGTGATCGCGATCACGGTGACCTTGCCCTTGAGCTTGCGCAGCGCCTCGGCCAGCGCCAGTTCACCGCCGCCGTCGAGGTTCGCATTCGGTTCGTCGAGCACCAGCAGGCGCGGATCGCCGTACAGTGCGCGCGCCAGTGCGATGCGCTGCCGCTGGCCCGGCGACAGCAGCACGCCCATCGCCTCTACCGGCGTGTCGTAGCCGTTCGGCAGGCCGAGGATCATTTCGTGTGTACCGGCGCGTTGGGCGGCCTCGACCACTTTCTCTGCGTCGACGTCGCCGAGGCGCGCGATGTTCTCGGCCACGGTGCCGGGAAAAAGCTGCACGTCCTGCGGCACATAGCCGACCCACTGTCCCAGATGCTCGCGCGGCCACTGGGCAAGATCCGCATGGTCCAGCCTGACGCTGCCGGCCACCGGTTGCCAGAGGCCGACCAGCAAGCGCGCCAGCGTCGATTTGCCGGCGCCGCTGGGGCCGATGATGGCCAGCGATTCGCCTGCCTCGAGCGACAGCGACACGCCGGCCGTCAGCGTGCGGTCGCTGCCCGGCGCGCGATAGACCAGCCCCTGCGCCGACAGCCGGCCCTGCGGCGCGGGCAGGTCCATGCGCTGCGCCACGTCGTCGTGACCTTCGAGCAGCGTTGCGAGGCGGCTGAACGCACCGCGGCCTTCGGCCAGCACGCGCCAGCTGCCGACCACTTGCTCGACCGGCGCCAGTGCGCGCCCGAGAAGGATAGTGCAAGCGACCAGAATGCCCGGCGTGCCCTCGCCACTGACCACCAGCCATGCGCCGAGGGCCTGCATCAGCACTTGCACCGCCTGGCGCGCTGCGCGGGTCAGCGCGGCCATTGCTACGGTGCGTTGTGCGGTCGGCTGCTGCAATGCGCCAACGCGGGCATTGAGTTGCTGCCAGCGCGACAGCAAGGCGCCTGACATGCCCATCGCCTGCACGGCTTCGGCGTTCTGCATCGAGGTCTCAAGCCAGCGCGTGGCCTGCGCCGCTTGCTGCTGCAGGTTGTCGATAGAGCCGCGGGTCAGCCTGTCGGTCAGCGCGGCGAGGCCGAGCATTAGCATCGATGCCGCGACAGCCGCCGCGCCCAGCACCGGATGCGCGAGCCAGATCACCGCGATGTAGACGAACGCCCAGGGCACGTCGAACAGCGCCAACAGCCCTTGCGCGGAGAACAGCCCGCGCAGGGTGCCGATGTCACGCTGCCCTTCTGCCGGCACCCGCGCCGCCCGCGAAGCTGACCGTGCGAGCGTCAGCCGTGTGACCACGGGCGTAAGCTCATCAGCCAGCAGCGCGCCGATCACGCCCTGCAACCGCGAGCGCAGGTAGTCGAGCGCGAGCATCAGCCCGAGCGCGACGCCCATACCGACCAGCAGCACCAGCAGCGTTTCCTCGCTGCGGCTCGACAGCACGCGATCAAACACCTGCAACATGAACATCGCGGGCGCCAGCAGCAGCAAGTTCACGAAGAACGAGAACACCGCCACGTGCACCAGCGGACGCTTCAACAGCAGGAGCAGGCGCTTCATCGCTTACACCACCTTGAAGTCAGCGTTGTCGATCGTGCCGCCTGCAACTGTCAGGTGGGCGACCAGCGTACGATCGGCGCTGGAACCTCCCGTGCTGTCGTAATACAGGTTGCCGGTCGAGCTGTCGAAGATGATGTTGACGCCGGCGCCCACGCTTGCCGTCCCGCCGCCAGCCACGCTCGTGAAATCATTCACGTTCAGTGTGCCGGTGCCGGCCAGCCCTCCAAAATTGCTGGCGGCCAGTTCGATGAGGTCTTCAGCGTTGGCATTGAAGTCCCTGATCTCGTCGACGTTGGTGCTGCCGTTCGGCGCCGTATTGAACA
>JACCDZ010042418.1_pt1 | contig 11487 bp, 14 predicted proteins | sample 7449551 | NCBI WGS metagenome assembly JACCDZ01 (sample SAMN15323452, study PRJNA562643) | freshwater metagenome | isolation source: river surface water | place: USA:Blue River Watershed | collected 2017-08-18
GCCTGAACCGGTTGCAGGTGCAACTGGCCATGCACCGCGCTGTTCAGGCGCAGACCGCTGGCAACTACCGCCTGGTACTCGCTGCGCAGCAGAAAGTGCACATCATGCCCGGCCTTTGCCAGCATCAGGCCATAGAAACCACCGATGGCACCGGTGCCGACAATGCCAATACGCAAGCGCTGCATCAGGGAAGCTCCTCAGGTAGTCGACGTCGCGCCTGGCTCAGCGCGTCAGTCAGTTCGGCCAGACGCAGCGGCGCATGCAGAGCGCCAAGGAATTGGCCTTCTTCGATCAGAAACAGGCTGGGCAAGTGAAAAACGCCATAGCGCTGAACCAGGCCGCCATTCTCGGCGGCATCCACCCAGCACAGACGATCGACGCCAAGCGCCATCTGCGGCAGTTCGCGCCGTGCCCATCGGCAGCTGGCACAACCTGTGCTGGTGAATATCAGCAGGGAGCGCCCCGGCAGCTCCAGCAACCGGCGGTCGGCGTCGAAGTCGGTCAATTCCAGGCTGGGCACTATACTGTCCACGAGTGATGTCAAATGAATGGCATCCGGAGTATTCACCATGCGTCGTTTCCTGCGTCACCCCAGCGACATGCCAGTGGAACTGGTCCAGCGCAAACATGCGTTCCTGCCGCGACAGAGGCTGAACAATATCAGCCTGGGCGGTGTGGCGTGCAATTCCAGCAAGGGATTTCGCAAAGGTACCGCCGTCGAGCTACGCATCCCTCTGCTCGGCGAGCAGGCTCGCTATCCGGGCGTTGTGGCTTGGTGCCGCAAGCAGCAGGAAGACAGCTACCTGGTGGGCATCGCCTTCATCGACGAAGACACCCTGTTCCGTGCGCGCATGGTCGAGCAGGTCTGCCAGATCGAGCACTACCGCCACCAGCGCGAACAGGAGCTGGGCACCGTACTGGAGGTCGAGACGGTCGCACGCGAATGGATTGCCCTGCACGCGGCCGAGTTTCCCAGTACGCAGATACACTGATACCGGCCGGTTCCGCCCATTGTCTAGGCGGCCTGGAACGCGTTAAGGTTCCCTTCCCCCGCTGCGCCCCATGATTTCGCCTGAAGAGGCGCTCGGCTCCCGTGACCTGACGAGTACCACGATGGCTGATTTACCGATTGACGATCTCAACGTTTCGTCCAATGAAACCCTGATCACCCCGGCGCAGCTCAAGCGCGAAATCCCCCTCACCGAAGCCGCTCAGCGCACCGTGGCCCATGGCCGCCAGGTGGTACGCGACATTCTCGATGGCAAGGACCACCGTCTGTTCGTAGTGGTCGGCCCCTGCTCGATCCACGACATCAAGGCAGCCCACGAGTATGCCGAGCGCCTCAAGGTGCTGGCAGCCGAGGTCTCCGACAGCCTGTTCCTGGTCATGCGCGTGTACTTCGAAAAACCGCGCACCACGGTCGGCTGGAAAGGCCTGATCAACGATCCCTACCTGGATGACTCGTTCAAGATTCAGGATGGCCTGCACATCGGTCGCCAGCTGCTGCGCGACCTTGCCCAGATGGGCCTGCCGACCGCCACCGAGGCACTCGACCCGATCTCCCCGCAATACTTGCAGGACCTGATCAGCTGGTCAGCCATCGGCGCCCGTACCACCGAATCCCAGACCCACCGCGAGATGGCCTCCGGCCTGTCGTCCGCCGTGGGCTTCAAGAACGGCACCGACGGCGGCCTGACCGTAGCGATCAACGCCCTGCAGTCAGTCTCCAGCCCCCACCGCTTCCTTGGCATCAACCAGGAAGGTGGTGTCTCCATCGTCACCACCAAGGGCAACGCCTACGGCCATGTGGTACTGCGCGGCGGCAACGGCAAGCCCAACTATGACTCGGTCAGCGTCGCCATCTGCGAGCAGGAACTGACCAAGGCCAAGATTCGCCCGAACATCATGGTCGACTGCAGCCACGCCAACTCCAACAAGGATCCGGCCCTGCAGCCGCTGGTCATGGAAAACGTCGCCAACCAGATCCTCGAAGGCAACAACTCCATCGTCGGTCTGATGGTGGAAAGCCATCTGGGCTGGGGCAGCCAGGCGATTCCGAAGAACCTCTGCGACCTCAAGTACGGCGTCTCCATCACCGATGCCTGCATCGACTGGGACACTACCGAGAAGACCCTGCGCAGCATGCACGCCAAGCTCAAGGACGTACTGCCCAAGCGCCAGCGCGGCTGAGAACAGGCAGAAACGAAAACGCCGGGCATTGCCCGGCGTTTTTCTTTGCTCACGCTCAGTGCCTGGGCTGCTGCCGCTGGCGGCGCTCCAGGTAGCGCTCCACATAGGAGCATGAGGGAATCACCGTGTAGCCCATGGCCTCGGCATACTCCAGCGCCTGCTCGGTCAGCGCCGCGGCGATGCCACGTCCGCGCAACGGATTCGGTACGAAGGTGCGATAGATGTCGAGCGTCTGCTTGCCCAGATCCATGTAGGCCAGATAGGCGCGGTGACCGTCGATCACGGCCTCGAACTGATGACCCGCCTGGTCATGGTGGATGGACACAGCCTCGCTCATTTCATCTCCTCAACAGGCATCAAAACAACACCCTTACCTTATCGATCTTTTCCAGCCGAAGAAACATCTCGGCGGAACCGGTGCCCATCTGCACCGTCAGAAACACTTTGCCATTCTCGACCTTGTGCAGCACGCCCTGATAGTAAGTGCCTTCATAGGTAATGAACTGTAGCCGTTTACCGGCATGATCGGGCAGGCTTCGCACATCGACAAAGTCGTAACGCGGATCCTTGGCTACGGCGTCCTCGCCCTCCGCGCGCACCAACTCCTCGGCATGCGATACGGGCGCAGCCTTGGGATCGACCCAGGAGAAGGCGAGAGGTTCAACTACTTGCTGGTTGATCAGGACCACTGGGCGCAACATGGCCACAACGTCCTTCGCTTCGAAGAATTGCAAGCCATCCAGGGTCGCACCTTCGGTCGGACGCAGCTCGATACGCAGCGATTGCGGGTCCTTGTAGTAATCCTTCAGCGCACTCAGCACCTCAGGCGCCAGAGCAATACGCTGCGCGCGCAGGGATTGATCCAGATGTTTGATCGAGGTTTCCAGGTACTGCTCGTCCGACTGGCCTAGCTTGCCGGCGCAGTAGCTACCGATCTTGCGCTGGTACTGGTTGTCATTGACCTCGACTACCAGCGCCGACATGCGAGGCGGATTTACTCGCAGATCGCCTGGTTTTTCCGACATGTTGGCCAGCGACAGATTCAGGCGGTAGTCACCCATGTCGCGTACGTCGGCGGTCAGATTAAGTGCCAGGGTTTGAGCTCCGGGCTGGAACAGGTAGGAAAACTCCGCGTCGGTCTCCAACGTCCGATACCCCATCTCCAGCAGATCGTCCACGCCGATCTGCCGAGAGCTGCCGCAAGCGACACTGGACCAGGCGCTTGCCAGATCCGCTTCCTCCGGCTCCTGCTGGACCATCTCCATGAAGGCGCCATGCACATCCACTTCCAGGCCCTTCAGGCTGACTGACATCTGCTCCGGGAACTTGCCCTCGGCCAGGCGCTCCTTAAATGAGAGCAGCTCCCCCAGGCTCTTGAACTTGAGTTCGGCATGCCTGATACGAAATTCATCATTGAGCATCGGCACCTGGACCTTGATGCCCTCAACGCCCACCTTGCCGTCGAATGAGGAAGTGATGCCCTGATAGCTCAGCGTCATGAAGGGCGAGGCCTGGGCAATGGCGTCGTTCATGATCGAGCGCACCGAAAGCCACAGCGAAACCTTGATCAGTATTGCAACAGCCAGAATGGCCAGCAGACCCCATTTGATGAGTTTGGACATCGGTACTTCCTTGGCGTTGTCTGAGTTTGCTTCCTGCCAAATCTGGCGCGGGCAATCTTATCAAGCTCGGCTTGCTGCGACCATGCGTCAGAAATGCACCAGAGTACCAATTGCAACTCCACCCGAAAGTTCAGGGGGTAGGCCCTGCAAACGCCAGAACTGTATGTTTTTTAAACAAAAAAGGACCGATGCAGATCGGAGTAAAGTTTTTTTTGCTTCCCTTGCGCGAGGCCAGTTTACTTACTAAAAGTAACGGGTAGTATGTAGCCCGGCTAATTTCCCACGCTCGGGAAATTGCTTTTCATGGAAAGTCCACCTTAAGGGGAACACGATGAACAACGTTCTGAAATTCTCTGCTCTGGCTCTGGCCGCCGTTCTGGCCACCGGTTGCAGCAGCGTATCCAAAGAAACCGAAGCCCGTCTGACCGCTACCGAAGACGCCGCTGCCCGCGCTCAAGCTCGTGCCGACGAAGCCTACCGTAAGGCTGACGAGGCTCTGGCCGCTGCTCAGAAGGCTCAGCAGACCGCTGACGAAGCCAACGAGCGCGCTCTGCGCATGCTGGAAAAAGCCAGCCGCAAGTAATCCTTGCCAAGGCTTTGAAGAAGCCGCCCCGGTTCGCCGGGGCGGCTTTTTTAATGCCCGCGATTTGCTCAGACCAACAAAAAGCCCGCCTGCATTGCTGCGGGCGGGCTCTGCGACATCGAGAAACTTACATCTCCAGCGGAGCGGCCTCGTGGTTGGCCACCGCCTCCTGAGGCACGGCGATCTCGATCGGCATGCCATCTTCGGAGGCTACCACCTCGCGCACCATGTCCCAGTCCAGGCGCATGCTGCCGGCAAGCTGCTCGTTCTTCAGCAGGGCATTGATCACGGCGGTGTGCTTGTCCACAACAGACGGCTCGCCGCTGTCACTCAGCGGCTCATGGGCCTCGAGGTAAATCTTGCCGCCGCTGACGCCGAACTTGTACGGCTCATTGACGATGCGCACGGAAGTCCCCACCGGTGCCATCTTGGCCAGCTCCAGCACATTGTTGTTGAGCATGCGGAAGCAGCCGTGGCTGACCCGCATGCCGATGCCGAACTTTTTGTTCGAGCCATGGATCAGGTAGCCAGGAGTCCCCAGGGTGAACTTGAACGGCCCCAGCGGGTTGTTCGGGCCTGGCGGTACGTAGGCCGGCAGCGGATCGCCATCGGCAGCGTGCTCGGCACGAATGGACGCTGGCGGCGTCCAGCCCGGGTTCGGCGTCTTGGCGGTGATGGTGGTGTGGGCAATGGGCGAACCCCAGCCTTCGCGACCGATACCCAGCGGGAAGGTGTGCACAACGTTCTGCCCTTTCGGGAAGTAGTACATGCGATACTCGGCCAGGTTGATGACGATACCTTCGCGCGGGCCCGGCGGCAGGATATAGCGGGTCGGCAGGATGATCTCGGCGCCCTCGCCCGGCAGCCAGGCGTCAACACCCGGGTTGGCCGCCACCATTTCCAGATAACCCAGGTCATTGGCCGTGGCGATATCGGCGAAGGTGTCCTCGTACTTGGCCTTGATCACCTGGATCTGACCGACGATATCTTCGCCCGGAGGCGGCAGTGGCAGTTCGAGGGCGGCAGCAGGGCCGGCCACGATCAGGCTGGCGAGGCTCAGGGAGCGGGCGAGCGACAACATCCGTAAATCCTTGGCAAGAATGGCTGATGGAAAGACTCGGGATTGTACACCGGCGGCACGCGCGCCGGGAGAGCTCAGGTTTCGGCCCATAGCGGCCGTTCACCGCGACGCTGCGCCTCGAGCATCTCGCGACAGTAGGCACACAGTCGCTTGTCGCGCAGGCCGGCTCTGTCCACATCACGCATCACCGGTAACGCAGGCAGCAAGCCGCCACACAGGGTGCGATCGGCGAATCCGCCCAACTCCAGCTGGCGCGCAACCAGATGCACCTTGGCCTCACGGCAGGCGAACAGGTCAAGCTGTTCGTCGGGCACGATCAGTTGGTAGGCGTACAGGGACCAGGCGGGACGCGGCATTCACGGCTCCAGGGCGGGGGCGCCACGATAGCCGAAAGCCTGCAGGCGGGGAAGGCTCAGAGCAGCGGCTCCAGCGTCGGCCAGACGTTCTCCAGCATGATCGGCTGAGCCGCTGCCGTTGGGTGGATGCCGTCGGCCTGCATCATGCCCGGGCCACCACCGACCCCCTCGAGCAGGAACGGCACCAAGGCCACCTGCTTGCCCGCGGCCAGGTCCGCATAGACCTGGGCGAACGCCTGGGTGTAGCGCTGACCGTAGTTGGGCGGCAGACGCATGCCCAACAGCAGCACATCGGCCTCCGCCACGCGGGAGGCGTCGATCATCCGCGCAAGATTCTGTTGCAATTGCACCAGCGGCTGGCCACGCAGGCCATCGTTGCCGCCCAACTCGATGATCACCAGCTCCGGCTGATGCTGCGCAAGCAGCGCCGGCAGCCGCGCGGCGCCGCCCGAGCTGGTATCGCCACTGATCGAAGCATTGACTACACGATGCTCGAAACCGCCGTCCTGCAGGCGTTTCTGCAGCAGTGCGACCCAACCCTGGCGGGTATCCACCCCCAAAGCGGCGCTGATACTATCCCCGACCACCAGGACGGTGCCGGCCAGTGCGCCCTGTGCCCACATCAGCAGTGTCAGTGCACCGCTCATCCACAACGCACGCATCGGATTCTCCATGAGCGCAAGCATTCTTAATGCGCGGCACCTTAGCAAAGTGGTCCCCAGCACGGAAGGTGAGCTGGCCATCCTCCACGACCTGTCGCTGGATCTGGCGAAAGGCGACAGCCTGGCGATCGTTGGCAGTTCCGGGTCCGGCAAGTCCACGCTGCTGGGCCTGCTCGCAGGGCTCGACCTGCCCAGCTCCGGCGAGGTCGAACTGGCGGGCCACGCGCTGCAGGCACTGGACGAGGACCTCCGCGCGCGGGTGCGCGCCGAGCATGTCGGCTTCGTGTTCCAGTCGTTCCAGTTGCTGGACAACCTCAACGCCCTGGAAAACGTCATGCTGCCGCTGGAGCTGGAAGGCCGCAGCGACGCCCGCCAGCGTGCCGCAACGCTGCTGGAGCGAGTTGGTCTGGGCCAGCGCTTCAGCCACTACCCGCGCCAGCTTTCGGGCGGCGAGCAGCAGCGTGTGGCCATTGCCCGCGCCTTCGCTGCCGAGCCGGCGATACTCTTCGCCGACGAGCCGACCGGCAACCTCGACAGCCACACCGGCGAGCGCATCAGCGATCTGCTGTTCGAGCTGAACAAGGAGCGCGGCACCACGCTGGTACTGGTCACCCATGACGAGCGCCTGGCGCATCGTTGCCGTCGCCTGATCCGCCTGGAAGCCGGGCGCCTGATCGACAGCGTGGAACCCTGATGCGCGCCCGCCTGTTCGTTCTTGCCTGGCGCCAGTTGCTGCGCGACGCCCGAGCCGGCGAGCTGCGCGTGCTGTTCTTTGCCCTGCTGGTAGCTGTGGCCGCCAGCACGGCCATCGGCTACTTCGGCGCGCGCCTCAACGGCGCCATGCTGTTGCGCGCCACCGAGTTCCTCGGCGCCGACCTGGTGCTGAGCGGCAGCGCCGCCGCCCTGCCCGAGCAGATCGAGGCCGGCACACAGCTGGGGCTGGAGCATGCCCAGGTGGTCGAGTTCGCCAGTGTGATTGCCGGCGAGCAGAGCATTCAGCTGGCCAGTATCAAGGCCGCCAGCGGCGGCTATCCGCTGCGCGGCGAACTGAAGAGTGCCGCCGAGCCTTACGCCGCCGAACAGCCTGGCGGCGGGCCGCGTCCCGGTGAAGCCTGGGCCGAGGCCCGCCTGTTTGCCGCGCTGGATCTGCGAATCGGCCAGAGCATCGAGGTCGGCAGCCGCCAGTTGCGCCTGACCCGAGTGCTGACCTACGAGCCGGATCGCGCCGGCGACTTCTACAGCCTCACGCCACGCGTGCTGATCAACCTTGAAGACCTGGCCTCCACCGGCGTGGTGCAGCCGGGCAGCCGGGTACGCTACCGCGACCTCTGGCGTGGCGATAGCGAGACGCTGGCGCGTTATCGCGAAGCGACCGAGAAAAGCCTGGCCGCTCACCAGCGCCTGGAGGACGCGCGCGATGGTAACCGCCAGATCGGCGGCGCCCTGGGCCGCGCCGAGCGTTACCTGAATCTGGCCAGCCTGGCCGCCGTGCTGCTGGCCGGCGTTGCGGTGGCACTGTCTGCCGCGCGCTTCGCCGCCCGTCGTTTCGACGCCAGTGCGCTGCTGCGCTGCCTGGGACTGTCACGCCGCGAAGCACTGAGTCTCTTTGCTCTGCAGCTGGCCATGCTCGGGCTGTTGGCGTGCCTCGCTGGCGCCCTGCTTGGCTGGATAGGCCAGCTGGTGCTGTTCCAATTGCTGCAAGGCCTGCTGCCTCCGGGCGTGCCGCCGGGCGGCCTGCTGCCGGCAATCGCTGGAATGGCTACTGGACTGGTAGCCCTTGCGGGCTTTGCCTTGCCACCGCTGGCCGCCCTGGGGCGCGTGCCGCCGCTGCGCGTACTGCGCCGCGACCTGCTGCCCGTGCCCCCCAGCAGCTGGCTGGTATATGGCGCCGCATTGCTGGCCCTGGGTCTGATCATGTGGCGCCTGAGCCTGGACCTTAAACTGACGCTGGGTCTGCTCGGCGGCGGCCTGCTCGCCACCCTGCTGCTCGGCGGCGCGCTGCTATTCGGCCTGAACGCCCTGCGCCGCCTGCTCGCGCGCGCCTCCCTGCCCTGGCGCCTCGGCCTCGGCCAGTTGCTGCGCCATCCGCTGGCGGCTGCCGGCCAGTCGCTGGCCTTCGGCCTGATCCTGCTGGCCATGGCGCTGATCGCCCTGCTGCGTGGCGAACTGCTGGATACCTGGCAGGACCAGCTGCCCGCGGAATCACCCAACCACTTCGCGCTCAACGTCCTGCCGGAAGAGCGCGAAGCCTTCGCCGCGCGCCTGGCCGGGCTGTCACCGCATCCGGCACCGCTCTACCCGATCGTTGCCGGGCGCCTGACTCTGATCAACGGCGAGCCGGTGCAGGGCATCGTCAGCAAGGACAGCCAGGGGGAACGCGCCATCCAGCGCGACCTCAGCCTGACCTGGGCGGCGAACCTTCCTGCGGGCAACGTGCTGGTCGATGGCCAGTGGTGGAATGACCTGCCACAGAGTGATCTGCCCGGCGTCTCGGTGGAGTCCGAGCTGGCCGAGAGCCTCGGCCTGAAACTGGGCGACGAACTGAACTTCAGTGTTGGTGGCCTGGAGCGCAAGGCGCGGGTCAGCAGCCTGCGCCAGGTGGAGTGGGACAGTTTCCAGCCCAACTTCTACATGATCTTCGAGCCAGGCACCCTGCAGGATCTGCCGGCCACCTATCTGACCAGCTTCTACCTGCCGCCGCACAGCGAGAAGCAGCTGGTGGAGCTGTCGCGCCAGTTCCCCGCCGTCACCCTGCTGCAGGTCGAGGCCCTGCTGGAGCAGCTGCGCAGCATCATGGCCCAGGTCAGCCTGGCGGTGGAGTACGTGTTGCTGTTCGTCCTCGCGGCCGGCCTGGCGGTGCTGTTCGCCGGCCTGCAGGCGACCCTCGACGAACGCCTGCGTCAGGGCGCCCTGCTGCGCGCGCTGGGTGCGGAGCGGCGCCTGCTGCTGCGCGCACGGCGTGCCGAGTTCGGCCTGCTGGGCGCCGGCAGCGGACTGCTGGCGGCGGTCGGCTGTGAGCTGGCGAGCTTCCTGCTGTACCGCTATGCGCTGGAGTTACAGTGGCAGCCGCATCCCTGGCTGCTGCTGTTGCCGCTGATCGGCGCCCTGCTGGTCGGGGGTGCGGGTGTCTGGGGCACGCGACGGGCGTTGAACGCCTCGCCGCTGACGGTGCTGCGCGAAGTCTGAGCTTGCTAGAATCGCTCTCCCTCAAGACCTCGCGAGCACCATGAGCCGTTATCGTCCCCCCCGTACCGCCGGCACGCCGCTGATCACCCCCGAAGGCGAGGCGCGTCTGCGCGCCGAGCTGCACGAGCTGTGGCACGTGCGCCGCCCCCAGGTGACCCAGGCGGTCAGCGAGGCGGCGGCCCTGGGTGATCGTTCGGAGAACGCCGAATACATCTACGGCAAGAAGATGCTGCGCGAGATCGATAGCCGCGTGCGTTTCCTGACCAAGCGTCTGGAGAACCTCAAGGTGGTGGATGCCCGCCCGGCCGACCCGAACAAGGTCTACTTCGGCGCCTGGGTGACCCTGGAGGACGATGACGGCGCCGAATCGCGCTACCGCATCGTCGGGCCTGACGAGCTGGACCTCAAGCAGGGCTTGATCAGCATCGACTCGCCGCTGGCAAGGGCCCTGGTCGGCAAGGCGCTGGATGCCGAGGTGCGGGTGCAGACGCCCGCAGGCGAGCAGGCGTTCTACATCACCGCCATCGAGTACCCGCAGGTCAGCGCAGGCTGATCAGGCCCTGGCGCGCCACGCGGATCAGTTGGCCAACCAGCTCGCTGTCCAGCGGCCGCGCCTCGGCGCCCACCACCACCAGGTCAAAGGCATCGGCTGGCAGGTCCGCCAGCGCCTTTGCCTGGGCATCGGCGAAACGGATCAGGAAATTGCGCGCCCCCGGCCACTGCTTGGGCCAGCCTTCCAGACTCTTGAGCAGGCGCGGCTGATGGCTGCCAACCAGCAGAACATGCGGATGGCGATTGACCGCGATGCGCGGCAGGGGGGAGAAATGCAGGTGGGTACGCGGGCAGCTCATGGATACAGTCTCGGCCTCATAGTCCCGCCGGACTGCGGTGGGAGGCGACACCGGCCAGCGCTTTAGCGGTATTTGCCCAACCGGGCAGCGCCCCGCAAGTTGCTCTTAAATCGGCGCTATGGGGTGTGATCCTAAAAATGCCGCCCAATGCTGTCAAGGTGAGACCATGCTGCGACTGTTCTTAGCCCTGCCCTGTCCAAGCGGAATCGCCGCCCAGATCGATGCCTGGCGACAGGACCAGCACTTCGTCGGCAGACCGGTGCCCACCGCCAACCTGCATGTGACGCTGGCCTTTCTCGGCCAGGTACCGGAGAGCCGTCTGCAGCAGTTGCAGCGAGTTCCGCCACGGCTGGCACTGGCCGATCTGGCCTTCGACCTGCACCTGGACTGCCTCGACTGCTGGCCCGAGGGGCTGCTGCACCTGGCGCCCAGCCAACCGCCGCAGGCCCTGCTGAAACTGGCCAGCGCACTGCAGCAGCAGTTGCAGCTCGATGGCTTATCGCTGGAGCCACGCCCCTATCGCCCGCACCTGACCCTGGCCCGCGACAGCCGGCCTGCCGAGTTACGCACACCGCCCAGCTTTGCCTGGCACGTCGACCAGCTGCACCTCTACCAGTCGGCGGGTGGCCAGTACCTGTCCCTGCAGCGCTGGCCGCTCGGCCAGCCGTAGCCGCAAAATCGCACCGGCTGTTTCTCTCGGTAACAAGCCCCGCTGCCGCCCAGGTCCCGCTGAAATGAGGGTCGCGCCGCAAACACCCGTTTAGAGCGCTCGCTCTAATTTTGTCGAAACTGGCACAGATCATGCCCCTCCAGGCCAGCTGAAGTACCGTCTCCAGGAGGGAAGCGGATGGCTGACGCAAGGACGGATTCACTGCCTTTCCACCGTTCGAGAGCACCAGATGAATAATAAGAAGACCCTGCTCGCCCTCTGTGTCGGTAGCAGCCTGCTGCTGTCC
>JACCDZ010681580.1_pt1 | contig 11486 bp, 9 predicted proteins | sample 7449551 | NCBI WGS metagenome assembly JACCDZ01 (sample SAMN15323452, study PRJNA562643) | freshwater metagenome | isolation source: river surface water | place: USA:Blue River Watershed | collected 2017-08-18
ACTTTTGGTAAAAATAGTATTGAAAGCGTTCATCCCTTTTTGCGTCAGAATAACTGGATGCACCGAAACTTAATTTTGGCTGGAAACTTTAATATGACGAATGTTAAGGAATTGTTCCAAAGTTTGGTGGAGTTGGGTCAGCACCCAAAAGAAATGGCGGATACGGTAACCGTAATGGAAAAAATTGGACACTTCTTAGATGATGCTGTAACCGATTTGTATCAAGAATGTAAAAATGCCGGCTTAAATAAAAGAGAGGCGTCACCGGTTATTGCTGAGAAATTAGATGTTGCCCGAATTTTAACTCGTGCTTCTAAGAACTTAGATGGGGGTTATGCGATGGCAGGACTATTAGGGCACGGAGATGCTTTTGTGTTTAGAGATCCAGCGGGAATTCGCCCAGCGTATTATTACCAAGATGATGAAGTAGTAGTAGTAGCTTCAGAACGACCAGTTATCCAAACAGTATTTAACGTTCCTTTTGAAAGCGTTCAAGAAATTGAACCAGGAAATGCGTTGATTATTAAGAAAAACGGAAACATTTCGTTAAATCAAATTTTAGCACCTACTGTTAAGAAAGCGTGTTCGTTTGAACGAATTTATTTCTCTAGAGGAAGTGATGCAGAAATTTACCAAGAAAGAAAAAATTTAGGAAAATTAATCTTGCCATCGGTTTTAAAAGCGATAGATCAAGATACCGATAATACTGTGTTTTCATATATTCCAAATACTGCTGAAACGTCTTTTTATGGTTTAGTTGAAGCGGCTCAGGATTTCTTGAACCAAAGAAAAAATGATTACATTCTAAAAAACAGAAATACGTTAACGGAGCAAACTTTACAAGAACTCTTGAAAGTTAAAATCCGAACTGAAAAAGTAGCGATCAAAGACGCTAAATTAAGAACGTTTATTACGGAAGACAGTAGTCGTGACGATTTAGTTGCTCACGTCTATGATGTGACGTATGGTGTAATCAAACCAACCGATAATTTGGTCATTATAGATGATAGTATTGTGAGAGGTACTACTCTGAAAATGAGTATCATCAAAATGATGGATCGTTTGAAACCAAAACGCATTGTGATTGTGTCATCGGCGCCACAAATTCGTTATCCAGATTGTTACGGAATTGATATGGCAAAACTAGAAGGCCTAGTGGCTTTTAGAGCGGCTTTGGAATTATTGAAAGAGCGTAATTTATACTCTATTGTTGATGAAGTTTATACTAAGTGTAAAGCGCAAGAAAACTTTATAGATGCGGAAGTAGTTAATTATGTTACTGCAATTTATGAGCCATTTACACCTCAAGAAATCTCGGATAAAATTGCAGAAATGTTAAGTTCTCCAGAAATAAATGCCGAGGTAAAAATTATTTTCCAAACGGTAGAAGATTTACATATTGCTTGCCCAAAAAATCTAGGAGATTGGTATTTCACTGGAGACTATCCAACGCCAGGAGGAAACCGAGTAGTCAATCGTGCTTTTATGAATTTCTACGAAGGGAAAGATGCACGTGCGTATTAAGCTAAAAAATACCGTTTGTCGATTTTTTTAGGCTTTCGTCTAAATAAAATTAAAGACAACAAATCTAAAGTTATATTTATACTACCATTTACATTAGAAGGTTAAGTTTGTGGTAGATTTGGGGCAAAATAGGAGGAAGCAATTCCTCCTATTTTAATTTAAAAAAGTTTTAATTTAGGATATAAAAAAAGCCGCTGATGACCTCAGCGGCTTTTTAAATGTATTTATAGACTATTTGTCTAAAGCAAAACGTCTTGTTACTTCTGTCCAGTTAATTACACTAAAGAACGCTTCGATATAATCAGGTCTTCTGTTTTGGTAGTGCAAGTAGTAAGCGTGCTCCCAAACATCCATTCCAAGGATTGGTGTTCCTCCACAACCTACTCCTGGCATTAATGGATTGTCTTGATTTGGAGTTCCGCAAACGTCTAATTTTCCGCCTTTGTGAACACACAACCAAGCCCATCCTGAACCAAATTGAGTTGCTCCCGCTTTAGCAAATTTAGCTTTGAATTCTTCAAACGTTCCAAAAGAAGCTTCGATAGCTTCTAATAATTCACCTGTTGGTAAACCACCACCGTTTGGAGTCATTACAGACCAAAATAAATTGTGATTGTAAAAACCACCACCATTGTTTCGAACAGCAGCATTAGTTTTGTCTAAATTAATTAAAATATTTTCGATTGTTTTTCCTTCTAAATCGGTGCCTGCAATTGCAGCATTCAAGTTAGTTGTATACGCATTGTGGTGTTTTGTATGGTGAATTTCCATAGTGCGTGCATCAATGTGCGGTTCTAACGCATCGTAAGCATAAGGTAATGGTGCTAATTCAAAAGCCATGATATAATTGTTTTAGGTGAAAATTAATAAGTGAAATCAAAATTAGGCATTTAACTTCAAATAGAAAACGCAATTATGTGATAATTTTGTTAAAAGAAGTTTAATCAAATGAATTTGAAAATCACAACCTATAAACCGCCTTCTTACTTTTACTCAACACAAACCCTTTGTTTTTCGTTAAAGTGTAAGTAGCATTTTTCCAAATGCCTTTTGAAGTGTTATTAAGGATTACACTTGTTTTTTCTTCTTTCAAGAAGATTTCAGCTTTGGATTGGTCTTTGTTAAAAAGGACTGCGGCGGTGTAATTGCCTTTGGTGGCAATTTCTTTCAATTGGATTTTTTGTTCAAACGTGCGAATGCATTCTTTTTTTAGTTGCGAGTAGGTGTAACCTGCTGAGGCAATACAGCCGTGGGCGTCTTTGTCGGCACCTGCTTTTGGTTGTGTTTGTTGGGCAAAAAGCGCTGAGGTTCCAGCGAATAATAGGGCGAAAAGGAAAGTTTTAGTTTTCATTGGGATTGGGTATCAAATTGGGATTAATTATAACAAATATAAATTTATTTTTTAAGATTTAAGAAATAAATTACAATTTCAAAAGTCAATGGCAATCATAATAATCAAATTTTAAATCTGTGAATCAGCGGTGATATTTTGTAAAATACTAACCACATAGCAACATAGACTTCAATACAATGAAAAGAACATATAAAAATGATTCCATTTTTCACATAGCTATGTGAAGAGTGAAACGTCTCTCTAATTCTTAATTTTATCTTTATAATCTATGTTTCTATGTGGTAAAAAATTTAATTTTTTCGTGGATTATAATATCAATGTCAAAAAACGATTACGAATCTGCCATTGCCATGCAAACAATACTAATTTTCGCCCCGGGAATTTTCAACAATGCTTTGGCACAAACTTCCAATGTTGCACCAGTAGTAATGACATCATCAATCAAAAGAAAATGTTGGTTGTGGTCCTTTTCAGAGAACGAAACATCAAAAACCGAATCAATTCCTTCGGTTCTGCCCAAACGATTTTTTTGGGATTGCGTTTTGGAATACACTTGCCGAAATAAAATTGTATTATTTACTGGAATATGTAGTGATTTCGCTAATGCATTCCCAAACTCATTTACTTGATTGTAACCTCTTTCTCGTAACTTTTTGGTATGTAAAGGCACGGGAATAATGAAGTCAACTGTTTGGAGCAATTGGTGATTTTTCAATTCTTCGGCATACCATTCGCCTAAAACGGTGCCAATTTCCTCTTGGCCTCGGTATTTCAAACTATGAATTAATTCTTGTACAATTCCTTTTTTATGAAAATACAACAAAGCCGAAACTTGTTCAACAGGAATACGACCGTAAAATTTCTTGAATGCTTCATTTTCAGGGTTCAAATGGTGTTGGGTAAGCGGAATTTCGTGTCGGCAATTGGTGCAAATTACATTTTCATTGGCAATCAAAACGGTTTTGCAGCCCGCACAAACAGGAGGAAAAAATAAATGAATGAGGCTTTGAAACATAAGATTTGGGTTAGGAAACATAAAAATAAGAAAATCAGTGATTCAAACTTTAACTATTTCCTTTTTTTTAAGGACACTTTTTATATTTTTGCATTACTATGGCAAAACAAGAAGATTTATTTAAGAATGTCGTTTCGCACGCAAAAGAGTATGGATTTATTTTTCCGTCAAGCGAAATATACGATGGATTGAGTGCAGTATATGATTATGCACAAAACGGAGTAGAATTAAAGAAAAATATTCGCGAATATTGGTGGAAATCAATGGTACAAATGAACGAGAATATCGTTGGTTTGGACGCGGCCATTTTGATGCATCCAACCACTTGGAAAGCTTCAGGTCACGTTGACGCTTTTAACGATCCATTGATTGACAACAAAGATTCGAAAAGAAGATATAGAGCCGATGTTTTGATTGAAGATTATGCTGAAAAGCTAAATCAAAAAGCAATCAAAGAAATCGAAAAAGCACGGGTGCGTTTTGGAGATGCGTTTAACGAACAAGAGTTTGTGACTACCAATGCTCGTGTGATGGAATACAAAGCCAAGGAAAGAGAAATTCTAGAAAGAATGGCTCGTTCTTTGGGCAATGAAGATTTAGAAGACGTAAAAGCCTTAATTGAAGAATTGGAAATTGCTTGTCCAGAATCAGGATCAAGAAATTGGACCGAAGTACGTCAATTCAATTTGATGTTTGGAACTAAATTAGGTGCTTCAGCTGATTCGGCTATGGATTTGTATTTACGCCCAGAAACGGCACAAGGAATTTTCGTTAATTTCTTGAACGTTCAAAAATCAGGTAGAATGAAGGTTCCTTTTGGAATTGCCCAAACAGGGAAAGCGTTTAGAAACGAAATTGTAGCGAGACAATTTATCTTCCGTATGCGTGAGTTCGAACAAATGGAAATGCAATTTTTTGTACGTCCAGGCGAAGAAATGCAATGGTACGAACATTGGAAAGCGACCCGTTTGAAATGGCATTTATCTTTAGGTTTAGGAAAAGAAAGATACCGTTTTCACGATCACGAAAAATTAGCACACTACGCTAATGCCGCTGCAGATATCGAATTTGATTTTCCTTTTGGATTTAAGGAATTAGAAGGAATTCACTCGCGTACTGATTTTGACTTGAAAGCACACGAACAATATTCAGGAAGAAAATTACAATATTTTGATGCCGAACTGAACCAAAATTACGTGCCTTATGTTGTAGAAACTTCAGTAGGATTGGATAGAATGTTCTTGGCTGTTTTTGCTACTTCATTAAAAGAAGAAACGTTAGAAGATGGTTCAACACGAACAGTTTTGAGTTTGCCATCTGTTTTAGCGCCAACTAAAGCAGCTATTTTACCATTGGTTAAAAAAGATGGATTGCCAGAAATTGCTCATCAAATTATTGCCGATTTGAAATGGGATTTCAATGTAACCTATGACGAAAAAGATGCAGTCGGAAGACGTTATAGAAGACAAGATGCGTTGGGAACTCCTTTCTGTATTACTGTAGATCATCAAACTGTCGAAGACCAAACGGTTACCATTCGTCATAGAGACAGTATGAAACAAGATCGTGTTAACATTGCCGACTTGAAAAACATTATCGAGAACGAAGTGTCTATGAAAAATTGGTTGATGAAAATGAACGACTAAAGTACGATTTCGGATAGTCGAAGTACGATATAAAAAAAGTCCCAAATTCAATTGAGTTTGGGACTTTTTGATTTACTTAATAATGAATAAATCGTATATCAAAAATCGTATATCGTAAATGTGATTATTCTGCAATAGGATTCCAGCCTCTAGCTTTCAATGCAATTTTAGTGTTGGCACGGGTAACCAAATGAATGCCTTCGCTTTCTTGTGTCATGTGGCCAATTATTGAAAAGTTCGGATTGCCTTTTATTTTGTCAAAATCTTCCATCGCAATCGTGAAAAGTAATTCATAATCTTCACCACCATTAATCGCAACGGTAGTGCTATCGATGTCAAATTCTTCACACACATTAATGAACTGAGGGTCTAAAGGCAATTTGTCTTCGTATAAATTACAGCCCACTTTGGACTGTTTACACAAATGGATAATCTCAGACGACAATCCATCAGAAATATCAATCATAGATGTAGGTTTGATTTCCAAAGCGTGCAATAAAGTACGCACGTCCTTTCGCGCTTCTGGTTTTAATTGACGTTCAATTAAATAGGTATAAGCATCTAAATCAGGTTGCGAATTGGGGTTAACCAAAAACACTTGTTTCTCTCTTTCCAGAACTTGCAATCCCATATAAGCAGCGCCAATATCGCCCGTTACTACAAGCAAATCAGTGGATTGGGCTCCATTTCTATACGTCAATTCGGCTTCATCCGCTTCGCCAATTGCTGTAATTGAAATAATCAATCCTTTTTGAGATGAAGTAGTGTCTCCACCAATAACATCTACTTTATATTCATTAGCAGCCAAGGTAATTCCTTCGAACAACTCTTCTAAGGCTTCCAAAGGAAAACGATTAGAAACGGCAATAGAAACTGTTATTTGTGTCGCTTTGGCATTCATCGCACAGATGTCGGATACATTGGTAACCACTGCTTTGTAGCCCAAATGTTTCAAAGGCATGTATGCCAAATCAAAATGAACACCTTCCACTAACATATCGGTTGAAACGACAACTTTCTTGTCTTTAAAATCCAATACCGCCGCATCATCTCCAATTCCTTTAAGCGTGGAAGGTTGTGTAATGGTAAAGTTTTTGGTCAAGTGGTCAATCAATCCGAACTCGCCTAATTGCGAAATACTGGTACGTTGTGGGTTTTTATCTTCAATCATAATGGAGTAGCAAAGTTTAAAGGTGCAAAGGTACAAAGTTTTTTTAGGCTTTAATTAGCTGAATTGAAAAACAAAACCCAACAACTTTCGTCATTGGGTTGTAACTTCGTAAATCGTACTTCGTATATCGTAAATTATTAATCGTTCAATTTCAATACCGCCATAAAGGCTTCTTGCGGAATTTCTACGTTTCCTACTTGGCGCATACGTTTTTTCCCTTTTTTCTGTTTTTCCAATAATTTACGTTTACGCGAAATATCACCTCCGTAACATTTGGCTGTAACGTCTTTACGCAAAGCTTTAATGGTTTCACGAGCAATGATTTTTGCTCCAATAGCTGCTTGAATCGGAATATCAAACTGTTGTCTCGGAATCAATTCACGCAATTTTTCGGTCATTTTTTTACCAATATGATACGCATTGTCTTCGTGAATTAATGCTGAAAGTGCATCCACAGTTTGAGCGTTCAAAAGCACGTCTAATTTTACTAATTTAGAAGTTCGCATTCCAATTGGAGAATAGTCAAACGATGCATATCCTTTAGAAACGGTTTTCATACGGTCGTAGAAATCAAATACGATTTCAGCCAAAGGCATGTCAAAATTCAACTCCACACGTTCGGTAGTTAAATAGGTTTGGTTGGTAATCAATCCGCGTTTTTCAATACACAAACTCATTACGTTTCCTACGAAATCCGCTTTAGTAATAATTGTCGCTTTAATATACGGTTCTTCTACTCGGTCTAATTTAGAAGGCTCAGGCAAGTCAGAAGGGTTATTCACAATAAGTGGCGTTTCAGGCTCTTTTTTGGTGTAAGCTAAATACGAAACGTTAGGAACTGTAGTAATAACCGTCATGTCGAATTCACGTTCTAAACGCTCTTGAATAATCTCCATGTGCAACATTCCTAAGAATCCACAACGGAAACCAAATCCTAAAGCTGCCGAACTTTCTGCAACAAAAACTAATGATGCATCATTCAATTGGAGTTTTTCCATTGACGAACGTAAGTCCTCGTAATCTTCAGTATCTACAGGATAAATTCCGGCGAAAACCATTGGTTTTACATCCTCAAATCCCGTAATCATATTTTGAGTTGGGTCTTTGGCATCGGTCAAAGTGTCCCCTACTTTTACTTCTTTTGCTTCTTTTATTCCTGAAATCAAGTAGCCAACATCTCCAGCTGAAATCACTTGTTTTGGAACTTGATTTAATTTTAGTGTACCAATTTCATCAGCAAAATATTCATTGCCAGTAGCCATGAATTTAATTTTTTGCCCTTTCATGATTTCCCCATTAATCACACGGAAAATAACTTCAATTCCGCGGAAAGGATTGTAAACGGAGTCAAAGATTAATGCCTGTAATGGTTCGTCTTTGTTTCCTTTTGGCGCCGGAATTTTTTCGATAATGGCAGCTAAAATATTTTCGACACCAAAACCTGTTTTTCCCGAAGCATGAATAATATCTTCTAGTTTGCAACCTAATAAATCAATAATATCGTCGCTTACCTCTTCTGGGTTAGCGCTTGGCAAATCTACTTTGTTCAACACCGGAATAATTTCCAAGTCGTTTTCCAAAGCCAAATATAAATTAGAAATCGTTTGTGCCTGAATACTTTGCGCTGCATCTACAATCAGCAAAGCACCTTCGCAAGCCGCAATTGAACGAGAAACTTCATATGAAAAATCCACGTGTCCTGGAGTGTCAATCAAGTTCAAGATATACTCTTGACCTTGGTAGGTGTATTCCATTTGGATAGCGTGACTTTTAATGGTAATTCCACGTTCGCGTTCCAAGTCCATATTGTCCAACAATTGTGCTTTTTCTTCACGAGCCGTTACGGTTTGTGTCGCGCCAAGCAATCGGTCAGCAAGCGTACTTTTTCCGTGGTCAATATGGGCAATTATGCAAAAATTTCTAATGTGTTTCATTATTCAATTTCAATATCAAGTTCAAAATTCAAAAAGTAATTTGAGAAGGCTTTTAATCTGCAAATATAGAGTAAAAACTTTGTAAATTAGCTCTTTTTTGTTCTTAAGGAATTTTGAAAATTGGACCAGTTATCTGATAGTAGAAAAATCTAAAATCTAATTTTTCTATCTTTGCAAAAAAACAGCACCTTGATTAAGATTGGCAACATAGAATTACCTGATTTTCCTTTACTACTTGCGCCCATGGAAGACGTGAGCGATCCTCCGTTCCGTAGGTTGTGTAAAACACACGGCGCCGATATGATGTATTCGGAATTTATTTCTTCGGAAGGGTTAATTCGCGATGCGATCAAAAGCCGACAAAAACTCGATATTTTTGATTACGAGCGCCCTGTTGGAATCCAAATTTTTGGTGGCGATGAAGAAGCGATGGCATTGTCATCTAAGATTGTTTCAACCGTCAATCCCGATTTGATTGACATCAATTTTGGTTGTCCTGTAAAAAAAGTGGTCTGTAAAGGCGCTGGAGCAGGTGTTTTGAAAGATGTGGATTTAATGATTCGGTTAACCAAAGCCGTAATCGATAGTACCAATTTACCAGTAACGGTAAAAACCCGTTTGGGTTGGGATGAAAATTCTATTAATATTGATGAGGTAGCAGAGCGTTTGCAAGATATTGGTGTACAAGCCCTATCGATTCATGCGCGAACTAGAGCTCAAATGTATAAAGGTCATTCGGATTGGTCGCACATTGCCCGAGTGAAAAACAATCCTAGAATTACGATGCCTATTTTTGGAAACGGAGATATTGATTCGCCAGAAAAAGCCTTACAATATAAAAACGAATACGGTATTGACGGCATTATGATTGGCCGTGCCGCTATTGGTTATCCTTGGATTTTTAACGAAATCAAACATTACTTTAAGACTGGCGAACACTTACCAGCACCTACAGTTATTGACCGAGTGGAAGCGGCTCGAAACCATTTAATTTGGTCGATGGAATGGAAAGGTGAACGATTGGGTATTGTAGAAATGCGCCGTCATTATACGAATTATTTCAAAGGCATTCATTCATTCAAAGACTACAAGCAAAAATTAGTTACCACTGATGAGGCAGAAGATTTGTTTATCGTGATGAAAGAAATTGAAGAGGTGTATGCTGGGTATGAGTTTGTATAATTTAATCCAATAACTTCTTACTCACACGACTACTCGCTATTAATGAAGCAATAAAGCCAAGCGAAATAATAGTTCCTAAAACAATCAAAACATTTTCTAAAGTAAAAACAACAGGATAAGCTAGTGTTGGCGTAATCATAATCAACTGAAATTGTTGTTGCAATACCACAATTCCAATCCCTAAAAGTAGTCCGATGCAACCCCCAAAAACACTCAACAACGTTCCTTGAAGCAAGAATATTTTGCGTAAATCCTTGATTTCGACACCCAAGTTGAATAAGGTTTTCAAGTTTCCTTTTTTGTCCAAAATCATCATAATGAGCGCACCAATTAAGTTGAAAAGCGCCACTACAATTACCAAAGTAAAAATTAAATAAACCGCAATATTTTCGGTATTCAGCATTTTATAGAGTGATTCATTCAGCTGCGCTCTGTTTTTTACCGTAATAGTATTTTTGAAAATGGTTTGCAATTGCTCGATAATAACTTTTTCATTGGCTCCTTTCTCAATTTTGATTTCCAATCCCGATACTTGGTTCGGCTGGTATTCTAACAACTCTTGGGCAAGACCCAAATCAGCAAAAACATATTTGGAATCTAAATCTTCGTTGACGGTATAAATCCCAATCGGCAATAAATCCGATTGATTGAAAGCTTGTTCCGGATTTTCGATAGCGCCTTTTCCGGGTTTTGGTACGAAAACTTCTAAGGGTCTGTTAAAGTCCAATAATCCCATAGAGAATTTCTGAGCAATGCCGTAACCCACCACTACTTGATTCGTGTTTTGAGCGAGCCATTGTCCGTTAAAAAGAGTTTTTTCAATTGGGTTGACTTTGGTAAACAAGCTGTCAACACCTTTTAAGTAGGTCACTTCCTGTTTGCCGTCAAAGGTAAAAAGCACTCGTTCCTCAATAATTTTGGAATAGGAAACAAGTCCGTCAATTTGTTTGATTTGGCGCTCTTGTTCGGGTGTAATCAAAATGGATTTCCCTAAAGTCGAATTGAGTTTTAAATCGGGGTCCATCGCATTGGTAAACGAAAGACTAAATTCTTTTAGTCCGCTAAATACCGACAGCACCACAAAAAGAGCTAGTGCGCCAATAATAATTCCCATACTAGCAATACGATTAATGATGTTAATAGCATTGTTTTTGCTAGTACTGATGCTGTATCGTTTGGCTATATAAAGAGGGAAGTTCAATTTAAGATTGTCTGCGTTTTTCTAAAAGATCTCTATTTTCAATTGGGTTATCTCGGTTGGCTAAGGCTTTGTCAATCTTTTCGATATAATCCAAAGAATCGTCAATAAAGAAAACTAAGTTGGGCACTTTACGCAATTGCAAACGCACGCGTTGCGATAAATCATGCTTAATTAATGTAGAATTGGATTTGATTGCCACTAAAGTTTCTTTGGCTTTCTCCTGCGGGAAAATACTTAAATATACAGTTGCAACAGACAAATCTGAAGTCACTGCGACTTTGGATACGGAAATAATCAAATTGGTTATTCCATTTTTTCTCACTTCACCTTGTAGGATATCCACCAAATCTTTTTGGATAACGCCACCTATTTTTTTCTGTCTATTTGTTTCCATGATGCAAAAATACTACTTTTAAACTTTATTCGAGCAAATTTTAAATCGAACCAAAATTCCGAGAA
>JACCDZ010068205.1_pt1 | contig 11484 bp, 10 predicted proteins | sample 7449551 | NCBI WGS metagenome assembly JACCDZ01 (sample SAMN15323452, study PRJNA562643) | freshwater metagenome | isolation source: river surface water | place: USA:Blue River Watershed | collected 2017-08-18
GTAGTGGGCACAAGATCCGAAAGGGCTAAAAAATTAATGAGTGATTTATATGCACCATTTGTAAGACAAGGTAACCCTGTTATTTTTATGGATGAGCGTAGTTCGGAGTTAACCAAGTATGCAGCAAACTCATTCTTGGCGACTAAGATTTCTTTCATGAACGAGATTGCGCAGTTGTGTGAGCGCATGGGTGCGGATGTGGATATGGTTAGAAGAGGTATAGGTTCAGATGACAGAATTGGCAAACGATTTTTATTTCCTGGGATAGGCTATGGTGGGTCTTGTTTTCCAAAGGACGTACAAGCCTTAATCATGTCATCGGACGAAGTGAACTATGCTTTTGAGATTTTGAAAGCAGTAGAGAAAGTAAACGCGAATCAAAAGTTACATTTAGTAGAAAAGATCAAGGCTTATTATAATGGTGATTTACAAGGCAAACATTTTGCTTTATGGGGATTAGCCTTTAAACCCAATACGGACGATATTAGAGAAGCACCAGCATTGAGTATCATTGAAGCACTAACAGCAATGGGTGCCACAATTACCGCTTATGATCCAGAAGCCATGCCCAATGTGCAAGCACAGATAGGAGACAAAATAAAATATGCAGCGAATCAATATGAGGCTTTACAAGGTGCAGTTGCATTGATCATCGCTACAGAGTGGAGTGAGTTTAGAACGCCCGATTTTGAACGCATGGAAAAAGAAATTAAGCACAAGATCATCTTTGACGGCAGAAATTTATTTGATGTGTTTAAGATGAGAAAGTCGGGATATAATTATCAAAGTATTGGAAGATTAATAAAATAAAAATAAAAATAAAAATGAAAAAAACAATTTTAATTACTGGAGTTGCAGGACTATTGGGCTCAAGATTTGCTCAATGGTTAATTGAATCAAAGAATGAATATGAAATTGTAGGTATTGACGACTTAAGTGGTGGTTATATTGAAAATATTCCAAAAGATGTTAAGTTTTATCAAATTGATTGTTGCGATATTAACCTGAAAAAAGTATTTGAAACACACAAGCCAACTTATGTATATCACTTTGCCGCATATGCTGCAGAAGGCCTTTCACCATTTATAAGAGTATATAATTATACAAATAATTTATTGTCTACTGCAAACATTGTAAATTATTGTATAAACAACGATGTAAAAAGATTGATATTCACTTCAACGATGGCAGTTTATGGACATGGTGAAGGCGGAGTATTTCATGAAGATATGTTAAGAGCTCCTATAGATCCATATGGAGTAGCAAAATCTGCATGTGAGAGAGATATTGAAATTGCTTGTGAGCAACATGGACTTGATTATTGTATAATTAGACCACATAATGTTTATGGAATAAATCAAAATATTTGGGATAAATATAGAAATGTTTTAGGAATTTGGATGTACTACCATTTAAATGGGAAGCCCCTAAGTATTTTTGGTGACGGAACTCAAGTAAGGGCATTTTCATATATAGATGATTCTTTATTACCATTATGGAATGCTGCCATTTCAGATAAGGCATCTAAGCAAATTATTAATCTAGGAGGTATAAAAGAATACAGTATAAATGAAGCTGCTGAAATTTTAATCGATGTAATGGGTGGCGGCACAATCGAATTTCATGAAAAAAGGCACGAAGTACATGTTGCAATACCAACCTATCAAAAATCAATTGATTTATTAGATTTTGAACACAAAACAGATTTACATGAGGGTTTAACAAAAATGTGGAATTGGGCAAAAAAAGTTCCAATGAAAGACCGTTTTGTATGGCAGAATTATGAAATAGAAAAAGGTATTTATAGTTTCTGGAAAAATAAGTAAAAATGAAAAAGTATGCCTATGTCTTAATTCATCACAACGATAAATTAAGACATATTGAAAAAAATAATTTAGAAAGAATTTATAAAAATATTAAAGCTGAAATTTATTTCATTTTACCAAATAAATGCAGGTATTCAGATTTAATATTTCAATTCCCTCAAATCCAATTTATATTTATTGATAATAAGTATCTTTCTAACTCTAAGGCTTACAACAAGTATTTAGTCAATCCTATGTTCTATAAATTGTTTGTTAATTATGAATATATCATTTTGTATCAATTAGATACATGGCAGATTAATTTTAATCACGAAAAATTTTTAGAAAATGAATATGACTTTATTGGCGCACCCTTTATCTCAGAAGATAGGCATAATGGAATTAAATTTGCCAATGGTAGAAATGGTGGCGTTTCAGTTAGAAAAATCCATTCTTGTTTGAAAATATTATCACAAAAAAACATTTTATTTTCATTGAACAACGTTTTTAAAATAATCGGCTATGGAAATAAATTAAAAAGACCTTTAAAAACCTTATTTAAAAAATATTTTTCTTTTATATTTCTTTATTCTGTAGATAGAAAAATATGGATGTGGCACTTAAATGAAGATATCTTTTGGAGTGTAATTGTACCTCAAAAATTTCCTTGGTTTAAAATTTCAGATTTGGCAACCTCATTAAATTTTTGTTTTGATCAAGAACCTGAATTTTGCTATGAGCATAATAAAAACGAATTGCCGACATTTGTACATGCTATTGAAAAATATGACTTTAAATTTTATTCCTCAAAAATCGAAGATTTAAATTCCTATTAAGTTGCTTAGATTAATAAAAAAAAACGACTTCCTTTTTTATTTACCGACATTAATATTGGCAACTTTGGTAAATGTTTATTCCATAAAAGTAATAAGTACAAAATATGGGATGAGTGAGTTTGCAAACTTTAATTACATAAATATTTACACACAAATAATTTTGTCTTTATCAGATCTTGGAATCAAATATTCATACTTTAGAAGCTCAAAACTAAAAAATAAATCTAATTTATATTTTATAATTTCTAAATTAATTATTTCTATATGCTTATATTTTTTAATATTCATCATTTTTAAAGAAAGTGGCTCTAGAAATATATATTTTAATTTATTGCCTTTTATAATTGGGAGTGCAATATTTCCGACGTTTTTATACCAGAATTATAAAATGTATACATTTATTGGGCTTAGTAATTTGGTTACAAGACTTATTCCGTTATTCTTTCTATCATTCACTAGTGATATTGGATCATATGGATTATTAATGGGAATAATAATTTTACTAAATTCTCTAATCTCATTATATGTATTTAGAAAAATCATATTAATCAAAATTAAATTTATTAATGTTGTAATATTTATTAAGAAGCTATTTGAAAAAAATGCGTTTTTGAATGTAATCAATTTAACTTCATTAATTGAAATTAATTTCCAAAGTTTAATTTCAAAATTTATTCTAAACTCTCATGATTTCGAGTTGTTTATATATACAGAAAGAATAGTTGCAATATTCAAACAAATGATTATAACTATTTTTGATTTCTTATACCCTAAAATTAATCAATCTACAAATAGATTATTTTCCATCATAAAAAACACCTTTATTGTAATATATATATCCTTATTGGTTGTTTTTTATTTAAATTCCAAATTTGTACTTAATAATTCTTTTTTAAATTTTGATTTAAGTTCTGAAGATAAATTGTTTGTATTCGTTTTCTTATTATTTCCAGTGTTTATTTTACAATATAATTTCATTGAAAACATTGTATTTATTAAAAATAAATATGATAAAGAAAACTTTTTTTTGCAATTACTTCAAATATGCATAAAGGCAATTTTAATTATTTTAACTTATAAATATTTTGGTTTAGTGATTATTCCAATCACCTTGATTGCAATTGAATTAATAGCAGGAACGTATAAAAAACGTATGAATTTAAAATATAATTCTCTAATTTGATTATAATTATTGCCAATTTTTTAATTACTATTTTTATTTTCTTAAATATATTTTTAATTTTAAGACATAAAAGTAATGTTTTTGTTACATTGTATTTAATCTTCTATACCCTATATGTTCATATATGCCCAACTATTGTATCTTTTTATAATAATAAACAGGAACAATATTTAACAATGCAAATAATATATTTCATATTTTTTGCCATACCCATAATTGTATTTTCTAGTTTTAATTTCAAAACTAAATTTTCAATAAAGCCACTCATTATAAATAAAAATATTTTTTTGCATAATATTGTATTGTATTTTCTATATGCACTCCCAATTTTTAATTATATTATTTTAGTTAATAATAACTTTATTTATAAAAGATTAGGTGAAGAAACAATTTTTTTATTATCAGATATGACATATATAGAAAGAATTGTTATTAAACTATATGATATTTATTCTATTATTATAACGGCTTCATTATTCTATTTGAAGATTATATATAAGGATAAAAAATACAAATACCTCTTTTATTTTTGGCTTATTAGTTCTTCTTTCCTATTTATAGTCAATTCCAAACAAAGCTTAATTTTGTTATTTTTAATTTTACTTGGATTGTACTTCACTAAAAGACAAGTAAAATTAAAACTCAAACACATCTTATATGTTTCAGTCTTATTTTATCTCGTTAAAACAACTAATGATTTAAGATATAATATAACACTTAATTCTAATGGATCAATTACAGTTGATTACTCCTTTTTAATTCCATTTGCGAATAGTAAAAATACTACATATGATGAAAATGATATAATTTATTTTAGATTAAATGGTGTTGATCTGTCATCAGATTTTTATACTGAAAATGGTTTTTTTAATTTTGATTTTGATTATTTTGTTCATTTTTATTATATGAACATAGATCCTGTTTTTGGTTCTGGTGACTATATGAAATTGGCAAAAAGCAATGCATTTACCACAACAAAAATTCTTTTACAAAGAAAATATTTAGGTATAAATAGAACAGATCATTATTCTTGTGTTTTGACTGATATTTTTGGTGCATTTGGTGTTCTGGGAATATTATTTTTGTCTATATTTTTATCTTTTTTATTTTTAGCAGTAAAGAATTTATTAATTAATAATAACACTTATATAAATTTAATTGGAATTTTTCTATCAATATCATTTTTAAATTTTGAATCAGAAATTACTGGTAATATTATCATTTTCTTTGCTCTCTTTTTCCCAACTATTTATATATACAAATCCTTAATAAAATATAAAATTAATTGAAGTTAATATTTTACGCAAGTGTAAAAAACCTTGAAGCCTTTAAAAATCATGGATTTTATAAGGAAGATATTTCGATACTAAAAAATTCAGGTTTTGATTTAATCATAACGAATAAAATCTATGATTTTATTCGTTATGATTACGATGCATCATTTTTGTATTTTTATAAAAAATCATTGTTTCCCTCTATAATTTCTAAAATAAGACTCAAGCCAGTGTTTTATACAGGTGGAATTGATGAATTGTCTCAAAAGCTTCCAATTTCATTTTTTAGCAGGTTTTTACATTATTTATTTTTTCTACTAAATTTAATTTTATCAAAAAAAATAAATATTGTATCAAAATCTGATTTTGATAATGTCAATCATTTGTTGAAATATTTTCATTTAGAGTCTTTAAAAAGTAAAATAGTTTTTTTTCCACATTCATTTACTGTTTTTGAAGATTATAGTATTGATTTTATTAACAAAAACAATGATTTTGCAACTGTTGTATGGATGGCCAATGAAGCTAATGTAAAGAGAAAAGGCGTTGATATTTCACTATATTATTTTTATGATTATGTTAAAAACAATCCCGATTCTAGGTTTTATATAATTGGCGAGAAAGGTAGTGGCTTTAATTATTTATATCGCATTGTTAGCGAATTAAATCTTAGAGATAAGGTTATCTTTACTGGTAGACTTTCTGAAATTGAAAAAATAAATGTTATTATTAAATGTAAATTTTATTTTCAATTATCACAATACGAAGGCTTCGGATTAGCAGTACTTGAAGCAATTCTACTAAATTGTTTTATTATTCATAGTAATAGTGGTGGTATTTTAAATTCCGGTGATTTTGTAGGAATGATTATTAATGAACATTCGCAAAATTTTTTTAAAAACATGCAAAACCTTGATTATGATTATATAAATTCGAAAATAAAGGAAAATAGAAATTTCATTATTTCAAAGTATTCAAATAACAAAAGAGGTGAAAATTTAAAATCAATGATTTGTAATGATAAATAAACAATTATTAATTACTGGTGGAACAGGTTCCTTTGGTAATGCGGTATTAAATCGTTTTTTAAATTCTGAAGAATTTTCGGAAATTAGAATATTTAGTAGAGATGAAAAAAAACAAGATGACTTACGTAAGAGAGTTAATAACAATAAAGTTAAATTTTATATTGGTGATGTCCGTGATCGCGAAAGTTTAATTCCTGCAATAAAAGGGGTAGACTATATATTTCATGCCGCCGCCTTAAAACAGGTGCCATCTTGTGAATTTTTTCCATTAGAAGCAGTTAAAACCAATATAATAGGTACTGATAATGTATTAACTGTGGCGCATGAATTTGAAATTAAAAAAGTTGTTGTATTAAGTACAGATAAGGCGGCATATCCAATTAATGCTATGGGAATGTCAAAAGCCTTGATGGAAAAAGTAATGGTTGCAAAGTCAAGAATCTTAGATTCAAATAAAACAATTTTTTGTGGAACAAGATATGGCAATGTAATGGCATCAAGAGGCTCTGTTATTCCATTATTCGTTGATCAAATTAAAGAAAATAAACCTTTAACAATTACAGATCCCAATATGACTCGTTTTATGATGACATTGGAGGATGCGGTTGATTTGGTACTGTATGCATTTGAACATGCAAACCAAGGTGATTTGTTTGTTCAAAAAGCACCATCTGCAACTGTGGGTACTTTAGCAAAAGCCCTTATTGAATTGTATAAATCAACAAGTGAAATTAAGGTAATCGGTACGAGACATGGCGAAAAACTATACGAGACGTTGGTTAATAGAGAAGATATGATAAAAGCCGAGGATTTAGGTGATTACTATCGTATACCTGCAGATAATAGAGATTTAAATTACGAACAATATTTTTCAGAAGGTATTCCAGATATCTCAAATCTAAACGAATATCATTCTCATAATACTTCCATTTTAGATATTGAAGGAATGAAAAAATTATTATTAAAGCTTCCAATTATACGAAAAGATATCTTAGGTGAAGTTGACGCAATTCAATATCCTTATTAATCATGATTAGAGTAGGTGTAACAGGTTCAAACGGTTTTATTGGCTGGCATTTGTGTCAAAATTTAAAATTGTACATTGACAAGTTTGAGTTAATTGAATTTAGAAGAGAATGGTTTAATCAAAACGAAAATCTTGATGCTTTTGTTTCTAAATGTGATATCATAGTTCACCTTGCAGGACTTAATCGTCATAGCGAGGAAAGTGCCATTTATGATACCAATATAGGACTTGCTATTAAGCTTGTAGGTGCTTTTAATAGAACCAACTATCAAGGACAGGTTTTATTTTCATCATCCATACAAGAAGAAAGAAACAATGTTTTTGGCAATTCTAAAAAAGAAGCAAGAGCTATATTTTCTAAATGGGCAAATGACAATGGAACAAAATTTAAGGGCTTAATTATACCGAATGTTTATGGTGCTTTTGGTGTTCCATTTTATAATTCTGTTGTCGCAACATTCAGTTATCAGTTGGTAAATAATGAATCTCCCAAAATTGAAACTGATGCCACACTTAATTTGATATATATTAATGACTTAGTAAAAGCCATAATTGAATTATTTAATAAAGAATCAGAAGAAGTTGTAAGCATACAATATACAGATAGTTATAAAGTTTCCGAGATATTAGAATTGTTAAATCAATTTAAGGCCACCTATTTTGATATGGGTCAAATTCCAAATTTTAAAAATCAATTTGAGATAAATTTATTTAACACATTCCGTTCTTATTTTAATTTAGCTTTACACTTTCCGATTAAATACAAAAACAACATTGATGATCGAGGAAATTTTGTTGAAATAATAAGATTAGAGACTGGTGGTCAAGTTTCTTTTTCAACTACAATGCCTGGAATTACAAGAGGGGATCATTTTCATACTAGAAAGATTGAAAGATTCTCAGTAATTAAGGGAAAGGCATTGATACAATTAAGAAAAATCGGCAGCAATGAAGTGTTTGATTATCATTTATCAGGAGATAAGCCAGCTTATGTAGACATGCCAATTTGGTATACACATAATATTAAAAATATTGGAGAAGAAGAATTATATACCATGTTTTGGATTAATGAATTTTATGATGCAAAAGATCCAGACACCTACTTCGAAAAAGTATAAAATATAACTATGACAAATCGCTTAAAAGTAATGACAGTAGTTGGTACTAGGCCTGAAATCATTAGATTGGCCAGAGTAATGAGTGCTTTGGACAATTCTAAAGCAATTGAACATGTTTTAGTACACACAGGTCAGAACTACGATTATGAGCTGAATCAAATATTTTTTGATGACTTACAAATAAGAAAACCAGACTATTTTTTAAATGCAGCTGGCGCGTCTGCAACAGAAACTATTGGAAAAATATTGATTAATATTGATCCATTATTAGAGGAAATTAAACCTGATGCCTTTTTGGTATTAGGTGATACCAATAGCTGTTTATGTGCTATACCAGCTAAAAAAAGGCATATACCCATTTTTCATATGGAGGCAGGTAATAGGTGTTTTGATCAACGAGTTCCTGAAGAAACGAATAGGAAAATTGTTGACCATGTTTCTGACATCAATTTAACATATAGTGATATAGCTAGAGAATACCTGTTAAGGGAGGGTTTGCCTGCAGATAGAATTATTAAAACAGGATCTCCAATGTTTGAAGTACTAAATCACTATAAACCGGCTATTGAAAGTTCGGATGTTTTAGCAAGATTAAAATTAGAGGAAAATAAATATTTTGTAGTATCAGCACATAGAGAAGAGAATATAAATAATGAAACAAACTTCAAAGGCCTTGTAACGAGCTTGAACTTAATTGCAGAAAAATATAATTTCCCAATTATAGTAAGTACTCATCCCAGAACCAGAAAGATGATTGATATAAAAGGCCTGGAGTTACATAGGAATATTCAATTATTAAAGCCTTTGGGATTTAATGATTACAATGCACTTCAAATGAAAGCTAAAGCAGTACTTTCGGATAGTGGTACAATATCAGAAGAGTCTTCAATTTTGAATTTCCCGGCATTAAACATTAGACAAGCTCACGAAAGGCCAGAGGCAATGGAGGAGGCTTCAGTGATGATGGTTGGTTTAAATTCTGAAAGAATTATGCAGGGATTAATTGAATTAGAAAATCAAAATAGAGGAGAAGTTCGAAATTTTAGAAAGGTTGGCGATTACTCAATGCCAAATGTTTCAGAAAAAGTTGTTAGAATTATTATCAGCTATGTAGATTATATTAAAAGAACAATCTGGTCTGAATAATGAAAATTTTATTTTTAACTTTAGCTAAAATAAATAGTATTGATGATAATAGTATATATCAAGATTTGCTACGAAAATTTAATGAAGAAGGACATTCAATATATATCTTGACTCCAATCGAAAGAAGATTTAGAAAACGAACATCATTATTTCAAAAAAACGGAGTATCTATTTTAAAAGTATGGACACCTAATATTCAAAAGTCAAATATTATTGAAAAAGGTATTGGAACAATTATTTTAGAATTTCTTTTTCAAAAAGCAATTAATAGATTTCTAAAAAATGAAACGTTTGACTTAATAATGTATTCAACTCCACCAATAACTTTTACAAGACTTGTCGGTAGTTTAAAAAAGAAAAATGATGCTAAAACATATCTACTTCTTAAAGATATTTTTCCACAAAATGCAGTAGACTTGAAAATGATTAGTTCCAAAGGACTTTTATATAAATATTTTAGAAGAAAAGAAATTGAACTATATAATATGTCTGACTGGATTGGTTGTATGTCTGAAGAAAATAAAAAATATTTATTAAAACACAATACATTTTTAAGCGAAGAAAAAGTTGAGGTTAACCCTAATAGTATTTATCTAAAGGAGAATAATATTTTAACAAATTACAATCATGAATTATTAAATCTAATTCCTAAAGACAAGACAATTTTTATATATGGAGGTAATTTAGGTAAACCACAAGGTATTGATTTTTTATTGGATGTAATTATTGAATCTAAGAATAATCCAAAAGCTTTTTTTTTCGTAGTTGGATCTGGCACAGAGACAAGACGAATAATTGAATGGTTTGACAAAAATCAGCCACCAAATGCAATATTCATGAATGAGTTAAATCAAGCCGATTACGATTTTTTATTGCAATTTTGTCACGTCGGTTTAGTTTTTTTAAATCCAAACTTTACGATTCCCAATTATCCTTCTCGGATTTTGGCATATATGAAGTATAAGTTGCCAATTTTGTTTGCAACCGATTTAAATACAGATGTTGGAAGAGAAGCTTATGAATATAAATATGGACTTTGGTGTGAAAGTGGTAATTTGGAGAAATTTAAATCTTATGTTGAGCTTTTAACTTTTAATGATGAACTTAGAGTTAAGATGGGTATTAATGGTTTTGATAGGCTAAAAAATGATTTTAATGTTAACTATTCGTATAATATGATTATGAATCACTTTTAAGATTAATCTTTAAAAAAAACATATGTTGTTAAAAGGTAAAACTGCAATTATAACTGGATGTAATAAAGGAATTGGCAAAAGTATATTAGAAACTTTTGCTGAAAATGGTGCAAATATAATTGCTTGCACAAGGAAGGGGTCTAGAGAATTTAATGAATATATTGATTTTCTTCAAAATAAACATTCAATAACTATTACGCAAGTAACATTTGATTTAGAAGATTCAAGTCAGATAAAAGCTGCAATTTCATCAATAATTTCTTCCAAAGTTAAAATTGATATATTGGTAAATAATGCAGGCTATGCTTCTGGAGCATATTTTCAAATGACTCCCATTGTTGATCTAGAGAAAATGATGAAAATAAATTTCACATCACAGGTACAATTTACTCAAGGAATTTCAAGATATATGGCAAGATTTAAGTCTGGATCTATAATAAATATGGGATCTACTGCTGGATTATTTGGTGATACTGGGATGCTTAGCTATGGTTCCAGCAAAGCCGCACTGATATTTGCAACTAAAACTATGGCCTCTGAATTGGGTCAATATAATATCCGAGTAAATGTAATTGCCCCAAGTGTTACTAAAACGGAAATGTTTGATCAAATGGAGGAAAATGCTAGAACAAAGTTAATTAATTCTTCAGCTTTTAAGCGTGCAGCAGATCCTGTAGAAATAGCAAATGTTGCATTATTTTTGGCAAGTGATTTATCTACTTTTGTAAATGGACAGACAATAAGAGTTGATGGAGGAATTACACCCTAAAAACAATCAATTATGCATTTAGGAATATATGGTACTGGTGGTTTTGGGAAAGAAGTTTATGATGTGGCTTGCAGGCAAAATGAAAAATCTAAAAAGTGGGAA
>JACCDZ012032679.1_pt1 | contig 11481 bp, 12 predicted proteins | sample 7449551 | NCBI WGS metagenome assembly JACCDZ01 (sample SAMN15323452, study PRJNA562643) | freshwater metagenome | isolation source: river surface water | place: USA:Blue River Watershed | collected 2017-08-18
AAGCCGCGCACATCAAAGCCATGCGCCACTTGCCTGCGGCGCTGCAAGCGGTGCTGGCGCTGGAGCCGCAAATCATCAGCTGGGCCGAAGAATTTGCCAGCAAAGAAAATGCGCTGTTCTTGGGCCGTGGCACGCATTACCCCATCGCCCTGGAAGGCGCGCTCAAGCTCAAAGAAATCACCTACATCCACGCCGAAGCCTATGCCGCTGGTGAGCTGAAGCACGGCCCGCTGGCCCTGGTGACCAGCGCCATGCCGGTGGTGACCGTGGCCCCCAACGACGTGCTGCTGGAAAAGCTGAAAAGCAACATGCAAGAGGTGCGCGCTCGCGGCGGCGTGCTCTATGTGCTGGCCGACGGCGACACCAAGATCGAAAGCAGCGAAGGCGTGAACGTCATCCGCATGCCTGAGCACTATGGCGTGCTCTCGCCCATCTTGCACGTGGTGCCGCTGCAGCTGCTGTCGTATCACACCGCGTGCGCGCGGGGCACCGATGTGGACAAGCCGCGCAATTTGGCCAAATCGGTCACCGTGGAGTGATTGACACCTGCGCTTGAAAAGCTTAAATTCATGCAAAATTTAATTCGCAGTTAAGATTTGCATGAAAAACATAGGCCGACAAGCGCACCAGTTGCTGCTGCAGCGTGCCGCGCTGTACCCTGTGGTCACGGTGCTGGGGCCGCGCCAGTCGGGCAAAACGACACTGTGCCGCATGGCGTTTGCCCATAAGCCTTACGTCAATCTGGAGCAGCCCGATGTGCGCGAATTTGCGCTGCAGGACCCGCAGGCATTTTTGGCGCAGTTTCCGGATGGCGCTGTGTTGGACGAAATCCAAAATGCCCCCGCCTTGTTGTCATGGATTCAGGTGCTGACCGATGCCGATCCGCGCAAAGGCCGTTTTGTTTTGACGGGCAGCCACCAGTTGCAGGTGAATGCGAAGGTCACGCAATCGCTGGCGGGGCGCACGGCCGTGGTCGAGCTGCTGCCATTGAGCTTGTCCGAGTTGGTCGCTGCGGGCAAGTGGTCTGCGGCCTCGGCCGAAGACGTGAACCGGATGATGCTGATGGGCGGCTACCCGCGCATCCATGCACAAGACATGCCGCCCGAGGTGATGTTGTCCGATTACTTTGCCACCTATGTCGAGCGCGATGTGCGGCAGCTGATCAATTTGCGGCACCTGCGCGAGTTTGGCCAATGCGTGCGTTTGTTGGCCGGGCGCACAGGCCAGTTGATGAATCAGACCAGCTTGGGCAATGAGGTGGGTGTCAGCAGCAACACCATCACGCAATGGTTGAGCATTTTGGAGGCCTCGTTTCTGGTGTTCAGCCTCGCCCCCTGGAGCGTGAACATTGGCAAGCGCTTGGTCAAAAGTCCCAAGGTGTATTTCTACGATGTGGGGCTGGCTTGCTGGTTGCTGGGCATCAAGACCGTGGAGCAACTGCAGCACCACCCTTTGCGGGGTGCCTTGTTTGAAAACCTGGTGGTGCTGGAGGTGATGAAGTCACTGCGCAACCAGGGTTTGCGCGATCCTTTGTATTTCTTTCGTGACAGCAATGGCCTGGAGGTTGACCTGTTGCTCGAGCACGCGCAAGGGGTGCAGCTGGTGGAGATCAAAGCTTCACAAACTGTGGCGGCACCGTTGTTCAAAAATTTGCGCACCGTCAAGGCTTTGTTGGGCGACCGCGTGCTGAGCCAGCACTTGGTGTACGGCGGCACCGAGCCACAGCTCAGAACCGATGTGGACGTTTTGCCCTGCTGGCAAGCGGCCGAACTGCTGAGGAACAACAAGTCATGAAGGGCTTAGCGCTTGACATTGAGGTGCTGACCTCCCCCGTCCACGGCAAAGGCGTGTTTGCCACGCGCCACATGGCCGCTGGCGAGACGGTGATCGAGTATGTGGGCGAGATCATCTCCATGGCCGAGGCGATTGCGCGGCATCCGCACGATCCGCAGGACCCGAACCACACGTTTTATTTTCAGCTGGACGACGAACAGGTGATCGATGCCGTGCGCGGCGGCAACGATTCGCGTTGGATCAACCATTCGTGCCGGCCCAACTGCGTGCCCGACGAGGTCAAGGGGCGCATCTTCATCAAGACGCGCAGGCCGGTGTTTCGCGGCGAAGAGTTGACTTTTGACTACGGTCTGGTGAGTGACGAGCCCATGACCGATGCGCTCAAGGCGCGTTATGCTTGCCGGTGCGGCGCCCGCAAGTGCCGCGGCACGATGTTGGCTGCGCAGAAACCTTCAAAAGCATGATCCCCATTCACATTGACTCGGCCTGGAAGGGCACCTCGGATTGCCGTGATTGCGGCATTCGCGACATGGTCTTGTTTGCCGATCTGAACGAACAGGATTTTTCAGAAATCCATACACCCATCGACGATCTGGCTTTTGCGGCCGATGCGGTGCTCTACAACGAAGGCCAGCAGGCGCTGGGCTTGTTCACCTTGCGCAAAGGCATGGTCAAGCTGGTGCGCTCCACGGCCGATGGTCGCGAGCGCATTGTGCGCGTGCTGCGCCCCGGCGATGTGCTGGGCCTGGAGGCGCTGGCCACATCGCGTTACGACAGCGAAGCGGTGGCCTTGGTGGATGTGAGCGTGTGCCGCATCCCCTTGTCGGTCTTGCACCACTTGTCCAGCCACTCTTCGCGCTTGCACCTGCGCCTGATGCAAAAGTGGCAGCATGCCCTCAAAGACGCCGACGACTGGTTGGCCGACTTGAACTTTGGCTCGGCCCGTCAGCGCGTGGCCAGTCTGGCGCTCAAGATGCGCGATCCCGATCAGCCGCAGTTCACCTCCTTTTTTGCGCGGGACGACATGGGCGCCATGCTGGACCTGAAGCTGGAGACCGTGAGCCGCGAGATCAGTGGTCTGGTGCGCGACGGTGCCTTGAAGCCCTGCGACAAGCAGGGCAGGCGCTACGAAATCTTGGATGAGCGTTTGTTGCAGGTGTGAGCGCGCATGAGCCCCCTGTCCGAATTGTTGGCGCAGCGGTTTTATGTTCGCTTCTTGCTGGCCCAAGATGGGGTCTTTGGCACCACCATACGCGGTGGGTGTGCAAACTTCAGTGTGTTGGCTCACACGCCCGGTGGGCGCTGCGATGGGGTGTGGTTTTGGGTTTTGGCTTTGGCTTGAAGCCAGCGCTGCACCAGAATCAGCCAGGCCGGGTCTTGCAGGGCCTGTGCCAATCGGGCGCGTGAAATCGCCAGGCGCTGCGCGGGGGTCAAGTCGCCGTTCATGACGCACGGGCTTGCTGGATGGCCAGGAAGTCCAGCTCCAGTTGGGTCTGGATGTCGCGCAAGAAGGGCCGTGTGCGCAAGCGTCTGGCCCATGCCCACAGCAAGGCGGCCACCACCAGCAAGGCCATGGGCAACACCGGCAGGACCCAGGCGTGGCGCGGGTCGATGCTGGGCAAGGCGCTCCACAGCAGCAAGGCCACGCCGCCCAGGCCCAAGGCCAACACCAGGCACAAACCGCTCAGGGCATACAGCGCCCAGCGGTTTTTGAGTGTGCACAGATGTTCTGCCCAGGTCTGGCTGGCCAAGTCTGCATAGCCTTGCGCGTGCATCTTGAGCAATTCAGGCGGCAAGACCAAGAGTTTGAGCAGCAGCTTGAGCATCAGTTTTTGCGCAGATGCATCAACCACGAAACGGCCAAAGCGGTGACCGCGCCGGTGCCCGCTGCGATCAAAACCGATCGGATGGGCGCGTGCTGGATGACTTGCTCTGCAGAGTGCCGGGCATGCAAGGCGCGCTTGTGCAGGGCATGCTCAGCGTCCAGTGCGGCTTCTTTGCCTTGTTGGGTCAACTCGTTGAGTTGGTCCGAGACACGGTCAGCCATGCGGCCCACGGCTGGGCGCGCTTCATTCAACGCTTCGTTGACGGTGCTGGAGATGTTGGCGCCGAGCGCGTGCAGTTTTTCTTGAGGGGTTTTGTGGTCGGTCATAGGGGCCTTTGCAGTGAATGAAACCAAGAGAGGTGTTCACTGTAAAAACGCCCAAACCGTTTGTCTGTGGTGCAGCGCACCGGCGCTCAAATCAGCGGTGGTCTTGGCGGTCTGAGTGGGCGTTGCGCTTTTGCTGGCGCAGCATGAACAGGTACAGGCTTTCGACCTTGTCGCGCGCCCAAGGCGTGCGCCGCAAAAACTTCAGGCTGGAGCCGACGCTGGGCTCGTGGGTGAAGCAGCGGATCGGGATCAAGCTGCCCAACTCATGCCAGCCGTAATGGTCGGCCAGTTGCGTGACGATCATCTCCAGCGTCAGGCCGTGCAGGGGGTTGCGGGGTTGTGCGGTGGGCTCGTGCGTGGTCATGGCTTGGATGTCGTTCTAATGGTCGAGTCTTTAGGGGGCTTATGTGCGCTACATCAAGGTGATGTCATGAATCTGCTGCATCATGGCTTGCGCTGTGTGGCCACTTATTTTAGGTTTGACCTCGCCCCGGCGCTCATGACAGGAAGTTGATGAAACGGTATGCCATCTTGCCGGTGATCAAAACAGAATACGATCGCTTGCTGCCCATGCGTTTGGCGGTGTGAGCTTTTCAGCCTCCAGGAGTCTTGTCATGAATGCCCGTTTTGTCTGATCTGCCGGCACCTTTCCCTGAGCGCGATGGCCCACGCATCGTGGGCATTGGCGCATCGGCGGGCGGCTTGTCGGCACTGGAAGCGTTTTTTGCGCACGTGCCGCTGGACTCGGATTGCGCTTATGTGGTGGTGCAGCACATGGCCCCTGAGCACCCCAGTTTGCTGAGCACCTTGCTGCAGCGGGTGACGGACTTGCCAGTGTGCGATGCGCAAGACGGTGTGGTGCTGGCGCCCAATACGGTGCATGTGATGGCTTGTGATGGCGTTTTGACGGTGGCTAATGGTTGTTTGCACTTTCGTGCTACCCACAAAGTGTCGGGTTTGCGTGGGCCGCATTTGCCGATCGATGGTTTGTTGACCTCCTTGGCACAAGACCAAGGCGAGTGTGCGGTGGGTGTGGTGTTGTCGGGCATGGGGCGAGATGGCATGCAGGGGCTGCAGGCCATTCGCAGCGGTGGTGGCCTGACGCTGGCGCAGCAGCCCGATACGGCCGCCTTCGCATCCATGCCGCAAAGCGCGATCGATGCCCAGTGTGTGGATGTGGTGGCGCCGCCGCAAGGCATGCCAGCGCGCATCTTGCAGTCCCTGCAGGTGTCCAAGACCCAGGCGCAGCCCATGGCACCACCCACCGATGCGGCCCCTGCCGATGCCTTGCAGGCCATCGTGCGTTTGCTGCACCAGCAGCACAAACACGATTTGTCGCTCTACAAACCCAGCACTTTGCGTCGGCGGATCGAGCGGCGCATGCATGTGCACCAGCTGCCCACGATGGCGGCGTATGGGCAACACCTGCAAACGCATCCGCAAGAGCAAGTGTTGTTGTTTTCCGAAATATTGATCGGTGTGACCGCGTTTTTCAGGGACCCGCAGGTCTGGCTCGATTTGGCGCAAGAGGTCTTGCCTGGGGTGCTGCAGCAGCCGCGCACAGGCCCTGTGCGGGCTTGGGTGCTGGGCTGCTCCAGCGGTGAAGAAGCCTACAGCCTGGCCATGGCTTTGCAAGAAGCGCAAGACGACTTGGTCGCAGCCAGCCCCACCCGACCGCCATGCCCGGTGCAGATCTTTGCGACCGACCTGAATGCCACGGCCATCGCGGTGGCGCGCAAAGGCTGGTACAGCGCGCAGGCGCTGGCCGACATGGCCTTGCAGCGGCGGGACCGCTTCTTTGTGCCCCATGACGGCGGTTACCTCATTCGGCCCGAGATTCGGGCCATGGTGCTGTTCGCGCAGCACGATGTGATCCAGGACCCGCCGTTTACCCAGCTGGATCTTTTGTTGTGCCGCAATGTGCTGATTTATTTCAATGCCACACTGCAGCGGCGATTGATGCCCTTGTTCCATTTCAGCTTGCGCCCTGGGGGCGTGCTGGTGTTGGGCAGTGCCGAAACCGTGGGGCGCTCGCAAAGCCTGTTTTCTGCGCTGCATCCCAAGTCCCGCATTTACCGCCGCAACGAGCAAACACTGTTGCCCGGTTCGGTGGATTTCCCCATCCAACGCTCACTGAAAGTACGCGCTGCCGTGCAGGAGTTGTCTGTGCCCATGTCCGTCTCCAACCCTTCTTCCAACCTGGAGTCCCTGGCCGATCAGGTGCTGCTGCAGACCTTTTCACCGGCTGCGGTGCTGGTCAATGCGGCAGGCGACATCCTCTACATCAGTGGGCGCACAGGGCGCTACCTGGAGCCTGCTGCGGGCAAAGCCAATTGGAATGTCCACGTCATGCTGCGCCCGGCGCTGCGCGCCCAGGTGGCCATGGCCTTGCGCCAAGCCTTGCAGGCGCATCAGCCCGTGGTCCTGCATGGGCTGCCACTTGAAGCCGATGGCCAACGCCAGTTGCAGGTGACGGTGCAGCCCTTGCAGGAGCCCCAGGTGCTGGCGGGCATGGCCATGCTGGTGTTCAAGGAGGTGGCGGCACCCGGCGCAGAAGGTGCGCCATCGACCTTGCCAAACGCCGCGCTGGTGGAGGAGCTGCAAAGTGCCCGCGAAGAAATTCAGGCCCTGCGCCATGAGATGCAGGTGTACAAGGAAGAGATGCGCGCCCTCAATGAATCCTCGCTGGCGGCCAACGAAGAGTTGCAATCGTCCAACGAAGAGCTGACCACCTCCAAGGAGGAGGCGCAGTCGATGAACGAAGAGCTGCAAACGATCAATGGCGAGTTGCAAACGCGCCTGGACGATTTGGCCTTGGCCCAAAGCGACATGCAAAACCTGCTCAACAGCACCGACATCGCCACCTTGTTTCTGGACAATGGTCTGAATGTGCGCCGCTACACCGAGCAGGCGGTGGACATTTTCCATTTGCGCGAAACCGATGTGGGCAGGCCCTTGAGCGATCTGGCCAGCACGCTGGACTACCCGCAGCTGCAAACCGATGTGAAGGAAACCTTGCGCACTCTGACGCCTTGCGCCAAATCGGTGGTGGCCAGCGATGGGCGCTGGTTTTCGGTGCGCATCATGCCTTACCGCACCTTGGCCAACATGATCCAGGGCGCGGTGTTGACCTTTGTGGACATCAGCGCGGCCAAAGCGTTGGAGTTCCGTTTGCGCGAAGCCCATGTGGTGGCGCCATCTGCAGGAGTTTCGTCATGACATCCAAGTCCACTTCCATGGAGTCCCAGTTTGTTTTGCGCGAACGCGCACAGGCGCTGCTTGAGGCCAAGGGGGCCAGCCTCACGACGGCCAAAGATCCGGGCAATGCTTTGCGTGTCTTGTTCGATCTGGCCTCATCGCCCGACACGGCGCCCGATGCCTTGGCCTTGCTGCACGAGTTGCAGGTGCACCAGGTCGAGCTGGATTTGCAAAACGAGGAGCTGCAGCGTTCGCGCGCCGAGCTGGAGTCGGCCTGGGCCTATCAGCTGCAATGGCACGATGCTTCGCCCAGTGCGCAGCTGGTGCTCGACGAAGCCGGTCGCTTGATGGAGTGCAATGCAGGCGCTTTGAAAAGCCTGAAGCAGGACATCCAGCAGGTGCTGGGCAAACGCCTGGAGAGCTGGCTGGCGCCCCACGATGTGCCTGGTGTGCAGGCCTGGCTGGCGCGTGCTGGGCAAAGTGCCGAGCCGGTCGCGTGGCCGCTGCAATTGACGGCACAAGGACAGGCCGCGCAAGGTGTGTGTGCGGCTGCGCGTGCCAATCCGATGGCGCCGGGTCTGCTGGTCGCTTGGGTGGATGCACCGACCTTGCCCTGATGTGGCCGTGTGACTTGGCACACTGACGCGGGGTGTTCCGGCCGCTATCGTGGGCTTGTCTGGCCGGATGCAACCAAGGTGTTGCCAGCCAGGCAAGTGGTCAGGCTTTGCCTTGACCGTTTAGACACTCAGCACGACAGGACTGCACCATGCTTCATAAAACTTTCTGGGCCGCCATGGCCACTTCTTTGGTTCTTGTGACCGCTTCGGGCTGCGCTGTTTCGCGGGGTCAGGAGACCGTGGGGGCCTATGTCGATGACACCGGCATCACCACCTTGGTCAAGTCCCGCTTCTTTGAAGACAAGGACGTGGCGGGTTCTTCCATCAGCGTCGAAACCTTGAAGGGCACCGTCATGCTGTCGGGCTTTGCCAAGAGCGCGCTGGAGCGCAACAAGGCCGAGAGCATTGCGCGTGGCGTCAAGGGCGTGACCTCTGTCAAGAACGAGATCGCCATCCGTCCCTGATCACCGGCGGCACCGGCATGGGCCCTGCACTGTGTGCCAGCGCTGGCCAGAAGGTCTGACCCATGCCGATGGTTGAGCTCACGCCAGATCAACTGCGTTTGCACGTCGATCCGGCCGCGCTGGGGTTTGCCAATACCGCCGAGCTGCAACACCTGCCTTTGCCCTGGATTGGGCAGGCACGAGCCGAAGCAGCTGCGCGCTTTGGCATGGAGATGGCCCAGCCCGACTACAACCTCTTTGTGTTGGGTGAGGTGGGTTCTGGCCGCACCACGCTGCTGAGCCAGATGATGCGCACGCAAGCGGCCACGCGGCCTGTGCCGCCAGACCTGTGCTATCTGCACAACTTTGACGAGGTCGAGCACCCCAAGGCTTTGCGCATGCCCGCAGGGCAGGGAAGGCAGTTTCGCCTGTTGATGGCCCAGCTGGCCAAGCGCCTGCAGGCCGAAATTCCCAAGCGTCTGGCGCAAGACGATTTCAAGGCCGAGCGTCAACGCATGGAAGAGGCCTGCACGCTCGAAAAAGACCGAGGCTATGTGGCGCTGAGCGCCTATGCCGAAGCGCACAACTTTGGCTTGATGCGCGATGAAGGCCACATGGTGTTCACGCTCAAGGACGAAAAGGGCGAGCCGGTGACGGCAGGCAAGGCCCTGGCCCGCACCCCGTCGCAGCGTGTGGCGATGGAAAAAGCCGAAGAGGCTTTGCGCAACGAAATCAGCCGCTACATGGACACGACGCAGTCGATGGACCGGGTCATGAACGAGGGCCTGGCCGCTTTGCGCAGGCAGACCATTGAGCCGCTGCTGGAACACGAGCTGCAATTGGTTCGCCATGGCTTGTTGCCTGCTGTGCAAGGCGATGCAAAGCTGGGCCAGTTTCTGGACCAGGTGCGCCATGCGGTGCTGGAGAACCTGGCCTTGTTCCAGCCCGGCGACGATGAAGCCATGCGCCTGGAGGCCTTGGCGGTGGTGCTTTTGCTGTTTCGCGTCAATGTGGTGGTGGACAACCACGCTTTGCAGGGCGCACCGGTGATTTTGGAGGACAACCCTTTGTTTCGCACGCTGTTTGGCAGCGTTGAATACGCCTCGGATGGCGGCGAGCTGTTGACCGATTTTTCGCACATCCGCGCAGGCAGCCTGCTCAAAGCGCATGGGGGCTTTTTGATGCTGCATTTGCGTGATCTGCTGGCCGATGAGCCGGTGTGGGAGAAGCTGCGCCGCTTCATGCGCAGCGGGCGTTTGCAGATCGAAGAAGCCGGCATGATGCATGCGCCCATGGCCACTGAATCGCTGACGCCCGAGGCGGTGGATGTGCAAGTGAAGATCGTGCTGGTGGCATCGGTCGAGGAGTATTACGCGGTGCAGGCGGGCGATCCAGAGTTTGCGCGGCGCTTTCGTTGCAAGGTGGATTTTGCCGAGAGCTTCACGGCCACGGCCGATGCTGCGCGGGCCACCGCGATCTTTGTGGCCCACACTTGCCAGCGCAAAGCTTTGCTGCATTTTTCGGCCGAAGCCGTCGCCGCTTTGATTGAAGAAACCCACCGCGAGGCGCAGGACCAAACCCGCCAAAGCGCGATCTTTGCCCTGTCGGAAGCGCTGGTGGTGGAAAGCGCCGACCTGGCTCAACGCCGGGCCGCGCAGACGGTGCAAGCGCAGGATGTGCATGCTGCCCGCCAGGCGCGCATCCACCGCTTGAGCTACCCCGAGCAGCGGCTGCAGGAAACCATTGCCGATGGTGAGCGTTTGCTGGCAGTCCATGGTGCGCGTGTGGCGCAGGTCAATGGCCTGACGGTGGTGGACCTGGGGGACCATTGTTTTGGATTTCCGGTGCGGGTGACGGCACGCACTTATGCGGGCGAAGACGGTTTGCTCAACATCGAGCGCGAGGTCGATCTGTCCGGTCCGATCCACGACAAGGGCGTGCTGATCTTGCACAGCCATTTGTCGGCTTTGTTTGCCCACATCGCGCCACTGGCGCTGAATGCGGCGGTGGTGTTTGAGCAGGAGTACAGCGGGGTCGAAGGGGATTCGGCCTCGTGTGCCGAGTTTTATGCCTTGCTGTCGAGCCTGTCGGGTCTGCCGATCCGTCAGGGCATTGCCGTGACCGGTGCGATCAACCAGCATGGCGAGGTGCTGCCGGTGGGCGGCATCAATGAAAAGATCGAAGGCTACTTTCGCAGTTGTGAGTTGCTGGGCCTGGATGGCCAGCAAGGCGTGTTGATGCCAAGGCGCAATGTGCGGCACCTGATGTTGGATGCGAACGTGGTGGCCGCTGTGCGCGAAGGGCGCTTTCACATCTACACGGCCGACGAGGTGGGCGAGGGCATGACGCTGCTGACCGGTGTGCGTTATGGCGACAAGGACGTGGGGCCCTATGGTGAGGATTCGGTGCTGGGGCGTGCCCACAAAACCTTGCAGCGTTTTCGGCGCGCATGCGCTGCGTTGGCGCGGTGGCGGGAGCCCGAGCACCCCAAGGGCCATCGTTCGCCGCTTTGAATCTTTCTGCAAACTTTCGCGGTCGCTACTGGTTTGAAAGTAAGCGCAGTCACCAATTCAAGGGATTCCTTGTGGACAGTGTGCTGCCTATCCTGAAGGCATGGTCGGCTTGGTGTGCGATTGGTGCGCATCAGGCCGAATTCAGCAGCGACTTGTTTGTGAAGGACGAAACCCATGTGCATCGATCTGGTGCTTGCAGACCCGTATCCCGTCATGCTCGATGGTTTAAGCCATGTGTTTGAGAACTCGCCGGAGTTTTCGGTCAAGTCCTGCGTTCACCACGGGGACGCCGCCTTGCAGGCTGTGCAGCACTACCGTCCGCACATCTTGGTGATGGATTTGTCCTTGACGCAAAGCAGTGGTTTGGCGCTGCTGCAGCAGTTGCAGTCATGCACCAGCCAGACCCGGCCGGTGGTGTTCACCGGCGCCCCGATTGGCGAGGTGATGCAGGCGCTGGACTTGGGTGTGCAGGGCCTGGTGTCCAAGGAAAAGTCCAAACAAATTCTGGCGCGCTGCATCAAGTCGGTCCACGAAGGCGGGCAGTGGTTGGACCGCGATTTGTCCTTGAAGACCATGTCCTTGTTGCTGGAGCAGAAAAAGAAAAATGCGCAGGCCTCGCATTTGCTCACGCCCCGTGAGTTGATGGTGGCGCGCATGGTCACCGAGGGTTGGCCGAATAAAAAAATCGCCTCCAAGCTGTTCATCAGCGCGGGCACGGCCAAGCTGCATTTGCACGACGTTTACCAAAAGCTCGATTGCCCGGG
>JACCDZ011765695.1_pt1 | contig 11476 bp, 9 predicted proteins | sample 7449551 | NCBI WGS metagenome assembly JACCDZ01 (sample SAMN15323452, study PRJNA562643) | freshwater metagenome | isolation source: river surface water | place: USA:Blue River Watershed | collected 2017-08-18
AGAAGTGATGCTTTCTCAAAAGGGATTTCAAGCAACTGGAAGAATTTTAGGGAGCACGTATAGCTTTAAGCGGACGACTACTTTCTTGGATATCCCGTTGTTGTTTGCGATAAAACCATCGGAATTTTTTACCATCGTGGTTGGGCCACAATATTCGTTTTTGCTCCGCCAGAAAGATGTTTTTGCAAATGCTTCATCCACAATTGAACAAGAGCAAGAATTTGAAAATGATAACATCCGGAAAAATATTTTGTGTGGAGTGATCGGTTTCGATATCACCGTGGATCATTTTCTAGTTGGACTACGTGCTGGTGCAGATTTTCAAAACAACAATGGAAACGGATCATCCACGACTCCGCGTTACAAAAATACATGGTACCAGGCTACCATTGGTTACAGATTTTAAATCATAGAACATGAAAAAAGTAATTTTTTATACCGTTTTATTGGTACTCGGTACGACATTGTTGGGGGTTGTTACAAGTTGTCAAAAATACGAAGATGGACCGATGATCAGTCTGAGAACCCGCACAGAACGGATTGCAAACAACTGGCGTGTGGAAACATACAATACAGACGGAACCGATCTGACGAGCTTGTATACAAATTGTACGGAAAATTTCTCGAAGCAAGGTGCTTACAGTTATTCATGCGGATTATTTGATGGCTTGGGCACATGGAAGTTTCAAAACAACGACCAAGAAATTCAATTGGAGGGAAATGACGACAAATCATCCAGAAAATTGACAATTCTCAAATTGAAAGAGGATTCGTTTTGGTACACTTTTGAGTCCAATGGAAACAAAACAGAAGTGCATTTAGTTTCTCAATAAGTAGCTTATGAACAGGTGGTTATACACAATAGCAATCGTTTTGATTGTCCTGTGGTTGGTCGGTTATTTAGGGTTGAATATTGGAGGGTTGATTCATGTATTGTTAGCCATCGCGGTGATCTCAATTCTGTTATCAATTATCCGTGGAGATAGATCATAACACAATAAAAAAGTAAAAATATGGAAAAGTCAAACAACAATGCAAAGTTAGTGGGAGCACTAATCGTCGGAGCAGCTTTAGGAGCAGCCTTAGGAATTCTTTTTGCGCCGAACAAAGGCAGTGAAACAAGAAAAAAATTAATGTCGAAAGGCGAGGATCTTACGGATGATCTCAAGGAAAAATTGAATGAATTTTACGAGAGAAGTAAAAAAGAAGTAGAGGACTTGAAAACAAAAGTTTAAATTTTAGTAGTGTAAATGGGCGATTTGAATGCTCATTTGCACTTTTTTTATGCATAAATTATGGGAAAAGATATCAATCCATTGTTGGATCAAATTGAAACCTTTGCAAAGTCGTCCTTCGAAATTGTAAAGCTCAAGACGATTGCTAAAGTATCGTTTTTTACATCTACGTTGATTGTGTATTCCATGCTGGCAATTATACTCTTTTTGGGTGTTTTTATTGCGAGTATCGGTGCGTCTTTGTGGCTGAATCAGTGGCTTCACAGTGGTTTTTTAGGATTCTTTTGCGTTGCGGGAGCCTATGTTGCAGTAGCAATTTTACTCAGACTTTTTTTCCCGTTGATTACCAGTCATATTGCTAATTTTTTGGTTCGAAAAATAACTTCTCAATGAAAAAGTACAACAGTTTACGTGAACTCAATGCGCATCTAGAAGCATTGGAATTGACCCAGAAGTCGGAAATGATCGTATTGAAATCGGAGATTTTAGAATCAATCGAAACATTTAATCCATTGACAAAAATCAAAGACTTCGCGAAAGATTTTTTGCATTCTGAAGCAGGATCAGAAGACTTGAAAAAGTCGATGCTGAGCATGATTGTGGGTTCCATTACGAATCAATTGGTGGTTGGGAAATCTGGAAATCCAATCAAGCAAATCGCGGGGTCGTTTTTACAGCATGGTGTCACCAATTTAGTATTTAACAACGCCGATTTTTTGAAGGCACAGTATGTTAAATTGTACGAAAAAATCAACGGTACCGATTGATACAAGAAAGCCCGTTTCGTTAAGTAAATAGTCCTTACTTTTGCCCAATGGAACGTTACATTTTTAGGCTTTCTTACAATGGAAAAAATTTTTTTGGTTGGCAGCGACAGCCCAATCAGCTTTCTGTTCAAGAAGTAATAGAAGATGCCTTGTTTAAATTGAATCACAACAAGTTGATTCAAGTGGTTGGGTGTGGTAGAACTGATACGGGCGTACATGCAAAAGATTATGTTCTACACGTCGATTTGAACCCGAATTTTTACAACACAGACCTTCTTTTTAAGCTAAATCGCATCTTGCCGGATAGTGTGTCTATTGAATCGATCACACTTGCTCCAGCCGATTTTCATGCACGGTTTAGTGCAAAGTCACGTACATATCGCTATTTTATCCATCAGCAAAAAGATCCGTTTGCAACCGATTTTAGTTTGTATTTCCCCACACGGTTGAATTTTGAAGCAATGAACGAAGCTGCATCGCACTTGGTGGGAAAGAAAGATTTTACTTCCCTTTCAAAATTACACACCGATGTGAAGACCAATATTTGCGATGTTTCGGTAGCTCGATGGGTACAAACAGACAAAAATTCTGCCTATTTTGAAATTACAGCTGATCGCTTTTTACGAAACATGGTGCGGGCAACAGTGGGTACATTGCTTGAAGTGGGAACGGGTAAGATTCATCCGATTGATGTTATTTCTATCTTGGAGGAAAAAAATCGTCAAGCAGCAAAAATGTCTGCTCCGGGACACGCTTTGTTTCTTTGGGAGATTTTGTATTGATTTTTTTTCTATATTTAGAACTAACTAACACTTTCATACATATTTATGTCTTTATTCGACAAAAAACTTAAGCGTTACCTAAAAAATAATTGCACCAAAGAACTCATCCGAAAAGGAGAATCGCTCTTCAAAGAAGGAAAAGTGATTGATACGATTTATGACATCCAATTGGATGAAGGAAGATCAATCGTTCAAGGAACTCAGAATTATACTGTTTCGACTCATTTTTTTCTGGATTTTACAACTGAAATTGAAACGTATTGCACCTGTCCGCATGATTGGGATGGAGTTTGTGAACATCAAGTTGCTGCATTATTAGCGTTGCCCGAATTTTTTTTACGTCAAGATGAATCTGATACGATTCAACCTGTACAAAGTGATGACAAACGATTGATTGATGCGTCTTTGTTTGCATTGATTCCGAAGTTTCCCGATTCCAATTTGGTGGTGAAAATGAAAGATCTTCAAGAAGAAAAAGTCGTTTTTTCGGTGGTTGATCCTTATTTCGCTTGGAAAGAAGATATGCAACTTGTACACATCACGAAAACGAACAAACAATGGAGCTTATCGCCGTGTTGCAATCAAAGTTTAGTCGGTGTTTGTCAACATCAGCAAGCAATTATTTTATTCATTGCGCGTGAATTGGAAGGATATTCATTTTTTGAGAAATTGAATGAACTTGATGTAGCGAGAGCAATCGCGTTGGAAGAATTTCCGGTGGATAAAAACGTGGATTTTGATTCCTTTTTTAAGCTTTCGTTGACGCAACATCCGCTTTCGTTTCGCTTTATTCCTAAAAATCCAGGTTATTTTAACCAAGAAAAGACGGTTCAATTGCTTGATTCGTTCAAGGAAATTAAGCAGACTTCAGAACAAGTTATTCTTCCGTATTCAGCGGAGCGAAGAACTGTTTTAGGGTATGGATTTTCGTTTTGTTTTAAGGAATACCGCAATCGGAAATTTGACGTCAGCGTTCGAATTATGGAAGGGAAATTGAGTAAAGACAAATCGAAATTCATCAGTTCGATCGACATTTGCTTTAATGATCACGTGCACAATCCGGTTTTGCGCAAATTCGTAACGGATTTTCAGTATATAAAACATACTTCGAGTGATTCACAAAATCCTGAATTCGAATTCAATCAAGTAAGTGCGTATTTGTTGAAGAATTTGGATTTGTTTTCAAACTTTTTGTGTTATCAAAACACGGAAGAACATGTGGCATCTAAAGACTCAGTTACAGCGATACGTGTGCATTCCAATCCGCTTCATATTTCATTTAAGTTGAGTGAAATAGGAGATCAATTTCAGTTGCAATCGCTGTTTCAAGCAGGCGAGAAGCAGCTGACGTTTTCTACCGATTTTGAAATGAAGGGAGGTTTTTTTGTAGCTCATGAAAATGTACATTATTTGTTGCCCAATTACGCGTCTTTTTCGATGATGCAAGTGTTGATGGAAACACCGGTTTTCATTTTTAATCGACGCGATAAAGATGTTATGGTTCAGTTGATTCATGAATTTTCAAGACATTTTTCGGTGGATTTGAACGGCTGTTTTGAGTTGGAAGAAATTTCACTCAATCGTCCTGTTTGCGAGGTTTATTTGTCGGAGCAAGATGGATTTTTGATCATCAAACCGGAAGTAATGTATGAATCGGGGCATCGCTTCAATTTGTTACTTCGCGACGCAGGTTTTCAGTCGGATTCAGAACATCAATTTCAGGTTTTTGTCCGAAATGAAGAAACGGAAGATCATTTTTTATCGTTGCTAAGTTCTTTTGATTCCGATTTTGATCCCATCACAAATTGTACATATTTTTTCAAGAATTTTGAATCGGTTCAGTTAAACAATTGGATGGCACATTTTCTTGTGTTTTGTAGTAACGAAAAAATTCGTGTCTTTGGAATCAAAAAGCTGAAAAGTTTGAGGATTTCACCTTTCGCGGCGCAAGTGAGTATCGGGATTTCCTCCCAGATTGATTGGTTTGAACCGCAGATTAAGATTCAGTTTGGAGATGAGGTTGTTTCTTTTCAAAAATTGAATCATGCAGTGGAGAAAAAACAAAATTTCGTCGAGTTAAATAATGGAACGACGGGGTTGATTCCTGAAAAATGGTTGAAGAAATTGGAGGCGATTTGGAGGATTGGCGATGTGGTCGATCAATCGATTCGCATTCGAAAAATGAAGTTCAATTGGATTGATCAGTTGTTTGATTTGATGGACGATGATTTGGTATTGTTGGAGATTCAGAAAAGAAAAGAGCAACTGAGAGCTTTTCAGCAGATTGATGCGATTCCGATTCCTCGGATTGTGAAAGCAAAATTACGTGGATATCAAAAAGAAGGCTTCTATTGGCTTAATTTCTTGGATGAATTTGGTTTTGGTGGTTGCTTGGCGGATGACATGGGACTTGGTAAAACGCTTCAGTTGATTACGTTTCTTGCACGTCAGAAGCAGTTGGATCGCGGTGTTTCGTTGGTTGTTGTTCCAAAATCGTTGTTGTTTAATTGGAGTGCTGAATTGGATAAGTTTTGTTCGAGTTTGAATTATGTGCATTACCACGGTGCAAATCGCGATTTTAATTCGTGTTTGGCGAGTGGTGTTGATTTGGTCATTACAACGTACATGACGGTTGCGATGGATATTTCAGTGTTGAAGGATTTTCATTTTAACTATGTTGTGTTGGATGAGTCGCAGGCAATTAAGAATCCTACTTCGAAGCGTTACAAGAGTGTTTGTTTGTTGAATGCGCGGAACCGTATCATTGCAACGGGCACCCCGATAGAGAATAATACGTTTGATTTGTTTGCGCAGTTCAATTTCTTAAATCCTGGCTTTTTTGGATCACAGAAAGCGTTTAAGGAGAACTACGCGAATGAGATCGATGGAAAAAATGATATTGCTCGAGCGAACGAATTGAAACAGTTGATTCATCCATTTTTGTTGAGGCGAACAAAAAAGCAAGTTGCGAAGGATTTGCCGGAGAAGACAGAGCAGGTTTTACGGATAGATATGGGTGATAAACAGCGTGCTGTGTATGATTTTTATTTGAAAGAAATTCGAAATCAACTGTTGGGTATTATTGATAGCGATGGGATGCAGCAGTCAAAGCTACATATTTTGCAAGGGATGATGAAGTTGCGTCAAATTTGCAATAGTCCTGAATTGATTGCGGATGCAACGTTTAATTGTTCTGATTCTGCTAAATTGGATTTATTGATGGAGAAGTTAGTTCCGTTGGTAAAAACGAATAAAGTACTGGTTTTTTCTCAGTTTACATCGATGCTTGCGTTGATTCAGTCACGATTGGAAGATGAAAATATTGCATTTAGCTATTTGGACGGTAAAACCAATAAGCGGATAGAATTGGTGGATGAATTTAACGGAAGTGAAACAAATCGGGTTTTCTTGATTAGTTTGAAAGCAGGTGGCACAGGCTTGAATTTGACTTCTGCGGATTATGTGTTTTTAGTTGATCCGTGGTGGAATCCAGCAACTGAGAACCAGGCGATTGACCGCACGCATCGAATTGGTCAAAAGAATCACGTTTTTGCATACAAATTGGTGTGTTCAAATTCAATTGAAGAAAAAATTATTCAACTACAAGAAAAAAAGAAGTTGTTATCAGAGGATTTGATTCAGGCGCAGGAAAATTTTGTCAAGAAGTTGAGTCGTGCGGATGTGGAGATTTTGTTTAGTTAACTTAGTTACAAAAGTAACTAAGTTAACGGTTGTTTCAATTGATTTTTACCAAATGCTGTGAGTTGGTACTGCTGATTTTGACTTTTAGGTTTGTCTTTGATTGTTAATTCAATGATTCCTTGTTCAATCAACGGTTCGATATGATGCTTGAAATTTTTCGTTTGATTGGATATTTTTAAGCAATCTTCGAGTATGTCTTTTCTCTTTTTTGATTTGTTTTTCAGATAATTAATGATATTTTGTTGCTCTTCTGTAATTTGAATTTTAGCATATTGATTGTAGTTTAATTTTGGTTCATTGACGATGAATGGGTTGTCTTCTCTACTGTTATAAGTTAACTTAGTTACTTTTACTTGGTTACTTTCTTTTGTTTCGATTAAATTAATTGCGTACAGTGGAATGTTTTCAAGCCAATCGACGATTCGGTATGGACTCATAGATGTTCTGACTGCATGGGTTGCTTTGAATTTTTCTACGAATACCTTGAGGCTTTTTGCTTGAAGGTTTTCTTCTGCTTTTACTTCTATTGGAATGATTTGGTCTTCAAGTTGGATAAGGAAATCGATTTCTGCGGTACCTGAATCGGATGACCAATAATATGTTCTTATTTTTTTGTTTGAATTAAGTGATTGAAGTACGTATTGTTCGGTTAGCGCTCCTTTGAATTCGGTAAGTATCTTGTTTTTATTGAGGAGCGTTTTGCTAGAAAGGTCTCCCATTGCGCCAAGCAATCCGATGTCTAGGATGAAGAGCTTGAAAACATCGAGGTCTGCATAGGCGATTAGTGGGTATTTGGGTGATTCTACGCGGTTTACTTTGTAGATTAATCCAGTGTCTGCTAGCCAATTGATTGCTGTTTCGAAGTCTTTCGCTCGGGCTCCCGGTCTGACGGTATTGTAGATGAATTTTTTATTTTCTTTGGATAATTGTTTCAAAATGGCGTTCCACACGAGTCTGATTCGTGGAACGATTTCGATGGGTGCATGCTTTGAAAGGTCTTGTTCGTAACCTGAAAGGATTCGTTTTTGTATTTCGCGTGCTTGTTCTAAGTTGTTGTTGTCTATGTATGAAGCGATTACTTCGGGCATTCCTCCGAGGTAGTAGTAGAGTCTGAGTTGTTCTACTAATCTTTCGTGGTAAATAGTGAGTAGTTCTTTGTCTTTTTGTTGTAGTACTTCATGTAGTCCATTGGGGTTTGTGTTTTGCAGAAATTCGTCGAAGTCCATCGGGTACAGATCTAAAAAGTCTACTTTTCCGACGGGGAATGAGGTGTTTGGATGTATGGTTACTCCGAGTAGTGATCCTGCTGCAATGATATGGTATTCTGGTGCGTTTTCGTAGAAATATTTGAGCGCGGTGATTCCTTTGGGCGCTTCTTGTATTTCGTCAAATAGTATGAGTGTGTTTGTTGGGTCAATTTGGATTCCTGTTTCGATTTGTAGGACGCGAATGATTCGTTGGATGTTGAAGTCGGTAACGAAGGTGGTCTTTAGAATTTCGGATTGCTCAAAATTGATGTAGGCGACTTGCTGGTAATGGGTTTTACCAAATTCTTTCATGATCCATGTTTTTCCAACTTGCCGTGCTCCTTTGATTATCAATGGTTTTCTTCGGGTTGAGTTTTTCCAGATCTCGAGTTCTTGTAGTGCGTTTCTTTTCAATTCGAAGGTTTTACTTTCCTACAAAGGTACAACTATTTTTAGGTTTTACATTTTTTCCTACGACTTTTTGTATACATAATACATTTTTTCCTACGACTTTTTGTGGTTGTAATACGTTTTTCTTTTGGACTTTTTATTTTTGATCCAAAAAAAAGTGGTTTCTAGGGTGAAACCACTTTTTTGTATTTTTAAATTAGTATTATTCTACGACGAGAATGTAGTTGTTTTTCTTTCCTTTTCCAATCAACACAAATTTATCATTGATAAGGTCTGCGTGGGTGATTTTATAGGTGTCGTCTACTTTTTCTTTATTGATACTGACGGCGTTTGCTTTTAATTCTCTTTTCGCTTCGCCATTGGACGGCAGGAATCCTGTTTTTGATACAAGTGCGTCAATGATTGATATTCCTTCTTCGGTAAATTCGGATTTGGAGATGCTTGCTTGCGGCACTCCTTCAAAGACATCAAGAAATTGTTCGTTAGAGAGTTTTTTGAGGTCTTCGGATGTGGATTTTCCAAATAAGATATTGGATGCTTGTATTGCATTTTCTAATGCGTCTTTGGAATGCACAAACGTAGTTACTTCTTCTGCTAATCGTTTTTGTAACAAGCGTAAATGGGGTGCTTCATCGTGTTCTTGAATGAGCTGATTGATTGTTTCTTCAGCTAGGAATGTAAATATTTTGATGTATTTTTTTGCATCTTCATCTGCCGTGTTTAACCAGAATTGGTAAAATTTGTACACAGATGTTTTGTCGGATGTAAGCCAAATATTTCCGCCTTCGGATTTTCCAAATTTGGATCCGTCTGCTTTGGTAATCAATGGACAAGTCATTGCGAATGCTTTGGCTCCGTCACCGTTCATTCTGCGAATGAGTTCTGTACCGGTGGTGATGTTTCCCCACTGATCTGATCCTCCCATTTGCAATTTGCAGTTGAGTGTATTGTATAGGTGGACAAAATCGTAACCTTGAATCAGTTGGTAAGTAAACTCGGTAAATGACATTCCTTCACCATCGCCTGAAAATCGTTTTTTTACAGAGTCTTTCGCCATCATGTAGTTGACAGTGATCCGTTTTCCTACTTCTCGTGCAAAATCAATGAACGAAAAATCTTTCATCCAGTCGTAGTTGTTGACTAGTACTGGTGCATTGGCAGCTGTCGATTGAAAATCAAGGAAACGAGAAAGTACATTTTTGATTCCAGCTACATTTTTTGCCAATGTCTCTTCGTCAAGTAAATTGCGTTCGTCCGATTTTCCAGATGGATCTCCGATCATACCTGTCGCTCCACCAACCAGAGCTACTGGCTTGTGACCAAATTTTTCGAGGTGGACGAGTAAAATAATTGGCACTAGACTTCCGATATGCAATGAGTCGGCGGTTGGATCAAAGCCGATATAGGTAGCGGTCATTTCTTTGAGAAGTTGTTCTTCTGTTCCAGGCATGATATCTTGTACCAACCCTCTCCATTGCAATTCTGCGATTAAATTTTTTGACATGGTATGAATTGAAGACAATTGAAATGTCTTTTTATTTTGTTAATGATTTAAATACTTCTTCAAGTGTTCGCTCTTCTTTGCGAAGCGTGAGCACTAAGATGTTTTTCTGTTGTGCAAATTGTGCGATTGTTTTACGTAAATCTATGTTTCCTTTTGATTCGATAATCCAACCGGCGTCACCTACTCGTTCGACATTGGTGATTCCTTTGACTTTTAAGATTTCATTCTTAGATACTGCACCATCAAATTCGGCAAATACAACTTGATGATCTTCTTCGTATTGCAATTCGGAAGCGGTGCTGTCGGCTACAATTTTACCAGTCTTAATGATGATTACACGGTCGCAAATTGCTTCTACTTCCTGCATGATGTGTGTCGATAGCATTACCGTTTTTGATTTTCCAATTTGTCGAATCAATTCTCGGATTTCTACCAATTGGTTGGGATCTAATCCGGATGTTGGTTCATCCAAAATCAATACTTCAGGGTCATGGATGATTGCTTGGGCCAATCCAACACGTTGACGGTATCCCTTGGAGAGCATTCCAATTTTCTTATTTTGTTCTACCTCGAGACCAACCTGTTTGATCATTTCGTCGACACGTTTTTTTAGGTTTGGGACGTGGTATATTTTCCCAACGAATTCCAAGTATTCACGAACATACATATCGAGATACAGCGGGTTGTTCTCTGGGAGATAGCCGATTTTTTTGCGTGTTTCTAGTGCGTCGATATCTACTGGGATTCCGCATACGTGTACTTCGCCAGAAGTGCTGGGAATAAAGCCCGTAATGATTTTCATCGTGGTTGATTTTCCAGCACCATTCGGACCTAAAAAACCTACGATTTCACCTTTTCCGACTGAAAATGAGATGTCATTAACAGCTGCTTGTTCTCCGTAAAACTTCGATAAATTCTTTACCTCGATGGACATGTGTCTTGTTTTATATAGTTGCGAAGATACGGATTAATTCAAAAATGAGAATTGACCTTTTTTATTTTTGCAGAATTGTCTATTCAACTGTTGTAATTCCATGTTCAACGTTTTGTTTCGTAGGTGAATGTTTTCGGTTGAATTGCATCAAGCTATGGGCAAATGTTGTAATTTTGTAGTCAATGACATCGAAAGGAAAAGTTTTAAAATCAACAGGGAAGTGGTACATCGTTGAGCTCGAAAACGGGGAAATTGTAAATTGCCGAATTCGAGGTAAAATCCGCTTGGATGGTTTAAAAACGACCAATCCAATTTCCGTAGGAGATCAGGTAATTGTTGACCCGAAGGTAGATGAAGAGGGAAATCGGGTGATCCTAGATTTTGAAGAACGGAGAAATTACATCGTTAGAAAATCTACTAATTTGAGCAAACAAATGCAGGTATTGGCTGCAAACGTGGATCGCGCCTATTTGTTAGTGACAACTCTTGCTCCCGTTACCCATTTAGCTTTTATCGATCGTTTTTTGGTTTCTGCGGAATCATTCCGAATTCCAACGACCTTACTCTTCAATAAAATCGATACCTACACGCCAGATCAATTGGAATACGTGGATGCGTTGTGTGATTTGTATCAAACAATTGGGTATCCCTGTTACAAAATTTCGGCGGAGAATAAAGTAAATATTGATTTTCTGCGTCATGAAATAAAAGATTGTCAAGTGATGATTTCTGGACACAGTGGGGTTGGGAAAAGCACGTTGGTAAATGCATTAGATGAAAAACTAGACTTGAAAGTGGGTGAGATTTCAGAGTATCACCAACAAGGACAGCACACTACGACGTTTGCTGAAATGCATCCGCTCTCTTCGGGAGGATATATTATTGACACGCCCG
>JACCDZ011714512.1_pt1 | contig 11473 bp, 17 predicted proteins | sample 7449551 | NCBI WGS metagenome assembly JACCDZ01 (sample SAMN15323452, study PRJNA562643) | freshwater metagenome | isolation source: river surface water | place: USA:Blue River Watershed | collected 2017-08-18
GGTCGCTCATTTCGTCATGCCTTCGGTGAGTAGCGGCGCAATCTGTTCGGGCGCGTGTTGGCGTAGGTCGTCGAGCAACATCAACCCGACGTTGCGCATGCCCTCACGAAACTCGGTCGCGCCGTCGGTGCCGAAGCTGGTTCGGAAAACCCCGACGCGCTCGAGCAATCGGTAAAGCACTCGGCGGCCTTGCTCCGACGACGCCAACCACCGCGTGTCCGCGGCGACGACCTCAGCGCGAAGTCTTGCGGCTTCGTGCTCCGGCCCTTCGTTGTCGTCATCGTCAAATTCGCCCATACGCAGGTTCGCAATGTCCACACGTTCGTGCGGTTTATGCGTCTATCAGGTGTACCCGGTCAGGTTGCGGGTGATGTCGGCGAGCGCGTTGTTCCCGCCGGTGTTCGCTGCGCCGAGCTTCTGCGCGGTGTCGGCCGCGGTGTTCGTGAGTTCGGCTTCCTGTTGCTGTTGCGCCGCTTTCGCGCGCTCGGCGCGGATCAGCGCGACTTTGTCGCTTGGCACGATGAGCGAAGGCGCAAGCCCCAGCTTGTCCGCGTACTCGTCGGCCCAGGCGTCTTCGTCGAACTTGTCCAGCACGCCGGGCTTCACCGCGGCGAGCGTCCCCAGCGACGCCACGTAGCGGTCGATGCTGTTCAGGCCAACCGCGCGCTGCGCCTGCGCGAGCACGCTGACGAAGTTGATCGTGAGTTCGACACCGTCGAGGTCGGGCGGGGGCGCCGACAGGATGCCGGCGCGCAGCGCACGGGCGAACGTCGTCGCAACCAACGGCGCGAGTTTCTCCGTGTGCAGACGTTCGGCCGTCGGCCCGAGCATCAGCAGCTTCTCTTCCTTGCGTTCAGCCACTTCGTAGGCCGTCATGCGGCCTTGCGTGACCTGCTCGAGCGCAAGCCACAGGTCGGCGTAGAACGACGCCTTGACCTGCTCCCGCGCGTCTTGGATGTCGGCCAGCAGGTGATCGAGGCGCAGGTTCACGTCGAACGCTGTGCGCACCCCTGCACCTGGTGTCGTGCCGTCGTAATAGGTCACGCCGCCAGGCAGGAACTGCGACTCCGAATCGCGCATCGACGTCGGGGCCTGCAACGGTGGGCGGGTCTGGTAGTCGATGGCCTGAGCCTTGCGCAGGTGCTCTTGCTGCAGCCCGCGCGCAAGGCCAAGCGCAGCCATGGCCGGGCTGTTGCTGCCGTAGGGATCGGCTCCGAGCACGTCCCACCGCGAGCACAACGCCGGGAACGAGTCGAACCCGCTTTCACGCAGCGTGTGGTCGGCCGGCGCGCCCGGTTCGAAATACACCGACCGCCACGGCATGTCGCGAGCGAACCGACTGCCTGGGATGCCCTTGTCGCGGGGCTCGATCAGGTGCACGACGCGCACCGGTTCGCTCAGGCTGCGGCGTTCGTACAGTTGCCGTACGACGTGGCTCGTGTTCTCGAGACCGAACCACCGCACGACCTGAGCCACGGTCATGTCGAACTCGCGCGCGAGCGTATCGACGTTCCCGAGGTAGTCGGTCGCGAGGAAATACTCACCGACCGTCAAGGTGTGGTGGTGCACCACGTTGCGGAAGTCGTCCATCAGCACCGATGCCTCGGTGCCGAACACCCCTGATTCCTTGTAGCCCTGATGCAACGCACGGTAGGTGTTCGCGCGCGAGAAGATCGACAGCAGGATGTCGGTCACCTCGCGCAGCCACACCTTGACGGGCTGCCGGCGGTTCAAGTCCTTGTGCGGGGTCTCGATCGCGAACCACGGGCGGGCCGGGCTCGTGGCGCTCGACATCATGCCGGCTGACAGCACGTTCTGCGAGCGTAGCCCGGTCGTGTCGAGCAACTTCCCGATGGCGGCGTCGCCCTCTTCGCGGGTGCCGCCGGTGCGCTTGCCGCGCGTCAGGAAACGCCCGGCCTCGGGCATGAAGTAGCGGGCAAGCTGCAGGTACTGCGCGTCCCACTCCGTGCGGACGCGACGCAGATCCTCGAGCCGACGCACGTCATGCTCGCGCTGCCGGATGGCGCTGGTGTCCACGCGGTCTTACCCCCCGAGCATGGACGTGCCCGACAGGGTCGAGCGCGTGCCCTGCGGGCCGGTCAGGATGGTCGACGACTGCCCGGCGCGCCCTGCGGCGACGTTGGCCGCCATCAGCGCGGTGACGTCAGGGGCCTTGCGGTTCGCCTTGTTCACAGCCTCTTGCTGCCGGCCGAGGTTTTCCTTCGCGCGGTCAGCCGCGGTGTTCGTGGCGCGCCGCGAGTTCTCGGCGTTGTCCACGGCGACCGCCGTCGTTGCGACAGCGCTGATTGCGAGCCATGTGGCAGCGGACCACCCGAAACTCATAGAGCACCCCCGTAGGCCAGGCCGGCGCGGCGCGTCATGAGCGTCGAGGCCCCGGACACAAGCGCATCCTCGATCGTGTCGAGTTCGGCGGCCGTGTACCCGTCCGGGATGCGATGCACGTTGACCCACACCACACCGGTGTGTGCGTAGCCGATGCGGGTCGCGCCAGCGCCGGCCGGCACGATGACGGGCGCGCCGTCGGCGGTCGTGAACCGCTGGCGCGCCCCAGGCGTCCACACCGTGATGTCGCCCACGCACATGCACAGGTGGTCGGTCTTGTGCGGCAGCCCGACAAGGAACGCCCCGGCCGCGATGCGCGCCGTGCGCACGTACAGGCCGCCGTGCGCCATCCGTTGCACCTGCACGAGGTCTTCACCCAGCGCGCCGGAGTCCTCGGCGTCGCGCACGAGAGACGCGAACGCCAACAGGTCGCGGGGTGTCGGCGCCTCGGGCAGAAACGCCTCGGGCGACGGCACCGGGCCGTCGAGCGCACGCGTGATGCGCTCGGCCGCGACGAGGCGTGCCGTCGTGAGGTCGAGCGCAAGGTCGTGCTCGGGGTTGGCCGCGAGCATCGGCATGACGCAAGGGGCGTGGCTGGTCAACATAGGTCACATGTGCGCGAAGGGGTCATAGTCGCGACCCGCCCCCGGTTTATGCGTCGCCCCCGCGCCGGCGCCGGCATGCCCCCTGCGCCGCGGGCGCTTCGGCATGTCAGGCCACGCCAAGATGACCGCGGTCGCGCGGTCGGGCGAACGCCCGATGCGCTCGACGATGTCGTCCCGGGACTCGACCTTGACGGTGAAGCCCGACAACGTCCACCGCGGTGCGCAAAGTTCTTTTGCAAGCTCGGGGTCCGGCGGCAGCGCCAGGCCGACGTCGTTGGCGGGGTCGAGAGCCTCACGAAACTGCCACCACAGTTGCGACCGCAGGTTGAAAAACCGAAGGCGCCCGCTGCGGTCCGTCGTGGTCGCGGCCTCGGCGACGTTCACGCCGATCACGTGGACTTGCGCCGCTTGCAGGAAGTCGAACGGTGATGCGCCGACGCCGATCACGTCGACCGCTACGGGCGCGTCGTCACGCCGCTCGGCGATCACAAGGCTCGCTGTGCGCGGCCCGTCGGGGGTCTCGGAGCCAGGATGCAGGCGCAGCGTGTCGTACCACGGCCCCCCACCGTCAGGGGGTCTGTACCGTGCGGCGATCACCGTGCGGTCCTTGCCGCCGCGGGCCACGTCGACACCAAGTGCCATCTGCTCGCCGCGGGGTGACAGCGGGCGCCATCGCGCTTGCGCCGCATCGACCCATGCCGTCGGGATCACCTGCCACGGGTCATCTTGCATGCCGGCCTGAAAGTCGCCGTACAACATCTGCGACCGCAGCGGTTCGGGGAACGCCTGAAGCTGGGTCAAGTAGCCCGAATTCAGCAGGAACGGGTTGTCGCTGATCCGCGAAGGGATGAACGTGCGCGACTGCGGGTGCAGGATGTCCTCGGGGGCGAAGCGGTCGGGGTCGAACTCATACACGAGTTCGCCGTTCACGATCACGCAAGGATCTGCACGCTCGACCCACATGTCGCGCGAAACGCCGCTGTCGGTCGGCACCATCACCACGTAGCGCAGCGCGCCGGGCGGGGTTGGGTACAGGGGGTGTTTGCGGTCGAGCCACGGCGCGAAGAAGTCAACGACCCATCGACCCTCGCTGTCGGTCGGCGGGTTGAACATCATGAGGGTCTGTGAATGCGCCCCGTCGCGCGTCGAGCGGTTCCAGCCCAGCAGAAAGCGAACCTGCGCCTCGAGGAAGTTGGTCGCCTCGTCGAATACCAGCAGGTCGTGGGGGCGCCCCTGTTGGCGCTTCTCGTCACCCAGGTTCGGGCACGAACCGAACTCCACGAGCACGCCGCGCGGCCCGCAGCGCCGCCATATCTTGTCCTGCCCGTTGTATCCGGCGTCCGACCCCAACAAGGCGCGCAGGCGTTGCAAGATGCCCTGTAGCTGCGTCGCCTCGCGGCGCATGATCATCACCTCGTGCGCCTGCGTCAGTGCCTTGCCGATGGCTAGATCGGTTTTGCCCCCGCCGGCCGCGCCCCCGAAGCCGATCACGTCTGCTTGCGATTCGTAGGCCATCGTCTGCGGCCCGGGCAGGGGGCGCCAGATCACTTTCGCCGCGTCCTCGGCGATGAGGCGTTCAAGTTCGGCGCGCTCGTCAGCCGTGAGGTGCGCCATTGCGCGGCGCGCTTCGAGCGGGGTCATGGCCGGAAGAAAGCCGCAGCGGCGATGATGGCAACCGCTGTCGCCACAGCGAGCAACGCGCGCAGCACGGCGCATCGCAGGGCGTCGAGCGTGCGTCGGATCACCACGGCACCCCGACCATGATGTGCGCGGTCGTCGACCCGTTGCGCCCGACCTTCGGCGCGACCAACAGGCGCACCGTGCATCCGTCAATCGGTACGGCCAGCGACAGCGCGCCGAACGCAGGCACCGTGTACCCGGTCGCAAGGGCGCCCATGACGCCGACGCGCGCGGGGCCGACGGTCGTCTCGACGATGCGCCCGACGTACGCCGACGGGCGCCTGTAGCTGTTGAGGTAGACCCCCGCTGCCCAGCCCTCGGCCGTGATCAGCCCGAAGCCCGGGTTGTGGTTGTTGTACCCCGGGCGCGAGTGGTACGACGCGCCGTGCATGACGACCTCGAGCGCGTGGGCGCAGGGTGCGGCCATCAGCACGCACAGCACGAGCGCGGCGCGCGTCACGCCAGGTCGCCCCCGTCGCGGCGCGCCGTGGCGATTGCCATCAACTGCGCGATGCGCGCGGCGCGTGCGGCGTCGTCCATCACGACTGCGCCACCATCGGCGCCCGTGAGTTCGGTACGGTCCGCGAACACCCGCTTGCGGCGACCCTTCAGCAACAGCGCCAGCAACGAATCGCTGTACTCCGTCACGGTGAGCCACACGGGGCGCCCGTGGTCGTCGACTGCCTGCACAGGGCGCCGTGCGGTTGTGCCGTCGGGGAGTTCGTAGGCCTCTTCGACGACCTTGCCTTCATCGTCGCGCGCCCACACCGGGGTAAGTTGCCCTTGGTACACGACAGGCTTCGCGACGCCCTGCACGGCGCGCCGGCGCGCCTCGTGCTCCAACAGGTCCGCGGCGTCCTCGAACGCGTTGTCAACTGCGGCAGCAAAGTCCGCGTCGGTCTTCTGCGCGTTGTAGACCGCGCTCGACGACACCCCAGCCACGCGCGCCGACGCGCTGACGTTGCCCGTCTGCGCGAGGTGTTCGAGGAAGGGGCGATGCCAGGTGCTCACGCCCGCGAATGTGCGGGCAGGTGGCGCGGTTTATGCGTCGATCAGGTCGAACTCTTCGGCGCGTGCCGGGCGCGCGCCGCGATACCGGGGAGGGCGCGTGAAGACCTTGACGCCGATCGCCGTCTGTGCGCGCCTTCTTGCGAGTTCGTAATCCCGCACCGCTTGGCGCGAGATCTCGAGTTTTCTTGCTATTTCCGCTTTCGACATGCCTTCGGCCAGCAATTCAAGGCACAAATCGATTTCGTGATCGCTAAGTTTTGCGCGATGGTGCTTTTCGCCGATGACGCGCCCGAATTCGTTGACTTTTGCGGTTTTCAAGTAGCCCATTTCTGCGGTTCCCTGCAAATGTGCTAATTGCTACGTGTTTCGCGATGAGTTTCGCAACCCTTCGCAACCCTACTACCCTTCTAACCCTTCTTTTCTAGAACTTTCCCCGCGCTTTCTCTTCCTTTTTCTGTTACGTAACAGGATGTAACAGAATACCCCTTTTCTCCCGTTTCACCGAATCAAGGGTAAGAAGGGTAGTAGGGTAGGAAGCTAATCGCGTCAAGCACTTACCAAGCAACCCTTCCCGCAACCCTTCCTGACAAGGGTTGCTCAGGCGAGGTCAGACGCGCTGTTTCCTGCAAACAGTACCCAACACCTCGCCCCGTCCAACACCCTCTTCCTGTACCCGAGTTCGCGCAAAATCTTGCCCATTCGCAATTCGTGCTTGCGATCTGCCTTGTCCGCGCCGATCCCGACCGCGCCCTGCAACACGTCGCACATGCGAAGTTGCCGCCGCGACCTTGGGCCGTCCATGTCCTCGCGCCCAAGCCAGTCGACAACCCGATCGCGCCACGAGTCGTCGACCTTGAACGCGGCGTGTTCCGTGACGGCAAGTCGCTGCGCGTCCTGCCACATGACACCGTTCGCCGAGAACAGCGCCACGCCCTCGGCCCATAGCTGTTCACGCACGGCGCGGATGCCGGGCACGTCGAGCGCCCGCGCGTCGGTCGACACCGGCAGCCATCGCCGCTCACCGGTGTCGTCGTCGAGGAACTCTTCACGGTTGCCGGTGCCGAAGCAGACCATCCGACGGGGGAACACGGTCTCGAATTCCTTGTACTTCGGGGTCCAGCGTTCGACGCGCCGCGATAGCCAGGCCTTGATCGACTCGGCGTCGCGCGACTGAAGGCCCTTGAGTTCGGCGAGTTCGCCTACCAACTTTCCGCGCATCGCCCGCGATAGGTCGTCGTCCTTCTTGTGCAGGTCGACCTCGGTGAACATGCGCGGGTGCGGGGCCATCGCTTCGATTGCCGATGTCTTGCTGGCGCCCTGCATGCCGATCAGGGCGGGGGTCATGTCGGCTTTCAGGCCGTCGGCGGGGTCGGGCATGAGGGCGCGGCCAGCGAGCGCGGTCCACGTGTAGAGGCCGACGGCGCGGGTGTAGGGGCTGTCCACCGTGCCGAGGTACGCTGGGAAGAACGTCTCGACGCGCGGGGTGCCGTCCCACACCAGGCCGCGCGCCCACGTGCTCGCGCTGTCGAAACGCCCTTCTTCAGCCACCTTGTGTACGGCGTCGCGGATGCACTCACCTCCGATTGGCTCGAACCCCTTGAGCGCTAGCGTCTCGCGTAGCGCCGTGTAGTCGCTGTCCTTGAACGGGCGCCACTCACCCCCATCGGCGCCGTCGACGATCATGATCGCGGTAAGGAAGTCGTCCCAGGCGATGCGACACCCGCACTCATCGGGCCGGCGCAGGGCACGCAGCACGTTCGTGAGCGTCGCAAGCGGGGCGCCCCGCCGGTTGCGTTCGTAGGGCGGCAGCGGCGCCCGCGGCGTGCCGTCGGCAGCTTGACCGATTGCTAAAGCATCGGTCGGGTCGATGACCTCGAACCCGTGCGCTTGGTACCCCACGGCGCCGAGGAAGTCCCCGTCGGTGCGCCCTGCGCACGACGCGTGCAGGCAGCGAAAGTGCCCCTGCTCGAACCCGCCGACGCCAGCGGGGAAGTAGACCGTTGCCGACGGCCCGCTGTCCATGCTGTGCCCGGACTCCCACGGGCAACGCACGAACACCCGCCCGTCACGCTCGTGGGAGGTGACCCATCCGTTTTCGTCGAGGTACGCGACGGCCGGATCCTTGGTGTCAGCAATCGCGCGCGGGCGCGCCGGCACGATGCCCGTGCGCTCGACGATTGACTTCCCCTCGCCGAAGACCGCGGCGAGGCCATCCCAGCACGCCAGCAACGACGCCAGATCGACCGGCGGCACGTGCGCAGGCACCCCCGGCACTTCGGGCGTGCCGTCATCCCACGCGATGCGCGCGCCGCTCGCGTGGGTGCCGAGGCAGACCCACTGCTGTCGGTCGCCGAGTAGCTCGATCGCGCCCCAACGAGTGCGGATGACGCGCTTCGGTAGAGGGCCGGGGCACGCCACCATCATCAGGCACTTGCCCGTGCCCTCACGTCGGCGGGTAGGCAGGTCGCCCAACGCGAGCCGAACCATCGCTTCGACCTGCGCCGCAGCGTCGGGGTCGGGGATGTCGATGTCGATTGCTTTGACCTGCCGGCCGATGACGCACATCCCCAGGCGCGGATCGCGCGCCCAACGCCCCACGTCGCGGTCGGTCGCAATGTGGGATGTCCACTCCGGAATGCCTACGGCCTCGCCCGCGCGGTTGAAGACCGAGGGGGTCTTGCCAAGGTCTTTGAGCTTCGACCGCTCGCTGATCTTGGCGTCGAACGCCATGACCACGGGCAGTAGATCGGACTCGAGGCCCAGCACGCGTGCGAAGTGATCCCATTGCCCAGGCGTCGCCCCTGGGCCTGCATGTGTTCCTGCCACGTTGACCCCTCAGTCGATCGTCCGTCCGTTCCATCCCAACGCGCGGCTTGTCGCCGCGACGTTGACCGCTACCACGGTGAACCACCATTCGCGCGCTGCGACGGGCAGCGCGAATGCGGCCAGCACCGCGCCGTAGACCTCGCGTTCAGCGAGCGACAACACCCGCCCATCGGGCGCGTGCGTCGGCCCCTCGTCGACCCGGCCCTGCGCCGGGGTCATGCTGCGCCCTCGCTCGTGCCCAGCACGGGGAAGTCCGCGCGTGCGACCACGTCTGCCCCGAGGCATCGCGCGGCGAACTCGCACCCTCGGCAGCCCTCGTGCAGGTCGGTTCGGTAGAGCTTCGGCAAGCGCCCGCGCGACGCGCGGTGCATCGTCGCCGTGTGGCGCTCGATGTCGCGTGCCCGCTCGGCACCGACCCCGCGGTTTTCGTTGCTGATCTGGTAGAGGTACGCGCGCGACGTGCCGATAGCGTCAGCAAGCTGTTGTTGCTCCGTCGCGGTCGCGGCGTTCATCCATGTCTTGAAGATGTTCATGTCAAGTCCTGAAAGTCATGGCGGGCGTTAGGCGCCCTGAAGGTGCGGGGGGCGTATTTAAGCACGTGATAAGGTTTTTGTACCCGCACCTTCAGCGTATGACCTACGATCCAGCGTCGCCCTTCCCCCGACCCCATGCCGCCCCCGATCTATCAACATCGCCGCGCCAACTTGGCACGGTTGCTCAAGCCGCGTGGCGCGAAAACGCAACTGCGCGCCCTGCGCTGACCTGTAGCTTTCACGCCGCGTAGGTGTAAGCCCTAGGGGCGATTCCTTTACCCCTTCGCTTCCGTCGGACTTTATCACCTGCTATAGTTTGCTCACTCGATCAACAGCCGGAGTGACGACGATGAGCTACATCCCTAAAGCGCCCGACACCCGCACCTACGCGGGCGGCACGGTCTACGCCCTCGCAACCCGCGCCGTCGGCGCTGAGACCACGAAGAGCGGTCCGCTTTACCGCGTCGTCGCGCACTTCGCCTACACGCCCGAAGGTCGCACGCTCGCGGACCTGCTGGGTACCGTACGCCACGAAACACGAGTCCTTCGCGGCGTCGGCGCTGACCTCTTCTACATCGGCCGCTTGGCCCCGGTCAGTGACATCGAGGTGTTGTCGTGAGAACGCCCAGCATCAAGACCCTGCGCGACGCCTTCAACGATCGCGCGCCCGAGGCAAAGCGCGTGCTTCGCATGACGCGCGCCCAACTTCTCGAGACCCCCGCCGGCGACGCTCGCGACCGTGAGTGCTTGCACCGGCCCGATACCGAAGACCTGCGCATGCATGCGCTGAACGCGCTCGATCCCGGTTTCCACGGCATCGAGACGATACGCACGACGATGCGCGAACCGGCCAGCTACTTGAACACCGGAGACACCTACGCGTCGACCTTGATCTACTGGCGCGGCCGGTATCGGGTGCAGTGCGTCGGCGACTTCGTCGAGACCCTCGAGCGCTGGCATCGCGCCCGCTTCGAGTGATTCCTTTCCCATAACCTTTAGCACGAGGTACAGATCATGACCATGTCGACCCCTTACAGGCCCGAGCACGCCCGCACGATGCGCGGCGTTCCCGGCCGGATGTTCGCGCGAACCGCTGCGGAGAACCGCCGCGCGCCCGAGTGCTTCACGCGCCAACGCTGGGCCGGTTTATCGTCCCGACCGCGCGTCGTGTCTGGACGACTGCCGCCGCAGCGGTCTCTACGAAGCACGCGAAGGTAACCCCGGCGGGTACCCCGCGGGCACCCTGTTGGAACTCATCGTAGGAGAGACCTGAACCATGCGCGCCACCCACGCGAGAACCATCACGGCCGCCTACGAAGCGAAGGGCTTTCGCGCCCAACACATCCCGTTCACCCGAACGTGGCACGTGACCTGCGACGCATGTCAGGTCGTCGTTGTCAACGGCCACGCAACGCACGAGACCGGTTGCCCTAACGCGATGAAAGAGTGCCGCGGGTGCAACAACCTGATCCTCGCCCGTTCGTGGGCGAAGTATTGCGAGGACTGCCAATGACCACCATCAACACCACCAACGTTCGGGGTGCGGACCTTGCCGCGACCTTCTATCGCGAGGTGCTCGACGCGTCCGAGACGCTGTCGGACATCGAAGAGGCGCACGGCGCTCGCACGATCTATCACCTGTTCTACCTGATGGGTGCGATCGTCAGCGGCGACCACATCGACCTGTTCACCGGTGACACGCTCGACGACCGCGAGACCATCGCGTTCATCGACACCCTGCCGTCGGCGCAACGCTGGCGCGAGTTCATCAACTTCCGAAAGGACTAGATCATGAGACGTTTCTACGACTGTGAAGACTGCATCGGCATGAAGGCGCACGGGCGCTACTGCCAAGCGATGGGCGCCGACGCACCCGGCGGGGTGCTGCACCCGACACGCGACGAGGAAGAAGCCGACGCCCTTGCGCGTGATGCGATCGCACGCCGCGATCGAGAAGCCGGGCGCAGGACCACGCGGGCGATCGTGGTCAGCGCCGTGATCCTCGTGATGGTGTACGCGGGCCTCATTTGGCTCGTGGCGCCCTGAACTTAACCCGGTGGATGACCACCACCACCACAGGATATCAACCATGCACGTCAACGTGTACAGAGACATCGACATCGAAGCTCAGTACGTGGAGACGATCACGCCCGTGGAGCGCGACGCGCGCATCGCTGGCATGGTCTGCGTCGACCCGCCCGGCATGCCTAGCAGGTACGCGTACCGGGACGCCGATGGCGTCGTGTGGGGGTTCGTCAACGCACTCACGGCCGACGAGGTGTTAGCCAGATTGCGCGGGGCGCGATGATGTGTTCAAAGGCGTTCACACACGAAGACGGGCCTGAAGGCCGGCAAGATCACCGATCCCTTCTTCGTGCCCCGCTTTGCGAAAAGGGCTTGACACGCAGCTTTACCACTCGATAAAGTCTCTTTCGCCCCTTCGGCATCACAACCCCATCTGAAAGGTCTACAGCA
>JACCDZ010035198.1_pt1 | contig 11472 bp, 11 predicted proteins | sample 7449551 | NCBI WGS metagenome assembly JACCDZ01 (sample SAMN15323452, study PRJNA562643) | freshwater metagenome | isolation source: river surface water | place: USA:Blue River Watershed | collected 2017-08-18
GGCCAACGACCTGCAGACCGTGCAGCAGTTCGTCGCCGCCCACGGCAATCGCGGCAAGCCGCTGTAAGGCGGCCCTGCGACGAAAAGCCCCGCCTGGTGCGGGGCTTTTTTATGGGCGGCGTCTGGCCCTGTAGTAGCCAGCTGTTACCCTGAAGCAGGCGCAGTGGAGCAGACTGGCTCCACATTCACCCCGAGGAGGCCACCGCCATGACGGCGAAGAAGATCCTGATGCTGGTCGGCGATTACGCCGAAGACTACGAGACCATGGTGCCGTTCCAGGCCCTGCAGATGGTCGGCCACAGCGTGCATGCGGTATGCCCCGGCAAGAGCGCCGGGCAGACCGTGCGCACCGCGATCCACGATTTCGAGGGCGACCAGACCTACAGCGAGAAGCCGGGGCACAACTTCGCGCTGAACTTCGACTTCGCCAAGGTGCGTGCCGAGGACTATGACGGCCTGCTGATCCCCGGCGGCCGCGCGCCCGAGTACCTGCGCCTGAATGCCGAGGTAATCGCCCTGGTGCAGGCCTTCGCCAAGGCCGCCAAGCCGATCGCCGCGGTGTGCCACGGTGCCCAGCTGCTGGCCGCCGCCGACGTGCTCAAGGGCCGCGGCTGCAGCGCCTACCCGGCCTGCGCGCCGGAAGTGCGCCTGGCCGGTGGCGAGTACGTGGAAGTACCGATGGATGGCGTACATGTCGACGGCAACCTGGTCACTGCTCCGGCTTGGCCGGCGCACCCGGCCTGGCTGGCGGCGTTCCTGAAAGTGCTGGGCTAAATAAACAAAAGAGAATCTCGCGAGCTAGAGCCAGGCAAGGCGAGAAGAGGAGAGGGCGCGGAGCGTAAATGAGCAGCCCGAGCCACTTCTCAACGCAGCATGGCCGACGCGCAGCAGATTCGGGAGCAGGCGATGTGTGAGCTTTATGTAAAGGCCGATCCTATCCTCTACGAGTCGCGCTCGCGCTCCCTGCGCATCCGCGGGGTGGTCACCACCCTGCGCCTGGAGAACCAGTTCTGGGACATCCTGCGCGAGATCGCCGAAGTCGACGGCATGACCACCAACCAGCTGATCACCAAGCTGTACGAGGAGGTCATGGACTACCGCGGCGAGGTGGTCAACTTCGCCTCCTTCCTGCGCGTCAGCTGCACGCGCTTCCTGGCGCAGCGCCCGCAGCAGAGCGCCGAGGTACTCAGTCTGGTGCAGTCGCGCTAGGTCAGTACACACAAAAAAGCCCGCGTTGAGCGGGCTTTTTTATGGGCGTTCGATCAGTGCTTGCGCGGCACCGGCTTGAGCAGCTCTTCCGGCGGCATTTCGCAGTTGATCTTGCGGCCGAGCAACTCTTCGATCGGTGGCAGGGCGAAGGCGTCGTCCTCGCCGGCGAAGCTGATCGAGGTGCCGCTGCTGCCCGCGCGGCCGGTACGGCCGATGCGGTGCACGTAGTCGTCCGGCACTTCCGGCAGGGTGAAGTTGATCACGTGGCTGATGCCGTCGACGTGGATGCCACGGCCGGCGACGTCGGTGGCCACCAGAACGCGGATCTTGCCTTCGCGGAAGCCTTCCAGGGTCTTGATCCGCTTGTGCTGCGGCACGTCACCGGACATCTGCGCGGCGCTGACGCCGTCACGCACCAGTTTCTCCTCGATGCGGCGCACCTCGTCGCGGCGGTTGGCGAACACCATGACCCGCTGCCAGTCGTTCTGCGTCACCAGGTTGTACAGCAGCTTGTACTTGTCCTGGCTGGACACGGCATAGACGTGCTGCTCGACGGTGTCGCTGGCGACGTTCTCCGGCTCGATCTCGACGATGGCCGGGTTGACCGTCCACTGCCGCGCCAGGTTCATCACGTCCTCGGTGAAGGTGGCGGAGAACAGCAGGGTCTGGCGGTCGCCCTTCATCGGGGTCTGGCGGATGATCTGGCGGACCTGCGGGATAAAGCCCATGTCGAGCATGCGGTCGGCCTCGTCCAGCACCATCACCTCGACCATGTCCAGGTGCACTTCGCCGCGCTGGTTGAAGTCCAGCAGGCGGCCGGGGGTGGCCACCAGGATGTCGCAGTAGCGCGATTCCAGCTGCTTGAGCTGCTTGTCGAAGTCCATGCCGCCGACGAACTGCATGACATTGAGGCCGGTGTACTTGGTCAGGTCCTCGGCATCCTTGGCGATCTGTACCACCAGCTCGCGGGTCGGCGCGATGATCAGCGCGCGCGGCTCACCCATGTAGCGCTCTTTCGGCGGCTGGGTCTGCAGCAGCTGGGTGATGGTCGAGATCAGGAAGGCGGCGGTCTTGCCGGTACCGGTCTGGGCGCGGCCGATGGCGTCCTTGCCCTTGAGGGTGTGACCGAGAACCTGGGCCTGAATCGGGGTGCAATAGGGGAAGCCGAGGTCATGAATGGCGTGCATCAGTTCCGGGGCCAGGCGGAAGTCATGGAAGCGGGTCTTGCCTTCCTGCGGTTCGACCACGAAGTCTTCCAGCTTCCAGGTATCCACCGGCTTGGCCGGACGCTCGCGGCGCGGTTTGTCGGTGCGCGGCTTCTTGGCTTCGCGCGGCGTCTCCGCCTTCGGCTGCGAGTGACGCGGGGCGCTCGGCTGGCTGGGAGCGCTGGGGGTGGGAGTGATGCTGGCGGGCTGTTCGGCTTCGCCCTTACGGAAAATGTTCTTGAGTGCTTTGAGCACGGCCGTCTCGTATTGGTCAAGGAATGAACGGAGGCCAGTGTAAAGCAAGATGCCCGCGCGGCGAAGTGCCGCGCGGGTTGCACCCGGTCAGTCGGGGAGGCTGGCGAGGAGCAGGTCACGCACGTTGCCGCCCATGATCGCGGCGATGTCGGCGTCGCTGAAGCCGGCGCCCTGCAGGCCTTCGGTGATCTGTGCCAGGCCGGTGGTGTCGAAGGGCGTGTGCACGGTGCCGTTGAAGTCCGAGCCCAGGGCCACGTGTTGCACCCCGACCTTGTCCGCGGCATAGCGGATGGCGCGGACGATGGCGGCGACCGAGGTTTCGCAGACGGCTGCATCCCACTAGCCGATGCCGACCACCCCGCCGGTGGCGGCGATGCGTTTCAGATGATCGTCGGGGAGGTTGCGCGGCCCCGGGCAGGTGCCGGCGACGCCGGTGTGCGAGACCAGCACCGGGCGTTTGGCGATGGCCAGTACGTCATCGATCAGCGGCTTGGAGGCATGGGCCAGGTCGACCAGCATGCGCTTCTCCTCCAGGCGGGCGATTACCTGGCGGCCCAGCGGGGTCAGCCCGCCCTTGACCAGGCCATGGGCCGAGCCACCGACCTCGTTGTCGAAGAAGTGGGTCAGGCCGGCGATGCGAAAGCCGGCGTCATACAGGCGGTCGAGGTTCTCCAGCTTACCCTCGATGGGCTGCAGCCCTTCGGTGGCCAGCACGGTGGCCAGGCGCTGCGGGTCGCGCTGCCAGTCCTCCAGGTAGCGGGCCAGCTCGGCGCGGTTGTGGATCAGCACCAGTTTACCGTCGCTGGCGGCAGCGGCCTGTTGCAGCTTGTCGGCCTGGTACAGGGCGCGGGCCAGCAGGCTGCTCCAGGTTTCCCGCGGCCAGCGCTGGGCCATGGCCAGCAGGGTGATGTTGTCGCTGTCGGCGCCGTTGCTCTCGTAGTTGATGCCGCGCGGGGTCTTGGTGACAGTGGAAAACACCTGCAGGCCGACGTGGCCCTCGAGCAGGCGCGGCAGGTCGGAGTGGCCGTAGTCGTGGCGCTCGAGCAGGTCGCGCTGCCAGAGCAGAGCATCGTCGTGCAGGTCGGCGACGAACAGGCGCTGGTGCAGCTGCGTGGCCTGGTCGCTGGCCGGGTAGGGCGGCGGCGCCGCGACGCTGTTCATCTGCCGGTCGAGCAGGTTGGGCAGGGTGAAGAAGGTGCCCGCGCCCACGGGCACGAGGATCAGCAGGGCGAGCAGCAGCTTGGGCATGGTGCATGTCCGATCATTGTTGTTGTGTGCCGGACTCTAGCAAGGCGCGTCAGCGGCTGGCGATGATGTGGCGGATTCGCCGGGGAGTTTGGCGGGGCGGCCTCAGCCGTACAGGCAGTTGCGGCCCTGTTGCTTGGCCTTGTACAGCGCGCAGTCGGCACGTGCGATCAGGCTTTCCAGGCCGTCCTTGTCCTGCATCTGCGCCATGCCGATGGACACGGTGACGCCCGGCAGTATGCCGACCGGCGAATAGAACGATTCGATCTGCGCCAGGCTCTGGCGCAGGCGCTCGCCGATGGTGCGCGCTTCCACTGCGTCCAGCTCCGGCAGGAGGATGACGAACTCCTCGCCGCCATAGCGCACCATGCTGTCCTTGGGCCGCAGCTGGTTGCGCAGGGTGTGCGCCACCAGGCACAGGGCATAGTCGCCGGCCAGGTGGCCGTGCTGGTCGTTGTAGGCCTTGAAGTGGTCTACGTCGAGCATCAGCATGCTCAGCGGCTGGCCATTGAAGGCGCAGCGGGTGCTCTCGCGCTCGTAGACGTGCTCCAGCCAGCGCCGGTTGAAGCAGCCGGTGAGAATGTCGACATTGGCGTTCTGTTCGCTGTCGAGGATGATCCGGTTGCCCTGGCGCACGCGCTCGCACAGCAGCTCCAGCAGGTTCTGCATCAGCTCCGGCGACTGGTTGAACAGCTTGACCAGCGATTCGCGGTGCAGGCGCAGCACCAGCGAGGGCTGCGTGGCCACGACATAGGCAGAGGGGCGGTCATTGTCGATGAAGCTGATTTCCCCGGCGCAGTCGCCTGGGTGCAGGGTGCTGACCGGCTGGTTGTCGAGGGAACCGAGATAGACCTTCAGCTCACCCTCCAGCAGCAGGTACAGATGCTGGTTGCGGTTGAAGGGCGAGAGCAGGATCTCGCTGGCCTCCAGCTCGCAGGCACGGAACTCGCGCAGCAGCTGCTGCAGGCTGCTGGCCGTGACGTTCTGAAAGAGTCGCAGTTGGCGGATCTGCTGGAGATCCTCCTGCCAGTGGGCGTTTTTCATCGCAAGAATGAATAACCTGTCTGGCTGCATAGAGCGGTGGGCATCGCGAAACACTCCCTGTTTAGGGCGAAAACCTGACTACCCCTGACCTTATTCCCAGCATTATTACCTAGGCAATCCCCGCGCTAGAGCTGCCCGACCAGCGGTCGAGGCGGCTGGACGGGGGCCTGGACAGTGACATTCACTTGACTGAATTTCGTTCAGTTAGCGAGCTCTGTCGGGGTGTCGACGTAAGCTTGACGTGCTCAGCGTGGCAGGCGTTGCTGCAGCCAGGCGGCGATGTCCTGGATCTCCTCCAGCACCACCTCGTGGCCCATGGGGTACTCACGCCATTGCGCCGCGACGCCGTGAGCGATGAGTGCGTCGTAGGCGCCGCGGCCCATGAAGGGCGGCACCACTTCGTCCTGACTGCCGTGCAGGCAGAGCACCGGCAGGTTGCGCCGCGGCGCATCCAGTTGCAGGTCCTCGCTGAAGGTCGGGGCATAGGTGGACAGCGCCAGCAGCCCGCCCAGCGGCCCCTGCCAGCGCAGGAAGGCGCTGTGATAGACCACCGCACCGCCCTGGGAGAAGCCGGCGAGGATGATGCGTGCCGGGTCGATGCCGCCGTCGCGTTGCGCTTCGATCAGGCCGATCACCGTCTGGGCCGAGGCTTCCATCTGTTCCTTGTCGATGGCCCGTGCCGGGCTCATGGCCAGGATGTCGTACCAGCTGGGCATGGACCAGCCGCCATTGATGGTCACCGGCCGCGTCGGTGCCTGGGGCAGCACGAAGCGCGTGCTCGGCAGCTGCTGCTGCAGCATCTTGGCCACCGGCTCGAAGTCGTAACGGTCGGCGCCCAGGCCGTGTAACCAGATGACGCAGGAATCGGCGTCGCGGGAGGGCTCCAGTATCAGGGCTTCTTGCATGTTTGCTCCACTTTGGTGCGCATGATCGGTTTTGGTACGGGGCGTGCGCAGCGTGCTGTCGATTTCGTTAAGAAGATGTCGCACCGCTAGAACTTTACCTATTGACCTTCCTTGGATACCGCTCGGTCACGAAGCTGGTACGCGCCTTGCTGTAGCGAATGGGTCCGGTGGGGGCCGCATGCTGCGGAATAGCCGGACACTCTGCTGCGTCTCTTTCCCGTAAGACCTACGGGGAGTGAGCGGGTCATTCGCCGGTCTGCGTATCGGCATCTAGACTCCCTTCAGGTTCGCACCCCGGTTGATCCTGCCATGGTGGCGGGATCGAACGTGCCTCACAAGGGTACGGCGGCAGGACCGAGACTCGACCAAACAAGAACACTTGGAGGTTTTGATGAAGATGGTGAAATCCACCCTGGCAGTACTGACCACGGCTGCGGTGCTCGGTGTGAGCGGTTTTGCTCATGCGGGAGCCACCCTGGATGCGGTGAAGAAGAAAGGCTTCGTGCAGTGCGGTATCAGCGACGGCTTGCCCGGTTTCTCCTACGCCGACGCCAAGGGCAACTACCTGGGCATCGACGTGGATGTCTGCCGTGCCGTGGCCGCTGCCGTGTTCGGCGACGCCTCCAAGGTCAAGTACAGCCCGCTGACCGCCAAGGAGCGCTTCACCGCGCTGCAATCCGGCGAGGTCGACATGCTGTCGCGCAACACCACCTGGACCAGCTCGCGTGATGCGGCCATGGGCCTGAACTTCACCGGCGTGACCTACTACGACGGTCAGGGCTTCCTGGTGAACAAGAAGCTCGGCGTTTCCAGCGCCAAGGAACTGGACGGCGCCACCGTGTGCATCCAGGCCGGTACCACCACCGAGCTGAACCTCGCTGACTACTTCCGCGCCAACGGCCTGAAGTACACCCCCATCACCTACGACACCTCCGACGAAAGCGCCAAGTCGCTGGAGTCCGGCCGTTGCGACGTGCTGACCTCCGACCAGTCGCAGCTGTACGCCCAGCGCATCAAGCTGGCCGCGCCGGATGACTACGTGGTGCTGCCGGAAGTGATCTCCAAGGAGCCGCTCGGCCCGTCCGTGCGCCAGGGTGACGAGGAGTGGTTCGACATCGTGCGCTGGAGCCTGTACGCCCAGCTCAATGCCGAGGAACTGGGCGTGACTTCCGCCAACGTGGAAGAAATGGCCAAGTCCACCAAGAACCCGGATATCGCCCGCCTGCTGGGCGCCGAGGGTGACTTCGGCAAGGATCTGAAGCTGCCGAAGGACTGGGCCGTGCAGATCGTCAAGCAAGTCGGTAACTACGGTGAAATCTTCGATCGCAACGTCGGTGCCGGCAGCGAGCTGAAGATCGAGCGTGGTCTCAATGCCCTGTGGAACAAGGGTGGTCTGCAGTACGCACCGCCGGTGCGCTGACCGCCATGCCAGCGCCCCTCGTGCGAGGGGCGCTGGTGTTCCTGATTTCGTGAACTCCGCGCCGCAAGCCACGGGCGCGGAGTTTCCATGAGGGCCGTTATGCAGAATCCCCCCATTTCCCCGCGCCCCCGCACATCGGTCTGGACCGATCCGCAGGTGCGCGGCTGGCTATTCCAGATCATCGCCGTCATCGCCGTCGTGGCGATCGGCTGGTACCTGTTCCACAACACCCAGCACAACCTGGCCCAGCGCGGCATCCTGTCGGGCTTCGGCTTCCTCGAGCAGAGTGCCGGCTTCGGCATCTCCCAGCACCTGATCGATTACACGGAGAGCGACAGCTACGGTCGCGTCTTCGTCATCGGCCTGCTCAACACCCTGCTGGTGGCGGGGATCGGCATCGTGCTGGCCACCGTGCTCGGCTTCATCCTCGGCGTGGCGCGGCTGTCGCCCAACTGGCTGATCAGCAAGCTGGCCACCATCTACATCGAGATCTTCCGCAACATCCCGCCGTTGCTGCAGATCTTCTTCTGGTACTTCGCGGTGTTCCTGCCGTTGCCCGGCCCGCGGCAGAGCCTGAACATCAGCGACACCTTCTTCCTCAGCAACCGCGGCCTGAACATGCCGGCGCCGACGGCGGCCGAGGGCTTCTGGGCCTGCTTCATCGCGCTGCTGCTGGCGCTGGTGGCGGTGTGGTTCCTGGCGCGCTGGGCGCGGCAGCGCTTCGAGGCCACCGGCCGGGGTTTCCCGACCCTGATTGCCAGCCTGGTGCTGATCGTCGGCCTGCCAAGCCTGGCTGCGCTGGTGTTCGGCGATCCCTTCCACTGGACGGTGCCGGAGCTCAAGGGCTTCAACTTCCGCGGTGGCTGGGTGCTGATTCCCGAGCTGATGGCGCTGACCCTGGCGCTGACCGTGTACACCGCGGCGTTCATCGCCGAGATCGTGCGTTCCGGGATCAAGGCGGTCAGCCACGGCCAGACCGAGGCGGCGCGCTCCCTCGGCCTGCCGGCCGGCAAGACCCTGCGCCTGGTCATCGTGCCGCAGGCCCTGCGGGTGATCATTCCGCCGCTGACCAGCCAGTACCTGAACATCGTGAAGAACTCGTCGCTGGCGGCCGGTATCGGCTACCCGGACATGGTCTCGCTGTTCGCCGGTACCACCCTGAACCAGACCGGCCAGGCCATCGAGGTCATCGCCATCACCATGAGCGTGTACCTGGCCATCAGCATCAGCATCTCGATCCTGATGAACTGGTACAACAAGCGCATCGCGCTGATCGAGCGGTAAGGAGAAGCGCATGGAAGTCCATCAATTCCGTCCCAGTCTGCCGCCGCCGCGCCTGAGTGTCGGCGTCATCGGCTGGCTGCGGTCCAACCTGTTCTCCAACTGGTTCAACACCCTGTTGACCCTGCTGGCCATCTACCTGGTCTGGCTGATCGTGCCGCCGCTGCTGCAGTGGGCGGTGTTCCAGGCCGACTGGACCGGTACCACCCGTGCCGACTGCACCAGCGAAGGCGCCTGCTGGGTGTTCATCAAGCAGCGTTTCGACCAGTTCATGTACGGCTTCTACCCGGAAGAGCTGCGCTGGCGCGTGGACCTCACCGTGTGGCTGGTGGTGATCGGCGCGGCGCCGCTGTTCGTGCCGATGATGCCGCGCAAGGCCCTGTACGGCCTGGTGTTCCTGGTGGCCTACCCGCTGCTGGCCTTCTGGCTGCTGCACGGCGGCTTCCTCGGCCTGTCCGAGGTGGAAACCAGCCAGTGGGGCGGCCTGATGCTGACCCTGGTGATCGCCGCGGTCGGTATCGCCGGCGCGCTGCCGCTGGGCATCCTGCTGGCCCTTGGGCGGCGCTCGAAGATGCCGGCGATCCGCGTGATCTGCGTGACCTTCATCGAGTTCTGGCGCGGCGTACCGCTGATCACCGTGCTGTTCATGTCCTCGGTGATGCTGCCGCTGTTCCTGCCGGAAGGTCTGTCCTTCGACAAGCTGCTGCGCGCGCTGATCGGGGTGATCCTGTTCCAGTCCGCCTACATCGCCGAGGTGGTGCGCGGCGGCCTGCAGGCCATTCCCAAGGGGCAGTACGAGGCGGCCGCGGCCATGGGCCTGGGCTACTGGCGGATGATGGGCCTGGTGATCCTGCCGCAGGCGCTCAAGCTGGTGATCCCGGGCATCGTCAACACCTTCATCGCCCTGTTCAAGGACACCAGCCTGGTCATCATCATCGGCCTGTTCGACCTGCTCAACAGCATCAAGCAGGCCACCACCGACCCGGCCTGGCTGGGCATGGCCACCGAGGGCTACGTGTTCGCCGCCCTGGTGTTCTGGATTTTCTGTTTCGGCATGTCCCGCTATTCCATGCGCCTGGAGCGCAAGCTGGACACCGGCCACAAGCGTTAGGAGCCATTCATGACTGAAGCAAACAAGCAGACCAGCGCCGAGCCGATCATTCAGCTGCAGGGCGTGAACAAGTGGTACGGCCAGTTCCACGTGCTCAAGGACATCAACCTCGATGTGCAGCAGGGCGAGCGCATCGTCCTCTGCGGCCCGTCGGGCTCGGGCAAGTCCACCACCATCCGCTGCATCAACCGCCTGGAGGAGCACCAGCAGGGGCGCATCGTGGTCGACGGCACCGAGCTGACCAGCGACCTCAAGCACATCGAGGCGATCCGCAGCGAAGTGGGCATGGTGTTCCAGCACTTCAACCTGTTCCCGCACCTCACCGTGCTGCAGAACTGCACCCTGGCGCCGATGTGGGTGCGCAAGCTGCCCAAGCGCAAGGCCGAGGAGATCGCCATGCATTTCCTCGAGCGCGTGCGCATCCCCGAGCAGGCGCACAAGTACCCGGGCCAGCTCTCCGGTGGTCAGCAGCAGCGTGTGGCCATCGCCCGTGCGCTGTGCATGAAGCCGAAGATCATGCTGTTCGACGAGCCGACCTCGGCCCTCGACCCGGAAATGGTCAAGGAGGTGCTGGACACCATGATCGGCCTGGCCGAGGACGGCATGACCATGCTCTGCGTGACCCACGAGATGGGCTTCGCCCGCACCGTGGCGAACCGGGTGATCTTCATGGATCGTGGCGAGATCGTCGAACAGAACGAACCCAACACCTTCTTCGACAACCCGCAGAACGAGCGGACCAAGCTGTTCCTCGGGCAGATCCTCCATTGAGGTCGAGCGCAGCATGAGAAAGGAGCCCTCGGGCTCCTTTTTCTTTGTCCGCTATTCGCTGAGCGGCTGGCGTAGGCGCTTGCGGAAGGCGCCCGGTGTCTCGCCGCAGAGCTGCTTGAACAGCTTGGCGAAGGTGGCGCGGTCGGCATAGCCAACCTGGGCGGCGACCTGTTCCAGTGAGCGCGCCGGGTTGCGCAGGGCGCTCTGCGCGGCGCTGATGCGCAGGCGCTGCAGATAGTCGTTGGGAGTCAGCCCGGTGGCCGCCTTGAAGCGGCGCAGCAGGGTGCGGGTGGAGCAGTGGGCGCGCTCGGCCAGCCGCGCCAGGTCGATGGCCTGGGCATGGTTGAGTTGCAGCCAGTGCAGCAGCGGGCCGATCAGCGGGTCATCGTGGCCGGCCAGTGGCAGCAGCGGGGCGAAGCGGCGCTGGCCGCCGCGTTCGCGTTCCACCACCAGGGCGCCGGCCACGCGCTGCGCCAGCCAGTCTCCGGCGTGCCGGGCGATCAGCTGCAGGCACAGGTCCAGGCCGGCCTGAGCGCCGCCCGAGCAGAAGCGATTGGCGTCCTCGGTGAACAGTTCATCGATCTGCAGGCGCACCCCGGGGAAGCGCTGGCGGAACTGCTCCGCCAGGGCCCAGTGGGTGGTCGCGCGGCGCCCCTCCAGCTGGCCGGCGGCGGCCAGCAGGCAGGCGCTGCTGCACAGACTGGCCAGTTGCTGGTGCTGCGGTCGCGAGGCCAGCCAGGCGAGCAGGGCGCGGTTGTGCTGCAGGGTGCGGTCGAGTGCGCTGCCGGTAGCGGGAATCAGCAGCAGGTTGGCGCTTTCCGCCAGCTGCAGGTCGCCGTCCACCTGCAATCGCGCATAGCCGAGCTGCACCGGCTGGCCGTCGACGCTGACCCGCTGCAGCGCGAACAGCGCCTCGCCAGCCAGCTGGTTGGCCAGGCGGAAGGCGTCGTCGGCCATGCTCAGGCTGGACAGCACGGTCTGCGGGCAGAGGTAGAGGGCGATACGGATCATTGGCGATTATTGCCA
>JACCDZ011971450.1_pt1 | contig 11471 bp, 8 predicted proteins | sample 7449551 | NCBI WGS metagenome assembly JACCDZ01 (sample SAMN15323452, study PRJNA562643) | freshwater metagenome | isolation source: river surface water | place: USA:Blue River Watershed | collected 2017-08-18
AAATACATTTTGGTAACTCAATGTAATATTATAGGTAGTAAATGGTAAAGCTCCACCCGAATTCACATTTGAAGCTGAAGTAATAACCGGATTACTTCCTATTGTGTAGGTGAAATTTGCAGAAGTACTGTTGTTCATCGTCCAAACTATTGGCGTCCCTCCTGCTGAAGGTGTAAAGGTTAATCGAACCGATCCTGCAGTTGGAGTTTCTGGTAAGGTATAACTGATTTGAAACGATGTTGAATTTGTTGAATTTGTTACAGGGGAATTTAGCACTGGCACTTGTGTAATTCCTGGTGTTACTGTAGTCGAAATAGTATTCGAGGCTGCCCCTGGACCAATCGCGTTTACTGCACGAAGTTGAAACGGATAGGTTGTACCGTTTGTCAAGCCGCTTACCGTTACTGGTGAACTTGTGGTTACTGGTGAAAAAGCAGTCCAAGTTGTACCACCATCAGTAGTATATTCATAATTGGTGATCGCAGATCCCCCATTTGACGTAGGAGCCGTAAAATTAATTGTTGCGGTACCCGAACTATTGGTTATAGTGGTAATTGTTGGTGCAGAAGGAGTAGTGGCAGATGGTGCTGTAAAAGCAACGGTTACGGTCGCGGTCGCGGTTGTTCCATTAATGCTAAACCCTAAAGTCGCAGTTCCTGTAGTACTGCTACTAGTTAAAGTAACCGTATATGTACCATTATTATTATTCACGACTGTACCTAATGTTCCTGCAGTAGTTGTAACCACTACAGTCCCTCCACTTGAGGTTAAATTAACATTAGAACTGTCTTTTAATTGCACTGTTATAGTAGAAGTGGTAGTTCCATTAGCTACAATACTTGTTGGATTGGCTGTTAAAGTAGATTTAGTAGGGTCAGCAGCAATAGCTACTGCTCCACAAATCGCTAAACTTGGAGTTCCAGAACAGTTAAAAGTATTAATATTAGTATCTGTTGCAACTCCATCTCCCATACTACCATCTATCTTATGTCCAACATAACAAAATTGAGAACTTCCTTCTTTCAAATACACTAAGGTATGTCCTCCCAACTCTGCATACAATGCTTTATCAGTGCCTGAGGTAAAACCTAATGGTATTCCTGGATCATACGCTGTACCATCTGTAGTTCTACCCAACATCAAGCCACCATTTACTCCCCAAGTGTACAAATCACCAGAATTAGTGATAGCAGCTACCCCTGGGTAAGAAGCGTCGTGTTCTTGAACTGATATCGAGGCTATGTTTGTAAAATTAGTGCCGTTTAATCGTTCCGCTACTACCCAGTTTTTAGCTTCAGTAGTAGTAAAATCGGCACACTGTTTTAAAGAATTGTCTCCTAAAGCATACAAAGTCCCGTTATGGCTCAATACATAAAACGTATTTTTAGTTCCAGCATTATCTTTCACTCCTCCGGTTACACCTATCATCTTAGGTTGATTAGAACTTGTAAACTCTGAAGGTAATGGAAGCAGCGTTGCATAATTTTTTGAGGTGGCCGTCGCCCCATCATTCAAATAGACCGTAGATCCCCAAACATAAACCTCCCCATCATTAGTTAATGCCATCAAAGCATTTTCAGTAGCCGTACTTACCTGAAGCCTTATGGATGCTACATTAGTTAAAAAAGTAGAGACATTTTTTTTGACTTGTCTCCAAGTAGTTAAAGACAAAGTACCTCCATCCCCTTGTATATTAGAGCTTAATTGATTTAACACCCAAACATTACCGTTGTTTGTTAATATGGCCAAAGTTTGATAGGAAGCAACCATCATTTTTACATCTAAAGGAGACACTCCTAAAGGCAAACCTGTGGTTTCTGAATTAGATGGACTCGTAATTCTTGCAAATGCAGCGCTAGAGGTCAAAGTATTTTCTAACACTTTATCTTCTGTTCCCCACGCAAAAAGACCTGTAGTGGTCAACAAGATAAATTGTTCATTCCCGCTACTTCCTTGTCCACCAATAGTTGATTTTAGGGGAGTTCCGGTTAAACCAGAATAGTTTGAAACCGTTAGTGATATTGGTGATAATGCATTTGTAGTACCACTAGCCGCCATATCTTGTCCCCATGCAACATAAGAACCATCTGATTTTAAAGCTACCGATTGGTGATATCCACTAATTATTTTATCATATAAATTAGAAGGGTCACAACCTGGCGAGGCAGTGATAACCAACTCATTTACAGTGTTGTCTGATAAAGTATATGTCGCTGCATTAGTAATTGTAGTCGTGACACTATATGTGGTGCCTGGTGTTAAAGCCGCAATTTGAGGCAGTGTTAATGACCATGTAGTCCCTGTCACTAACAGACCATTACTTGTAGTATACAATACTCCGTTAACCATTACTGATAAGGTTTCTCCACTTTGTAAAGTGGCCGTTCCTGTGATAGTTGGGGTGAAATCTGTTGTAGTTTGGGCGTTTACTGTTACGGGTCCTACTGGACGTAGTCCTTGTGTTTGAGTTAAATACGCATTTAAGTCTGTTAACAAATTCGCCCCTGTTGCAGCATTTCCAGATTCAGAAGTGTTATCAGTATAAGATAACGGCTCACTTATTTTATTTAATGCTAAATTGCTATTGGTGTTTATAGTATAGGTACCTCCTCCATAGGAAAAACTAATCGGTGTAATTGTAGAAGCAGGAATAAATCCAAAAGATTGAACGGTACTTCCACTAGTTTGCCTCCAAACAATCGCACCTTGAACTTCGATTATTTGACCCGAAGTTAATTGTAATCTTACAGCTCCAGGAATGTCATTCCCTTGTAATTGAAAACTTCCAGAATTAGATTGTTGTACAAAAAATGCTTTTGCAATACCAAGCGTAGTAAAAGTCTTAATTGTTGTAGCCGATTGAGAATTACTCCCTACTACTCCAATAAATCCATTTGTAAAAGGAACACTCACTTCTACAGTTTGAGAATGAAGTGCTGTTGTAAAGAATACTGAAAAAATCAATATTGCTTTTGTAAAATGGTTTTGAATACTTGAAATACCTTTTCTGATTTCCATAAAATAAAAATTAAATAATTTATAAAACGAACTAGAATGTCTTGGGGGGAAAACATTTCTTTTCTAGAAAAGGGATTAAACAACTAACAAAATGGGTATATAAACAATTGTTAATTTTTGTGCACAAATTTACTAATAATTTGTTCGATTGTAATATAATTTCTATACAACATTGTCCAATAAATCCAAAAACTAGACATAATGGTAAAAAATATTTTTTTATCCCCAATTTAGATTCAAAAATTCACAAAAAAATTCTCTTGTCAGTTCGAAAAAAAACCTATTTTTACGGAACCATACAGAAGAAATAAAACCCTTTTATTTCTTGAAATTGACAACCTAATAGATACATAAAAAGATGAGTTCAGAGAAAGAAGCCAAGTTAAAAGCGTTACAACTTACGCTGGATAAACTAGACAAAACCTACGGAAAAGGAACCGTAATGAAAATGGGCGATAAAGCCGTAGAAGAAGTGGAAGTGATTTCATCTGGATCGCTTGGTGTCGATTTAGCATTAGGAGTGGGTGGTTATCCTAAAGGAAGAATTATTGAAATCTATGGACCAGAATCGTCTGGTAAAACTACTTTAACCTTACACGCTATTGCCGAAGCGCAAAAAGCAGGTGGTATTGCCGCTTTCATCGATGCGGAACATGCTTTTGATAGAAACTATGCGGAGAAATTAGGAGTAGATATCGAAAACTTAATTATATCGCAACCCGATAATGGAGAACAAGCTCTAGAAATTGCGGAGAACTTAATCCGTTCAGGAGCGATTGACATTGTGGTTATTGACTCGGTAGCGGCCTTGACGCCAAAAAGCGAAATTGAAGGTGAAATGGGAGATTCTAAAATGGGGCTTCACGCACGATTGATGTCACAAGCATTACGTAAATTAACAGGAACAATTAGCAAAACACATTGTACGGTTTTCTTCATCAACCAGTTGAGAGAGAAAATTGGAGTGATGTTTGGTAACCCAGAAACTACAACGGGTGGAAATGCATTGAAATTTTATGCTTCGGTTCGTTTGGATATTCGTCGTTCGTCTCAAATTAAAGATGGCGAAAACGTAATTGGAAACAGAACCAAAGTAAAAGTAGTTAAGAACAAAGTAGCACCGCCATTTAGAACGGCTGAATTTGACATTATGTATGGCGAAGGAGTTTCTAAAACAGGTGAGATCTTAGATCTAGCGGTTGAGTTTGAAATCATTAAAAAATCAGGATCTTGGTTCAGTTATGGCGATACTAAATTAGGACAAGGTCGCGATGCAGTGAAAGCTTTAATCAAAGACAATCCAGAATTAGCTGATGAATTAGAAGAAAAAATCAAAACGCAAATCAAAGAATTAGCGGCTGAATAACATATTTCTAGTCTAAAATAAAAACCGTAACACTATTTTGTTACGGTTTTTTTTATGCTTTAATGGTGTCAAAATCCACCAATTGCTTGTAAATAGTTTGAAAGACTTCTTCTTTAATGGCTTTTCTATCGTCTAGTGTTTTGCCTTTGGTTTCCACATGTTGGTGAATTTTAACCCGCATTAGTCCTGGGCTTCCGCTAAAAAAGGTATACGACAATCTTTTTTTATTGTCGCCAAAAGAAATGGGTACTATTGGTATTTGATGTTCAATAGCCAATCGGAATGCACCGTCTTTAAAAGTATCCAAAACAATTGACTCGTCATAAGGCACTCCTCCCTCGGGAAAAATGCAAACACTCAATCCGCGGTTCAATCTGTTTTGGGCGCTTTCATACACCGCTCTTCGACTTTGCGCATTGTTGCGATCTACCAAAATACAAGTTCTTTTATAGAAAAAACCAAACAACGGAATCGAAGCCAATTCTTTTTTGCCCACAAAAACAAAAGGACGGTCCACAACTGCTAACATCAACATAATATCAGTCATCGATGTGTGATTGGCTACTATCATATAACTTTTATTGGGTTCTAAGTCTTGAACGGTTTCGACTTTGTAATAGAAACCCATACTAAACAAGATAAACTTCCCCCAAATTCTTGCCAGTGCAAAAAAATATGGGTAACCGCGCTCTGATACTATAGACAATAATAATAAAGGTAACATAGCCAATATAGGCAAAGCAATCATGATATAAAACCATATCCGCCACAACAACCAAAATAGCATTTTTACTCCTCTCATAGTTGCCAAATGTATGAAATGGGACACCATTATAAAAAATAATTTTAAAATTTAGAGTTGAACCCTTTAAAAACAGCTATTTAACAAAAAATAATGCGTTGCTGATTTCTAAATCAAAAAAAATAAGGACGAAAAAAAAACGAAATATCAAAATATATTTCTCAAAAAAAGAATATGACATAAATTATCAAATATTCACCCTAATTAAATAAATAAAGAAAATAATTAGATAAATTAGCCTTAAACAAGTGTTTTATTTAACAAAATCGACTAATTGTTTAACTTTTTTAAAAATTGCATATGCCAAATTTACAGCCTGAATTGAACCCAAAAGGTTGGGACGAAATGTTTTCTGATGCTGGGGTAAGACATTCGTATCGTCAAGTATTGCATACCTTAGAAAACCTAAACCTCCAAAGTTTACATGACAAACAGATACAAGCTTCTGATTTTTTTATGAATCAAGGAATTACGTTTACTGTGTATAGCGACGATAATCAAGGCATTGAACGTATTTTTCCTTTTGATATTATTCCAAGAATCATTACAAAAAGCGATTGGCTAGAAGTAGAAACTGGGATTAAACAACGCTTAATAGCTTTGAATTTATTTCTTGAGGACATTTATAATAATCAAAATATAATTAAAGATGGAATTGTTCCTGCTTCACTTATTGCTTCCTGTCCCCATTATATTCAAGAAGTACAAGGCATCAAAGTACCCCATAATATTCATGTTCATATTGCAGGAATCGACTTGATTCGGGGTGCTAAAGGTGAATTCTATGTGCTTGAAGACAACTTAAGATGTCCGAGTGGTGTAAGTTATATGCTTGAAAACCGAGAAATTACTAAACGTATTTTTCCAGATATGCTCACTTCAAATCATGTGAGTATGGTAAGTAATTATCCCATGATTTTTCATAATATTTTAATTTCACTTTCGCCAAGGAGCATCTCTAACCCTAATGTAGTCTTATTAACCCCAGGTATTTACAACTCTGCTTATTACGAACACACTTTTTTGGCACGCCAAATGGGAATTCCTTTGGTGGAAGGGCGTGATTTAGTGGTCAACAATAATAAAGTATACATGAAAACTACATCAGGTTTACAACAAGTAGATGTGATTTACCGTCGTTTAGACGACGAATATTTGGATCCATTAGTGTTTAAACCCGATAGTGCGTTAGGAGTTCCTGGACTAATAAGTGCGTACAAACAAGGTAATATCGCTATTGTAAATGCTGTAGGAAACGGAGTTGCCGATGATAAAGCGGTATATGCCTATGTTCCTGATATGATCAAATACTATTTGAACGAAGAGCCTATACTCAAAAACGTTCCAACTTACCAAATGGAAAACCATGACGAGCGCGAACTGGTTTTTGCTGATATGGAAAATATGGTAATTAAAGAAACCAATCAAAGTGGTGGCTACGGAATGGTAATGGGAAATAAAGCGACCCAAGAAGAACTCGATGCAGCTAAAGTCGCGATTTTAGACAATCCGAGAAACTTTATTGCTCAGCCTATTATTCAATTAAGTACCGTCCCTTGTTTGATTGATGGACAACTCAAATTGCGTCATGTCGATTTGAGACCTTATGCTTTATGTGGACCCAATGGAGTAGAAATTGTTCCGGGTGGTTTAACCCGTGTGGCACTAACTGAAGGTTCGTTAGTAGTGAATTCATCCCAAGGAGGCGGTAGTAAAGACACCTGGATCGTAGATAATTAACTTAAAGAAACTTACCCAATGAAAGTAGATATGCTTAGCCGAGTGGCAGACGGAATGTTCTGGCTCAACCGATATATGGAAAGAACAGATGGAATGTTACTGACCTTGAATACTTTTTATATTTTATCATTTGACAAAGAATTAAATGACATACAAGGATACAAACCTTTGTTAGAACATTACACTGATTTGACTATCGAAACCATAAACGAGGTGCAATACGATACCAATTATGTGTTGAAATACATTATTTGCGACAATCACAACCAAAACTCAGTTAAAAATTTAGTGATTAAAGCGCGTGAAAATGCCCGAGGGTCTCAAGATAAAATTACCAAAGAACTATGGGAACATATCAATTCTCTCTATCATTTTATGAATTCACCTAAGCTGCCACATCAATTGGAAACTCAAGATGCATTGGCTATCATAACCAAGTTGAACAAAGACTTTTTGTTGTACAATGGCATTCTCCAAGTGACTATGCCAAGAGGATTGGGATGGTGTTTTTCGAGTATTGGGAAACACATTGAACGCTGTTTACAAACCATTTCGTTAACACAGGCTTATTTCTCTCCTATAGGTTACAATTTGGAAGGCGATGAAGATTTACTCTATTGGAGACGACTGTTGCTATCACTTTCTGGTTATGAAATGTATTTGAAAAGTTATAGCAACATTCCGCACAACAGAAAAGTGGTACAACAGGTGGTTTTCAACCGAGATTTTGCACATTCGGTAATTTATACGTTGGACTTAATAAACGTGTATATCAATTATTTGTTTAAGGACAATGTGTTGAGCGAAGCCCGAACGCTACACAATCAATTTGGAAGACTAAAAAGCTATGTTGAATACACCGATTACCATCACTTAACTAACCAACAACTAGAGGAAGTACTTCATGATACCAAAGTACAACTGAACCAATTCTCAACTGATTTTTCTAAATTATTTTTTTCTTATACCTAATGCTTTATGGCTCTTTTTAAAATCGTTCATATTACCAAATACCTATACAATTGGCCCATCAAAGAAAGCATTAACGAGATTCGTTTGTTTCCGCATAATTTTGAAAATCAAGACGTTTTACAATACGAATTGTTAATCTCCAACAATCCCGAAATCAATTTTTCTGATGATTATTACGGGAATCGTGTGGGAAATTTTAACACTTTAGATGCTCATGCCGAAATGACTATCGAATCTAGAATGCTAGTTCGAGTAAATCATTCCCTTAAAATTCCTGATTTTGAACATTCGTATGTGATGGATTTAGCGATTGAAAAAGAAAAAAACATCAATCTTTTACGATTGTGCTATCCTGAAACAATTACAAAACATAAAGACATTCTGGATATTCTCAACGAAATAGGATGTGAAAACAAAACGATTATTGAAATTGCGCAACAATGCAATAATTATATTTTTAACAACTTCACCTATACCAAAGGAATTACCAATATTGAAACCACTGTGGACGAAATTTTAGACCATAAAAAGGGAGTGTGCCAAGATTTTGCCCACGTACTTTTGCAATTGGTTCGTACCGCCGGAATTCCAGCACGCTATGTCAGTGGTTACATCTGTCCTAACGAAAGTGGGCTAAGAGGAGAAGGAGCTACCCACGCTTGGGTCGAAATTTATACGCCAAATCAAGGTTGGCTCGGATTAGACCCTACCAATAATATTTGGACTATGGACAACCATGTTAAACTAGCTGTGGGCCGCAATTTTGTAGATTGTACACCCGTAAAAGGCACATTTAAAGGAATAGCAAAACAAACATTATCCGTTTGTGTTTCGATTGGCTATGAAGACGGTCGCCATTTTGAAGAAATCAACGATGTAGCTCTAGAAGAAGTATCCTCAGAAGTACAAGAACAACTCGATTATATTGAGCTTTTGCACCACCAACAACAGCAACAACAATAAATTAGGTTTTTGTTTTTTAAATTTTACAATAAATATTTATTGATTATCAATAAATTTATATATTTGTACGTCTAATTTAAAAAACAGCATCATGGAAAAAAAGAAGGATTACATATTAAAAACGCTTGAGGTAGTATCTTGGATCATTTTCGTTGGGCTATGTGTTGAAGCGGGCGCCTTACTTTTTAATTTTGGATTCACGCTATTTAGGCCTATTGCGACACACAATGTGTACAAAGGCTTAAATCTATCGAACTTGTATCAAAATGAATTGGCCCACTACATTGGTATTATGAGCTGTGTCGTGCTATTGGCACTGTTAAAAGCTTATTTATTTTACCTAGTGGTATCTGTTTTCAGCAAACTCAATTTTGTTGCTCCTTTTAGTATTGAAATTGCCAAAATCATAGAAAAGATGAGCTACGAAGCATTGGCTATTGCCCTGTTAAGTTTTGTTGCTAATCAATATGCTGAAGCGCTGGTAACAAATGGATACGAACTCCATGAAACAACTGCCTATTGGAATGATGCCGATGCTTTTTTAATGATGGCCGCTATTGTGTATGTCATTTCGCGTCTTTTCAAAAAAGGAATCGAATTACAAGAAGAAAAAGACTTAACAATTTAACATATGGCAATTGTAGTAAACTTAGATGTCATGATGGCCAAACGAAAAATGTCATTAAACGAATTGTCAGAAAAAGTAGAATTGACTTTAGCCAATCTTTCAATTCTTAAAACAGGCAAAGCCAAAGCGATTCGATTTAGTACTTTAGAAGCCATATGCAGCGCTTTAGACTGTCAACCGGGCGATATTTTGGAATTCACCGCTGAAAAATAAAAAAAAAGCACTACTCTCGTAGTGCTTTTTTTAATACTCTTAATTAGACAACCAACCCGCAGGATTGATATACGAAGTGTTTTGTAGAATTAGAAACTTAAGTACCGTTTTTCCAGTTTCTCCATTAGAACGTACGCGGCCAATAGATTGTTTTCGACTTACTTTATCTCCTTTACCCACACTAACCGAGCTTAGGTTTTGATATACGGTGAAATAATCCCCGTGTTGAATCATGACTGCTTTATTCACGGGTGTAGAATTAAAAACATTGATTACAACACCATCGAAAACCGCACGGGCGTTGGCTCCTTGATCAGTGGTGATTTCAACTCCACTATTGTGAACCATTAACGATTTATAGACCGGGTGAGGTTGGTTTCCAAAACCTAATGTAATCGATCCACGTTCAACAGGATAAGGCAACCTTCCTTTGTTGGCTCTAAAATTATCCGCCACAATTTTGGCTTCTGGTGTAAGCTCAATTTTAGTAGATGAAATAGGCTTTTTGGCTTCTTCTTCAGGTTCTTCCACTTCAACTGGCTTAACCACTGTTTTTGTAGAAGTTTTGTTCGTTTTATTAGCAAGGGCCAATTCTTTTGCGGCTGCGGTAGCAGCGGCTTTCTTCTCTTTTGCGGCAGCTGTTGCAGCCGCTTTTTGTTTCGCACGTTCGGCGGCAGCTTTTCTATTGGCCTCAGCAATGGCTTGACGAATCAAACGGTCAATTTGCTTGTCAATTGCGCGCGCTTCTTGCTGCTTTTTCTTAATGTCATTAGCAATTTTATTCTTGTCTTTTTTAATGGCGTTGACTAACTTTTCTTGTTCTTTCTTTTCTTGCTCCAACGACAAACGCTCTTTTTCCTTTTCGTCAATTAGCTTCTGCTTGGCTGATTTTTGAACGTCAAGTTTTTGGTTATACACCACTAATTCTTTTGATTTTCCTTTAATTTCCTCGCCTTGAATTTTTCTAAAACTAGTATACTGTTTCATATACTGTAATCTTTTGTAAGCTTGTTGGAAATTTTTAGAAGACAATAAAAACATGGCTCTACTTTCTTCTGAACGGCTTTTATACGACTTCACAATCATTTTCGAATAGTCTTCTTTAAGAACCTTTAGCTCTTTTTTGAGCCTATTAATTTCTACCTGATTGATGTACATATCATTGCTCAACAATTTGGCTTGTTTCTCTGTGGTTTTAATTAAGTTTTCTTTCAAGGCAATTTTTTTCTCTTGAATAGCCATCACACTTACCGCCGATTTTTCTTTTTTCTTAACGGATTGTAAGAGTCTTTCATTCTCTTTAATTTCCTGCTGAATTTGAGCTTTTCGTTGTTCTAATTTATCTTGTTGGGCGTCTTGGCTCCAAAGCATTGAAGAAGTACAAATAAAAAGTAGACTTAGGAGAAATTTTGGCATGGTAAAATGTTTTTGCAAATTTACTTAATTAATATTCTTTTATACCCATTTGGAATGCTATATGGGAAAGATAGTTCTTCGTTAAACGTTAGTGTGGTATAATTAAAACTGATTTCTGTTTTCCCTTTGGATTGAAAAGTCTCAATCAATGTTTGCATCGGGACACTCCCTTCTTTAAATAAAGCATAGTCCCTATAACTGACATTAATCATTCTGTCTTGTTCTGGCTGGGCAATAGCTTGTGATAGAACGCTATACTTTTCTTTATCCAAAATAAAAGATTTCATTGTTTTTCCCGATTGCAAATCGGTTAGTTCAAAACCTTCATCACCCGTTGACAAAGCATATTTTCC
>JACCDZ010566904.1_pt1 | contig 11469 bp, 12 predicted proteins | sample 7449551 | NCBI WGS metagenome assembly JACCDZ01 (sample SAMN15323452, study PRJNA562643) | freshwater metagenome | isolation source: river surface water | place: USA:Blue River Watershed | collected 2017-08-18
CAAATTACATCCATTAATTGAAAAATAAAACTGGTAGATACTCAGCTTATATAAGACCCATCCAAACTGTTTTAGATTTATTCATCATAAATTTATTGGTTATAGTTTGCATGGATTCTGCCATGATTAATTTTAGTTATCATTTGTTTGTTTCCATATTTTGGTTAATAATTTCATATTATTCAGGTTTTTATGAAGTGTATCGTTTTAGTAAGGAAACAGAAATATTTGGCAAATTATTAAAACAAATTTTTTTTACTAGTTTAATTAATTTTGTTTACATAGGATACACATATAAAGATCATTCAAATAAAGAAATTCTCTTATATATTTTCATAACGTTTATTGTTGTTAGTTTTTTCAAATTTTTAGTTTTTTTTCTTTTAAAAAAATATAGAACTCGATATAAAGGTAACATTAGAAGTATAATTATTGTTGGCTCAAAACAAAAAACAATTGAATTAGTTAATTACTTAAACCACAACACGCACTTAGGTTACATTATAAAAAAACAATTTGATATTAAAAACAATAAAGAAACCACAATACAAACTGTTTTTGAGTTTATAATTGACAATAAAATTGAAGAAATATATGCAGCTTTAGATGATTTATCAAAGAATGAAGTTGAAAACCTAATAGAATTCACAGATAATAATTTTATTACATTAAAACTTCTACCAGATAATAAAAGCACCTTATATCGAAATTTGGCTATTCAATATTATGGTATAATTCCTATTATTGTACTTAAAAAAATTCCTTTAGAAATTGACATAAACAATAGAATAAAAAGGAGTTTTGACATAATTTTTTCATTATTCGTGATACTTTTTATATTGTCATGGTTAACGGTCATCTTGGGATTATTAATCAAACTAGAATCAAAAGGGCCAATATTTTTTAAACAAAACAGACCTGGTTTTAAACAGAAAGATTTTTTGTGTTATAAATTTAGATCTATGATGATTAACAAAACAACAGAAATAGAGGCCACTAGAAATGATCCCAGAGTAACCAAAATAGGAAAATTTATTCGCAAAACCAGTTTAGACGAACTACCACAATTTTTTAATGTCCTAATTGGCGACATGTCTGTTGTTGGACCAAGACCACACCTTTGGTCACAAAACAGAGCATATGGGAATAAAGTAAAAAAATATATGATTCGTCATCACGTAAGTCCTGGCGTAACTGGTTTGGCACAAGTAAGAGGATTTAGAGGTGAAATCGAAACCGATGAAGATATGATAAACAGAATAAAATATGATGTTTTCTATATTGAAAATTGGTCAATTTGGATGGATATTAAAATTATAATCCAAACAGTTATAAATATTTTCAAAGGAGAGGAAAAAGCGTATTAAACTTTTTTTTCTATCGAAAACGAAGTATTTTTGCCAAACAACATAACTACACAATATAATGACAATTTTATTACTAGGTTCAGGTGGTCGCGAACATGCACTAGCTTGGAAAATGCTTCAAAGTCCAAAATGCACTTCTCTTTTTGTAGCGCCTGGAAATGCTGGAACAGCAACAATTGCTACTAATGTTTTATTAAATCCAAATGATTTTGAAGCCGTGAAACAATTTGTGCTTCAAGAAAAAGTAGAAATGGTTGTAGTAGGACCTGAAAATCCTTTAGTATTAGGAATTTACGATTATTTTAAAAACGATTCTCAAATCAATCATATTCCGGTAATCGGACCTTCAAAAATAGGAGCGCAACTAGAAGGAAGTAAAGAATTTGCCAAAGAATTTTTAGTAAAACACAATATACCAACTGCTCGTTACGAAAGTTTCACTAAAGAAACTGTAGAACAAGGTTGTCATTTTTTAGAAACTTTAGAAGCGCCTTACGTTTTAAAAGCTGACGGACTAGCTGCCGGTAAAGGGGTATTGATTTTGTCGGATTTAGAAGAAGCTAAAACCGAATTACGAAATATGTTGGTGGGAGCTAAATTTGGACAAGCGAGTTCAAAAGTGGTCATTGAAGAATTTTTAGATGGCATTGAACTAAGTTGTTTTGTTTTAACCGATGGAAAATCATATAAAGTATTGCCAACAGCAAAAGATTACAAACGAATCGGGGAAGGCGATACAGGATTAAATACAGGCGGAATGGGTGCGGTATCTCCAGTTCCATTTGCGGATGCAGTCTTATTAGAAAAAATAGAAACCCGAATAGTTCAACCAACAATTGCTGGTTTGCAAAAAGACGGAATTGAATATAAAGGATTTGTTTTTATCGGGTTAATCAATGTAAAAGGCGAACCTATGGTTATCGAATACAATGTGCGAATGGGCGATCCGGAAACAGAAGTGGTAATGCCAAGATTAAAATCTGATTTAGTAGATATTTTTGAAGCAATTGGCAATCAAGAATTGGATAAAATTACATTAGAAATCGACGAAAGAGCAGCTACTACCATTATGGTGGTTTCTGGTGGTTATCCGGAAGACTATGAAAAAGGAAAAGAAATTTTCGGACTAGAAAACATTACCGATTCAATACCTTTTCACGCTGGAACAAAATTAGAAAACGGAAAAGTAGTCACTAATGGCGGTCGTGTTATAGCGGTTACTTCGTATGGAAATGATTTTCAAGAGGCCATAAAAAAATCTTATCAAAGTATAGCAAAACTACAATTTGATAAGATGTATTATAGAAAAGATATTGGTAAGGATTTGTAATGCTTACCAATAGCTAAAATTATTATTTTAAAAACGAATGAGCAGTCGTGTCTTGCTCGTCTTCATTGTTTGCTTTAAAAATATTTAATTGTTTAATCCAATAGCTCATTGCTACACAACAAACGATTATAAATAACCAGTTAATAATGTTAGCAGTCCACCAGTTAGATAATTCTAATTCACGGAGCATATCCATTGGAACAAATAAAAAGTCAACAAAAAGACTTGCAATTCCTTCAAAAAATGATTTCATTTTGATAAAGTATTATATTTACACCACAAAAATATAAAATATTCGCATGATAGCAAGTGTTTTTGGTAAAACTAGACCATTTAATTATTTAACCATTGGAATTTTGTTATTGGTGTTCTTCATTATAAAGACACTAATAACAGCTGAAGCCAATGCTTCTTGGCTATATTTTGCTCAAGAAATTGGTTTGTTTGTTGTAGTATTTGCTTCTGCTTTTTTAATCAATTTTATTGCACTCAAAAATGAATTGACAAAAGGCAACAATTATGCTTTACTCCTATTTTTTATTTTTTTACTCTTTTTCTCTTCATATTTTCAAAACAAAAGCATAATAATTGCTAATTTCTTTTTATTATTAGCCTTAAGACGACTTATTTCTTTGAAATCGCTATTGGCAACAAAAGAGAAAATTTTTGATGCTTCTTTTTGGATTTTGTTAGCCGCTTTGTTTCATTTTTGGAGTATATTATACATAGTATTGGTTTTTATTGCTATTATTCTTCACGTTTCTAGAGATTATAGAAATTGGGTGGTTCCTTTTATTGCTTTGTTAGCTGTAACTATTTTGTTTTTTCTTGCCAATAGTTTTTTGGGCAATTCTTTACTGAATTCTTTGACAAGTAAAGCGTATGTGAGTTTTAATTTTTATTATTTTGATAATTTATATCAACGTATGGCGTTGGCATTATTTGCTGCAATAAGTTTATTTTTCTTTGTGTCTCAAATTTTTGATATTCCTAATAAAGCACTAAACATGCAATCGTCTCATAAAACTATACTGTTTTCATTTCTTTTAGGCGTTGGAATATATGTGCTTTCAGCGAATAAAAACAACGGAAGTTTGGCATTTTGTTTTGCTCCTCTAGCAATTATTGGCGCAAATCTAATAGAGAAAATAGACAACAATTGGATTAAAGAAATTATTGTGTATGCCTTAGTAATTTGTGCCTTATTTTTCTATGTAATGCAATTATAATTTACTTCCATAAGCTAAATCACCAGCGTCGCCTAAGCCAGGAACAATATAATTTTTCTCATTTAATTTTTCATCTAAAGCCGCCACCCATAAATGGCAATTTGAAGGCAGGTTTTTTTCTAAATATGCTATTCCTTCTGGTGCCGCAATCACTACCGCAATGTGTATTTCTTTGGGTTGGTGTTCCAAATGTAATTTATTTAAAACGGCTACCAAAGATTGCCCAGTTGCTAACATCGGATCAATTAAAATCAGATTTTTTCCTTCAAAAGAGGGTGCTGCCTGATATTCTACCAAAATTTCAAATTTATCATCATTGTCGTAATGATGACGATACGCCGAAACAAATCCGTTTTCTGCTTCATCAAAAAAGTTCATAAAACCTTGATGCAATGCTAAACCAGCACGTAAAATCGAACATAAAACTACAGGTTCAGCTATGGTTGTAGTATGTTTAATTCCTAAAGGCGTTTGCACATCAATATTTTTATATTCGAGCGTTTTGCTCAATTCATATGCCATTATTTCTCCTATCCGTTCAATGTTTTTTCGAAAACGCATACTGTCTTTTTGAATGTGGACATCACGAATTTGCGCTAAAAAATGATTAAGAATACTGTTCTGATCTGAGATATAATGAATGTGCATCAATTTTATTTTTTGTAATTCAGGTTAAAAGTACAAAAAATCGCTATTTTTGTACCAATTTAAAAGCTATTATTATGTTTGCCGAATTTGCATTTCCCATTTTTGAACAAAGTATCAAAACCTATCATATTGTTGATGACGTGTATCAACCTGTTGTAAATCCATTTGAAAAAGGAACCATTGAATATTTGTTATTTGCAAAAAACTGGGTAGACACGGTGCAATGGCATTATGAAGACATCGTTCGTGACCCAAATATTGACCCAGTTGCGGCTTTAGATTTGAAACGTAAAATTGATGCTTCAAACCAAGTTCGTACCGATATGGTGGAGTATATTGATAGTTATTTCTTAGATAAATACAAGAATGTTCAGGTAAAACCAAATGCAAAAATTAACACCGAAAGTCCAGCTTGGGCAATTGATCGTTTATCAATTTTAGCTTTGAAAATTTACCACATGAACGAAGAAGCAACTCGTGCCGAAGCATCAGTTGAACACCGAGCAAAATGTCAAGAAAAATTAAATGTTTTGTTAGACCAAAAAAACGATATGTTTACTTCAATCAGTCAATTAATTCAAGATATTGAAGCAGGCGACAAATACATGAAAGTGTACAAACAAATGAAAATGTACAACGACGAGGAGTTAAATCCGGTGTTGTATCAAAATAAAAAATAGTATTCTATTGCTATCTAAACCAAAACATATATTGGTAATAAGGCTCTCAGCCATGGGTGATGTCGCAATGACAGTTCCTGTGTTGAGAGCCTTAGTTTTACAACATCCCGACGTAAAAATAACGATCGTTTCCAGACCATTCTTCCAACCTTTTTTTGAAGGCATTCCGAATGTGAATTTCTTTGGAGTAGATTTGAAAGAACGCCACAAAGGTTTCTTCGGTTTATTCCGATTATTTTCAGATTTACGTAAATTGAATATTGATTTGGTTGCCGATTTACATAATGTGCTTCGTTCTAAAGTAGTTCGAACATTATTCGCGTTAAGCGGAAAAAAAGTAGCTTCAACCGATAAAGGTAGAGCAGAAAAAAAAGAGTTAACTAGTTTGACTAATAAAGTCTTTGCTCCATTGAAACCAATGATTGAAAGACATGTGGATACGTTCAAACAACTTGGATTTTCAATTGATTTAGCGAACCCTAAATTCCCTGAAAAAGCGATTTTATCGGAAGAAATCATCTCAATTATAGAAATTAAAACTCAAAATTGGATTGGAATTGCCCCTTTTGCACAATATGAAAGTAAAGTGTATCCTTTGGATTTAATGCAAGATGTAATAGACTGTTTATCCGCAAATAAAAATCAAAAAATCTTCTTATTTGGTGGTGGCGAGAAAGAAATTCAATTACTAAATCAATTACAAAACAACCACGAAAATGTCATTATTGTTGCAGGAAAATTATCATTTGAAGCCGAAATACAATTAATTTCCAATTTAGACATTATGCTTTCCATGGATTCTGGAAATTCGCATATAGAGGCAATGTTAGGTGTAAAAGTTATTACACTTTGGGGAGCCACCCATCCTTTTGCAGGTTTCAAACCGTTTAACCAACCCGATGATTTTTGTTTGACTGCAGATAGAGCGCAATATCCATTATTGCCAACTTCTATTTATGGGAATAAAAAAGTAAAAGGGTATGATGAGGTTATGCGAACGATTTTACCTTCTCAGGTCATTGAAAAAATAAATTCCAATCTTACCTAGATAAAATTGGAATTTGGAATTTTTTATTTGGAATTTTACCCACTAAACATCATCAAAATCAATTTTAATGGTTGTCGTTGTTGGATATGCTTGACACGCTAAAGTTAATCCTTCGGCTACTTCAGCATCGTTTAAAATTTGATTTTTCTTCATTTCGGCAGCACCTTCGGTTATTCTGCAAATACAACTGCTGCAAATGCCACCTTGACAAGAATATGGCACATCTAAACCTTGCTTCAAAGCCGCTTCTAATAACGTTTGTTGCTGACTCATTTCAAAAGTGGTTTCTTCACTATCTACTAAAATTGAAATTTTAGTGTGACCATCTGCTCCACTAGTTGCTTCTTTATCGTTTGAAGATGTTGAGAACAATTCAAATTTAATATCAGATTCGGAAATGTTGTTTTCTTTCAATGTATTTGAAACCAAATTGATCATTTCTTCTGGCCCACACAAATAGAATTTTGCAAACTCCATTTCGGTATGTTTATTTTTTAAGATAAAATTCACTGTGGTATGGTCGATTCTACCAAGTAAAGCGTTATCTGCGGTTGATTGACTGTACACATATTGCACAAACAAACGACCTACATATTGTAATTGCAAATTGTGTAATTGGTTGTGGAAAATGGTGTCTTTTTCCGATTTATTTCCGTAAACCAAGACAAATGTGCTATTAGGTTCTTCTTCTAAAACCGATTTTAAAATCGAAAACACAGGTGTAATTCCGCTTCCAGCAACAAAAGCGGCGTAGTTTTTTTGACGATCTGTTTTGGGTTCGAATGTAAATTTTCCTTCAGGAGTTCCTACTTCAATTACATTTCCAACGGCTAGTTTTTCATTAGCAAATTTTGAGAAAAATCCGTTTTTTACTGCTTTTACTGCAATTCGTAATTCGCCACTTTTTGGAGCCGAACAAATAGAATACGCTCTTCTAATTTGTTGTCCGTCCAAGGTAACTTTTAAGTTTACATATTGACCGGCAACAAAAGTATAATGTGATTTTAATTCCTCGGGAACATTAAATAAAATGGAAACCGCATCGGCCGTTTCTTTGATGATTTCTTTAATGCTTAATTTATAAAATGATGACATGTGTGTTTGTTTTTACAAAAATAAAAAAAAGAACCCGAAGGTTCTGGATTTATTCCATAAACAACGCTTTCAATTCCGTTGCTTCGTTGGGTTTCATTTTTCCGGCTAAGACTAAACTCAGTTGTTTTCTGCGTAATGCTGCGGCAAAGCGTTCTTTTTCTAAATCGGTTTCTGGAACAATAGGCGGCACAGGAATAGGTCTTCCGGTTTCATCAACGGCTACAAAAGTATAAATGGCTTCGTTGGCTTTATTTTTAATCCCTGATTCTCTGTCTTCAATCCATACATCAATAAAAATCTCCATAGAAGTATTGAAGGTTCTTGAAACTTTAGACTCTACAGTTACAACACTTCCTAACGGAATAGCTCTATTAAACGCCACATGATTCACCGATGCCGTTACACAAATTCTACGCGAATGTCTTCTGGCAGTGATGCTAGCAGCTCTATCCATACGCGCTAATAATTCGCCACCAAATAAATTATTCAACGGATTGGTTTCTCCCGGCAATACTAAGTCGGTTAACGTGGTGACTGATTCTGAAGGAAATTTTGGTTGCATTGTTTTTTTTGCAAAGATAACGAGGAATTAGAAAATAAAATACATAAAAAAATCCCAAAACTGGGATTTTAATACTTTTTATGCAATGTTGCTTTTAGTCGATCAACAACCAAGCTTCTGCATTATGTGATTTTTGTATCGCTCTGCGTTCTGATTGTGCTTCGTTAAGTGTTTTAAAACTTGCATATACTACAGGGTATAATTTATGTTTATTCAACGGAAGCATTTTAGCGTTTTCAAAACCAGCAGCATTAAGTTCTGCAATTGCTTTATTAGCATTTTCTTCACTTCTATATGCTCCAGCCACCAAATGATAAGGCATTTTTTCTTCAACAATAGCCAATTCTACCGATGGAATCGGATTGGAAAGCATAAAAGTAGCTTCCTGAATTTGTTGTTGCACTTTTTCTTGCACTTTTTTCTCAACAATAAAAGTTTGCTCCATTACTTGTTGGTCATAATACATTTTATATCCAAAAGTTCCAGCGCCAAACATAACTGTAAAAACAGCCGCATATTTTAAATAAGAATAATTTCTTTTTCGTTGAGGTGTAAAAATAATCGGTGCTCTTTCTTCTAAAGCCTCCACTTCTTGTTTTAATTTTTCTCTTGTAATTTCAGGAGAAACAAAAGAAGTTAGCCCAAAAGCATCGGTTAAATAATTAATGGTATTTGCAGGTTCAAAAACCCAATTCATTTCATTATTAACAGAAATTTCACGAATATTTTTTAACGCTAATCGATTGCGATTTTGTAATAAATATGTCCATTCAGTTACAACATCATTTATTTTTATAACTGCCAATTCATAAGACATTTTTTCTTGTAAAGCCACATGATTAGCTAATAATCCATCGTTATTTTTTACATTTGCATTAAATGAAACCACCTTTTTAGGCGGAAAAAACGAACTCGCACTACCAGTAACATGAGCCGATACGGTTTCAGTTAAAAACGCACCAAAACCAGGTACGGTTACGCACTGATAACGATATAATAAGTCGGAAATGTGTTTTTCTATCTGCATAACAACAAAGTTAGATAATCAATACTAATTTCAAAATTTTATTAACAAAAATTATTAACAATTTGATTTTTGTTGTAAATAACTGGAAGCGAGTGGCTTGCGTTTTTTTGGTTTCCATGTTCCTGCTGTCCGCTCTACAGGGTGCCGCTCCCATCAGGGCTAATTAGGTTTTCATTTTCTTTTTTGGTCTTTGTATTCTATGTAAAAATGGATTTTCTCGAGCGGTTTTGAATTTTTTCTAAATTTTTATGTGGTAAAAAATCTTTGTATTATTCCAAAAAACCGCTATTTTTGTTTTTCAATTATAAGCCAAATTAAATTTTATATCCGCCATGACACAGTCAGAATTGTACCACACGCTTGCGCTTATGCAAGTGGAAGGAGTAGGAGATGTAATCGCCAAAAAACTCATCCAACATTGCGGAAACGCAGAAGCAGTCTTTACTTCAAAGAAATCCCAACTTCAGCAAATTGATGGAATCGGTTCGGTCCTAATTAAAAATTTACAAGATAAATCGGTATTTGTAAAAGCGGAAGCCGAAATCCAATTCATTGCGCAAGAAAATATTTCCACCACCTATTTTCAAGAAGAAAACTATCCCGAACGATTAAAACACTGTTATGATAGTCCGGTACTTTTGTTTCAAGCAGGAAATATCAATTTACAAAACCGTAGAGTGATTAGTATTGTTGGCACCCGCCAAATTACGACTTATGGTGTGGAATTTACCAAAAAATTTATGGAAGAAATTGCGCCATTAAATCCTATTATTGTCAGCGGTTTTGCTTATGGAATAGATATTTATGCCCATCAAATGGCAATGGATTGTGGCTTGCAAACTATAGGTGTATTAGCACATGGTTTGAATCAAATTTATCCCAAAACGCATAAAAAATACATGGCAAAAATGGAACAAAACGGCGGCTTTTTAACCGAGTTTTGGAGCACCAGTAAACCAGATAAAGAAAATTTCATCAAGCGCAATAGAATCGTAGCAGGAATAAGTGAAGCCACACTTGTAATTGAAAGTGCTGAAAAAGGCGGATCATTAGTCACAGCAAATTTAGCTAATGATTACAACCGAGATGTATTTGCAGTTCCGGGGAGAACCACTGATAAATACAGCCAAGGATGCAATAATTTGATCAAAACCCAACGCGCTAATTTGCTAACATCGGCAGCAGATTTGGTGTATATATTAAATTGGGAACTGCAACGCGAATCACAAAAATCAGTTCAAAAACAATTATTTATTTCTTTAACGGATGAAGAACAGAAAATCTATGATTATCTTCAAACATCAGGAAAAGAAATGATGGACATTATTGCTTTAGAATGTGATTTCCCTATTTATCGCATTTCTTCTATTTTGTTGAACATGGAATTAAAAGGAGTAATAAGGCCTTTACCGGGTAAAATGTTTGAGGTAGTTTGATAAAAAACCTCAAAAATTAGACAGCTAATTGTTGAGGTTTTTATATGTTATTTTATTAGTATCCCAGTTTTTCTCTGACTCTTGATAAAACGCTTTGAGCAACTTTTCTTGCTTTTGCAGCGCCTTCTAATAATAATTTATCTACTTCTTCAAGATTATTGATATAGTAATTGTATTTTTCTCTTTCAGATGCAAATTTAACTACCATTAAATCATAAAGTGCTTGTTTGGCATGACCATAACCATAATTTCCAGCTTCATATTTGGCGCGTAAATCGGCAATTTCTTCCGTAGAACCTAACAATTTATATAAAGCAAACACATTACAAGTGTCTGGATTTTTTGGCTCTTCAAGTGGTGTACTATCGGTTTCAATGCTTTTTATTTGTTTTAAAAGCGCTTTATCGTCTACAAAAATATTTATGAAATTATTTCTTGATTTACTCATTTTTTGACCATCTGTTCCAGGCACATACATGGTTTCTTCATTAGTTTTTGCTTCTGGAATTACAAAAGTTTCTCCCATTTGATGATTAAATCTTGAAGCTACATCACGAGTAATTTCAATATGTTGCAATTGGTCTTTTCCAACAGGAACAAAGTTTGCATCATATAATAATATATCGGCAGCCATTAACATCGGATAGGAAAACAATCCCGCATTAACATCGTCTAATCTGTCGGCTTTATCTTTAAAAGAATGTGCTAATGTTAAACGTTGAAACGGAAAAAAACAGCTCAAATACCAAGAAAGCTCTGTAGTTTCAGTCACATCCGATTGGCGATAAAAAACAATTTTATTGGTATCTAAACCGCAAGCAAGCCAAGCCGCAGCCGTACTGTAAGTGTTTTGTCTTAATTCTGCGCCATTTTTGATTTGCGTAATCGAATGCAAATCGGCAATAAAAAGAAAAGATTCGTTATCAGGATTTTTTGCCATTTCAATAGCTGGTAAAATCGCGCCTAATAAATTACCTAAGTGTGGTGTTCCTGTGCTTTGAACTCCTGTTAATATTTTTGCCATTGTTATTTTTTAACGCAAAGACG
>JACCDZ010234184.1_pt1 | contig 11468 bp, 8 predicted proteins | sample 7449551 | NCBI WGS metagenome assembly JACCDZ01 (sample SAMN15323452, study PRJNA562643) | freshwater metagenome | isolation source: river surface water | place: USA:Blue River Watershed | collected 2017-08-18
GATAATACTAAAATCTACAGTAAATATACTGTAACAGAAGCATATGAAAAAGATCGTAATCTAGATGAACTAGACGTTCTTTATAAAATGTTAAATTATGAAGGTGAAACTCAATTATTTGGATTAATCAATGAGTGTGTAACGTTAACAGAGGATGAGAGAAATAGAAGAGGTATCTTTACTAAGTTTCTTCCTTACGATGTATGGATAAATGCCAATGCTGGTAGATTAATAGATATGCATAAAGGATTATTTACTAAAAATAGAATACAAGCAGCTTATTTTACTTTCTACTCTGAATTTATAACAAAAGAGTACGATGAGAGATCTCTCTCTTTATTTTACTCTGAATCTTTTAAAGCTATTAGATTAATGTTATTACATGACTACATCTATTATGTTATAAGATATGGTAGAAAAGATTATGATACAACTATTAGAGTTTTATTAGGAAGTTTAAGCAGAGAGCAAAAAATGTCAGGATCTAGTTTACAATTCTTAAGACCTATATTAGATTCTAATATAACTAAATTTGGATTACCTGGTTACTTAGCAGTTAATGTATTAGAATCTACATTAAAAGGTGGAGGACTAGAATTATCTAATAATGCAGAAAATATAATAGTAAGACGTAATGGAACTATTAATCAATTAGGATTAAATGTTATTAATCCATATCAAAATTTAGATTATACTTTCGGTGAGAGTTACTTTACACAAAATGGTGAGAACTTAGTTAATACTATTCAAAGTAGCATGGTTATTTCTAATGTTGTAAATAAAACACCGCTAGAAAATCCTATTGAATTAACAGGTGGGGTACAAAATAACTTAATATCTAGTGTTAACTTAGCAGATTTACGTACATTAAATTATGTAAGCTTAGCTAATGAATATCAAGAGATAAAAGATGAAGTTGTATACTTACCAACTTATGATGCTAAAGTGCAATTATTATTAAGATGTAAAGATTTAATTAATAAAATAAGATTATCTGAAAAAGAATATATAGCACCTAATATAAGTGATGATGAAGATCCTACAAGTGCTAATGAGTTAAGTATATTAGCTACTAAAGTTAGTGAGCTTGCTGATGAGATAGCTAATGTAAATGTATACTACGGAGCAGGGGAACAAGGGCAAGCTGGTGTAGCATTGTCTTATGAAACGGCTATATTAAAAAATGTATTCTTAGGTCCTTTTAAAGCATTTAAAAATACTTTACTAACATTCTGGAAAACACCTATTAATGAAGTTAAGCTGGCAACTAATATGTTAACTAAAGAATTAAGAGGATTATTTAATGTATTATTTCCTATTAAGAGTGTAACTAAAGGAACTATGAAAGAAATTAAGAAAGTTACTCCAGGGAAAGAATCATTTAACTATACTAAAGTTAATATGGTGGCAATATGTGAAGCTATGAATGATCATATTAAATATCTAACTAAAGAAGAAGGTAATTTATATATACCAGCTGCTGAAGGATTAGATGTCATATTCAATATTAAAAAAGGTCAATTAGCTCTTATAGTAAATGCTGTATTGGCAGGTATTAAAATATCTAGAAATGAAAAACATATAACTGCTATAAGAAATTCTATAGTATCTGCTATAGAAGAAGTGGTTAATAAGAATGATGAAGAAAGATATAAAGATGTATTAAACGACAGTATTAAAAAGGTTAATAAAGTAGCAGATGAGCAATTAAAAAAGGTTCAAGCTAAAGCTAACGTAAAAAAGTAAGTAAGGTTCAGGGATCTGAGTCTTATAATGGACCTTATGCAGAGCAATTTGAAATTACTAGAGGAGTATATGAATTATATGGTCCTAAAGAGATTCCATTCGTGGAAAAGAAAAATGTAGTTTCGCTTTGTTATAGACTCATGTGGAATTTAAAAAATACTGGTAAGATAATGAACTTTAACCAAGTGGATAGAATAGAATATGCAACATACCTTAATAAGTTATATTGTGTAATAACGTTGAATGATGAAGAGAATACTAATTTCGTATTTGATCTATCTAAAGTGTATGGACCTATTCCTACAACATTAAATGATAAAGACTTTGAAGTAGAACCTGAAGGTCATATTATAATGGTAACAGTAAATCAAATTAAAGATCAATTGAAAGATTTAATTGCTGATAAAGGTAAGAATGCTAGTTTAGAGAAAGTATCTTATACTAAAGATAAATTAGATCGTGATAAAGCTAAAATTAAACAACCAGAATTAACTGCTGCCAAAGTAGAAAAGATATTAGATACTGAAAAGAATACAGAAAAAAGAAAAGAAGTGTTAGCTGACTTCCAAGATAATCTAGTTAAAAAACTAGAGAAAAAAGGAGTTATTCTAACTGATGAAGAGGAGGATTAAAAAATGATACGTGGAGAAGACGGTATATGGTACAATGCTAAGTCTATTGATAAAGACACTGGATCCATGAATAGACAAAACATGTTGGATTTTGTTAAGATACAAAATACAAATAAGAAACTTGGAATTAAAATGTACTATGACTACGATACAATAAATAAATCATTTTTTAACATGTATGTGTTATTAAAAAAGTTAGGTATACAGAATCACTCAGAACACTTATTAATATTTCACCCCGAGTTAATCGGGGTGGATCCTTTCGATGAAATGTTACCTGATAAAGTTAAAAAGATGATATATGAAGAATTAAAGATAAACCCGTGGTATTTTTTCAGAGAGATTGTTAAGATTACAATAGATGAGAATACAGCAGATTCATTTAACCTGACTATAGGGAATTACACTGCTATATTTTTAATGATGAGAAATCAAAACTTTTATATGGAAGCACCAAGACAAATAGGTAAGACATTCGTTATAACTACAATGATAGCTTATGTAATGAACTTTAGAACAGAGAATAGTAAGATAGGACATCTACACTATAAGGAAAAAGGTGCAACTGGTAATATAGGTAAGGTAATGGGTATACTAGATAGTCTACCTAAGTATCTACGTTTCCATACTAAGACTAGAGACAAAAGAAATGGTGCTATAAAGAATACATTAAAGAAAACATCTACATCTGCTAAAGAATTTAAACATGAGTTATTTAGTAACATATTAGAAGCTATCGTAGTTGGACAAAGTGAAGCCGCAGCCAATCAAGCTGGTAGGGGACTAACAGTTCCTATTATATTCGTCGATGAGATTTGTCATATAAAATATAACGATGTAGCATACTCGGCATATAACCAAGCCTTTTCTACAGCGTCATTATTAGCAAAGAAATATGGTAAACCTTTTGGACAATGGTTTGCAGGAACACCAGGTGGACTTGACACTAGACATGGTAGATGGATGGCAGAAAATATTAACAACTTTTATTTAAACTTTACACCTAAGCACTTTGTGATATTTGATATGGATGAAGATGATATAAGAGCACATATTAGTAAGTATACAATGGGTAACTTTTTCTACATACATTTTAAACATGATGAGCTAGGTTATAACGATGCTTGGTTTTATGATAAGACTATAAATGAGAATATAGCTTCTATAAGATCTGAGGTTATGATAGAATGGGAAGCTTCATCAGGTAATAACCCATTTAGTAAATCTATACTAAAATCAGCTGAGATAAACTCTAGTAAAAGAAAAGTAGTAACTATGCCAACTGAATTTGGATTTGATTTAACTATATATCCAAAAGAAGAAGATATGTATACTGATCTTGGAAATTACTTTTTCTATAATTATAATAAAGGTGTAATAGTAGGAGTCGATACAGCTCGTGGAACAGGAGACGGAGATTATTCTGTATTAATATTTATAGATGCAGTAACAGGACGTGTGATAGCACACTTTTCAAGAAACGATATATCTCAAGATGATCTAGCTACTTTTATGATTGAATTTACAGAAAGATATTTTCATAAACCTGGACTTAAAATAGCTTATGCTGTAGAACGTAATGATGCCCATGTCATACTGTCTATATTTTCTAAATCTGATTTTATGACTAGGTACTTAATGGTATATCCTGTAACTAAAGCTAAGTTAGCTAGAGTAGACGCTAAGATAGATATAGAAGATATTATAGATGGAAAGAGAATGAAGTTTGATTATGGTTTACATGTAGGAAATGAAATTAGAAATGTAGTATTTAAAGATTTATTATTTAACATATTAAAAAAACACGTAGCAGCAGTATCAGTACCTGTTATATATAATGAGATAAATACATTAGTAGAAAAGATAACTCCAGGTGGAGTAGTAAGGATAGAGGCAGCACAAGGATCACATGATGATCATGTCTTCGCTCTACTACATGCATACCACGCTTTAATACATGGTAATAAATGGTTAGAATTAAGAAATCATATAAAGATAGACTTTAGTACTCTTGAAATAGGAATGAATGAATCTATACTTGATATGAGTGGTAAAGCTAATAAAAGAATTGTAACAGAATACAAAATAGTCGGTGGAATGTTTATAACTAAATATAGAGATACTAAAACGAATAGATATGTAACGCAAGATGAAGCTGATGAAATACTAAGTAACGAAAATACATCACAAATAATACAACAAAGAGAAGATGAATTAATAGGTAAGGAGAAAAAAGAATTTAACATAGCAAAAGATATCATAAAACAACGTATGGGTGGAGATGATGATTATGTTATGATAGTAGATGAAGAAGGCGGCGAAGAAGTAGATACTTCTCGTTTCGGTGGAAGTAGTCCTACTTATAATTCTACAATGAGTAATTTATTAGATTCACTTTATGACTTATAAAATATTGAGAGAGCATTACGCTCTCTCAAATTAGTATTGTGTTTTTTATATTGAATCGTCTATTACGTAATTGATTGGTATATTAGGATTGTGGAAGAAATCTCCATTAACAAATGTAAGATCTATCTTATCTGCCATATAAGTCTTTCTATGTAATACATTATTATCGTGAGGTATATCTTTCATGAATTTGTAATTCCATGAGTTTAACTTATAATCTGCTACAATATGATTATACATTACCACGTTAAGAGGTAATCTTTCAGGCAAGCTAATAAGTCTAGGATAATCACTAATAGGATAATCAGGTGTACATTCCATTAATATTTCATCATCATTATTATCTACATTAAATTTAACTAAATCAGGAAACTCTGTTTTAAGATCATCAAACCATTTAGTTCCATAATCATCTACATCTGTTGTAATTAATACTTCAGTAGAATAAAACTTAGTTACCATCATATTAAGTCTAAATGCAGGTTCAGGATATAAAGGTGGACAATCGTTACCTAGATTATCATTATCAATTAAGACTAACCCGTGTATATCACTCTGAGAGTCGTATAATGCCTCTCTAAACATTTTGTTTGTAAACAACCGGTTTCTATAAGACTTAGTATCTATCATCTCTAACAATCGATTTTCTTGATTACCATTGTACTCTATAGTTATGTCTATATATTCTAAATCTATATCTTCTATATATATTGTAATAGGTTTAATAAATTCAATACAAGTAGGAGAGTTTATAATATAATCTACATTTTCTATTAAGCATGTAGGACCTATAAATATTTGATAACGAAAATCAATGTAATCTGTATATAAGAAATTCTTATATAAATACATATTAACTGGATTGTTATCTACTATATCAGTCTCTTCATCGGGAGTGAAGTTCTTAATTTTAACATGTATTATCTTTTTAGTAACGAAGTGTTTACCTTCAAACCCTGTCACACGAATAGAATGGTGTGCTAGTCGTCTTTTAGGAAACATAGCTAACATATTTACCGGTGGTATATTATTAATTGAGTAATCGCTAGTTTTAAGCAAATATCCATTATCATATACTTTAATACCATTTAATGAGAATAAGTCTTTTGATATCATAAGTGTACCATTAAACTCAACTCCTACATTTACATAATCTATTGTAGTATAGTTTTCTGGTTTTAATACAATAATACCATTTAACATAGGTAAGTCATCTATTGTTATATTATAAAAGTCTGTAAAGTTATCTAATCTTATATAAATGTTAGTAACTTGATGATCTCTATCTTTAGTGTAATGTGATGTATATAACTTATCAAAGAAATATATATCAAAAGGTAAGTCTATAAAATTATCGAATGAAAACTTTATAAATGAATCTTTCCAGTAATTAGTGGCTAGATTAGCAGGTATTATCTTAATACTCTTATTATTTTTAACGAACTTAATATCATTATAAGTAATAACATGTTGTACTTTGTGTTTTATTTTATATGAATCCATAAATAGATCATAATTAAAGTCAAGTAAATATCTAGTTAATGTATAATCACTCTTTCTATCATGTTCTTGTATATCAATTATAACATCATTCCATGTAGGGTGCAAGTTATCTAAATTGTCTAGAAATAATTGTCTAAGATTAGTATCATCATATATTCTACATAATAGATGCTCTAAGTAAGCTTCTTCTTTTAGTATATTAGGATATTTAATCTCATAAAACGATCTTACTTTAGCAGCATCTTTAGTTTGCCACGCAATTGGATCTAATCCTTCATAGAAAAAGAAACATTTCAAATTAGGATTTGTATTATTAAGTTTAAATATCATAGGTTTAATTTCTAAGTTTGAATATTCTTTAGATATACCAGTTACTGTATCTACTAATAATACCTTTAATATACTAATAGAGAATAAGTATTCCATAGGTTTTTGTATAGCAGTTAATGCATCAAATATAGTCTGACCTGCAGTAATACTTAAATACCTACCTTTTATAGTTATTGATTTACCATTGGTCTCCGTCTCGTTATAGACAAAGTTATTAGTATAATTTAATACTAAGTTATGACCATTATCTTCAGATACATTAGATGACGTAGAACTACTAAGTGTTATATCAAGTTCAGTTGAAATAATAATAAAGCTCTCTATAGTTAATAAAGTCTTAGATAGTATATATACATATCCATTTATGATAATCATTTTAACATCATCATAAGTATAAATAGATTTTCCGTTTAAATAAAACTTCCATTTAGAATCGTAAGTAAAAAACATATCTGATGCAGCCATTGTGTAGGTATTGACATAGTCTTTCTCATTTATTCCTTCTTGCTCAATACTTCTATGTATATCAGGTATAACGATATCTTTAGTTAAAATAAAGGCTAAGTCATCTTTATAGTCTTTAACAGTTAAAGGTGGATCTTGTATTTCAGTATTAAATTTAAATTCCACATAGGGACTTAGTAATTTATTTAATTTATCTCTTAGCATATAATATCCTTTCCAATGTTAATTAAGTACAGATATTATATTATTATAAATATTAGATTTTATAATACCTTTCAATGCACCGTATTTAACATTTAATTGTGGTCTGTTACCTTGTATGTAATCTACTGCTATAGTTGCTAGAGTAGACATAGTGTCTATCATGTATGTATTAGAAGCTCCGTATAGTAATGACATATTATATAGTATAGCTCCTGTGTTAAATTTATTTAGAAATGAAAACTCTTCTTTAAGTATATTTTCTAATAACTCATTAAATGTGTAATCTTCTTTAGCTAGGTTTTCTAAATCATATTTCTCTTTTAATACATCTAAATCTTCAGATCTAATCTTAGACTTCTTAACTGCATATTCTTCGATGAATCTTATAGTAGTATTATTTTTAGATAATAGGAAATAAGCTAATAAGAAATGCAACTTACTAACAGCAGAGACTGAATCAAAGTAACCTTGTCCTCCTTTAACGAATATTTTAGGTATTACTTCTAAATATATATCTACCATATCAGATACATATTCACGATCATTAGTTAATGTATTATGATTTAATGTGACGTATGCCCCTATTAATAAAGAGTACAACTCATTAGTACTTGCATTATATTCAAGTTTACCACCTGTTAATTCTTTCTTTTTAGTAAATGGTGTAACATTGATATAAACTACTCCTTTTTCTTCTACGAATCTTACTTTAGCATTCTTCAAATCATCTTCATATATAAGTATAATCTTTTCATCTTTAATCGATTCGTCTATATTATTTATTAAAGGTAAATGTTTCATAACTAGTATAGCAAGTAAGCTATCCATATAATTATTTATATTATTAGTAGACTCTAATAATAAGTTAATGTCTTTATCGTTTCTCTTAGCAATTAAGCTATTTTCTAAATTGTATTTCATATGTATTCCTTTCGTTTTAAAATTATATTTAAATGTTTTAGAAAAATAAGATACCAAAATGGTATCTTATCTTATTTTTTTCTTAATTTTGTAATTTCTGTAGTATCTCTTTTTATTTCGAGTAAATTCTTTATGAGGTATAATACTACTACTACTAGAATCTAACATGTTATAATCTCCTACTGTATTAGGCTCTTTAATAGATTTATCTTCTGTTGGGTCAACCAGATGATCTACTATTATAATAAATATAAGAAGTATAATTATACTTATAGAGAAAACGAAGAAGTCTTTTATTCTAGATGTAGTCTCAGCATTCTCTAAGTATGATATATAATCCTGACTTATATTGTCTCTTACTGTTTCTGAAACGTTAGCATGTTTTAACCCTGTAACTAAACCTTTTATAGATTTATTAATAATGTCAGATTCATGTTTAAAGTTAGAATCAAAAAATAATACTATTGTAACAAAGACTACAGCAAATATTATATATACTATTTTTTCATTAATATTTCTATGTCGTCTCGTCTCTAGTTTCTTAGAATTTCTTTCTATAAGGCGATCCTTTAACTTCTGGTTCTGGTTTAGTGTCCGGATCACTAATCGGTCCGTTAGATTCTGGCGTAGGATTTTTAATTGTATCATTTTTCTCACCTGCCTTCTCAGATAGTTCTATTTTAACACCTGAGAGTCTTTCAATAGTTTTTGTAACGAAATTTAAAAGTCCTCTACTTATACCATCTTTAGAAGCAATGATATTCTCTGTCAAGTTCTCCCCAAATAACCCTACAATAAATGCTAATAGAAATCTAGTATATAAATCTAAACTTGTGTATGTATCAACTATAAAGACGAAGAATACTGTCATTATAATACTAGTAAAGACTAATTTTCGGTATGGTTTAAGTGGCATACCAATAAACCCTCTGGTAATCATAATTCCGCATAACATAGATACAAATATCATTAACATATTACCTATTATATATATAATCGGTTCTATATTAGCTTCTATTTTATACAAAAGAGCTCCCATGTAGTATCACATCCTTTCTTATGGAAATTCATAAAGTAATGTTTTAATAGTAAAATAGACGAAAAATAATACTAGAGAGGGAATAACCCCTCTCATTATATTTTAGAATACTGTACCTTCTTCAGTTGATTTAAGAGATGGTTCATTAAATACAGTTTTATTATCTATATGCTTTAACAGTCCATATCTAGAATATCTTATAAACATACTACAAGGAGTAAATTGGTAAGAATGCTTAAGTGAGTAATTAAGCTCATTAAGTCTAGCCATTCTAGTTGCAACATGTCCAGTAGAAGTTCTAAGTATACCATCTACAGCAGTAGTTACAAATCCTGAGCATATATTTTTATTCTTATTTAATTTTATAGGAAGCCCTAAAATATGGAATAAGAATATATCAGCCCATGCATATTTAAATCCATCAGCTCTTTTAAAGAATTCATAGAAATCTGTTAAGTCATAGTTTTCTATGTCTAATTCAAACACATCCCATTTAGTTTCATCATGTAAGTTCATTAATCTAATGTCTTTAGACCTAACTCCTTTGTCTTGTGCAGACGAAGAATAAGATAAGCCATCTTTCATCACTATAAACTCACAATGAGGATAAGGACCCTTTTGTATTGATCTCATAAGCTTAGCTAGTAAATCACCTGATCCTTTGTGGAATGCTACGAGTAATCTCCTATCTTCAGGGTTTATTATAATATTTTCATTTATAATTTCTTTCTTTTTTTTACCTAATCCCATGGTAACTCCTCTCCTTATATATTAACTATAATGTCTAATATATACTTATCTAAATCAGTAGCTAATGTATTAAATTCATTAATTCTACAATTTAATGTTTTATATAATTCTTTACCATCTGTAAAGGTATCTATATAATCTTCTACTGCTCTTCTAATAACTTTTCTACTCATATTAAGTTTTACCATTCTAGTAAGCAATTCAGCCAACTCATCATCACTCATACTACTTACATCATAATTAGATGAGTCTCTTTTATATATATCAAGGTCTTTGTATAGTTTTATATCATCATTAGTGAATGCAGGTAAATCTATTAATAACTTAAGATTAGTTATGTCATTCATTCTATATGGTTGTAAATATTTATTATCATTATGAGTAAACTTAAATCCAACATATTCAGCATTATCAATAGAATTATCTATAGTAAAGCTAATATCATTTTTAAGTAAATCTATATCTAATATTATTTGATCAAATTCATTTAAGTATTCGAATCTATTCAAATGAAAAAAGTCATCAGTTTGATCTGATATAAATATATTACCTGCGGTATGACCTGCTATATCATTTATTGTAATCTTTTCATCTTTTCTATTAAATGGAACTATATATCCAGACTCTGGAACATCTATCCATGTAAATACTAAGTTTAATTTAGGATCAACCATTACAGGTAGAGCTGTTATATCATATAGACATGAAGCTATTATTCTGTGAGATTTAGAATCATACATTATATAAAACTTCTCATCAGGTACTTCTTTTATATAGTCTGAAAACAACTTACCTTCTCTGTCTATAGGTTTATATATTGTATATGGCATTTTTGTAATTTCATTGACTAATGTTTCTGTAAATATTTTATCTACAATAAATTTTTTATTCATTATATCTCCTTTCTTATATTAAGTTGATTGTACGTTTATCCATTTTTTATCTTTTTCTAATTGTACAATGTTAGTATATGTAGTGAGTGAGTCGCCAGAATACGATATGATACATCCATGCATTACAGATAAAGAATTATATGATGCAGCTTGTGTAGTCCTTGTTGTGTATGACTGTACAGCACCAATTTTTATTCCAGTGAAAAATCTAGTGTCCATGATAGTTTTTTGTATGAGTAGCTTAGTTTTTATGTCAGCTATGACACTGGCAGTTGGAAATGCATTAGGTTTATACCTTGTTAAAAGCTCACCATTTCTACCATAGGTGTTGTGTATAGTTAAGTATGATAAATAATTAACCACCCTCGGTATATGTGTTTTAATACTGACTACTCTGTCTTTTACTGCGTGCCCCAATGTTACTACCATATCTCCATTCATATAACCATACGTTGAATCATCACCAAGATTAAATGAATTAGGTGTGTAAGTTTCATCAGAAGACGCATCAGTTCCACTGATAATGAAAAAAGGTGAGCTATAATCTGGATAATAAGTTGTACCCTCTATAGAGTA
>JACCDZ010304266.1_pt1 | contig 11467 bp, 10 predicted proteins | sample 7449551 | NCBI WGS metagenome assembly JACCDZ01 (sample SAMN15323452, study PRJNA562643) | freshwater metagenome | isolation source: river surface water | place: USA:Blue River Watershed | collected 2017-08-18
ACTGGAATATACCCTTGTATCTTTTACAATACCTGTAACCGATCTACCACCTTCTCCAAGAAATGTTACAGTATGTGTTTGATGTATCTCTTCTAGTGGCTTCATATCCGCTTTAGGCATGGATGTACTATCGCTAGTTAATAAATCCATAATCTGTCTGCGTGGTATAGATGGAACAGATTTTGAAAATATAGAACGATTACGATGGTCTCTTATAGAACCAGTGATGGTAGAGCATATCATACCAGCCACCCTTTCGTGTGTTCTGATACGCATACCCTGTATACTAGTTGGATTAGTAAAACTATCATCTAGCAACATTTCATTTGCTCGTAACAGTAACCCTTTAAAAGTTTCTGGTTCGCCCATGTCTTTTAACACGCCTGCGGTTATTGGGTCTACGAACATATTCTCTAATAGACCTATCTCATTTACATATAGCACAGGTAAACCTATGGTGTCAAATACTATAGTAAAGTTATTTCTATTACTAAAATATTCAACAGGTAGTTGTGATATTTCGTCTTTGTATTCTAAAAGACCAATAAGTGTCATATCGCCTAAACCATAATCCCTGGTTACCACTAATTTGGCATCTGCAAATGTAAACATATACTGGTCTTGCGAAGGTCTGATACGTTCATTTACGTCATGCACACTATAATCAACTTTTAATATGTTTAGTAAATTTTCTAAACCTATATAATAGGATGCTAGTAGTGCCGTAGGTATGTCTTGGCGAAATATCTTGATAGTCGTGTACTCAGCTGGACCGTTAAGTATGTTTATTCCTAACAGCGTAAATATATCGCCGATTAGGGTATATTCATTATTAGCGTATCTATATAGCATGCTATCCTGTTGTGAAAATACGATAGGTGCTTTATCGCCGTCAATACCGGCTAGCACATATCGACCTTCAGACTCGATGGCTGATAACTGTTTATCATCTAGTTTTAGATAGTCCATACGTTGTGAGTACACAAATGATAACATCATATTGTTATATGTAAATGCTTTAGTGTATCTACTAATGAGTTCATATGCTTTCGGTAGTTTAGCACCTTTGTTGCCACTTGGTATAGATATCAGGTTACTAAATCCAGGGTGTTTATCCACTTTAGCTGTAAGCTGTTTACTTATATACCAACCTAAATCATCCGCTTTCTTTTTACACTTATTTATAAAAAGCTTGCTACCATAATATGACGATAAAGCTACCTGTGTAGGTCCAACTTTACGTATAGGTAAATCAGCCCTTTGCGGAATGATGGTATATGTGTTACCGCTAATAGTGTAAGTACCATCATCTTTCATATACGGTATTTCAAACTCTATTTTGGTTTGTTTACTACCTAGTGGTTTAACTATTACGGTATGTACCTCTGTTTTTCCTAGGATATCTTCTTTAACAGTTACATTGTAATCATGTACAATACAATCGCCTGCATCAAAAGCATGCATAACCGATCTAACTATATCTTTTCTGTAATATTTAGTTAGATATGTGCTATTTGTAGCCTTTACTCTATTTACAAGATACTCTTTACTAAACACAGTTGGCGCAGTGTCATTGATAGCGACAACATCTGAAGGTATGCTATAATCATCATTAGATGTATCTAGTATATCCTTCATGTTTCCGTGTAGCTCCTCATATGGAGCGGGCATGTTTTCTCTTGCTTTTAAAACAGCTACGCTTTTACTAGCTTCCGATTTGGTAATCATCCCTACGCTTTGTAGAAACTCTACCTCACTAGCGAGTCTATCGGCATGTGACTGTTGGTCACGATATATATCTTCTATCGTCTGTATGTGTTTAGTAAGATGTACGGTATTGGCAGCATAGGCTGCTTCCTGTCTACCTATCATAACGTCAGCTAGCTCTATAACATCTTTCTCGTCGTCACCTACGGTATCTGAAAATATTTTCTCAATGTCATCTTCAGAGATGTCGTACTGTTTGATATCTTGGTCTTGCGTATTAGCTGTTATTATCGCATCAGCATCTAGGCTATGCGATTTAGTACCGCTGCTATCATTACTTTTGTCTGCTAGTTTTTTAATATGCAAGCCAATGTTATCAGTAGTGGTAGTAGCTACCAAACTATCGATTACATCAGCTGTTGCAGGATTAGTCTTAGAGACAGTTATAAGCAATACCATAATCAGCTTTCTAAAGTTATATGCAGCTAATTGAGTTATCTTACTATGCTCTTTGCCATACTCTTTTATGGCAGCTATCATATCAGACAGTTTAATAATAACGGCTTTTTTATCAACAACTAATATCAGGTTGATTTTATCAGCTTTCGGTATTAAGTTACCTAACTTAGTATTTATTTCTACTTTTGCTGCATCCTTCTTAGAAACCTTAGGAGACATTAGCTTCCATAACTCAAGTAGGTTAAGATATTTATACCCATTAAATAACTTAAGCATGGTAGTTGTTGGTTCTGTTATGCCAACATATTGTTCTAGTGTCGTAAACAATGGTAGCACAGATGGTAGTTCGTAAATAATGTAATGCTCTCTTGCATACGTAGAGCTAGCTACGGTCTCTATCAGCGTATCTATTGCATTATACCAACGTTGGTATGGGTACATATAATCATTACGATTTTTATACATATATGGAAATAACCCCATATCGTATACAACTATATCATCTTGTGCTATGGTATGCGTAGTAGTAGGATATATTAGATTAGTACCCTTTGCATCATCTTTAAGCTTTGTCCTTATATTACTCACAGTTTCTGATGTTAGCATAGGCTTACCTATAGGAGCTGTAGACCAATATTTTAACACCGGCGTGACAAATACTTTATTTGCACCAACTAATGATATAGATTTGCTTGTAAACGGAACCGGTATACTAGATGGTACAAACCAATATACAACGCTGTTCCTAGGTACAGGTAGCGTATCTATGGACACTACAATAGGGTCTATAAATCTTATAAGCTTATTGGTAAAGTAGTTAACGTATTGTTTATTAAAAACTCCTAACATAGTGCCTCCTGATTATATTGTATAGTCATTGATTAATGAGTGTGTAGCAATTATTTAAGGAGCAAGCGTGGGCATATTAAATGTAATGACCGGTATCATTGGCGGTTTAGGGTATGAATACAATGAGAAAAATGATATACATACGTTTAATGTAAACCTAGGTGATGAATTTCTGTACAATATAAAAAAAATAATGTCAGAGAGTAGAGTAAGTAAGATATTCATTAGCATAACTAACAGTAAGATAGTAGTGTATTCATTCTTTCTATTTGAGTTAAAACAGATAGTGCTATATATGCTAGCTAATAAGTCTAAATATGGTATAAATATTCCAAATCTTCATAAACTTAAAGATAAGATTGACCAAATATTAGATAGCGCTAAAGAGAGCGAATATAAACTTAACTATGAAAAAATAAAACTATTGTTTAGATATGAAATCTCATCTGACCAACGTGTAGCTTTTACTAGATATGAAACTATAAAATCACATATGGCGTTAAGAGGTATGTTATTAGACGCAGATACTGGAACCGGAAAAACATTCATGTCCCTTGCGCTAGCGGAAGCAGTAGACGCTGATGTTATAATCGTCATAACAATGAAAGCAACCGTTAACGAAGTATGGCTAAACGCCATAGCCGATGCTGCTGATGGTGGCACTAGTAAAGAGAAAGTTTATATTGGTAAACATGAAGTATACTGTCCATTAAAAGATATCAACAGACCTAGAGTGAGTAGAACATATACAGGCCAGAGGCATATAGTAGTTAGCTATGAGAGCATGGAATCAATACGTGATGATATACCAGGATTTGGCAATGGGTATTTTAGTAGACATAATAAAAAAGTTGCTGTTATTGTAGATGAATGGCACAATTTTGCAGACCAAGAAAGTAAAAGAAGTCAATCGCTAGTAGCGTTACTTAACGATATAGGTAGTAATGATAATATTTTAATGTCAGGCACACCTATAAAAGCAAGAGCTACGGAAGTTGGGTTGATGTTTAAGATACTTGATAAAAGGTATAATAAAGTTGTTGAAAACCGTTTTTTAGCAACATATAAGAACCCAGGCGGGTATTTAACCGCGTTGCTACCAGCTAGGTATGCTGAATTTAGCGCTAAAGTTAGTAAATCTGGATTAAATCTAAATCCAGTAACAACTAACTACTTCAAAGTAACATTACCTAATGAACTTGGTATGGAGTTTACCCTCACGGCTATTTCAAAAAAAATGGCTGAGTATATTAAAGAGAGAGAAACCTTTTACGATGCTAATAGAAAAGAGTATATAGCCACATACGAAAAGCTATATAAAGAAATACAAAGGTTAGCTAGTCATGACATAAAACCACATGAATTTACGGAATATGAAAAAGATTTCAAACTTGTAAAAAAGTATTACGATGAAAAAATACTTCAATATTATCCTGACCTTAGTAAAAGAGTGACTGCGTTTGAAAGAAGGCTAGCTAACTATCTTAAGGATAAAGATGACAGACAGGCATTTAACGATGCCAAATCTATTATAAAGTACGTTATGCTAAAGATACGTGGCGAGGCACTTGCTAACGTGGTTATGAAAGAAAGGATACGCTGTCATGCAGAGATGGCTAAATATGTCGAGTATAACAATATTGTAGACTCAACTGCTAAGAAAACGTTATGCTTTGGTGGGTATATAGAGATATGCGATAATGCGTATAATGCGTTAGTTGGTAACGGATATACACCTGTACGTGTGTACGGAGAGCATTTAAAATATTTTACACATAACATATCGGCATTAAAAAATGATCCAAAGGTCAACCCAGGTATAGCTACATATAAAGCATTAGGTACCGGTGTTCCAGTTACAGAAGCAAATGTAGTAATAATATTCGATATGCCGTTTAGGATGTATATGTACGACCAAGCTATTGCAAGAGTTTGGAGAAGAGGTCAAGATGAGGATGTGTACGTATATATAGCGTCACTAGATACTGGAGATGTACCAAACTTAAATAGTAGAAATATTGATATCATCTCATTTTTTGCAAAAGAGGTAGAAAACATAACTGGTTATAAGATGTCTCTATCACTTGATGGTAACGATATCGATATAGGACAGGAGGGATATGTAGAGTACATGCATGATAAAGTCCGCCAGTTTAGTTCATTCCTAGCAGGAGTACCGACATCAAACGATACTGCGGCACGAGCCGTGTTAGAATTGATATAAAAAAATAGCGGTAACAACCGACGGCATTGCCGTCGGTTGTTACTAATATAATAGGTTATATCTATCCTTATAAGTATCATCCTCTATGCAATTGGGACATAACCCGTCATCGCATAGATTACATCTATAGAACGTGTCTATGATGCTATGTTCCGCCAATCACCATTTGCTATTTTTGCTTTATACACTGCCTTATGTTTAAAGCCGGTAAACTTTATGTACACAAAAACTCTCTCTCCCGACAGTACGGTGCTATATGTAACCTTTCCGTGCTTTTTCTTTTCTTTTCTTCTTTTTTTCACAGCATGTCACCTTTTTACAGAGATTACCTTCTGGCTAGTAAATGCTCTTGTCTTGTACTTATGGTTGTCGTTGGCTGCGCCAACAACCATACTTACAAGATGTTTTTGTAAAAAGCCGATAGCCTTTTTACGTTCTAGGTCGCCTAGTGTCCCAATATCTATAGGCGACAACATTATGTAGCTGTTCCCTTCTACAATTTTACTGCTGTAGAAGTTATACAGCTGGTACTTTATAATACCGTTACTATACTCTGCGTATAGATATACGTTGTCCACAGCAATCTGCTGTCCGTATGTATATAGGTCGCCTTGCACTTTTTCGCTTGCCATACATGACGCAAGCTTAAACACGCCGTTATCAGGCGTGCCTATCCCTGCTATTTTTACTATACCTTTGTCTATACCGCCGCCAGTATAGAAAAGTTCACCATGCACAGCATGTGTGCCGGTTTTAAATTCTGGCTCAAGCTCCGCACTCTCATATCTTATTATCCTGTTAAGGATATATTCAGATACCTCTAGTGCTTGAAATGCATCTATTCTTTGGTGATCCAGTTCGGACCTAGAAATGATGCTGATAGCGAGTACTCTATCAGCATGCGGACCGAATAGCAACCTCTGAATGTCCGCTAGCCTGTCTAAAGATAACGTCTTATCAAGACCTTTTCTGAAATAATCCACTGCTGATAGATCATTCCTGAACATTGATGCCACAGACATCGGTATTTTGTGTTCTTTAGCTAACTCCTTAATAATGTTATTATTTTCCATTACCAGCTCCTTGTTTACCAGAATCCGTTAACCGTAAGAATAGCGCTAGCACGCCAACAACTATTTTCTTCACTCCGTTTATAAGCATGGACGATATCACATGTCCGCCTATATATGCTAGTATTAGCACACCTATTATCATTCCTATTCCTGCTAGCACTGGGCCCATTTTGCATCTCCGTTCATTATTTACCATATCGGCATATAAATATAATATATGTGTATAAATATTTAATAACATTACATAACCCGTAGGTGTTATTTGAATCAAGGAGCACACTATGTTAAAAACAATGCCTGCGTCTATACCTATGAAAAATGCTGTAGCGGATATAATGTTTTCCATTCCTAGACAAGTGCTAGATAAAGCATTCCCTGTAGCAAATTCTTTTGTGGCTAAAGTATCCACGTTGGACGATAGAATCATATCAAAAGTAATCCGTCCCAAGGTTATGAAAGACGTCAATCTTGTAACATCCGTAGATGTTAATATACCTGTTAAGCAATGTATAGTAAAAAATATAACTAGTAGCACGCGCACACCAGGTGTAGCTACTACGATAACTCAATATCTGATAACTGTCCCTAAGGTAGTAACACAAAATAGAAAACTAGTCGATGTTAATAGTATACGTATAAATACGTCATATAGTACCATGGATGGCATCGGTGGTTTCACTATAGGTATGGGTACCGGTAATATGTTCAATACTGGATTTAACACTCTCTCTGGTATGGCTGGTAGCCTTCTTACTAAATCAGCAGGCACCATGCCTGTTATGGATATAACGGACTTTGAGTTACTGGATGAATCTACAATTTTAGTAAATGTCCCAATGATGGCATTACCATTTCAGGACTATGCGTCTATATCGGCATCAGTAGAAATGACAGAGTCATTATCTACATTAGGGAAATCGTATTATCCTGTATTCTCTGCATTATGTAAATATGCAGTTGAGGCATATATCTATAAAGAGCTATGGTTAGAGATTAACAAAGGTGAAATAAGCTTTGGACATTCGTTAGACGAGTTTAAGAATATAGTTTCGCAGTATAGCGAATCATTAACTAAATATAATGAATTCTTAGCTACCGATTGGCCTCTGGCTGTTAACTCTTCTGATAATCAACTTAACGACACACTAATATCTCTTGCGATAGGCGGCATGGTTACATAATGTTCGGCGAATAGAAAAAAAAATAAAGAGGGCGGGGATGTTATTCCCCACTCTCGGTTTTCTTTCTATAGTTAGCGGGTTGTATAAGCCCGCTTATTGTGAATACCACTTCAGTTACTACATAGAATGTTACCACGCTACAAATACCAGCAACTATTTTCATATCATGCTCCTTTTACGACATCATACACTTTTTTTGCGGCCCATACGCCGCACCATACACTACCTACAAACCTGCCTGCAAATATAATTCCGTCTAACATCTAACATCCTTAAATATTGTTTATGCTGCTATGCAGCATATTTTTTAATCTTTTAACAGTGCCATTATCGATAACAGCCTCTGTATACGAAAAACTGTTATCGCACAGCATAACCATCAACATATCCGCTAGGATTGCGATAGCTAATGCCGATATGTTAACTGCAATGGCGGTTGCATAAACAGCTGCCGTTGCCACTGCATCTATAACATGTGCCTCACCGGCGCCTCCACCTGGCACTGGGGTGTTATAGAACACTCCTTTGATAACTGCGTCGGCCGTAACTGACACGGCATATGCATAATATCCGACCCAAACGCGGGCTACCGCGTCTAGGTCTATTTTTTTACTGTGTAGTGCTTTTAGCACTACCCAACCTATTATTTGCACAGGTGTCACGGCTGCATACGCAGCCGTGAACACCAAGAATATCGCCAATGTTATGAACCTACCTACCGGTGATACCATCACCGGTAGGTTCATGGCGGTGCTACGCATTACCGCCATCCTTGTATACGGAAATGCCATACGATACTATGACCCCCGCCGCCCACACGGCACACGTGGCTACTACTAAGCTGTTAGCCAGCTTAGTATCTTTTTTGTATTTTTCTTTTAACCTGACGGTAGCCTTTTTTAGGCCGTCTATTTGTTTTTCAAACGCTGACATATCATGCTCCTTTTGTTGCGTTATAAATTTTTAAACCGGCGTTCGCTATTGCGATGCCCAATAACCCTCCCCAGATTATGACGGATTTTTTCGCCATATCAGCCATTAATTCTGCTTTTTTATATTCGTAGCGGGTGCTGTTCAACTCTTCACAAAGAGCATTTTCACGCTCTTCATTTTTTGTTTTTAGCTCATCTAGCGCAGCTTTATGGTCAGCAACGCTAACCATTTCTTCTCTCTTCCAAAACATGGCTTTCTCCTGTATTAATATCGGTATCTATGCAAATGATATATAACCATAAAAAAATGAAAACAACATCAGACATAGGATGGGTGACAGCCCATCCTATGTCTGTGTGTTACCTGCTGTTATGTCTAGTATATACTTATCTTTTATTTTTATTTCATCCCTTAGCTTTTCTATCAAAACTTGTTGCGTTGTAAGTTTAGTAAAAATATTACTGCTATCGCTACGGGTAGCATTACATCTATTTCTGAATAATAAATCATGTTCATATGATTTTGTTATAGTTGCTGACATATCTTGTACAGATACACCATTAACACTGATTCCTGTCTTAGCTGCGATTAATCCTGTTATCTCTTGCGTTATACTATATAGTACATCTTCGGTTCCTACTGGCACTAGCCCAACATCTATAACAACAACTTTTTTTACATATTCCACACCAGCGTCTAAGGGGATGCCTATAATTCTTGTTTCAGGTATAGATAGACATTCATCAACTGTATTAACTTTTTTAAGTTTGATTATCTGCGCATTAACGGAACTATCAGCTATATAATCGTCCATAGTTAATCCGTATGGAGCGTATATGGTATCGTATACGTTAATACCTTCCAACGATAGTGCGTTAATAGTATCTTTCGCTATACATTCCCATTTATAGTCGCCATATCGCAATCCATCATATGGAGCTGCAAAGTTATACACCCCAGTACTGTATATAGCTGGTACCATCTTTTTATCCTTTGAATTTTCTAAATCTAGCTATTAACGCATCTATTTTTTGTTTTGAACCTGGTGTCATACTGGTAGTGGTGTTATCAGGTAACTTGTGTACCTCATCACGTAGTGTCTCTAATGTTTCGCATAGTAAGTTAACTAAATCATCACCTGATGTTTCCGCTGTTAGTGTGATACTTTTAGCTCTGATATCTAAAGAGACTGGCCGTGCCTCTACTTTGTTACCAGTTAATTTTAGTAAGGCTGTAGATACATTTATATGCTCCGCTGCGGCTACATCTATACTACTACCTGATATTCCTACCCCACCTTTACACGATACAGAGAAATTTTTACTAATTACACAAGATAGCTCTTCAGCTGATACACCTATCTGCTTAGCAGCTACTGTTATATTCTTTGTGTCTATATTGATAGCTTCTCCAGCACGAAGCTCAATAGTATGACCTCCTATTAATCTCCATGTACCTGCTTTTACACCTCCTTTATCTACAGAGAATAGCTGGAATGTATTTTTGCTTTTATCAGATAGTATAAACCTACCATCTTTTAAATCAAATAGGATATCATACGTGGTAGCTTCTCCATCATTGTCTGATGTGGCTATATGTATGCATTTTACAAATGTATCTACTAGTATAGTCCATGCTTGTTTTATTATGGTTCCAGGTTTAAAAGATTTTATCCCAGACCCACCTTCTTTTTTATTACTATATACATACATAACACGTTCATGTCTGCGTATATCTACGCTTCTAAAAACAGTATCCCAATAGTACTCATCTGTATCTGCGTTTTTAAAGATATTAAGATACTCACCTTCAACAACATTAGGCGCTGATACACAGTTACCGCCATTTTGGTTATACCATTTTGCTACTATAGTTACTTTACGCTCTACGTTATTCTGTGTTACGCTCCCGTTGATATCTGTTGTAGTTGATGTAAATGTTTTTTTCTGTTGTATGTTACCATCTACCATAGTATACTTATCTAACAGATATACTTCAATTGTTTCATTGTTATCTTTATTGTACACAGCTGATATACCTGTGCCATAAAATGTAATTGTGTTATTGTCCATGCAACTCGCTACCTTATTATTTACCATGTAGACGCTACTTAGCGTCTACATGGACTAGAGGATTCAATAAATACTAATAGCCCATCTCACTGATAAGCTTACTAGGTTTTCTATAAAATCCTATTGACTCAAGTACCGTATAAAGAAGATTACAATTATCTAAAATAATACGTTTAATATCAATAGCATCTATAATCTCTTTTGGTAACCCTGATTGGCCTACTATACTAGCAGGTGGTCTAAACGTCCCCAGCTTATCTTTGTTATACGTAGTTATAAACGACTGCATCTTACTACGTATATTAGGATCTTCTATACTCTGTATATACTCATCCAGTAAACGCTTACTAGATAACTTAGTTGGAACCTTTATAACACCATATGTAGGCTCACCGGCATTACCATATTTATCTGCAAACACTGTTGTCCACAGTATATGATGTAGATAAGGTGACTTAGCTGCTTCTAGTTTATAGGATTTCTCCTCCTTTATTTTATCACGTATGTATATGTCTATGTTACCTGAACGTATCGTCTCTTCCATCTGTCGCTCAATATCTGCCACAGCTGATACGTAGCTATGCATATCAATAAGCTCACCATTTTTTACAGTTTCATTTATCTTTTTAATCATATCATGACCAAACTTGACTATATTTTGGTCTATAAACGAAGCTATAAGATGCACGCCTTTAAGCTCTAGCTTAGTATTTTTAAATACGTTCATTTCTTGTATAAGAGTATCGGCAAAGTAATGCTTAGATACGTTAGCCGCCGTGAATGTTGGCCAGAAGTACTCATTCTTCATTTTTATTAAATCAGTTTTATCAGCTGGTATGTTCATATTTTTAGTAAACATTCTTATATTATGGTCTATAGCCATAACATTGATAGTCATAACAGTAGCTGCTAAGCCTATAGCTTCTTCGCTGAATTTAACATTTCCATAATACCATTCGACCCATTTAT
>JACCDZ011711850.1_pt1 | contig 11465 bp, 10 predicted proteins | sample 7449551 | NCBI WGS metagenome assembly JACCDZ01 (sample SAMN15323452, study PRJNA562643) | freshwater metagenome | isolation source: river surface water | place: USA:Blue River Watershed | collected 2017-08-18
CGCTAAGGAAAGCCTGTGGGAGCGGGCCGTGCCCGCGATTGATTTGGAGCGAGATCAATCGCGGGCAGGCCCGCTCCCACAGGGGGAGTTGGCTGAAGGCTACGCCTTCTGGCGTCGCAGGTATTCCACCAGCAATGGCACCGGGCGGCCGGTCGCGCCCTTCTGGGAACCGGATAGCCAGGCTGTACCGGCGATATCCAAATGCGCCCAATGGTACTTCTTGGTGAAGCGTGACAGGAAGCAGGCGGCGGTGATGGTGCCAGCCTTAGGGCCACCGATGTTGGCGATATCGGCGAAGTTGCTGTCGAGCAACGACTGATACTCTTCCCAGAGTGGCAATTGCCACGCGAAATCGAGGGTGTGCTGGCCGATCTCCAGCAGCTCATCTGCCAGTGGCTGGTGCGTGCTGAGCAGGGCGCTGGTCTGGGCCGCGAAGGTAGCCACAGCTGCGCCAGTCAATGTGGCGATGTCGATGACGGTCTTGGGCTTGAAGCGCTCGACATAGGTGAGGGCGTCACACAGCACCAGACGGCCTTCCGCGTCAGTGTTGAGGATTTCGATGGTCAATCCCGACATGCTGGTGACGATATCACCGGGCTTGGTGGCGCCATTGCCCGGCATGTTCTCGGCGGCAGCGATCACGCCGATGATATTGATCGGCAGCCCCAGTTCAGCCACGGCGGTCATGGTACCAATTACGCTGGCGGCACCGCACATGTCGAACTTCATCTCATCCATACCCAGTCCCGGCTTGAGACTGATACCACCAGTGTCGAAGGTGATGCCCTTGCCTACCAGCACATACGGCTTGCTGTCGGCTTTGCTGGCGCCCTTGTATTCGATGACGATCAGTTTGGCTTCTTCCTTCGAGCCGTGGCTGACGGAGAGCAATGACCCCATGCCGAGCTTCTCCATCTGCTTCTCGGTGAGCACCTTGGTGCTCAGGGATTTGTAATGTCCTGCCAGTTTGACAGCAGTGTCGGCGAGGTAGGTTGGCGTGCAGATATTGCCGGGCAGGTTGCCGAGCTCCTTCGCGGCACTCACGCCCTTGGCGACGCTCTCGCCGGCCTTCAGAGCCTCACTCAGCGCCTTGCGATTGGCATCCACGGCACAGCTGACCGCGATGCTCTTGAGGTGGTGGGCAGGCTTCTTCTTGCTCTTGGTGTGATCGTATTGATAGACGTTGCTGTCGCACTCCTGCACCAGTTGCGTGACGGCCCAGGCTCCGTCGCGATCCTTCAAAGGCCGCTCCGCCAGCGTAAAGGCAGCATCCTTCGCTGTGGCTTTGAGAAGTGCCTTGATGGCGGCGCCCACCGCTTTGCGATAGCTGCGCGCATCCAGGTTTCCCTCATCGCCGCAGCCTACCAGCAGAACGCGCTTGCACAGGTCGGCCTTGGGATGACAGAACAGAGTGTCGCCCACTTTGCCGCTGACATCGCCGGTCGCCACAATGCGGGTCAATTCACCTTCCAGCAAGGCGTCCAGAGTCGCCGCCGGCGCTGTGAGTTTGCCCTTGGTCCAAACACCCACGACTATGCAGTCTGTGGCTTTGGAAGGGATGCTGCCGGACTGTAATGAGTATTTCATGCTAAGTATTTCCCTGATGACGAATGGCAGTGGATCAAGCGTTGGGTACGCTTGGGAGTTGGTCACAATCCTAAAGATTTTCAGTATGTTAAGCAATAGAAGAGGGTGAGGCAGGGGCTGGCCGGGGTAAAAAAGTGTACTTATCAGGCGACGGTGATTAGAATTGGCGGCCTTATCGACGGGTGGATTGCCGATGTCTGGCAACTGACAACAACACACACCACCTGCATGCCCTGTCGGGCCATTTACTCTTACCATGGGGTCTGTATGCCACGCGTCAAAATCAGCATGCCTGAAGAATTCCTGTTCACTATGCGTTATCCGGTCGGCATCAGTGATCTCAACTATGCCAAGCACTTGAACAGTGTGGCCATGGTGCACATCGTGCACGAGGCACGCCTGCAGTTTCTGGCCAACCTGGGATTTACGGAGGCAAACATTTTCGGTCTGGGTATGGTCGTCACGGATCTCGCAGTCGACTATCGCTCCGAGTCATTCGCCAATGACCTGCTGATCATTGACGTTGGCGTAGGTCGCTTCAATCGCTATGGCTGCGACGTGTGTTTTCAGATCACCAATTCCGCGCTTGACCGCGTCGTCTGCAATGCCAAGATGGGCGTGGTGTTCTTCGATTTCGACAAGCACAAGATTGCGCCTGTTCCCAAGGCCTTCCGTGAGTTGCTGGGCCAGAACGAGGATTCCCTCTGAGTAACGTTGCCGCCAGGGTTTCCTTGTGATCATATTCCGCTATCTGGGCAGACAGATTTTCCAGGTGATGGCCGCTGTCACGGTCATCCTGCTGGTAGTCGCCATGATTACCCGTTTCCTGGGTTATCTCAGTCAGGCTGTAGCGGGGGAGATTACCTCCGACATCCTGGCGTTGCTCATGCTTTATCGTCTGCCTGAATTCCTGCTGGTCATTCTTCCGTTTGCCCTGTTTCTCGGCATTTTGCTCGCGTATGGGCGCATGTACGCAGACAACGAAATGACCGTGCTCAGCGCCTGTGGCCTGAGTCAGAAGCGGCTTCTCGCGCTGACTCTGATGTGTTCTGCCGTCGTCGCCATGGTCGTGGCGCTGCTGAGTTTGCAACTTGCGCCTTTGGGGTTGACGCGGACCGAGCAGTTGATGAACAGCCAGGACGAGTTGACCGAGATTGATTTGATCGTGGCGGGTCAGTTCCAGGAGTTTGCCGATGGACTGCGCACTACCTATGCGGAAACCATCACCGGGGGTACGGCGGGACGTCAGCTCAACAATACTTTCGTGGCGTGGCGGCGAGCGGACAGCGCGGAAGGTGAATCCCCCCTGCGCATCATTGTTGCGGACACGGCTCGGCCAGTGATTGACGAGGACAGCGGACGGCGTTTCATGTTGCTGGAGAACGGCTATCTTTATGACGGCGTTCCCGGACAGGCCGACTATCTGGTTTCCCGTTTCGAGCAGCAGGCCCTGTTGATGCCTGAGCAGACTCGCATCGAGGAAGTGGTGCGCGAGAAATCGATGCCGACGGCGCAACTCTGGAATTCCTCCGAGCCTGAATCGCAGGCGGAGCTGCAGTGGCGCATCTCGGCGATTCTTCTCATTCCCGTGCTGGGGCTGATCGCTGTGCCGCTGAGCCGGGTCGATCCGCGGCAAGGCCGCTTCAGCAAGCTGGTGCCCGCGACTCTCTTGTACGCGGTTTACTACGTCTCATTGCAGATGGGCATGAACCTGCTGGGTGAAGGGGCAATTCCCGCCACGGTGGGGCTGTGGTGGGTGCATATTCTGTTCACCACGTTCGGACTGGTGCTGTTGTTCGGGCTGCCCGGCCGTCGCCGGAGGACGTGATGAGAAAGATCGACGCCTATATTCGCAACACAGTAGTGCTCGCCATGCTCGTCGTGATGGCGCTGATGGGCAGTCTCGACTTCATTTTTACCCTGACAGATGAGTTGAGCAGCAGTGTCGAAGCCTACACGGCGGGACAAGCGCTGCTCTTCACCCTGCGCATCATGCCGACCTCGATCTACGAGATGCTGCCTTTTACGGCGCTCGGCGGTGCGTTGATCGGCCTTGGCATTCTCGCTTCACACAACGAACTCGTCGTCATGCAGGCTGCAGGCGTCAGCACCGGACGCATCGTCTGGGCAGTCATGAAACCGACTATCGCAGTGATGCTGCTCAGTCTGGTGTTGGGCGAGTCGGTAGCGCCGCGGCTGCAACAGCGGGCACAGAGTGATCTCGCGATCATCGAGAGTGGCGGACTGGCCCTGAGTTCCACTGGTGGTGACTGGCGCAAGATTGGCGATGTCTTCATCCATGTCAACGTGATCGAGCCCGGCGGCACACATCTGCAGGGTGTCACTCGTTATGTGCTCGACGAGGAGCGCCGTGTTGCCAGCAGCAGTTTCGCTGCTACGGCGCAGTACATCGAAGGCAATGGAGCCAGCTACTGGCGTCTGAATGATGTGCAGGAAACTGTCTTTGGAGAAGATGCCATCACGGTGAATCGTCTGGAGACTTTCGACTGGATGGTCGACATGTCCCCTGAGTTGCTGAGTGTGTTGCTGGTAGAGCCCGAGCGGCAGTCCATTTCCGGTCTCTATCGCTTTGCCAACTATTTCGAGAACGAAGGGTTGGAGAGCAGCAGCTACTATCTCGCCTTCTGGAAGAAGTTGTTGCAGCCGCTGGCGACCGCCTCGCTGGTGTTGCTGGCGATTTCCTTTGTGTTCGGGCCTCTGCGCAGTGCCACCATGGGGTCGCGAATTTTCGTCGCTATCAGCATCGGCCTGGTGTTTACGATCATGCAGCGGATGATGGGGCCGGCCAGTCTGCTCTATGGGTTCAGTCCGCTGGTAGCGGTGCTGGTACCTATCTTGATGTGCTTGCTGCTGGGGATATTTCTGCTGCGGCGGGTGTAACGACCGTGTGGGAGCGGGCCTTGCCCGCGATTGGGTTTTCGTTCAATCAATCGCGGGCACGGCCCGCTCCCACAGGTCAGTTGTTCAGAACGGTCGCGCGCTCTTGGGCAGGACCACTACGCGGGTTCCGGACAGTTTGTCGTGCAGTGCGTCGCCATTGCGATCGAAGTACAGCCACAGATAGCCGATACCGAAGCAGAAGAAAGCCGGCCAGGCCAGCAGAAAACGTAACACTCCCTGCCTGAGGCCCATCAATCCGCCGTCCACACGCACTGCCTTGATACGCCAGGCAATCATGCCCAGCGTCTGGCCAGTGCGCATCCAGAACCAGATGTAGAATGTCGCCGCACTGACGACCTCTCCCGTGAACAGAATCGCATCCAGCACGGGGTCCGTCTGCACGCGGCCATCCACCAGCTCACTGGTGTCGGCCCCGACAATGAATTGCAGCGCGAAGCCCATCGCCATCCAGATGGCTGCCACCAGAAACGCGTCGTAAAGCAGAGCTGCCAGACGGCGCAGCAGCCCTGAGGAAACAGCGGTTTCCTGCACTGCCGCTGCGTCTCCCTGTTCGTCCTGCGTCGCGCGCGTCTCGGTCATGCTCTTACAATTCCTTCACGGCCTGAATCAGCTCGTTGACAGCCTTCTGACCATCGCCGAACAGCATGCGGGTGTTGTCGAGCAGGAACAGCGGGTTCTCCACGCCGGAGAAGCCAGTGCCGCGGCCACGCTTGATCACGATAACGTTGTCGGACTGCTCGGCGTTCAGGATCGGCATACCGAACAGCGGACTGTTCGGGTCGTTCTTCGCAGCGGGGTTCACGACGTCGTTGGCGCCGATCACCAGTGTCACGGTGGTGTTCTGGAAATCGGCGTTGATGTCTTCCATGTCATAGATCAGGTCGTAGGGAACGCCGGCTTCAGCGAGCAGCACGTTCATGTGACCAGGCATGCGGCCCGCCACCGGGTGAATCGCGAACTTCACCTTGACGCCTTTCTCGATAAGCAGTTGAGTCAGTTCCCACACTTTGTGCTGAGCCTGCGCTACCGCCATGCCGTAGCCGGGGATGATCACGACCTGACTGGCGTACGCCATCATGATGCCGACGTCCTGACCCTGGATCTCCTTCATGGAGCCGCCTCCTTCTGCAGCGCCTGTGCTCGCCACCTGGGTGGTGCCGAAGCCGCTGAAAAAGACATTGCTGACGGAGCGGTTCATGGCCTTTGCCATCAGGTGAGTCAGCAGGGTGCCGGCTGAACCTACCACAGTTCCGGCGATGATCATGGCGGCATTGCCCAGCACATAACCTTCAAAGCCTACGGCCAGACCGGTCAGAGCATTGAACAAGGAAATGATCACCGGCATGTCTGCGCCACCGACTGGCACTGTGATGAACACGCCAAGAATCAGAGCCAGCGCAAAGAACACGACGATAGGCATCAGGTCGCCGGTGAAGAACACTGCGACGCCGAAACCGACCATTACCAGTGCCAGCACTAGATTGATCAGTTGCTGCTGCGGCAGCAGCTTGCTGGTGTTCAATCTTCCGTCCAGCTTTGCCCAGGCGATGATACTGCCGCTGAAGGCGATGGTGCCGATGATGGCGCCAAGAATGGCGAGGATCGTGATGTCTGTGCCCATAGCCTCGGAGATGCTGGTGGGAACCAGCGCCGGACTTTCCAGACCGAGTGCGCCAAGCAGGCCGGCAGGTTCCGCTCCAGCGGCGACTTCGCCCTGTGCTTTCAGCAGCTCTACGGCAGCGATCGTGGCGGCAGCGCCACCTCCCATGCCGTTGTACATGGCGATCATCTGCGGCATGTCGGTCATGGCGACCTTCTTGCCTGTGACCCATGCATAGCCGCCGCCGATGGCGATGGCGATGATGATCAGGATGTAGTTGGTGACGGCCTGCGGGTTGTCAGACAACTCCGGTGCCAGGAAAGTCACCAGAGTGGCCAGTATCATGCCGACGCCAGCCCAGTGAATGCCGCGACGCGCAGTGACGGGCGAGCTCATCTGCTTGAGGCCCAGGATGAACAATACCGCCGCCAGGAAATAGGTTGCTTGAATAAGGATTCCCATTTATTTCTTCTCTCCGGCTGCGCCTTTCTTGTCGCTGGCCTTGAACATCTCCAGCATGCGTTCGGTCACTACATAACCGCCGACTGCGTTACCCGCAGCAAGCAGCACGGCGATGAAGCCGATAGCTTGTTGGGTTGGATTCTCGGCGATACCGAGGGCAATCATTGCGCCCACCAGCACGATGCCGTGGACGAAGTTGGAGCCCGACATCAGCGGCGTGTGCAGAATGACCGGCACCTTGCTGATGATCTCGAAGCCGGTGAATCCGGCCAGCATGAATATGTATAACGCGGCTAATCCTTCGATCATTTTGCACCCCCTTCCACTTTGGTCCTGACTGTCGCGCTGACGATCTCGCCACCGTGGGTCACGAGACTGTCCTTGAGAATCTGGTCTTCCAGATCAATGGTGATCTTGCCGTCTTTCACCAGCAGGGCGAGCAGATTGAGCAGGTTCTTCGCGTACAGCTCGCTTGCGTGGCCACTGACGGTGCTGGGAACGTTCAGAGGGCCGTAGATCTTCACACGGTTGTGCACAATGGTCTGGTCGGGCTGCGTCAGTTCGCAGTTGCCACCGCCTTCTGCAGCCAGGTCGACGATCACAGAGCCGCCTTTCATGCGCTCTACCATCTCGCGGGTGATGATTTTCGGGGACGGGCGTCCGGGAATGGCGGCAGTGGTGATCACAACATCGGCTGCAGCCACGTGATTCGCCAAAATAGCCTGCTGTTGTGCTTTCTCTTCGGCGGTGAGTTCACGGGCGTAGCCACCGGTGCCTTCCGCCTTGATCTCGATGTCGACGAACTTGGCACCCAGAGATTCAACCTGATCCTTCACAGCTGCCCGCACATCGTAGCCTTCGACGATGGCGCCGAGGCGACGTGCCGTCGCAATGGCTTGCAATCCGGCAACGCCAGCGCCAATGATCAGCACCTTGGAGGGACGAACCGTGCCGGCTGCCGTGGTGAGCATGGGAAAGAATTTGCCCAATAGTGTGCTGGCGATTAGCACAGCCTTGTACCCGGCAATGGAGGCCTGAGAGGAGAGCGCGTCCATCGCCTGCGCTCTGGAGATGCGCGGAATCATCTCCATCGAGAATGCAGAGATGTTCTTCTCCTGCAAGCGCTTGAAGCGATCGGTATCCGAGTAGGGATTGAGGTAGCCAATGACAATTGAGCCGGGCTTCAATTGTTCAATCTGCTCGTTCGACAGCGGGTTTACCGTCAGCAGAATGTCGGCGCTGGCGTACAGAGCGGCTTCATCACTGACGATATCCGCTCCTGTGTAGTCGCTGTCGCCGTGTCCCGCCGCTTCACCAGCGCCAGTTTGAATGCTGACGCTGATTCCGAGTGCAGTGAGTCGTTTGACGACATCCGGCACCATGGCGACTCGTTGCTCCCCCGCACGTACCTCTTTCGGCACGCAAACCCTTATCGTCATTACATCCACCCCTCGTGAACTGCTCTTAAAAAGTGCGCGGAGTATAGCACTGATCGCGAAGGGGAATGAATTGCAGGAAGCATCAAGCCCCTTGTGAGAGGTTGATTTTGTCGTATTTCAGAGGTTTTTCTTGGAATTCACTAATGGCTGGCAATATCCGGCCGTTATGGCTCATCTCGCTCGACTTCGAGATCCAGTGACAGATCATTAGGATCTTCATCCTTGGGGACCAGGAGCTCGACTGTGGCGGTCGGTTCAGAGGGTTCTAAAGGCGTCACGAGTTGTTGCCGCAGAGACTCGATCTCGGCCGTCAAACCCTGCGTGAGCTGAGAGGTCGCCTCGCTTTGGGCAATCCGGCTGTTGTATTCCGGATCAAGTTCAGTGATGTGATAGACCTTGTTGAAGGTCGATTTGTAATCCTTCTTGCAGAGGATGGTAAACGTAGGTTCTTCGTAAATGGTGCGATATTCATTGAGACGGGCGTACAACACCTCTGTGCAGGTGGTGTCCCGCAACGCTTCTGCTACCGCCAGCTCGAGGAATGGTTGAAGGTGAGCTGAACTTTCGGGCAGCCACAGGCGCGTGCGGTCGGTCGTTGTCGCCGCTTCGGCCTCGGCCTCGACTTTTTCCCCTGGCGCCGCCTCTGCGGCCAGCGCGCCAGCGCCCGCAAGTGTCCACATGAGAAGCAGAGATCTTGTCGTGAGTGTGTAGCAAGTGTTAGTGCGCTTGTTCATGCCTGTGGTCATCGGCAGGCCGCGAAATTTCTTGAGTGGTCTTGAGCGGGGTGATTTTGTGCGTGGACGCGCGGGGTTATGAATGGCAGCGTTATTTGTTAGAATCGGCTCCCCTTTACGCTGCCTGGCAGCAGGATGGCCATAGCCTTATGAACACGAGAAACACCGCCCGCCACATCAAATTGCTGGACACGACGCTGCGCGATGGCGAACAGACGCAGGGTGTCTCCTTCGCCGCCAAGGAAAAGGTCAATATTGCGCGCGCGCTTCTGCAGTCTCTGAAAGTGGATCGAATCGAAGTCGCCTCTGCCCGAGTCTCGGACGGTGAGAAAAAGGCCGTCATCGATATCAACGCCTGGGCTTCGAAAGAGGGCTACCTGGACAAGGTGGAGGTGCTTGGCTTTGTTGACCACAAGAAGAGTGTGGATTGGGTGGTGGAAACGGGAGGGCGAGTAATCAATCTGCTGGCCAAGGGCAGCGAAAAGCATTGCCGTGAACAGCTGGGGCGCACGCTGGATCAGCACATTCAAGATATCTGCCAGACAGTGGCCTATGCACAGGAGCAGGGGCTGCGGGTCAATGTCTATCTGGAAGACTGGTCCAATGGCTACCAGGACAGTCGCGACTATGTGTTCGGGCTGCTGGAAGGGATCCAGAGCATCGGCATTGCCGATTTCATGCTGCCGGATACCCTGGGGGTCATGACGCCGGATGAAGTGTTCGCCGCAATGACTGACATGATGACGCGGTTTCCTGCGCTGGAATTCGATTTCCATCCTCACAATGACTATGGTCTGGCGACGGCGAATGTCATGGCGGCCGTCAAGGCGGGCATCAATACGATCCATTGCACCGTCAACTGCCTGGGTGAGCGTGCAGGCAATGCCTCGCTCGCGGAAGTGGCTGTGGTGCTCAAGGACAAGATGGGCATGTCGCTGTCCATTGATGAGACTCGCATCGGCCTGCTGAGTCGCATGGTCGAGAACTTCTCCGGCAAGTGGGTCGCGGCCAATGCGCCGATCGTCGGTGCCGACGTGTTTACACAGACGGCGGGTATTCATGCCGACGGTGATCTCAAAGGCGGTCTCTACATCACCGCACTGCGTCCGGAGCGCTTTGCCCGCAAACGTATTTATGCGCTTGGCAAAATGAGTGGCAAAGCGTCGCTTGCCAATAATCTGGAAGAATTGGGGCTGACGCTGTCAGCGGAGGACCAGGCCAAGGTTCTCAAGCGTATCGTCAAGCTCGGAGACTCCAAGGAAATCATCACTGTCGATGACTTGCCCTTCATCATCGCCGATGTGCTGGAGAGCCGCGATTACAATTACATGCGGCTGCTGAATTGCTACATCAACAGCGGCCTGGATGTGGAAAGCACCGCGAGCATTCGCGTGAATATCGAGGGAAAGGAATACAGTGCTTCGGGCTCGGGGAATGGTGGATTTGCCGCCTTCATCGATGCCATCAGCAGAATTCTGGAGACGCGAAATTTCCTCATGCCTGCGCTGATCGACTATGAAGTGCATATCCCGCGCGGAGGCAACACCAGCGCGCTGACCGAGTGCATCATTACCTGGAGTAACGATGGCAAGGAGCTGAAAACGCGGGGAGTGGATTCCAATCAGGTGCTCGCGGCCGTGAAGGCGACGCTGAGAATGATCAATATCAGGATGCACGCGCAGCAAGCCTGACGACACTGTTTTGACGAAACTGTTTTAAGGACACTGTGGGAGCGGGCCCGCCCGCGATCAGCTTTGAGTAACACTCAACTCAATCGCGGGCAGGCCCGCTCCCACAGGTTGGTTCAGACTGGCAGCTTGCGCAGTTCCGCCACCACCAGATCGCCGAAAGCGCTGGTGTCGATCATCTTGACGCCGGCACCTGGCTTGGACAGATCCGGTGTCGAGTAGCCCTGAGCGAATACGCTTTGCATTGCATGCCAGACATTTTTCGCTTCCTTGTCCATGCCGAAACTCATCTCCAGCATCATCGCCACTGAGCCGATCATGGAGTAGGGGTTGGCGATGTTCTTGCCTGCGATGTCAGGGGCAGAGCCGTGTGAAGGTTCGTAGTAAGCCTTGTTGTCGCCCAGACATGCAGAGGGCATCAGGCCGAGTGAGCCGAGAATGCCACCGCCCTGGTCGCTGAGAATGTCGCCGAACATATTCTCCATGACCATGACATCGAACTGGCGCGGATTCAGGCACAGGTACGTCGCTGCGGCGTCGACCAGAATGTGAATGACCTTGACCTCCGGGTAGTCTCTGGCGACCTCTTCGATAATCTCGTTCCACAGCACGCTGGATTTCAACACGTTGCTCTTGTGGATGTTGTGCAGCACTTTCTTGCGCTTCATGGCTGTGTCGAAAGCGACCTTGGCGATGCGACGAATCTGATCTTCGTCGTACTCAAGAGTCTCTTTTACATAACGAATGCCTTGTTCGTTGATCCCGCTTTCCTTCTCGCCAAAATACAGACCACCGACCAGCTCGCGGATGATCATGATATCGATGCCATCACCGATGATTTCTTTCTTCAGCGGAGAGAAGTGTGCGAGCCCCTGTGGCAGGAATACGGGGCGGAAATTGGCGTAGGTGTTGTAGCGTCGACGCAGAGGCAGCAGTGCGCCACGCTCTGGCTGCTTGTCGACGGGAATCTTCTTGGAGTCTTCATGATTCAATCCAATGGGGCCTTTGAGGATCGCATCAGCCTCATCGCAGA
>JACCDZ010169886.1_pt1 | contig 11464 bp, 5 predicted proteins | sample 7449551 | NCBI WGS metagenome assembly JACCDZ01 (sample SAMN15323452, study PRJNA562643) | freshwater metagenome | isolation source: river surface water | place: USA:Blue River Watershed | collected 2017-08-18
AGCAATTGGAGACATCAACAATGATGGGCTTTCAGATGTATACTTTACTTCCAATTTAGGCAAAAACAAACTCTATCTCAACAAGGGCAATTTTAAGTTTGAAGATATCTCTTTGAAAGCTGGTGTCGAAGGAAAAAAAGTTTGGTCAACAGGAGTCGTAATGGTCGATGTTAATGCCGACGGATTACTAGATATTTATGTTTGTAATGCTGGGAACAGTAAAGGGAGTCAACAAAATAATGAGCTTTTCATTAACAATGGTAACCTAACGTTTACCGAAAAAGCCGAAGCATATAATCTTGCCGATACTGGAATTACAACACATGCTGCATTTTTTGATTATGATAAAGATGGCGATTTAGATGTCTATATTCTAAACAATAGCTTTATTCCTGTTAGTAGTTTGAATTATTCCAATAAAAGAGAACTAAGAGACAAAGATTGGGATGTCGTCGACATTCTTAAAGGTGGTGGCGATAAATTATTACGTAACGACAACGGAAAGTTTGTCGACGTGAGTGAAGCGGCTGGTATTTTCGGAAGCTTGATAGGTTTTGGTTTGGGAGTAACTGTGGGAGATGTAAATGGAGATTTGTTCCCAGATATCTATATTTCGAATGATTTTTATGAAAGAGATTATTTGTATATCAACAACAAAAACGGAACTTTTTCTGAGAAAATTCAGGATTGGACGATGCACTTAAGCCAATCGTCTATGGGAGCAGATATGGCGGATGTTAACAATGATGGTAAAGCGGATATTTTTGTGACCGATATGTTACCAGAACCTGACGATCGATTAAAAACAACCACTAATTTTGAGAATTATGATTTGTTTACACGAAAGTTAAATCTTGATTTTTATACCCAATTCATGCAAAACACATTGCAGTTGAATAATGGGAATCAACAATTCAGCGAGATTGCCAATTATGCAGGAGTAGCTAAAACAGATTGGAGCTGGGGCGCTTTGTTATTTGATATGGACAACGATGGTTTAAAAGATATTTACGTTTGTAATGGTATTTATCATGACTTGACCAACCAAGATTTTATGGACTTTTTTGCTAATGAATTGATGCAAAAAATGGTAATTACTGGTAAAAAAGCAGAAATTGAAACCATTATTAACAAAATGCCTAGTACACCAATCCCTAATTATGCATACAAAAACAACGCAAATCTTACTTTTTCGAACCAAGCACAAAATTGGGGACTTGACACACCTAGTTTTTCTAATGGGTCAGCCTACGGTGATTTAGACAATGATGGCGATTTAGATTTGGTCGTAAATAATGTCAATATGGAAGCCTTTGTTTATAAAAACAATGCTGAAAAGAACAAACAAAATCATTTCGTTAAAGTAAAACTGAAAGGAGACCTGCAAAATAAATTTGCTGTTGGAAGTACCGTAGAATTGTTCTCTGGTTCCGAAATTTTACGACAAGAGCTCATTCCGTCTCGTGGTTTTCAATCGTCTATAGATTATACGATGACATTCGGAATAGGAAACAAAAAAATTGATTCCTTACAAGTTATTTGGCCTAACGGGAAAACGCAAACCATTAAAAAAGTAGTAAACAATACTACGATTAAATTGAATATTTTGGACGCGAAGTCTGATTTTGTAGTCAAAAATAAAGTTGTAAAACCCTTGTTATCTGAAACCAAAGCTACATTCTTAGCACATAAAGAAAATGATTATATTGATTTTGACTACGAAGGATTGATTTCTAAAATGATTTCACAAGAAGGGCCAGCTTATGCGGTAGCCGATATAAATGGAGATGGAAATGAAGATGTATTTATTGGCGGAGCCAAAGGTCAAGCAGCTCAAGTTTATCTTAATAAAGGGAATGGAGTTTTTACTTTATTTACTCAAAAAGATTTGCAAAAAGATGCCAGCTTTGAGGATACAGCAGCTGCTTTTTTTGATGCCGACAAGGATGGCGATATGGATGTATTAGTGGGTTCTGGAGGAAATGAAAAAGCCGATCAAGCCAATTACAAAAACAGATTGTACTTGAATAATGGAAAAGGCATTTTTACAAAAAGTACAATTGCTTTTCCAACTACAAATAATAATGTGGCTGTGATTGCTCCTTATGATTTTGATAATGACGGCGATAACGACGTTTTCATCGGAAGTCGAAGTGTACCTGGAGTGTATGGGATTGATCCAAAACACTTATTGTTAGAGAATGATGGCAAAGGAAATTTCACCAATGTGATTGATAAAAAAGCTTTTAAAATCAATGCCTACGGAATGATTACCGATGCGATTTGGGAAGATATTGATAACGACTCCAAGAAAGATTTGATCTTGGTTGGGGAATGGAATGCGCCTATGATTTTGAAAAACACAGGTCGAAGATTGACTACTTTTTCATCTAACTTGACCGAATTGAGTGGATTTTGGAATACAGTAGAGTGTGTAGATTTGAATAATGACGGAAAAAAAGATTTGATTCTAGGCAACAAAGGTACGAATACTTCCTATAAAGCGACCAAGGAAAAACCAATGAAACTGTTTATCAATGATTATGATAACAACGGAACAATAGAGCAAATTACTACTCAAACCATTGATAGTAAAGATGTACCCTTGCATTTGAAACAAGAATTGGCGAAACAAATTCCGATGATTAAAAAGAAAAACTTGAGCTATACCGATTATTCTAAAAAGACGTTTCAAGAACTTTTTGATACAGAAGTAATCAATAATTCAGTTCAAAAAACAGCCAAAATGCAAGAAAGTTGTATTGCTATCAACAAAGGAAATGGTAAGTTCGAAATTCAAGTTTTGCCAAAAGAAGTGCAGTTTTCAAGTGTCAATGCTATAGCGACTATGGATGTCAATAAAGATGGAATATTAGACTTGGTACTAGGAGGGAATCAATATCCTTTTAAACCTCAATTTTCTAGATTAGATGCCAATTTTGGTAGTGTGCTTTTAGGAAGCAAACAAGGGAAATTTACTTGGGTTCCCAACAACAAATCAGGATTTTTTATGAGAGGGGAAGTCAAACATTTACAAGTCATCAAGAACAAGAACAATACGACAGCAGTTTTGGCTGTACTCAATAACAACGCGTCTAAACTTTTTATAAGCAATGAATAATTTTTTAAAAGTTGGTCTAGCCTCATTATTATTGACGGCATGTTCCCAAAAAGAAGCACCACTTTTTGATAAACTCGATCCTACGGAAAGCAATATCACTTTCAAAAATGAGTTAATTGAGTCTAAGAATATTTCGATATTAGATTACCTCTATTATTATAATGGGGGTGGAGTAGCATTAGGCGATATCAATAACGACGGCTTGGTAGATGTTTATTTTACTTCCAATCAAGGGAAAAATAAATTGTATCTCAACAAAGGGAACAACAAATTTGAAGATATTTCAGCCAAGGCGGGTGTAGAAGGGCAAAGCGATTGGAGTGCAGGAACAGTAATGGCCGATGTAAATGGTGATGGATATTTAGACATTTATGTGTGTGCCGTTGTTGGTATTCATGGTTTTGAAGGGCATAACGAGCTTTTCATCAACAATAAGAACAACACTTTTACGGAGAGTGCTGCAGAATATGGTCTCGATTTAGACAATTATAGTTCATCAGCGGCTTTCTTAGATTATGATTTAGATGGAGATTTAGACATGTATTTGCTAAACCATGCAGTCCATTCTGAATTGTCTTTTGGCAATGCCAATATCAGGAACAAAAGAAGTTATGAATGTGGTGATAAATTGTTCCGAAATGATAACGGAAAATTTGTTGAAGTAAGTGAAAAGGCGGGCATTTTTGGCGGAGCCAATGGGTATGGTTTAGGAATTGCCGTTTCTGATTTTAATTTGGATGGCTATCCCGATATCTATATAGGGAATGATTTTCACGAAGATGATTATTATTATTTGAATAACGGAGACGGAACTTTTACGGAAAGTTTGAAACAGTTTTTCGGACATACCAGCCGATTCTCTATGGGGGTTGATGTGGCAGATATTAACCACGATGGTTTCCCAGACATTTTAAGTTTGGACATGTTACCCGAAGACGAGAAAGTATTAAAAGCTTCTTTGGGAGATGATAATGTCCAAATGTTGAAAGTACGTACTGAAAAATTAGGCTATCACTATCAATATACTCGTAACATGTTGCAAATAAATCAAGCAGGAAAGCATTTTACAGAGACAGCACTTTTAAGCGGAATCGCTGCTACAGATTGGAGCTGGAGTGCCCTTTTTGCTGATTATGATCAAGACGGGGAACAAGATATTTTTGTTGCTAACGGAATACCCAAACGCCCTAATGACCTTGATTATGTAAAGTATTATTCTAATGATCAAATAAAGAGCAAGCTCAATACAACTAAACTTCTTGACAAGCAAGCTCTAAAAAAAATGCCTTCTGGAAATGTTACGAATTACATTTTTCAAGGCAGTACCGATTTAATCTTTAAAAACCGTTCCAAAGATTGGATAGAAAATGACACCATCATCTCTAATGGAAGTGGTTATGCCGATATTGATAATGATGGGGATTTAGATATTATCACCAACAATACAAACACTGTAGCTACAATTTATAAGAATACTACAGATAAGAAAGCGAGTTTTTTAAAAATAAAATTGCGTTTTGAAGGGAAAAATACTTTCGGAATAGGGAGTAAAGTAATCGCTTATGCCAAAGGACAAAAACAATTCAAAGAGTTGCAAACCACTAGAGGGTTTCAATCTTCCTCTGAGCCAATGCTTCATTTTGGCTACGGAAAAATAAACACTATTGATTCGTTAGTGGTGATTTGGCCTGACAAAACCTATCAAACACTAAAAAAGGTAAAAGTAAATCAAGCGCTAACTATAAATGCTAATAAAAACAGAAAAGTATTTGATTACCAATTGCTTCATCCAAAAGTGGAGCCCGTTTTGCAAAAGGTAAAAGGAAACTTAGGGATAAATTTTGTGCATGAAGAAAATGAGTATATCGATTTTATTGTTCAAAAGTTAATTCCTTATCAAAGAACAGATCGTGGTCCTGCTACAGCAATTGGTGATTGGGACGGAGACGGTAAGGAAGATGTTTTCTTTGGTGGTTCAAAAGATAAAAAAGCAGTCTTTTATCTCCAAAAAGGCAATGGTTTTGTAGCCAAAAGTTATCCTGCTCTTGAACAAGATGCTGTCTTTGAAGATGCTTCGGCAGTACTAGCAGATTTTGATGGCGATCAAAAGAAGGATCTATTTGTAGCTTCTGGTGGAGGAGAAAACGCTTCCAATTTGCAAGATCGTTTGTATCGAAACAACAATAACGTTCCTTCGAGACAAGATTTACCACAAGTGGCACAAAATGCAACAGTCATAAGAGCTTTTGATTATGACAAAGACGGAGACTTAGATGTTTTTATTGGAAATAACTCTGAGACGAATCGTTTTGGAAGTACACCAGATTGCTATTTATTAAAGAATACTAAAGGTAAATTTACCCTAGACCAAACTAAAACGTTTGCTAAAATTGGTATGGTTACCGACGCTGTTTTTACCGATTTTAATTCCGATGGAAAAACGGATTTAATCGTGATTGGAGAATGGATGCAACCTACTTTTTTTGCCAATAAAAACGGAAAGTTCACCAATGTTACAACTGCTGTTTCCTCTTCTAAAAATAATGGCCTTTGGCAAGCAATTCTACCTTTTGATATTGACCATGATGGCGATCAGGATTATTTGCTAGGCAATTGGGGAATGAATTCTAAGTTTACAGTTTCTGCAACCTTTCCGATGAAAATGTATTATGACGATTTTGATAATAATGGCACTTTTGAAACTATTGTAGCAAAAGAGAAGAACGGAAAGTATTACACCACAATGGGATTAGATGAATTGACAGAGCAATTTAGTGGTATGCTCAAGAAAAAATTCAATAGTTATCAATCATTTGCGGGTAAAACAGTCGAAGAGATTTTTGACCCAGCGATGCTGGCTATTGCAAAACAATATGAGGTACATACATTGCAATCGGGCTATTTAAAAAATAATAAAGGGAAATTTATTTTTGTTCCTTTTTCTAACGCAATGCAAGTGGCGCCAATAACAAGTTTTGTAGCTGGTAATTTTGTCGGAGATGCCAAACCCGAAGTGTTTGCGGCCGGGAATTACTTTGGTGTGTCTCCATACCACAGCCGATTTGACGGTTTCTCTGGTGCATTAATTATTGACCAAAAAACAGTGCTTTTAGGCCATCAAATAGGTATTGATTTAACTCAAAAAGCAGTACGTCATCTAGACATTCTCTCGGTTAATAGTCAAAACTATTTATTGGTAACCATCAATAACAAACCCGCAGAAGTCTATCAAATAACCAACAAAAAATAACCAACCAAACTAGATTTACACAAATGAAATTTTCTATTTTATCTCTAATAAGTGTTTGTTTCTTGGCAACTTCTTGCCATAACGAAAAAGCAATTACAATAACCTCTAATGATTATTGTGCTGCTGTTGATACGGTAACCGGAATTATGGTTCATGATATTTTTTCGCCACCGGTAGCAAGTAGGATATATGTTTATCCTAATGTCGCTGCTTATGAAATTATGGTGCAAAACAGTAAAGAATATCATAGTTTACAAGGACAATTAAAAGGCTTGGATTCTATACCTGTTTTAGACCCTAAAAGCGGAGTCAATGTTCCGTTGGCGGCCTTAATAGCACAGATGGAAGTGAGTAAAAAACTCGTTTTTTCTGAAGAAGCTATAGAGAAATATCGCGATAGTTTGTATGCAAAATGGAGTGATGAAAATGAAAAAGAATTTGAAGTTTCTAAGGAATATGCACTAAAAGTGGTTGACCGTATTGCAAAATGGATGGGAAAAGACAACTACAAAGAAACGAGAACGATGCCTAAATATTCGGTTCATGCTGACCAACTGGCTCGTTGGCAACCCACGCCACCCGCTTATATGGATGCTGTTGAACCACATTGGGGCAAAATTAGAACATTAGTTATGGATTCTGCAGCTCAGTTTAAACCCAAAGCACCTTTTCCTTTTTCTACGGATAAAAACTCAGATTTTTATAGAGAAGCCAAAGAAACTTATGATGTAGGGAATAAGATTTCTAAAGATTTATTGGCTATGGAAAAGACCAAAAGCACCAAAATTCCCGAAGAATCTGCTATAGCAACTTTTTGGGATTGCAATCCGTATGCTACCGTGACACAAGGGCACATGATGTTTGCGAAAAAGAAGAATACACCCGATGCGCACTGGATAAATATTGCCAAAATAGCGTGTAAAACCGCAAAAACAGATTTTAATAAAACGGTTTTTGTATATACCAAAACATCAATTGGTGTTTTCGAATCGTTCATCAGCTGTTGGGACCAAAAGTTCAAAACCAATGTAGTGCGACCAGAAACCTATATCAATCAATACATAGACGAAAACTGGAAGCCACAATTGCAAACGCCTCCTTTTCCTGAATATACCAGTGGGCATTCTGTTTTATCAGCTTGTTCTGCTGAGATTTTGACCGCAATTTTCGGAGATAATTTTGCGTATGTAGACGATTCTGAGATTCCGTTTGGGTTGCCCAAAAGAAAATTTACGTCTTTTAAACAAGCGGCCGATGAAGCATCAATTAGTAGATTATATGGAGGTATTCATTACCGTGCAGCAATTGTAAACGGAGTGGAGCAAGGAAAAATGATTGGTAAGTTCATCAATAGTAAATTAAAAATGACCAAATAAAGCGATGAAGAAGAAAATTGTTATTTTTTGTAGTGTTGTGCTGTTTCTTTTTTTGGGATGGTATTTTGGCATTAAAGCATCGGATTATACGATTACATTTACCGCAAAAGCAGCCTCTGGAACTGTTTTTCAAGGCATACAAGAATGGTCAAATATTCAAAGACAAAAGAGAAAAGAGCATTTTACTGTAGTAGAAAAAAATAATTTTGATTACCTAAAACAGCAAATGACAGTTGGAGATACTACCTATACCTATGTTTGGGAAATTACTCCTTTGAACGACTCAGTGTCTAAAGTAAGTGTGGGAATCAATGAGATTGGAAAGAGTTGGTACAACAAAATCACCGCTCCTTTTTGGCCCACAAAATTCAAAACTGAACAAATAAGGAAAGTCAAAGATTTACGTGAAGGATTGAATGAACATCTCAAAAATTTGAAAGTCAGAATTGACGGAGAAGGTACTTCAAAGCCAGTATATGTTGCTTACATTCAACTCAAAAGTGCCTTGCAAGAAAAAGCACAAACGATGATTGGGAATGATGCTGCAATTACAGGATTTTTATACACCCATAAAATTAAAATCGTTGACCGACCTTATGTAGAAATTGTAGATTGGGATTTAGACAAAGAAACACTCGTTTTTAATTATTGTTTTCCCATTGACCCTTCAACAAAAGCGATAGCTGACGCTAATGTAAAATTCAAAACGATTCCTTCGCTAAAAGGAATTAAAGCAACTTATTATGGTAATTTCAGAACGTCTGACAGAGCTTGGTTTGCTTTGATGGATTATGCCAAAAAGAACGATTTGAAAATTAAAAATATTGCCTTGGAACATTTTCTTGCCAACCCGTTTAACGGAGGTGAGGAATTAGAATGGGAAACCCAAATTATTATGCCTTACGCTTCAGAGTAATTTAATCTCCTGCAAGGTTTTTTGAAAGTGTTATTTGGTAATGAAGACCTACAAGGTTTTGGAAACCTTGCAGGTCGAGAAGTCTAAAGTTTTTTGACATCGGATTTCCTGCAAGGTTTTTTGAAAGTGTTATTTGGTAATGAAGACCTACAAGGTTTTGGAAACCTTGCAGGTCGAGAAGCCTAGCGTTTTTTTTACATCGGATTTCCTGCAAGGTTTTTTTCAAACCTTGTAGGTATTTTGAGAGCGTTGTTTGAAAAAGAAGACCTACAAGGTTTTAGAAACCTCGCAGGTAGTGAAGTCTAAAGTTTTTTTGATATTGGATTTCCTGCAAGGTTTGAAAAAAAAACCTTGCAGGTATGTTTAATAATATAATTTAAAACTTGGCTTTTTAAATGAAAGCTATTGAAATGTTTAAAAGAATATGAAATTAGAAGTTTTAGAAAAAGAATGTTACTATCATATCTACAATAGAGGAGTAAATGGTTGTATAATTTTTGAGAATGATGAAAACAAGAATTTCTTTTTAAGACAACTTTCAAAATATTTATTAGACAATGTTGCGATAGTAGCCTATTGTCTGATGGATAATCATTTTCATTTGGTAGTTCAGTTAAAGGCTGAGCAAGAACTAGTAACTCAATCTTTTTCTAATTTTTTTAATTCTTATGCTAAAGCATTCAATAAACAATTTAACAGAACGGGTAGTCTTTTTGAAAAGCATTTTAAGAGGATTAAGTTGAATGATGAAACCTATTTGAGACAGTTAATTGTATATATTCATTTGAATCCAACGCACCATTTAGAAGTAGACTTTCGAGCTTTTAAATTTTCTTCTTATCAAGCTATGCTTTCAAGTAAAGAAACTAAGTTGCAAAAAGAGGAAGTCTTATTGTTATTTGGAGGGAAAGAAAATTTTATTTTTTCGCATAATGAAAGAAATGATTATTTATCCGAAAAATATGCTTTGGAATAAAACATAGTTAGTGTTTTGTTTTTACCTCCATTTCCTCTTAAAATCAATGAGTTCGAAAACGTTTTCGGTTCTTCCGAAAACGTTTTTTATTTTAAATCAGTGTCCTATTGATAGATTACGATTAAATTTAGGTTTTATAATTTGATTTCGAGCTAGAAGTGACAACCAAAAGGTAAACCATCTTTCTCTTTAGCCCCGACAGCAGCGGCATCCTTTGCTTTTTTCTTTATAAAAGCAAAGATATAGCGGATGGCGGGACGATGACAGCAAAGAAGCCTTTTGAATACTGCTCCTAAATACTACTTGAACAAATTATAACTAACCTAACCGATGCATTACTTATGGCGATAAAGCTAAAACTCAATTTTTGGCAAATTTGGAACATGAATGTTGGCTTTTTTGGCATTCAATACAGTTTTGGACTGCAACAAAGTGCCGTGAATCCCATTTATGATTTTTTGGGTGCGAGTCCAGACGAAATCCCGTTACTCAATTTGGCAGGGCCGGTTACCGGATTATTGATTCAGCCCTTGATTGGGGCAATGAGTGACCGCACTTGGCACCCGCGTTGGGGTCGAAGAAAACCTTATTTCTTTGTTGGAGCTTTGCTTTGCAGTATTTGTTTGCTGTTGTTTCCTTACAGCAGTTCGTTGTGGATGGCGGCAGGCTTGCTTTGGATTTTGGACGCGGGAAATAACACGGCTATGGAGCCTTACCGCGCTTTTATTGCTGATAAGTTAGACGAAGAGCAACAACCGATTGGGTTTCAGATGCAAAGTTTTTTTACTGGTTTGGGGCAAACCCTGGCCAACGTTTCGCTCTTTATTTTTCCGATGATTTTTATTGGCAAAACGGGTTCGTTGCCCACATGGGTATATGCTTCCTTTTTTCTGGGAGCGGTTTGTTCTATTGGTTCGATTTGGTGGAGTATGAAAACAACCAGCGAAATCCCGCCAACGCCAGAGGAATTAGAAGTTTTGAAATCGCATAAAGGAGGTTTATTCGAGCCTTTGATAGAAATTTTCTCTGCCATTGGCGACATGCCTCGTGTAATGTGGCAACTCGCTTTGGTGTATTTGTTTCAGTGGTATGCGCTGTTTTGTTATTGGCAAAATTCGTCCAAAAGCATCGCCTTATCCGTTTGGCAAGCCACGCCACAAAGCAATCCCGCTGCTTATGAGCAAGCGGTTAGTTGGACTGGATTGGTCAACGGTTGGTACAATGTAGTTACTTTCTTGACCGCATTTTTATTGGTAGGATTTGCCAAAAAGTTCAGCCCAAAAGCCGTTCACGCCTTTTGTTTACTCTTGGCGGCCTTAGGATTTCTGGCTTTTCCGCACATCGAAAACAAGAATGTATTGTTTTTCGCCATCACCGGTTTCGGAATCGGGTGGGCGAGTATGATGGGTATTCCGTATTTAATGGTCGTTCACGAAATCCCCAAAGAGCGTTATGGCGTTTATATGGGCATCATCAATATGATGATTGTGATTCCAATGATTATTCAAAACGTCACTTTCGGATACATTCTCAAACATTTTTTACACAACGACGCGCGACTCGCCATCACTTTTGCAGGAGTACTGCTCTTGTGTAGTGTGCTTTGTACGTTATTAATCAAGAGTAAACCAACTGTTTTAAAAGATAATTAGGGCGTGACCACTTCTAGCAAAGGGGGCTTTTATCGGAGCGTGCTAGTTGCCCCCTTTGCTACAAGCGGTCGGGCTTTACGCGCTACTTCGGTAGCTAGCTTCAATCCCTCACGCAAAAAAAAGCAACGCAATTTATATCAAATGACAAGCAACATTTCTTATTCAAAAGCTAT
>JACCDZ010917501.1_pt1 | contig 11462 bp, 6 predicted proteins | sample 7449551 | NCBI WGS metagenome assembly JACCDZ01 (sample SAMN15323452, study PRJNA562643) | freshwater metagenome | isolation source: river surface water | place: USA:Blue River Watershed | collected 2017-08-18
GCAAACAGCAGCGCACACACGCCCTTGTGCGTGCGGGCGAGCAACACATACCCCAGTGGGCAGGGGCTGATGGCGTAGCTCAGCGCGCTGGTTTTTTTTGCGGTCAGCGGATCGTTGTCGCGCCGGGCCTTGCTCCATGCCTTGGGTGTCATCCCGGTACGTCGTTTGAATTCGCGCGTCAGGTGCGAAGCCGAAAAGCCGGTGTGCGCTGCCAGTTGCGCAAGCGTGGGGCTGTTTTCACTGTGCTCCAGCAGTTGGCAGACCTGACTGATCAGCCGGTCGATGGCTTCGGCCGGACTCTGACCCTGCGGCGAGCAGCGCCGGCAAGGGCGGAATCCGGCCGCCAGGGCAGCTTCGGGGGCCTTGAAGAATTCGATATTCTTCTGCAGTGGCCGGCGTGCCGGGCAGCTGGGCCGGCAAAAGATTCCGGTACTGCGCACAGCAAAGACAAACTGGCCGTCCTTTGTGTGGTCACGAGCACAGACCGCTTGCCAGCACTGTTGAAAATCAAGCATGGTCGACTCCTGATGTGATCTGCAGCCGATTGTCTGCTGTTGCCGTAAGGCTGCCAATGCGCTTCTGACTTTCAAATTCAGCGCCGGCGGTGCAATCTGAGCGCCGGCGACTGCCGTATGACGACCCTACCCCCACCTGAAGAGGCCATTTTTAGTTCCGATGAAAACCCCGAAACGCCTTGAGTCACTACAGGAAGATGGATTGATTGATGAGGTGATCCGCCCGCTCATGAGCGGCAAGGAAGCCTCGGTTTATGTGGTGCGCTGTGGCACTGAACTGCGTTGCGCCAAGGTCTACAAGGAGGCCAACAAGCGCAGTTTCCGTCACGCATCCGAATATCAGGAGGGTCGTACTACCCGCAATACCCGTGACGCCCGGGCCATGGCCAAGGGCAGCAAACACGGGCGCAAAGAGCAGGAAGACAGCTGGCAGAATGCCGAAGTGACTGCCTTGTTTCAGCTGGCAGCGGCAGGCGTTCGCGTGCCCAAACCCTATGATTTCCTTGAGGGTGTGCTGTTGATGGAGCTGGTCGGCGACGGTCTGGGCGGTGTAGCGCCGAGGCTCAATGATGTTGATCTGGAGCCGGCCGATGCCCGCGAGTTTCATGCCTTCATGATCGGCGAGATCGTCAAGATGCTCTGTGCCGGTCTGGTGCATGGCGACTTGTCCGAGTTCAACGTGCTGCTGGGGCCGGAGGGGCCGGTGATCATCGATCTGCCGCAGGCGGTCAATGCGGTGGCAAACAACCACGCCTTCAGCATGCTCGAACGTGATGTCGGCAACATGGCCGAGTACTTCGGTCAGTTTGCTCCGGAGTTGCGCTACAGCAAGTACGCCAAGGAAATGTGGGCATTGTTCGAGGCGGGCAAGCTGACCCCGGACACCCAGTTGACTGGCGAGTTTGCCGAGCCGGAAGAAAGCGCCGATGTGGATGCCGTGCTGCGCGAGATTCAGGCCGCACTGGCCGAGCAGGCCCGCCGCGAAGCGTTGCTCAATGCCGAAGATGCACCCGGCGACGAACCCCCGACACCGCCGTGGATGCGCTAGATCCTGACGGCCTCAGTTGCTCCAGTCTCTTGCTGGTCAGCGGAGGCGGTCATCAGTGGCTTTCAGCCAGATTGGCCAGCAGTTCAATCAGTGTGGTGTAAAGGCTGCTGTCGATGCGCATGGTGCTCTGCCTCCATTCGCTTTTTGCGGATGAATGGAGGCTAGACGCCACGCCCGGATTTCACTAATTCATTCTGAGCATGACGGCGATAGCGCCGGGCCATGGCCGCCGCAGGCGAAGTAGCCCGGATGTAATCCGGGACAGGCATCCCCGGATTGCATCCGGGCTACTGCTGATCGGGTTTCCAGTAGCCCAGCAGCAAGGCATTGCTGACCACGCTGACGCTTGATAATGCCATCGCCGCGCCGGCCAGCACCGGGTTGAGCAAGCCGGCGGCGGCCAGCGGGATGCCGACCAGGTTGTAGATAAAGGCCCAGAACAGGTTCTGCTGGATTTTGCGGTAGGTGCGGCGGCTGATTTCCAGCGCTGCGGGCACCAGTCGCGGGTCGCCGCGCATCAGGCTGATGCCGGCGGCATGCATCGCCACATCGGTACCGCCGCCCATGGCGATACCGACATCGGCGGCGGCCAGCGCCGGCGCATCATTCAGGCCGTCACCGACCATCGCCACCACCCGGCCGGCCTGTTTCAGTTGCGCGACACGCGTCGCCTTGTCCTCCGGCAGCACCTCGGCCAGTACCTGGGTGATGCCCAGCTGTCTGGCGACCACTGTGGCGCTGCCGGCATTGTCACCACTGATCAGGTGGCAGCGCACACCGCGCTGCAGCAGCGCGGCAATCGCCGCTTCTGCCCCCGGCTTGATTTCATCGCCGAATGCCAGCAGGCCCAACAGCTTTGGCTGCGGGCCGCTCTGCATCAGCCAGGACAGGGTGCGGCCTTCTGTTTTCCAGGCGTCATAAGCGGCCCCCAGCGGGCCGCTGCTCAGGTGCAATTCTTCGAGCAGGCGCTGGTTGCCCAACGCCAGTTCAATGCCTGCCACCTGCCCGCGGGTGCCGCGGCCGGGCAGGCTGTGGCTGGCGCTCAGGGCCGGCAGTGGCAGCTGGCGCGCCTGACAGGCGGCCAGCACGGCCTTGGCCAGCGGGTGTTCGCTGCCTTGCTGCAGGGCACCGGCCAGACTCAGTAACTGCTCGTCCGTGGTGCCCGCGTGTGCCTGCCAGTGCAGCAGATGCGGCTGGCCCGAGGTCAGTGTGCCGGTTTTGTCGAAGGCGACATCGGTGACCTTGTGGGCGATTTCCAGTGCTTGCGCATCCTTGATCAGAATGCCGTGCCGGGCCGCCACGCCCGTACCCGCCATGATCGCGGCGGGCGTAGCCAGCCCGAGGGCGCAGGGGCAGGCGATGACCAGCACCGATACTGCGTTGATCAGCGCCTGCTCCATGCCGGCCCCGGCCAGTAGCCAGCCGCCCAGGGTACACAGGGCAATCAGCAGCACGGCGGGTACGAAGAGGTTACTGACCCGATCCACCAGCTTCTGGATCGGTGCCTTGGCGGCCTGGGCATCCTCAACCAGACGGATGATGCGTGCCAGTACGCTTTCGGCGCCCAGTGCGCGGGTAATGATCAGCAACTGCCCGTCACCATTGATCGCGCCGCCGGTCACCCGGTCGCCAGGGCCCTTGTTCACCGGCAGGCTCTCGCCGCTGATCAGTGATTCATCCGCCTGACTCTGCCCTTCCAGCACTTCGCCATCGGCGGCAAAGCGCTCTCCGGGACGCACGCGCAGCACGTCACCGAGGCGCAGCAAGGCGATCTCGACCTGCTCATCCTGACCGTCGACCACCCGCACGGCGTGTTCAGGTCTTAATGCTTGCAAGGCCTGAATGGCCGCACCGGTCTGGCGCTTGGCGCGGCCTTCGAGGAATTTGCCGAGCAGCACCAGGGTGATGACCATCGCCGATGACTCGAAGTACAGGTGCGGTTCATGCCCCTGATGGGCCGTCCACCACAGGTAGAGGCTCAGCCCGTAGGCAGCACTGGTGCCGATGGCGACCAGCAGGTCCATGTTGCCGCTGCCCGCGCGCAGGGCGTTCCAGGCCGCCCGGTAGAAGCGCGCGCCGAGCACAAACTGCAGCGGTGTGGCCAGGACGAATTGCAACCAGGCCGGTGGCATCCATTGCAGGCCGAACACGCCGAGCAGCATCGGCGCGGCCAAGGGCAGGGTCAGCAGTACCGCACACAGCAGCCGGATGCGTTCGCGCCGCTGCGCATCCGGCTGCCCATCAGCTGAGTCAGCGGACAATCGGGCGCTGTAGCCGGCCTCGGCCACGGCCTTGATCAGCCCGGCAGTACGGGTGTCGGCGAGCACGCGCAGACGGGCTTTCTCGCTGGCCAGATTGACACTCACCGAGATCACGCCGTCAGCCTTGCCCAGCGCGCGTTCAATCCGGCCGACGCAACTGGCACAGGTCATACCGCCTATACTCAGCTCTAGCGTCTGCTGCGGTACCTGGTAGCCGGCGGCTTCGATGGCCTGGATCAGTTGTGGCAGCGGGGTGTCGAGGCTTTCGATCCGCACCCGCTCGGCGGCCAGATTGACGCTTGCCGTTTGCACTCCGGGCAATTTGCCCAGGGCGCGCTCGACCCGTCCGGCACAGCTGGCGCAGGTCATGCCGCTGACGGGCAGGTCAATGGGCTGTCGCGCGCTGGTGGTCATAAGGTGTCTGTCCGGAAAGGTTGGTGGTACAGCATCCGCCGCAAGGGGCAGGTAGCGGTCAGGTGTTTCACCGATCAGTATTTTATTGAGGGTCAGGTTGATGCAAGTGTTCAATGTTCAGGGGATGTCTTGCCAGCACTGCGTCGCGGCCATCACCCGTGCGGTGCAGGCGCTCGACAGTGCGGCGCAGGTGCAGGTGGACTTGCCCGGCGGGCGGGTGAGTATCGAGAGTGTTCTGCCGGAAACCGAGTTGCTGCGCGTGCTGGCCGACGAGGGCTATGCCGCGCAGCGCGGTTCATGATCCGGCGCATTAAGGTCTTGATTTTCGTAGGGTGGGTTAGGCCTGCGGCCGTAACCCACCAGCCGGCCGCGAGGCTGGCAAGGGCGATGCCTTTGGCATCGGTGGTGGGGTACGCCGGGCGTCGCTGCGCCGGGCGTCGTCTCGCCGGGCGTCGCCACGCTGCTAGCGGCTAATCCACCCTACAACCGCCGCCTAAAAGTTTAATCTCCAGCGGGCCGGATCAATAAATGGACGGCTTATATTCGCGGGGGATGTTTTCCCGAATGCCTTAGAATGGCCGCTTTGCAGTTCACGGACAGTTGGAGACACACATGCGCGTGGGTGCTGGTTTGCTGATTAACCTCTTCCTCAGTGTTGCTGGCGGGACGGTTGTGGCCGCAGAGTCGGCCAAATCCCAGCCGCCGCTACCCGAGGTCAAGGTCGAAGTGGTCAAGGCGTTGGATGTTCCGATCCGCCTGGAATATCCGGGGCGCACGGCGGGTTACCGGGAAGTCGAGGTGCGTGCCCAGGTCAGCGGTATTCTGCAGCAGCGTACCTATCAGGAGGGCGCGCCGGTGAAACAGGGGCAGGTACTGTTTCGCCTTGACTCGCGCCAGTATCAGGCAGCATTGACCCGGGCCCAAGCCGCACTGGCGCAGGAGCAGGCACGTCTGCGTCAGGCCGAGCGTGATCTGCTGCGGGTCCGCACCCTGGCGGCCAAGGGCTTTGCCAGTGAGCGTGAGCTGGACAACTCGATCTCCCAGTTCGAGCAGAGCAGGGCCAATCTGCAGGCCGCCGAGGCCGAAGTGAAATCGCGCCAGATCGATCTGGACTTCACCACCGTGGTGGCGCCGATTACCGGGATCACCAGCCGCGAAGCCCGCTCCGAAGGCAGCCTGATTGTGGCCGGTGACCCGCAGGCCAGCCTGCTCACGCAGCTGACCCAGCTCGATCCGATTTATGTGAATTTCTCACTGCCGCAGGACTCCGAGAGCGCGCGGCTGCGCAATGATGTGGCCAACGGCAAGCTGGCCAATGCCAGCAAGGCCGAGTTGACGGTGCAGGTGCAGTTCAATGACGGGTCGGTGTATCCGTTGCAGGGGCGGGTCGACTTCACGGACAGCCTGGTCGACAGGGCTACCGGCAGCGTCAGTACCCGGGCGGTGATTCCCAATCCCGAGCAGAAGCTGTTGCCCGGGCAATTCGTCCGCGTTCTGGTCAGCGGCCTGCTGCGGCTCAATGCCATCAGCGTGCCGGAGCGGGCCGTGGCGCAGAATGCCGCCGGCACTTATGTCTATGTGATCGATGAGCAGGGCGTGGTGCGTCAGCAGCAGGTAACCCTGGGCGGTACTGCCGGCGGGCGCTGGATAGTCGAGTCAGGACTGGTGAGTGGTGAACGCGTGGTAGTCGAAGGTGGGCACAAACTGCAGCCGGATGACCGGGTGCATGCCGCCACGGTCGAAGCCATGCACGGTCAGGGACTGATTGAAGAGATCCGCCGATGATTTCGCGTTTCTTTATTGACCGGCCGATTTTTGCGGCGGTCATCTCGATCGTCATCATGCTCGCAGGGCTGGTGGCCATGCGTGAACTGCCGATTTCCCAGTACCCGCCGATTCTGCCACCGCAGGTGAGCGTTTCGGCGAGCTATCCGGGAGCCAGTGCGCAGGTCATCGCCGAAACAGTTTCTGCACCGCTGGAACTGGCGATCAACGGTGTGGAAGGGATGATCTACCAGACCTCCTACTCCGGCGGTGGCAAGCTCACCCTGTCGGTGTATTTCCAGGTAGGCACCCACCCCGGTCAGGCCACCATTGATGTCAATAACCGGGTGCAGGCGGCGCTGGCCAAACTGCCGGAAGAGGTCCGCCGCCAGGGCGTGAATGTCGAGAAGAAGTCTTCCGACATCCTGCAGGTCGTGGCGCTGTATTCGCCCGATGGCACGCAGAGCCCGCTGCAGCTGAGCAACTATGCGCTGATCAATGTGATTGACGAACTCAAGCGGCTGCCGGGGGTGGGGGATGCCAGACAGTTCGGCTCGAAGAATTACTCGATGCGCATCTGGTTGCGCCCGGACAAGCTTGCGCAGTTCAACCTGACCTCCAGTGATGTGGTGGCGGCCCTGCGCGAACAGAATTCGCAATTTGCCGCCGGCAGTTTCGGTCAGCAACCGCTGCGTGAAGAACAGGATTTCACTTACACGGTGACCACTCAGGGACGCCTGAGCACTCCCGAGCAGTTTGGTGAAGTGATCCTGCGCACCAATGCCGACGGTGCCAGTCTGTTGCTTCGGGATGTCGCGCGTATCGAGCTGGGGGCGCTGGATTACGCCATGGTCACCACGCTCAACGGCAAGCAAAACGCTTCGTTCGGCATCTATCTGCAACCCGGGGCGAATGCGCTGGAAACTGCCAAGGCGGTGCGCACCACCATGCAGCGGCTGGCCGAGCGCATGCCGGCGGGCATGAGCTACAAGATTCCCCACGACACCACACGGTTTGTTGAGGTGTCCATCGAGGAGGTGCTGAAAACCTTTGCCGAGGCCCTGCTGCTGGTGGTGCTGGTGGTCTTCGTCTTTCTGCAGAACTGGCGTGCCAGCCTGATTCCGCTGCTGGCGATTCCGGTCTCGCTGATTGGCACGTTTGCCGGCATGTATGCGCTGGGATTTTCCATCAACCTGCTGACGCTGTTTGGCATGGTGCTGGCGATCGGCATCGTGGTGGATGACGCCATCGTGGTGATCGAAAACGTCGAGCGGGTGATGGCGGAGGAAAAACTCTCGCCGCGCGATGCGGCCATCAAAGCGATGGAAGAGGTGACCGGGCCGATCATCGCGATTGTGCTGGTGCTCTGCGCCGTGTTTGTCCCGGTGGCCTTTCTCGGCGGATTGGCCGGCGAGATGTATCGCCAGTTCGCCATCACCATTGCCATCTCGGTGGTGATTTCCGGCATCGTTGCACTCACCCTGAGCCCGGCCCTGTGTGCGCTGTTGCTCAAACCGGTGCATGGCGAGCCGATCGCGCCACTGCGCTGGTTCAATCGCGGCTTTGCCCGGGTGACCCGCGGTTACAGTGCCGGCGTGGCGTTTTTCCTCAAGCGCAGCTTGCTCGGGCTGGCGCTGTTTGTGCTGATGCTGTTGCTGACCGTCGGCCTGTTCACTCGCGTCCCTGGCTCACTGGTGCCCAGCGAGGATCAGGGCTTTGTGCTGGCCAGTTATGCGCTGCCACCGGCGGCCTCGCTGACCCGCACGGAAAAAGTGACCCGTGCGGTGACCGAGCAGTTGATGGCGCACCCGGCGGTCAGGGATGTGGTCACCTTCACCGGTTTTGACATTCTCAGCTCCGGCACCAACAGCTACTCGGGCGTTTCCTTCGTGCCCCTGCAGGATTGGAGTGAGCGTCCGGGCGAGGCGCTGGATGCGCGCAATCTGGTCAATGAATTCCGCGAGATGGCTTCCGGGCAGACGGACGGCTCGATGTTCGCCTTCAACCCGCCACCGATTTCCGGAATGAGCACCACCGGAGGCTTCGAGGGCTTCGTGCAGGATCGCCGTGGCGGCACGGTGGCGCAGATGGACGCCAAGCTGGAAGAGTTCCTCGCGGCATTGCGAAAGCGCCCGGAACTGACCGGTTTGCGTACCACCTTCAATGCGCAGGTGCCGCAGTACTACATCGATCTGGACCGCAATCGCGCCCGTGCCCAGGGCGTGGCGGTGAGTGATGTGTTCACCGCGATGCAGAGCACCTTCGGCAGTTACTACGTCAACGACTTCACGCTGGCTGGGCGTATCTGGCAGGTTTCGCTGCAGTCGGATGCTGACTTCCGGCGCAAGCCGGAAGACATGGCGCAGGTCTATGTGCGCTCCAGGGCCGGCGATCTGGTGCCGTTGTCGACGCTGGTAGAGGTGCGGCGCATTCTCGGGCCGGATATTTTCACCCGCTTCAACGGTTATCCGGCAGCCAAACTGCTCGGTGGCCCGGCGCCGGGCTTCAGCAGTGGTCAGGCGCTGGCAGCTGTTCAGGAGGTCGCCGATCAGGTGCTGGGCAGTGATTACGCGGTCGGTTGGACCGGTTCGGCCTTTCAGGAGATCGCCAGTCAGGATTCGGGCAGCACGGGGTTTGTGTTCGGCCTGATCATGGTATTCCTGATTCTGGCGGCGCAGTACGAGCGCTGGTCATTGCCACTGGCGGTGGTGACGGCGGTGCCGTTTGCGCTGTTCGGTGCGGTGCTGGCGGTCTGGCTGCGCGGGCTGGAGAACGACCTGTATTTCCAGGTCGGGTTGATCACCCTGATCGGGCTGTCTGCCAAGAATGCGATTCTGATCGTCGAGTTCGCTGTGCTGTGCCGGGAGAAGGGCATGAATCGCTACGATGCCGCCGTGCACGCGGCGAAGCTGCGCTTCCGTCCGATCATCATGACCTCGCTGGCGTTCATTCTCGGTTGCCTGCCGCTGGCGATCAGTACCGGCGCCGGTTCGGCCAGTCGTCATTCGATTGGTACCGGGGTGATTGGCGGCATGCTCGCCGCCACCCTGTTGGCGACGTTCCTGATTCCCATGTTCTTTCTGCTGGTGGAAAAACTGGCCAGTCGTGGGCGCGACTGATCGCTGAGTTTGAGTGGGCTTCAGGCGATCCTGAAGCCCGACGCAAACTCAGGGCTGCTCGAAGGCCGCCGTCACACCATCATGCAGGGGCAGGCCGAAGCTGTGCAGGGCATGTTTCGGGGAGATCTGTGCGCCCTGGATGCTGCCCAGTTGCAGCCAGCCCAGCTGGGGTTCGAAGATCAGCCGCACCAGCATTTCCACTTCCTTGCTGGCCAGACTGGAATCGCTCAGCAGCAGACTGCTGACGGCCAGTGTCGGTACGGCTTGCGTCTGTTGCGCATAGCTGCCGGCGGCGATGGTGAACGGCAGCGTGCCGGGGCGATTCTTGAGCAGCTGCTCAACCGCGTCAGGGCGCAATGGCAGCAAGCGTATGTCCATATCCTCGCTGGCTGCGCGGATGGCGTCGGCGGGCAGGCCGATGATCTGGATCAGTCCGTCGATATCGTCGTCGCGCAAGGCCGCCAGGGCTTCCTGCAGGTTCAGACTGGTGACTTCGGCAAAGTCCTCGGGTTGCAGTTGGTGCGCGGCCAGCACCGCCAGTGCGGTTTCCCGCGAGGCAGAACCCGGCAGGCCGAGGTTGATGCGCTTGCCACGCAGCTGCTCGAGTTGCTTTGGGCCGTCAGAGCGGACCAGCACCTGCACCGGTTCGGGGTACAGGCTGGCCATCACGCGCAAGGTGCTAAAGGCGCCCTTGCCGGCAAACGGACCGCTGGCATTGAATGCATCCCAGGCCACATCGCTTTGCGACAAGGCCAGGCTGGTGCTGCCGTCACGCAGCATCTGCAGATTGACTGTGCCACCCTCGGTCAGCAGCGGCCGGATGATGATCTTGTGTTCCTTGGCCAGCTTGGCCAGAGCATCGGCAAAACGCGCGTACTGGCCGTTTTCCGGCCCGCTGGCCAAGGCAAAGCCATTGCTGCTGCGGGCTATCCGGCCTTCGATACTGCTCAGCGTCCGACCCATTTCTTCGTCGATGATTTTACGCTCGTTGGGACCGCGGCCGTCGGGGGAAAGGTTGAGTGCGGTAGTAATCGCATTGATCAGTTGTTCACGCTGGGTGTCGGCGCTGCTCGCCGACAAATCAACCGGTGCCTGATTAAAGCCTTGCGGTGTATGCAGCTGCCAGCCATTGGCAGTTTTTTCGTAGATCAGGCTGCCGTGTACGTTCAGCAGGTCACCACTGCGGTTGCCACCGCTGGCGATGCCGGTCAGGCCGCGCGGGCCGGCGCCCAGCAGGCTGACCAGGCTGGCCACGCCGGGGATGTCCCAGCGCGAGAAGTCGCGGTCCTGCTGCATTTGCAGGGTGGCGTCGAAATACACCAAGCGGCGTTGCTGGTCGTCATCCGCGCCAGCGTCGGGTGCCGATCCCTGCCGGCGAAAGTCGGTGATGAGCACACTGTCCGGGCCCAGGGTCTGGCTCAGACGTTGTTCCAGATCATTGCGCACGGTCTGGCTGTCCGGGCCCTGACTGCAGGCCGCCAGCAATAAAAACAGTCCCAGCAGAAGAATACGCGGCATGTTCAACCTCCGATCCATGACAGGGAGACATAACCGGTCAACACCACGGCGTTCAGGATGTCGATCAGAAACGCACCCACCAGTGGTACCACGATGAAGGCTTGCGGGGCCGGGCCATAGCGCTGGGTGATGGCCTGCATGTTGGCAATCGCGGTGGCAGTGGCGCCCATGGCAAAACCACAAAACGCCGCCGACATCACCGCCGCCTCGTAATCACGACCAACGGCGCGGAAGGTCAGCAGCGCGCCAAACAGCAACACCAGCAGCACCTGGAAGGCCAGAATCAGCAATAACGGGCCGGCCATGGACGCCACGCTGATCAGGCTGAGCGCCATCATGGTAATGGCCAGAAACAGTGACAGGCTGATCGACGACATGAAGTCGACCGCCTTGAGGTTGAACTGCAGCCCTAGTGGCTGGCCAAGGTTGCGAATGGCGACCCCCAGCAGCATGCACCAGAGGAAGCTGGGAATGGTCACGCCGCTGTCGGCAAACAGACTGGAAAGTGCCTGTCCGCCGAGCACGGCGGCCAGGGTGGCCGCCAGCACCGGCAGGAAGCTGTAGGGTGAAATCGGGTCGAGGGTGGTGTCGTGGGCGTCGGCGGGAATGTCCGGCGCGGCTGCACCACCGGACAGCTGGTGGCGCTTGATCAGCCATTGTGCCAGCGGCCCGCCCGCCAGTCCGCCGAGCACCAGCCCCATGGTGGCAGAGGTCATCGACAGTTCGAGCACGGACTGGATGTTGTACTGCTCGGCAAAGGTCTGCGCATAAGCCGCTCCCGTGCCGTGGCCACCGATCAGGGTAATGCTGCCGCCGACCAGGC
>JACCDZ010330360.1_pt1 | contig 11459 bp, 21 predicted proteins | sample 7449551 | NCBI WGS metagenome assembly JACCDZ01 (sample SAMN15323452, study PRJNA562643) | freshwater metagenome | isolation source: river surface water | place: USA:Blue River Watershed | collected 2017-08-18
AGTCGATGAGCAAAACGCCCGGGGTTAATAGCCCCGTTTTATTTTAATCAAAAAAAATACACTATCATGAATTCTCTTATTAATTACTTTGGCTGGGCTATGTTTATTATGGCGGCATTTTTCTTTGTGCGTTCAGCGGTTGTCCTATTTACTATCGGGTGCGGAAATGTGTGCAATTTTAAGAAGAGTTTCTTTAGTATTGATGTAAAAAGGGATTGTCTTTATTTTATGCCGGCATTTTACTTCGTGGTTATGCTAACATTTTATTGGGCTGCCACTTATGAATTCCACATTTTTTAATTAATAGGACACTAAAAGAAGCGGGCTAATAACCCGCATTTTTTATTTAATAATTCATTTGTAAAGAAAATGTAAAAATAAACTTAACAGTTGACATGCTACACAAATCACTAGTAAATATTTATTTAACAATAATTTTACAAATATCGCCTTGACAATATAATAGAATCATTAAAGTAATATTTTTTACAAACTCTTTACTATTTTAGTATTGATTAACCTCACAAATCATTATTGGATTTTAATTGTAAAAACTTTACAATTTTCTTAACAACCTATTTACAATTTTGAGCTTGAGTTTTTTCGGACGAACCGTTCTATAGGCAACATCAAATCAACGCCAACCCAACGGCAGCGACGAGATTGAGAAAAGTTCAAGATTCTGAAAAAAGAGTGTTGACAAGAGAACGAGAAACGGTTCTTATCTCAAACATCAAATTAAGGGTAACAACTTAACTTGATGCGCTTCTTTGAAAGTTTTAACTTTGGATTTAGTATCGCACAATGGCGTAATCGAAGCCGCGAATGACTCAAAATCATTTTCCGCAATATAACGGAGTGGGGGTTCAAGTCCCCCTTGTGCGACCAACTTTCCGCCCTAAGAAATTATTCATAATTAAAACAAATAGTTAGTGATTGGTTATTCTTAGCGGCGGTTTTACAAACAATCTCATTGACAGAAACACAAATCTGTGGATGATACAAAAACGCTGGAAACAGCAACCCTAGATAACAATAAAGAGGGTTTAATCAAATTAAGATATTTTGTTAATGGGCCTATAGCTTAATGGTTAAAGCAGAGACCTCATAAGTCTTTGAGTCACGGTTCAAGTCCGTGTAGGCCCACCACTTTCAAATTGCTAACTGATGGAATGGTAGACATAGCTGGCGTAGGGCGTCTGAGGCGTATTGCCGAGGCCGTAACCGGCCGGGACTAATGATAATAATGTTCCTTGAAGGTTCAAGTCCTTCGTTAGCGACCAATTTCTATCACACTTAAATGCGGTGGTAACAAACATACCGAGAGTTTGACCTGAATTGTATCGAGTATGAACTAAAGTAAAGGTGTAGGTAATCAGGAAGGTAGCAACTGATTGCTGAAATATGAGCTACATAAAGTCCTGACGGGTCGCTACCTGATGGATGAGCAGAGATAAATACGAGACTTGTAAACTTGTAGATAGCCGGCACGGAACATATGAATATATTATGTATATGAATATATCATGTTCCATGTATAATCGGATTCTTTGATATTGCTATCACCGTAAACACTAGAGGTAGACGGATGCAGTAAACAAAAAGACGCAAGAGCAAGAGATGGTGCAAATCCTTCCCTGATAGGACAACGGAAATCCTATACCAAAACCGTTAAAATTTCCTCTATGTAGTATCTTGTAGAATCTATACCCCGGTTGGGATACGCCGCTCTGTTGTGAAAGCGCAATAATAACATAGCTCACCTATCACTCTAAGGTAAAATGAAATGAGAAACATTTTGAGTGCAGTTACAATCCAAACTGAAACTCTTTCCAGCATGGGATATCTCTGTTGTAGCGTGAAAGATAGAATTATAGACTTGAAAAAATATAATTCGGATTTTATTTTCAGTCCGCAAACGCGTAAGAAATAATAGTCGAACAGTCCGGCATGAAGTTGCCTAAGACGCCACGCTACCCTTGTGGTTGTAGAAATACAGGATAGACTATAGCGGCAATATACTGAAACCAATTTTGGGTGTTTCGACTAAAAAGTGTTTTATTCTAGACAATTAAACACAAATATAGGTCAATTGGTTGTCTTACCAATTAATGCGTTTGAAAACAACGAAATCCCCCGCCAATTCACGGTTCCAAGTTACTGTTTAACTTGGCGTTTCATACCTTACGAAAAGATATGCGTATAGCAAATCGTGCGACCAATTGCTATATGAAGGTGATGGTAGACTCGTATGAGTTGATACATTCAAGCACGGGGTATCCCTGTGAACACAGGACTGGCGGTCAACAGCCATAAAGAAACATCCCTTTGAAAAGGATGCTTGACTAAAAACTACTCATAATTTAACTGGTTAAAATACCGCATCTTGGCGGGAGTTCCGGAGTTCAAGTCCCGGTGAGTAGTAATAATTTCACCTTGCCGTATAGGTAAAAGACGGACACTTGACCAGTTGCAAAGCATAAAACTGGATAAGCATGATATGGTCATGTCGGTTGTGAGAGTTTGTAAACTCACCACAGGTAACTTTTCCTGTGTTATAAAAAATGTAAGTGTCGTAGCCTGATACTACGAGCGGTAGACCCGGAAGAGTAATTGTGATTGAAAACCACATACTTATATCAGTGCAGAATCTCATAAGTGTAAAGCATGCTCAGTCAAAGGGTTGAGTGGTTGAGGAGTAAAAGCCTCAGTGAGATTCCCATTTACTTTGTCTGTAGCTGGGTGGAGAGACCCGGTTCACCGGGTGGAAGGTTCGATTCCTTCCAGACAATTCACTTTCCCTTGTCGCTTCTTGTTGGGTCGAGCCTTTAGCGGGGCACAAAGATTCGATATAGCCTAAAGACTAAAATCCTGCGCAAAATAATTGGAATAGAGTGGCGGCCCATGTGGTTTCGGGCCGTGATAAGGGGATTCATTTAGATTGCCGAGAGGCAAGCGACAAAAATTTAACACGCCATTTACAAAAAATGGTTTGACTCCCTAAAAAAGAGTGTCACAGTGTCCCTCATAACAACTAAAACACCATGAAACCTTACAAGCTTACCGAATGTGTCTTCGTCGGAATGGACGGAAAGAAAATTCAAAGCGCGCCGGCCACCGTGCGCGTTAATATGAACCACGAAGAAGGTACAGAAGAATGGGACAAAGAATTGAACTCATTTTTCGCCGCCGATGTTCACCTAGCGTCCTATCAAATCCAAAGTAATTAAATTTCAACTCAAGTGAGTTAGAAAAGCAAGCGTCACTGTTTGTTCATTGTATCATAGGTTTTTCTGTTGGCCTTAAAAACAGTTAAAATTTTGTTCCTGTAGCACAATGGAATTAGTGCAATTGCCTTCTAAGCAATAGGTTGTTGGTTCGAGTCCAACCGGGAACGCCATTTAAAAGAGATTCAGAAATGAGTCTCTTTTTTTTGCGCCCATGATGTATCCAAAAAATACATACAAAGTAATTATTGACTATACGAAACAAATCATTAATCAAAAAGTCTAACAAAATTTTTACGATTATTATGTTGACAGTGATAATAAATCATTATGAGGATAATTTAAGATTATTTTTGACAATCATTTTACATAAAAGGCCCATTTTGTGCTTGATTGATTCGTTCGTTTGAGCATTGTTTGATTCATCGCAAGGGAAACAAACCCTAAGCGTAGTCCGAAAAAAAGTTAAGAAAAGTGCTTGACAATTTGTTTCGGATTCGTTCAAACAAACATACAAACAAAACACGCCATGAACACCACCGTCGCCCCCGCTAAGAAGAACGCCAACAAGAAGAAGCCTGTCGCCAAGAAGAAGCCTCTGTTTTCTCCTGCGCCTCGCTCTGAATCTTCCATGTTCGCCAAGAAGAAGAAGGTTGTTGTCGCCACCCCTGTTATTCAGGAGGTCGCCCCGGTTATCGAAGTCAAGAAGGTCGAAGTCCCTCCCGCCGTCGCTACCATCATGGAAAAGGTCACGGCCCTTCCCGTTGAAAAGGGTCGCCGTGGCCGCCCCGGAGTTCATAACGAGCTTCTTGCCTATAAGGAATCTATTCAGATTCTGCGCGATAAGGATTTCACCGCGAAGGATATCGCCGATTTTCTGAATAAGAACGGTTTTGAACTTTCTTACGCTATCGTGAAGAATTTTATTGACACCGAATGGCCCGAAGCTATCAAGAAGCGCGTCAAGACTGAAACCGCCGGCGAAAACGCCTAAAGAAAACTTTCCAAGTTAACCGCACCAACTAAAAATCCAAATAAAAGGAAAACTCATGAAAACCCTCTCTGTTATCTCGCCCGCCGCACTCAAGGAAATCGCTCTGGCCGCTGAAACCCCCTCTGAAAAGCGTGGCCGCCCTGAAAAGTACGGCAAGTTTAAGGAAATTATCGTCAAGATGGTGAAGGACGGTCATTCTATCAAGAATATTTGTTCTTTTATTAAGAAGGAGGACGAAACGGTTTCCGAAGGTTCGCTTTCTGTTTACATTTTCCGTAATAAGCTGAACAAGGCTGCGGCATAATACCTTATGTCAAGAAAAGAAAAGCAAAAGACTGAGCCGGCAGTTGAAACACCGGCAGTTCAAGAAGCAGTCAAGGTGATTGAGAAGATTGTTGAAAAAGAAAAGGCTAACAATAAGACTAATATGGTTATTATTGCTACCGCCATTATCTTTTCCAATAAGCAGAACTCTGCCCCGGGCGTTAGCCCCGCTAAACAAATGGATGCGTCTCTAAACGAGGCAAAAACTATTGTCGAACGGGTTTACGCAATGAACCTTGACGCTCAAGCCTAAGCCAAAGCCCGTAAGAATAAACGCTTACGGGCTTTTTACAAAAAATGTCGTTGACAAAACGGAAACGGCAATTCAGTATCCAGAAAATCAAAACTAAGACCATGAACCTCCTCCCAAAAGTTACCGAAAACAATCTTTCCGAGCGCGACATGAATGTAAGCAAGAAGGGTAAAGGCTACCTCATGGCCGTGATGGCCCTCTCTAAAGAACAGATTTGTTTTTTATATTTAAATAAAAATCCGAAGGAAAATAGAGAATCAATTATTTCCTTTATGAATGAAAAAGGATTTGCTTATTTTATTGTCTTTGACCACGAAAACCACAACGAAAATCTTCCGGTCCCCGTGGTTTGCTTTAAGAATCGCGCCCTTGCTGAAGAATTTGTTGTCTTTTACCCTGAGCAAGAAGAAAAAGAGTTTCAAAAGGCATCGGAGGTTCTTAATAAATTCTAAAAAATGAATATCGTCGGGAAAGAGGATAAGCGTATTTTTAACGAGAGGTCTTACAATCTTTTCGACAAGATTGTTTGGCTTGCGCGCCAAGATTTACAGCTTGAAAAGGTGGCAATTGATTTTTATTTAAATACTGATAATGTATTAGATGACGATAGCCTTGCAGAGGTTCATTACTTCCCTCATAACAAGATTAAATATAAAATTTTTATCAGGGAAGAGTTAAGTAAAACAGAATTTGTTAAAAAAATACTTCACGAAATTGTCCATGTATCTCAGTTTGAATCTGGATTGCTTTCTCGCGGCGATAATGGCGCATACAAATGGCGGGGGAAAGAATATACAAGAAATTTTTATCTGAATTTCCCTTGGGAAAAAGAAGCGCGCAAAATTGAATTGCTATCAGGCGACTATGTGGCCCGCGCCAGAAAAATTTGACAATAAATTTACAAAATAGTGATTGACAAACCAGTATAAAGAAACAAAGTCATAAAAATAACATCAATGATTAAAAATAAGCCTACAACTGTTTACTATATTAAGACTTACGAGCGAGACGAAGAAGATTACGCTTGGTATGAAGTCAATAATCAACTTGGGTACTTCCAAGAGATTGAGCAAGCCCTTGAAGCTGTTTCAAAAAGCTGCCGGCGCAAAGTTTTTGACGGTTACACTTTTACATTTGGAGATAATCGGTGGGATATTAAAACCATTGAGACTATGACTCCCGAAAAATACATTTAAAAAAAATATGATTGACAATAAAAGCGTAATTACTAAATGCGATTATGGCGCAGTATTAATTATACGAGCTATCGGTAAAAAAGAAGATTTGATTCTTCCTGAAATCTTTTTTGCAAACTTTTTAGACAAGGAACCTAAAAATCTATTTGATTTAGAGGGTAGCAAAATCTGGTTTACAAATGAAAAGGATTTGTTGCGCGCATTATCGACTGATTATTGGGCGGTCAACTACAAAAATCAAAAAGATAAAGAAAAACTTCAGAAAGAATCTGATGATTACGCAAAAAAATGGCTTGACAGTGTACCTTTCGAGTCTATCGTGATTGACAACAAAGAAAAAGTCTTTGAACACTCCATTTCACCCCGTAAAACAAAAAAATGAAAACCTACCGAGTCAATAATATTGAAAAGCCCCGCGCAGCCCGTAACAACATGGGCGTTGCCCGCGTTTTTGACATCGACCACGATAAAAAGATGGCGGAAGTGACTAGGAACCTTGAAGTTAAGAAGATTGAAAACAAAATCAATCAAATTATTAACTCGAACCCCATTAATAAGTTTGCCTACTCTCAGGGAATGATGAAAGAATTTGTCGTTAACGGGATGACAATTAAATCTTTTGAAAAATCGTTTATCATCAACGGTGAGCAAATTAAAGATATTGACACTAGCCGTCTTTGTCGTATTCGCTCGCTGATTTCGGCTGAGTAAACAAAATCCAACTACATCTTAACCGGTGTAGTTATTTTTTTGATACTTAAAAGGTATTAATGATTTATTGGCGCGGTCAATAACAAATTAACTATCGTCACTTTTTACAGTTTATTGACAAAGGTTAACTGATTACATAATTTTTACAAAAAATAGTATTGACTAATCAAAGGGGGAATATTTTATTGTTCTCATGAAAAATCCTCCCCCTCTCAAGCACCGCTTCCGCTATAATATCGAAATCTGCGAAATCCAAAAAAGCCCCTATGGTTATGGAGAGCTTTTCGGAACCCCTTCACTTTTCGCCCCTGATATTATGGTTGATTATTCTTATAATGAAGCTATTGAGAAGCTTGCCCCTTATACTGTTGAAAGGGTGAATGCATTCACTTATAAGATTATTATGAATGGAATTTCTTACCGCGCTCAACTCAAATTTGCTTAACCTTTCTTTTACAAAAAATAGTATTGACCTTTCAAAACAAAAACCTTTTACTGTAGCCCTTATGAAAAAAACCGTCCCCTCTAATGCCATTGCTGGCACCTACTTCAAAAAATTCTCTGTTTTTGGCGGCACCGTTTTCACCGGGGCGCGTGCCCTTTGCGCCGATGGAAAAGTCCGCTCGTTTAAGTGTGCTCCTTATGCCGATACATGGTTCTCTGTTCGCGCATCGGCAAGGATTAAAGGTAAATACATCTCTGGTTTTGTTTCTTGTGATAGTTCTGAAATTTACAAAGGTGTTACTGAGCGTGGAACGATTTGTTTCCATCCTCATATCGACTGCAAAAACTATTCCGAAGAACTTTCTTTTAAAAGTAAGAGCGTCTAAAAGGTTTCCGCTCCGTTAATCACAAACGGAGAAACCCCCGAACATAAGCAAGCCTTATTTTTACCTCACTCTTAATTGGGTGAGGTTTTTACATATACTTTACAGAAATATTTTCTTGACATAGCTAATAAATCATTATGGCATATTTCCTACACTTCCCTTTACATAACTTTTACAGAAATAATTATTGACTAAATGCCCGCGCCGTGATTTATTGCTCACATGAAAAACAAAAGCGCCGTTGAATCCCTTCGCAGTGAACTTGAATCCCTTGGCTGTTTGGGCGAAGACTTTTTCCCTATTAAGGGGGATAATAAATGTATTATGGTTAAAAATCGCAATCAATGGGAAATCTACACTTTTGGAAACCTTGGGTGGAATCTTTATGTTTATAGCGAAAAAGAACCTAGGGGAACATGGAACTATATCGCTAAAAAAATGAAAATTGATGGATTCCCTTACTAATATGTCTTTTACAAAAATCCAGTTGACAAAAGCGCGGCGGGAACTAGAAGCCCTGCCGGAAGTTTTTGACACATACCCGGCTAAATCAAAAAGTAAAGGCGAATTTATTATTGTTCAATTTAAGAAATCTAATTCTTTAAAGAATTTTTACAATTACGGTGAAGTGAAAAACTTTGTCGAATTAAGCAAATAAGTCTTGACCTTTTCACGGTTAACCCCATATTCATTCTCCTAACCCTCAAACACACCATGAATAAAATCAGCCTGACGCGCCCTCTTCCCGTTGTCATTGTCACCGATGGCACGCCCCTTCACTATGAAATTGAAGCGGTCATTAATCGAAATTCTAGGGGGATGAAAAAACGCTGCGTTATCGGCGGCGATAAATGCGACATTGAATTTTACTTGTCTCATGTTTCTGGATACGCTGTAAAAGGTGAACCTTACGAAACCGAGTATATGATTGACGCTTACACCGTTTATTCTCATTTAGAAATGAATGAAAATGAAGCCTTTCAATTCGCGGAACAAACCATTCAATCTTCTTATCAATCTATTGGCTCAGACCTTTTCATTCCTGAATATGAATAATGGAAAAACGGATACAGGTTTACCCCTGTATCTTTTTTTTAAATACAACTAACCTTCTAATGATTTATTGGTGGCGTCAATCATTAATTTAAACAATTTTTGTGACGATATTTTTACAAAAATAAGTATTGATTTATTTTCAGCCTAGCCTATTGTGACTCTCGTAACCCTCAAACACCTCATGAAAAAACTCCCTTGCGAAGTGGAAACCCTCTTGAACAAAAACACTCAACAAGTGCTTGCTTTCTATCGCTTGCCTATTTCCGGGATGAAAGAGTTTAAAAGCTTAAAGGAAATTGATATTGAGCTTGAAAAGATTGGGTATAAGCGTTACAGCGGGAAACTTGAAAAGTACATTTGCCCGGGATATACTGTGCCTCCTGAAGGCGGCGACTTCCTTCTTAATCTCCGCTTTTTTGAATATGTTGGCGGCGGTATTCAGGAAGCGGATACAGGTATCAGTTTCTCTCATTATAAAGACGCCCGGCGGGATGAAAACTATAAAAAGCTTATGGAGTTGCGCCGAATCGCATTCGCATTCGTGAATGGTGCAATCTTTACACTGTAAGCAGATAAATGATACAGGACACAATTCTGTATCATTTTTTTAGATACATATCTACTTCATAATGATTTAATCGCACTGTCAATAATAAATTGTTTTGTAAATAAATTGTAAGGTCAAAGATTTTGTATTTTTTGTGTTGACGCCATAAGGCCGCCGTGCATTGTCTTCGTTGTTCAATCAAACACTTTACCACCATGAAAACTTTTACAAGCTCTCAAGTCTGGGTTATCAGTTCCGATAATCTTTGTGTAGTGCGCGAGCGGGACTGGGACGGGCGTGACACTTTTGAAACTTCTAAGGCAATAAGCATTGCCAAAGAAAAGAAGTCTTATTATAAGAATATTGATTATAAAGTTATCGAGTCAACTTTTACAGAAAATTTTGCCCTCGTAAAAAAGGAAATAGTTTTCGACACTCGAAAAGATTTCTAAGAAAAACGCTTAAAAACACCTCCCCGCCATGTCCAAGCCTACCTCGCCCGAATCTATTCCCTTCACGGAAATCACCCTGCGCCGTTCCGACATCGTTATCCCCGTTGTCGGGGCAGAGGGTGCCGTCCAGCGCGCAGCAAATCGCCTTGCCGGCCTTTCCTCGGTTCCCTCTTATAAGCGGGTTTCGCTCGCCTTTCAAATTCTCGCCGACCTTGCCGACGATAAGCGGGCAATCTTTGACGGCGAAAGTTCAGATAACGGTAATTAACCAATGGATACAGGCTCACAACCTGTATCTTTTTTTATATACAATAAGAGCAATAATGATTTAATCACCTTGTCAACGATTTTATTAGAAAAGATTTTTTGTTTTTTGTGTTGACGGATTGAATCTGATTCATTTGTTTGTCTTTATGAAAACTAAATCCCCCTCCCTCAAAAAAGTCGCAATCTTCCTTAAGTCCTCTCGCTTTGAAGAAACGAAACGCATTTATATTTCCGAACCTCCTTTCGGCGGTTGCGCCTACTTTAACGGGCACCGCCTTACTAACCTGAAAAAGAATGCCAAGCCATTCCCCCATGCGGATGCAAAGGATTTTGTCAACATGATTAATCAGTATATTAAATATCATGGCGGGTTTTCCTCTGCCGCCCAGACTTATGACATGGCTCGCGCCTACATCGCCAAGTAAACAGAATCAGGATACAGTCAAATGTATCCTTTTTCTTAATACGGAGTATGTCTTAATGATTTGTTGCCGCCGTCAATCATTTTGTTTAGGATTTATCAGAAAAGATTTTTTGAATAAAACGAATTTTATGCTTGCGTTATTTCGCGCCGTCGCTTTTATTGTCCTTACAAACTTAATCACCCTCACCTCATGAAAAAGTACCCCACCACTGAAGTCACTTGCGTTGGAAAAGTCTTTGAAGTTTCCCTGAAGTATAAGGCTGTTTCTGAAATGGCCGGAGCGGAACAAATTGATTGCCCGGAAAAGGTTATCGCCTACATGAAAGGCACATTTGACGAAAACCCGCAGGTCGAATCCGTTTGGGTTATCGCAACGGATACGAAGCACAAGCCCATCGGCCGGCAGCTTATCACGGTCGGAACGGCAACCGCCTCCCTCCTTCACCCTCGGGAAGTTTACCGTGTGGCGATTCTCGCCGGGGCGTCAAATGTGTTTGTGGTTCATAATCACCCTAGCGGGAATCCTGAACCGTCAAAAGCAGATTTAGACATGACTCGCCGCCTTTGTGAAGCGTCAAAGATTATCGGAATCAACCTCGCAGACCATGTAATCATCGGCCGGATACAGGATGACCCTATGGGGTGCGGTTGGTTCTCCTTCGCAACCGCCGGACTGATTTAAGTAAGTGCGGGATGGATACGCCCGGCCGGAAACGGTCGGGTTTTTCGTATTCAGAAACAACATACACACCCCATAATGATTTATTCGCCATGTCAATAACTGAGTTCCATTTTACATAAATTTTATTTTGAAAAAAGCGAATTTGTTGTTGACGGATTCATCGGGGTGTGCATTGTGTGTCTTCTCACCCTGATACATATGAAACAGACTCCCTCCCAAGTGTTCGACGCCATCCGCTCCGGAATCATTGCCAACAAAAAGGCGATGAAAGTGAATCATGTCACCATTGGTAAGAAGGATGAAAGCATCCTCATTTGCGAAAACGAAAATGACGCCAAGTTCGCAATGGGCGTTATCGCTGAAAACTTCATGCGCTGCCGTGTCACGCAAATCGAGGCAAAGCGAAAGGGAAACTCGATTGAGCTTTCCGTCATCAAGTAAGTAAATCGCAACTACAAGCCCCACCCTAACACGGTGGGGTTTTTTGTGCCCGGAT
>JACCDZ010232592.1_pt1 | contig 11457 bp, 9 predicted proteins | sample 7449551 | NCBI WGS metagenome assembly JACCDZ01 (sample SAMN15323452, study PRJNA562643) | freshwater metagenome | isolation source: river surface water | place: USA:Blue River Watershed | collected 2017-08-18
ACCACTTAGTTTGCAAGAAATGTGGTGAAACAGTGGAAATCGAAGGTGGTGCTATTGAAAAATGGACCAAGAACATGGCTGCAGAACATGGCTTTAGGGAGCTAAGCCATACTGCAGAAATATTTGGAATTTGCAGTAAGTGTTAAGCCTTACCAAATCTTCGATTACGTGATGCATACTCCTCTATCGCTTTCCATAAAGTTCTGCGATCGGCATCTGGCCACAAGACATCCATAAAAACCAGTTCAGCATAGGCAGATTGCCAAGGAAGGAAATTGCTTAATCGCTGCTCTCCTGAAGATCGTAAGAACAAATCAACATCACTAGGTAGCTCTAGATATTTAGTGAAACTCTTTTCATCAAATTTACTAACTTTGCCTCTTTTGAAATCCCTGGCAAGTGCTTCAGCTGCGCTGACAATTTCAGCGCGACCGCCATAGTTGACGCACATATTTAGGGTTAAAACTTTATTCTTTGAAGTTAACTCTTCGGCTTCTAGTAATTCATCTACTACTGATGACCACAATTTTTTCTCCTGGCCAATCCAGCGAATTCGAACTCCTAATTCGTTCATTTGATCGCGACGGCGTCGTAATACTTCTTTATTAAATCCCATCAAGAATTTAACTTCTTCGGGAGAACGTTTCCAATTTTCAGTACTAAACGCATATGCACTTAGCTCTTTTACCCCTATTTCAATGGCACCTTCGACCATATCGAAAAGCGGAGCTTCGCCTGCACGATGGCCTTCGGTTCGAACCAAACCTTTGTTTTTAGCCCAACGGCCATTGCCATCCATAACCACCGCAACATGTTTTGGAATCTGCGACTTTTCAATTACCGGAGGTTTTGCTCCGGACCAATGTGGTTCGGGTTTACGAAGTTTCATACGCGCTCCACTATCTGCAAACTACGTAAGCCACGTTCGAGATGCCATTGAAGATATGCGGCAATCAAACCATTCGCTTCGCGGCGATTGCGAAGTTCAGAGTTCATTGCGCTCTCCCAATCGCCACTTATTAAATCTGACATCAATTTTAATGTTTCTGGAGAAGGAGTGGCAGAGGCACTTGGCCTGCAATCTGCACAGACTGAACCGCCTCCCACCAATGAGAAGTATCGATGAGGCCCTGGCGCATCACATCGCGAACAATTTGTTAATGATGGCGCGTAACCACCAACCGCTAATGATCTGAGCAAGTAAGCATCCAAAATCATGGAAGGGTCATATCTATTATCGGCCAGCGCTTTCATGGCGCCGGTTACCAATTTAAATTCTTGTAGCGCGGGTTCGTGTTCGTGGGAAGTAAATCGTTCGGCAGCTTCCAAAATAGTCCCTGCGATAGTCCATCTGGAGTAATCATCAGTTAGCGCTTCACCATAATTAGAAATTGATTCGACTTGCGTTACCGTGTCGAAGGTACGTCCGGTATAAAGCTGAATATCTACATGCGAACCTGGTTCTAGTCGTGCGCCAAATTTAGATTTGGTCCTACGTACGCCTTTTGCTACCCCACGAACTCGTCCATGTTCGCGAGTTAATAAAGTGATGATTCGATCTGCTTCACCTAATTTCTGGGTGCGCAGCACGATTGCTTCATCGCGATATAAACTCACGAGGAAAAGTTATCGTTATTGACTATCGAATTGCGCGATTGATAGCAGACACGATTGCTTTTAGAGATGCGGTAGTCGTGTTTGGGTCGATTCCGACGCCCCAGAAGACTTCTCCTTCAATCGCACATTCAAGATAGGCTGCGGCTTTTGCATCGCCGCCCGCTGCAAGTGCGTGCTCTGAGAAATCAAGCACTCGAACATCTACCCCATATTCATTTAACACATTACAAAATGCAGAAATTGGACCGTTTCCGGTTCCTTTTAGCTCTTTCATTTCGCCACGGTCTGTAATTTTAACTTCGATTTTTACATCTTCATCCAACGCAGAATTTGTGGCAACGCCCTTTAATCTAAAGCGACCCCATGGAGCGGTTTCGGTTGGTAAATATTCATCTTCAAAAATTTCCCAAAGTTCTTTTGGTAGAACTTCTCCGCCTTCATTATCAGTCTTTGCTTGAACCACTTTTGAGAATTCAATCTGCAGACGACGAGGTAGATCTAAGTGATGTTCGGTCTTCATCAGATAAGCAACTCCGCCCTTACCTGATTGACTGTTAACGCGAATAACTGCTTCATACGATCTACCAATATCTTTTGGATCAATCGGTAGATATGGAACACCCCAAGTAAAGTCATCAACGGCTTTGCCAGCAGCTTTGGCATCTTTCTCAAGGTGCTCAAAACCCTTCTTAATTGCATCTTGATGCGAACCACTAAATGCAGTGAAAACTAAATCTCCACCATATGGGTGGCGCTCTGCCACCTTTAATTGATTTGCATATTCCACAGTTCGGCGGATCTCATCAATGTTCGAGAAATCTATCTCTGGATCAATACCGTGGCTTAATAAATTCATACCTAAAGTAACTAGGCAGACATTTCCGGTGCGTTCGCCATTTCCAAATAAAGTTCCTTCGATGCGATCTGCGCCTGCTAAATAACCTAGTTCTGCCGCAGCAACTCCGGTGCCGCGATCATTATGTGGATGTAGCGATAGGACCACTGAATTTCTACGATCTAAATTACGGCTCATCCATTCAATGGAATCGGCATAAACATTTGGGGTTGCCATTTCTACCGTTGCCGGAAGATTCATGATGCTCTTCCATTCAGGTGTTGGCTGCCAAATGGCATTTACGGCATTACATACTTCTAATGCGAAATCTAATTCAGTGCCGGTGTATGACTCTGGTGAATATTCGAAAGAAACATTGGTTCCTTTGACCGAATCCATCATTGATAAACAAAGCTCTGCCCCATCGGTGGCGATTTTCTTAATGCCTGCTTTATCTAAACCAAAAACCACTCTACGTTGCAAAGTTGAAGTTGAGTTGTATAGATGGACAATTGCCTGCTTTGAGCCTTTGATGGACTCAAAAGTTCTTTTAATCAGAGGTTCGCGCGCCTGAGTCAATACTTGAATTACTACATCATCTGGAATCAAATCTTCTTCAATAATTTTTCGAACAAAGTCGAAATCGGTTTGAGATGCAGATGGGAATCCGACTTCAATCTCCTTGTAGCCCATAGAAACCAAAAGATTGAACATCGCTAACTTTCGCGGAGTGTCCATTGGGTCAATAAGTGCCTGATTGCCATCTCGAAGGTCTACGGAACACCATTTAGGCGCTTTGCTCATCTGCTTCGTTGGCCAGGTGCGATCAGTAAGACCCTCTGGGCCAAGTGGCATAAATGATGAATAGCGCTCGAAAGGCATTGAACTTGGCTTTTGGTTTGGGAAATTCATTTTCTGCTTCTACTCCTGTTGCTATCTGAAATCGTGTTTTGGTTTCGGTTGATTTTTACCGGCAATGCAAAACACACCGCGACGGGAAAGGCCGGTTATTTGGCCCCGCCACGGCAGCTAAGTAGAAGTTCAACTGCACGCATTGTGTGAGAAGTTTAAATTAAAGAACCGGTAAATGTCTATCCAGCTCAAATGCGGAAACTTGGCGTGCATATTCAGCCCATTCCGCCTTCTTATTTCGAAGCACATAATCAAATACATGTTCGCCTAAGGTCTCTTGGACCAAAGTGCTCTTCTCCATTATTGCGGTCGCCTCATTGAGATTCTGTGGCATCTCTTTCGCCGGATAGTTATCAGGCAGTTCCAGTTCCTTAGTAACACCATCAAGACCCGCTGCAATCATTACTGAATAGGCAAGATATGGGTTGCATGCCGAATCAGGTGCGCGAAATTCAATACGAGTTGAATTCTCTTTCTTTGGTTTGAACATTGGAATCTGAATTAATGAGCGACGATTTGATGGGCCCCAGTTGATTAGATTCGGAGCTTCGCCACCGCCATGTAGGCGCTTATAAGAGTTAACCCACTGGTTGGTAACTGCAGTGATTTCTGGTGTGTGTTGCAAAATGCCAGCTACAAATGATCTTCCAACTTTGGAGAGGTTGTATGGCATGCCGCCATCATAAAAAGCATTGGTGTCATCTCTAAATAAAGATACGTGAGTATGCATCGCAGAACCAGGAAATTCTGTGAACGGCTTTGGCATAAATGAGGCATAAAAGCCTTGCTCTAGCGCCACTTCTTTAACTACATGGCGGAAAGTCATGATGTTATCGGCGGTAGAAAGTGCATCTGCATATCGCAAATCAATCTCTTGTTGGCCAGGTGCGCCTTCATGATGACTAAATTCAACCGAAACACCCATCGCTTCCAACATGGTGATTGCAGCACGTCGGAAATCGTGGCCAATCATGTTTGGGGTGTGATCGAAGTAGCCTGCATAATCAACTGGCTCTGGTTTCTTTCCAGGAGTTGGTGGTTCTTTAAATAAGAAAAATTCAATCTCTGGATGTACATATGCAGTAAATCCAAGTTCCGAAACTTTTGAAAGCGTGCGACGTAGAACTTGTCGAGGATCTGATGGACTTGGAGAACCATCTGGCATCACAATGTCGCAGAACATACGTGCAGCTCCTGGAGCTTCGGTACGCCAAGGCAGAATTGAAAATGTATTTGGATCCGGTTTTGCCAACATATCTGACTCTGTTTGACGGGCATAACCTTCGATTGAAGAGCCATCAAAACCAATTCCCTCTTCAAATGCCGCTTCTAGTTCGGCAGGCGAGATTGCTACTGATTTCAAGAAGCCAAGTACGTCGGTAAACCAGAGACGTACAAAGCGGATATTGCGCTCTTCGACAGTGCGCATCACAAACTCCACTTGGCGTTCAATCGGACTATTAGTCATGCACTTAGCCTAGAAAACCTTTGTTTCGGGCAAGTTAAATCTGTAAATTAAGTTAAAGAAGCTAGAAAACTAGCGCTCTTTCCAGCGTGAAGTCACCGGTAAACGACGATCTTTTCCAAATGCACGCGCTGAAATCTTGGTACCAGGAGGGTATTGGCGACGTTTGTATTCTGCGCGATCGACCAAAGTGATGACTCGATTCACCAAATCCTGTTTGAAACCGCCAGCAATTAATGAGGCCGCTCCTTCATCCCCATCTACATATCTAACCAAGAGCTGATCTAACAGTAAGTAATCTGGAAGTGAATCAGTATCTTTCTGATCTGGGCGAAGCTCTGCCGATGGTTCTTTTTCGATTGAATTAACTGGAATTGGTGGCACTTGGTCAAAATAAATAGCTAACTCATTTCGCCAACGAGCAAGCTGCCAAACTTGAGTCTTATAAATATCTTTTATTGGCGCAAAGCCACCAACTGCATCGCCATACATTGTCGAATAGCCAACTGCCAGCTCTGATTTATTTCCCGTTGCAAGAACTAAGTGCCCTTCTTGATTTGAAATTCCCATCAAAGTTGTGCCGCGTACGCGCGCTTGAACATTCTCTTCAGCTAACCCAGATAGCCCTAAATTGCTTACAAATTCGTTAACCATTGGTTCGATTGGAACTATGCGCCAGTTAAGGCCAGTTCTTTTCGCAAGCTCTTCGGCATCAGAGATTGAATGATCGGATGAATACTTACTTGGCAGCCCAACTCCATAAACATTTTCAGCTCCCAGCGCATCAACTGCAATCGATGCCACTAAAGCAGAATCGATACCACCGGATAAGCCAAGTACTACAGATTTGAAGCCATTCTTACTTACATAATCTCTTAGTCCTGCTTTAAGCGCTTCCCAAATCTCAGCCAAATCATCTTTTCGCGGGGCAATGCCACCTAGCATCTTGCCTTCAACTTGCAGATTTTCATTAGTGATTACTACATCTGGATTCGAAGTTGCAATTGGCAAAGACAAATCATGAATCGCAAGCTGATCTTCGAACTGTTTAGTTCGCATCAATACTTCACCTGATTCATCGACCAGAATTGAATCGCCGTCGAAAACCAGATCATCTTGTCCGCCAGTCATATTTACATAGCAAAGGGCGGCACCAAAGCCGCGAGCGCGGTTTTGGACTAACGATAAACGAACATCATCTTTATTGCGTTCGTAGGGAGAGCCATTTGGAACAACTACCAAGCCAACTTTGCGCTCTGCCAATTCCGCTACCGGTCCACGGTTCTGCCAAATGTCTTCGCAGATAGCAAGGCCGATATCTATTCCATTTACACGAACTACAACTGATTTTTCACCAGGGACAAAATTTCGAAATTCATCGAAAACGCCATAGTTAGGTAGGTGGTGCTTTATATATCGCGCTTTGATTTCGCCATTGTGAATTACAGCAACTGCATTCTGTGGCGCCCCAACTGGTTGACCTAATTTGTCGGTTGCGCCATCTATCTGATCTAGGTACCCAACCACCATAACTAAATTGCCAAAGCCGCTATTTGCTACGCGTTTGGCTAGCTCAGAGATTGCGATTCGACTGGCATTTCTAAATGATTGGCGAAGCGCTAAATCTTCTACCGGATAGCCAGTTAATACCATTTCGGGAAATACCAAGAGTTGGGCGCCAGCTTTATGAGCAAGCGCTGCCTGAGTTGCAATCAAATCGGCATTGGCATCGATATCGCCCACAGTCGGATTTACCTGGGCGAGCGCGATACGTAAATTGCCAGCTTGATTGCCAGCTTGATTGCCGATGCTCATAATTCAAGAGTACCCTTACTTCTAAGCCAGGTGACAACCCGATTGCATCTAGGCGAAAAGGCGAATATGACAACGATTAAAGATTTGGCCGAGCTAACAAAGCGCGGCCAAAAATGGGCAATGCTCACCTCTTATGAGCAGATGACCGCAGAGATTTTTGATGAAGCCGGTATCCCGGTGCTCTTAGTTGGCGACTCTGCTGGCAATAATTTTCTTGGCGAGCAGAACACAATCCCAGTAACTATTGATGAGTTAATCCCTTTAACTCGTGCGGTATCAAGGTCTGTTAAACAAGCGCTCGTTGTGGCAGATCTGCCCTTTGGCTCTTATGAAGCTAGCCCTGAATTGGCGCTCGCCACCTCAATTCGATTCTTCAAAGAGGCAGGTGCGCATGCGGTAAAACTTGAAGGTGCACATGTTGAGCAGATCAAGAAGTTAGTAAGTAGTGGCATTCCGGTTATGGGACATATTGGACTTACTCCTCAAAGCGTCCATCAATTAGGCGGTTTTCGAGTACAAGGTCGCGAAAATCCAGCTGCATTAATTGCCGCGGCTAAAGCCATCGAGTCAGCAGGCGCCTTTGCAATTGTGCTTGAGATGGTCCCATCAGATTTAGCTATTCAAATAACTAAGGAATTAAATATTCCAACTATCGGAATTGGCGCCGGAAATGGAACGGATGCTCAAGTTTTGGTCTGGACCGATGCATTTGGTCTGACGAAAACCCCACCGAAGTTGGCCCGTTCATATCGAAATCTTCGAAGTGAACTCCTAAGTGGCGCCAAAGAATTCGCTCAAGATGTTGCAAGTGGCGCATTCCCATCTGAGATCGAAAGCTTTAAGTAATATCGCTACATGCGTAAGTACGCGATAGATCTATCGCCCCTAAAGAAGTACCCCGACTTTCGCAGGCTTTGGCTATCGGGCTTTATCTCCTTCTTCGGATCCATGATCACAATGGTCGCGCTGCCATTTCAAATCAAAGAGCTGACTAATTCCTATTTAGCGGTTGGTGCAATCGGGGCTGCCGAGTTGATCCCCTTAATCCTCTTTGGGCTTTACGGAGGGGTCTTGGCAGATAGGTATGACCGAAAGAAGTTAATACTCTTCTCTGAATTGGCGGCGCTCTTTATAGTCTTGGCGCTCTTTCTTAATTCTCTGGCACCTACTCCTAGCGTGCTTGCAATCTTCATTATGGCGGCGCTCTTTTCAGCAGTTGATGGAATCCAGCGACCAAGTGCCAATGCCATTTTGCCCAGGTTGGTCAGCCATGATGATTTACCGGCGGCTAATGCTCTAATGAGTTTGCGTTGGCAGCTGGGTGTAATTCTTGGCCCAACTATTGGCGGGCTACTTCTTGCAAGTAATCCGATTGCGCTTAGCTACTTAATTGATGGAGCAACATATTTAATTTCATTAATATTTTTATTAAGAGTAAGAAATGTACCTCCAATTGAAATTGATGAAACGCTTCAAAAACCAGCCATTTCCGCCCTCTTTGAAGGTCTTCGTTATGCCCTTAGTCGGAAAGATTTACTTGGAACTTACTTAATTGATTTAGCGGCCATGTTCTTTGCAATGCCAAATGCGCTCTTTCCATTTTGGGCCGAACAATTAGATGCAGATTGGTCTCTTGGCCTCTTCTATGCAGCTGGCACAATCGGCTCATTGCTAGTTACTTTGACATCAGGTTGGGTCGGCAACTATCGATGGCATGGCCGAGCAATTATCTGGGCCGCTATTGGTTGGGGTGGGGCGATTGCGCTAAGTGGTCTGACCCAATCAATCTGGCTAGTGCTCTTCTTCCTGGCAGCAGCTGGTGCATCCGACATGATCAGCGGATTATTTAGATCAGCAATCTGGAACCAGACAATCCCTGACGAACTGCGCGGTAGGTTGGCCGGAATAGAGATGCTCTCCTACTCAATTGGTCCATTAACCGGGCAAATTCGAGCAGCGATGGTGGCCTCTGCTACCTCTTTATCGGTCTCGGTAACTTCCGGCGGCTTCATGTGCGTCATTTTTGTCGCGATTTTGGCGATTTTGCTGCCAACTTTTCGCAAATATGACGTCGAAACCAATGAATTTGCGATTTCAGAACGCGAAAAACGGAAAAATTTAGAAAATTGATTAACTCGTTTGGAAAAATTCGGAAATTTCGGAAAAATTTTGGAAATTTCGTAAAAAATACGGAAATACATAAAATTTTCAAAAAATAAATCTGCGACACGCACTCTTTAATTAATCACAAAATGTTTGTGCTATTTGCATTTACCTGTAAGACTTCTCCTTGAAAGAACTGGTAGACGGATCCGGTTCAGTTCGATAGGAGAAATACGTGGCAGCACGTAAGAAGGCAGCAGCTAAGAAGGCTGCACCAAAGCGCCGTAAGAAGGCAGCTGCTAAGCCAGCAGCAAAGAAGGCAGCTCCAAAGCGCCGCAAGAAGGCAGCAGCTAAGAAGGCAGCTCCAAAGCGTCGCAAGAAGGCAGCAAAGCCAGCAGCTAAGAAGGCAGCGCCAAAGCGCCGCAAGAAGGCAGCTAAGAAGGCAGTTGCTAAGAAGGCAGCTCCAAAGCGCCGTAAGAAGGCAGCTTCAAAGGCAGCAGCTCCAGCAGCAGCTCCAAAGAAGCGCCGTAAGAAGGCAGCTAAGAAGGCTAAGTAATCTTTCGATTACGTTTAGAAAAACCCGCCACTTTATGTGGCGGGTTTTTCATTTCTTAAAGTCTTTTCAACCTTCTCAAATGCGGTAGCAATATTTGCTTGATCTGCTTTACTAATTTGATCTATAAATCTATTACGAATACTTGTTACATGATCTGGCGCAGCTTTCACAATTGCATTCCAACCTTTGGTTGTCATAACTGCCCAAGTTCCACGTTTATCTGAATCGCACTTCTGACGTTCGACCCAACCCTTACCTTCCATATATTTAATTCGGTGTGAGAGTCGGCTTCTTGAGAGAATTGTTTTATCTGCCAAATCTGACATTCGAAGAGAGCGATCTTTGGCATCTGAAAGATGAACCAAGATTTCATAATCCGAAAGTGATAATCCATGGGCTGACAAATCTTCATCGAGCGCCTCAGCCAATCGGCGGCTGGCCACAATATATTTACGCCATGCACTTTCCTCTGACGGGGTCAGCCACTTTGCGCTTTTAGCCATAGGGGTATTCTAGCCATCAGTTGAAAGTTCAACCATTTTCTCAAGGAATCCAACAGGAGCGTAAATGAAATCTGGAATCGATAAGAGCCTCTTTGATACAAAGGTCCGCCCGCAAGATGACCTATATGTATACGCAAATGGCGCCTGGCTCTCTACCCATGAAATTCCAGCTGACCGAAGCAATTCAGGTATCACTTATGAGCTATTTTTAACCGCTGAGGCACAGGTCAAAGAGATTATCGAAGGCGATACCGGCAAAATTGGCCGCCTCTACAACTCGTTCATGGATACCGCCAAGATTGAGGCAGATGGCATTAATCCAATTAAGGAAGATTTAGCTAAGGCCGATCAGATTGTCGATGCAAAGAGTTTGATTTCGACCATCGGCCAATTAGAGATCACCGGTGGTCCTGGAATTTTCGGTTCATACATCTACCCAGATGTCGGAAACTCAACTCAATATGCAATTTACATTTATCAAGGTGGTCTATCGCTACCTGATGAGGCTTACTACCGTGAAGATCAGTACGCCCCAATCCGTGAAGCATTTATTGCTCACGTTAAGAAGATGTCAGAAATTAGCGGAATTGAAATCGATGCAGATTCACTTTTAAAACTCGAAACCGAAATTGCATCACATCATTGGGACCAAGTAAAAGATCGAGATGCGATTGCTACATACAACAAGAAAAGCTTTGCACAATTACAGGAGCTTTCACCAAATATCGATTGGGCTACCTATGTCTCTGCAGGTGAAATTCCATCTTCTAAGTTCCAGGAAATAGTAGTTCGCGAACCCTCTTTCTTTGAAGGTATCTCAAAGATGCTTGGCTCAGTTGATGTTACTGCTTGGCGAAATTGGTTGCGTTGGCACATCCTGTCCGGCTCTGCTGCATATTTAAACGATGCGATTGTTATGCAGAACTTCGCTTTTTATGGCACCACCCTTTCTGGAACTCCGCAGATTCGCGAACGTTGGAAGCGCGGTATCTCAATGGTGGAAAGCGCACTTGGCGAAGAGATCGGAAAAGAGTATGTAAAACGCCACTTCCCAGAGTCTTCAAAGTTAAAGATGGAAAAGTTGGTAGATAACTTACTTAAAGCATATGAGGTCTCTATTAAGAATCTGGATTGGATGACCGAAGAGACCAAAGTTAAGGCGCTCGATAAGTTAGCTAAATTCACTCCAAAGATTGCCTACCCGAATAAGTGGCGAGACTACAGCTCCCTTGAAATCGGCGATGACTTGCATGCCAATTTAGGAGCTATCGCAAAGTTCGAACGTGAGTACGAGCTAAATAAATTAGGTGGCCCGATCAACCGCGATGAGTGGGGCATGACACCTCAGACTGTTAATGCTTACTACTCACCAGGTTTTAATGAGATTGTCTTTCCTGCTGCAATTTTGCAGCCACCTTTCTTTGATCCTGATGCCGATGATGCTGCCAATTACGGTGGGATCGGCGCAGTGATTGGCCACGAAATCGGCCACGGTTTTGATGATCAAGGCTCTCAATATGATGGCGATGGAAATCTAAATAATTGGTGGACCGATGCAGACCGCACCGAATTTGAAAAGCGTACGGGTGATTTGGTCGCTCAATATAACGAGCTCTCACCCACCGCTGCCCCTGATGTAAAGGTAAATGGC
>JACCDZ011539154.1_pt1 | contig 11452 bp, 6 predicted proteins | sample 7449551 | NCBI WGS metagenome assembly JACCDZ01 (sample SAMN15323452, study PRJNA562643) | freshwater metagenome | isolation source: river surface water | place: USA:Blue River Watershed | collected 2017-08-18
TGGTGATCTCTCGCTATGAGGATTTGCCTGGCTATGTTGAGGGTGGTCCGTATGTGGGCGAGGGCGCCTTTGAGCGTGGCGAGGAGATGCGTCAGCGGCTGATTGACCTTGGCTACGACGGTGTGATCACCAAAGGGAAGCCCGGCAATCCTTCCGAGTACATGGTGTTCCACCCGAATCAGATCAAGAGTGCTATTGGCAACAATGGCAATTACGATCGCCGCAGCCCGAATATCCTGAATCAGTCGGCTGCAGGCAGTCGTCAGCCGCTGAGTGAGCGCTCTACCTTCAGAGATTGGTTTGGTAAGAGCAAGGCGCAGGAAATGATTAGGGGGAGCAGCTCAAAAGACGCTGTATTCGCGCCCATGCGATTCTATCACTCGACTCGCAGCGGGGGGTTTGACTCTTTCGAGGCGAACAGACCAACGATCAACACCACTACGTTCGCGGACGTAGAAACTACTCGTGCCGCGATATTCTTCACTCCGTCCGTCGAGGACAGCAACGCTTACGTTACGCAGGACGGCAAGTTCGTCAATGGTGCGACGACAATGCCGGTTTATCTGAAGGCGGAGAATCCTTTGGATATTGTTGGAGGGGTTGGCTATGAAGATGAACAACGCCTCGTTGCTGCTGGTTTTTCTGAGCGCTTCATTCATAACAATCTAACCGGTTGGGCTGTGTTTGACGGCCATGATGGTGCTGATCTAGTCCGCATGCTGGAAAGCGCAGGCTACGACTCTGTGATCTTCAGCGATGAAAACCCAAATACGGGGGATAGCTTCGAGTCGTGGGCTGTATTCCACCCTGAACAGATCAAGTCAGCCATTGGTAACAATGGTGACTATGATCGCAACAGCCAGAACATCCTGAATCAGTCAGCTGTGGCGCCGGTCTTTGATTTCACCTTGCCGGCTGACGGGAATGTGCTGCGCGAATACAGCTTTGACGGTGCTCGCATTTGCCTCTCCATTCACGCTGACGGTGAGGTCAGCGTTTCCAGCTTGCGTGTCCCAGTTAAACAGCGTGGGCGTGGAATCGCGCGACGCGCGATGGTGGCACTGGTGCGCCAGGCCGATGCTGAAGGTGTGACGCTCAAGGTTGGCGCTTCTGCCTTGGATAAGCGCACTCGGACGTCTCGTCTTGTCGACTTCTACCGCTCGCTTGGCTTTGTACTGACCGGCAGGAAGATCAATGCCCTGGGTGAGCCTGAGCTGATGCGCGCTCCGGATACCTCGCCATTGGGTCGGCGCCTTGCCGCGGGCGTGCTTGAGCAGATGGCTTGGCACGGCACGCCTCATGACTATGAGCGTATCGATCTTTCCCGTGCCGGCTCGTCGGAGGGTGCCGCAGACTTTGGCTGGGGCATGTATTTCGCTGGCAAGCGCGAAGTCGCGGCGCATTACACCAGCGTCTTTGGTGTCGGCGGCTCACCGGTCCCTCAGTTCTTCGAGGTGGACGGTGTTCGCACCTCCAGCGGTACGCCGCTGCAGAAGGCTGCCGATCTTGTTCACGGTCTCGGCCTGGCGAAAGCCAGGAAAATGGCTCGTGAATGGCACGCCGAGGCGATCGCTGGTGATGAATGGACTCAGCCTAACGGCGTTGAGTTCTATGCGTCGATTGTCAAAATCGTGGAAGCTCTGAAATCGGCTAAATCGGTTCAGCGTGCTCCGGGCTTTTTGCTCAGTGCGCAAATTCCGGATGACGATGTGCTGCTGGATTGGCACTCGCCGTTTTCCGCTCAGCCAAAGGCTGTTCAGGATGCGATGACGCTCATCAGCGCAGCGATGCCGCTGGATGTCACTCTGGCACCGGGCGTCACCGGCGAGGCTTGGTACAAATCGCTGGCGCGTTTTGCCGGGTCTCAGCGTCAGGCTTCTCACCTGCTGGCCGCCAATGGCGTGCCGGGCATTACCTATCTTGAACGGCCTCTCTCGAAAAATTCCGTGATCTTTGATGAGAAGCTAATTCGTCAGCTCAGCAAAGAGCAGCTTCGCACGCTCGATCAGTTCGCTGGTCGCAAGGCGGCGACGGCGGACATGACGGCGCTCAAAAAGGCTCGCAAGATGCTCAGAGCCGGCGATCCTGAGCCGGTGATCTGGAAGGAAACTGGCTGGCGCCTGGGTGTCGACGGGCAGTGGCGTTTTGAGCTTGACGACAGCGCGGCAGCGCTTCGGCAAGGCGCTGTTGCTTCGCTGTTGTCTTCTGCTGAGCCTATGAATGTTGAGAGCTTCCTGTACAGCGTTGCTGCTGACGGTTCGCTTTCGCTTGAGTTGCGAGCAGCAGGGCAGGCCAAGGGCGTGCTGATCCGTTGCAGCGAGGCAACTGCTTTCACCCTGCTGCCAGCAGGGGTGCTTGAGCAGATTTCATCGCGCTCAGGGGCGCCTGTGGAGATGGTTGTATCGGAGCAGGGTGACACCGCTTCTGGCTTCCGGCTTGATCAAGCTTTCCGTTTTCAGGGCTTCAACGCGCTTCCGCTGTGCGAAGTGCTCGATCATCCGGCTTTGTTTGCGGCTTACCCTCAACTGGGGCGTTCTAACGACGCTTGCCTCGTTGGTTTGCAGGACGGATTTCAATGCTCGACGAGCATGGGGCAGCAAATCCTGATTGGTCGCGAGCACTCTCCAGAGGGAATGCTGCGGTTCTTGCTGCATGAAATTCAGCATGTGATTCAGGAGATCGAAGGTTTTGGTCGCGGCGGCTCGCCGGATATGGCTTTTGCTGATCCGCGCATGAATCCGCGAGCAACCAGGGCGGGTAACCGCGCTGCGCGCGAGATGCTGGTCGAAATGGTTGAAAAACTCGCCGAGCCTTCCTCGCTTGAGGACTATGCCCGCAATGCGTGGGGCGTTGACGCCGACGGCGTTACGGAAGAGGTGCTTGATGCCTACGCTGATTACGTCAAAGGGCTCAAGGAATCTTTCGACTCCGGTCGGGCCGGGCGTCTGGCTCAGGATACTGTGGCCAGAGAGTGGTATCGCCGCTTGGCTGGCGAGATTGAGTCCCGAGTGGTTGAGCGCCGCTGGCGCTTGACCGCCGAGCAGCGCCGCGAGCAGCCGGTGTCGGGTGATGAAGATATTCCGACTGATAAGGCGATTGTGCTGCGCTACAGCGCTTCTGCTCTTTGTGTAGACCAGCATGCTGAGGCTGCTGGTCGTCTGGGGAGCATGGTTGATCAGTACCTGCGTACCGAAACCGGGCTTTCGCCCTGGTTCAAGCAGAGCGTTGTCGACTCGGCGAACTGGGGTAAGGGCGAATGCGAGAAGATTTCTGCCGATTTGGTTGCATGGCTGAAATGGCAGGGCGTTGATGCCCGCCTGGTCTTCGCGCAAGGCCTTACCAGAGGTTTGGACGCTGGCGCTGCCGGTGACTGGACAGACTTCACCGATCGTGGCGGTGATACCAGTCATTTCTGGCATGCGGCTGTATTTGCCGACGGCTTGGTGATCGATTTGTCGGGAAGCCAGTTCGGCGGCCGTTACAGCGGCGTCCGCCTGCTGGCGCCAGAAGACTTCCACGATGAGTGGGAGGTCGTTCGCTTGTCGCGTGGTGGTGGTCGTGGCGTTGATCTGCGTACTGTCTCCAAGCGCTATATGGATAAGGAGTTCATTGCCTCCGGGACTGCAGCGCTTCACTTGGCGCTTGATGGTGTTCCCGTTAGCGAAAGGGTCGGGCGCAGCGACCCGCGTAGTGTTGCGGCTTGCGCTGTCAGTGATCTTGTTGCGACCGGCTTGCCCGTTGAGTTCGCACTTCGCGAATTGCTCGCGGAGGCGCAGGAGAAGGGCGCTACTACCTTGTCCTCTGCGCTTCGGTCGCTTGGCAGTGAGGATTTCGATTTCACCGCTTCTCGGCTTTATCGCCCTCAAGGGCGTCTGCTGGATTGGGCACAGCCCATTTCCGAGCAGGCGTGCGTGACGCCCGCCGTTACGGCCCTTGCTGAAGGCTTGGCCAACTGGAAGCCGGCTGTTTTTGAGCTGGCGCTTAATAGGGGTGTGCTTACCGGTTCCGGTCTTTTTGAAGGTCTGGTCCGTCAGGCCCAGGCGGAGCAGGGTTTGCACCTTGCAGCTGCGGTAAGCCACGCCGGGAAACTGCTGACCTCTGCCGGTATCACCGGTGTCAGCGTTGTGTTGGGCGTCGAGCGTTTGAGCCTGCCGTTCGACGGCGATAACGATCGGTTGTTTGATGCTCTCAAGAATTTCCGCGAGGAACCGCCGCGTGCGCAGATCGCTATCGGCCAGAACCTGACTTTTGACATCCGGCTCCTGACGATGGCCGATAGCAGTTCATTTGGCCACGAGGTTGGCCATGCCTTCCTTGAGATACTGCGTGATCAGGCTCGCCGCACCAAGGCGCCTGATTCGCAGATCCGCCGTGACTGGGCGGCGGTATCTCAGTGGCTCAAGCTCGACAAGCTACGTCCTGACGAAGCTATCCCGACGCAGGCTCACGAGCGCTTTGCTCGCGGCTTTGAACTGTATCTGCGTCGTGGTGATGCGCCGAGCGTCGAGCTTGAGGGTGTCTTTGAGCTGCTCGCCAGCTTGCTTCGCCAGATCTACGAAGCGATCAAGGATCTGTTTGTGACGGTGCCGGCCGAGATCAATGTGGTCTATGACCGCATGCTGGCCACCGATGAGCAGCTTGCGCGCAAACAGCCGGCTGCAGTAGATCCAGAGCCTGTTGTAGCGGTCAGCAAAATTGCTCGTTTTGCCGACAACGACAAGGAGGATATCGCTGCGCTCGTTGAGCTTGGTTTAACGACATCTGACGATATCGCACAGAGGGCGGAGGAGGCTGTGTCGGGGTTTGTCGGAGGGCTTGGCATGCTGCGCGCCAATATACGGGATGCCGTCGAGTTGGCCGTCCGGGTCGAGATTCAGCGAGACGCTTCTCTCGGCCTGCTTCCGGGTCTTGGGAGTGATTAGCTGCTTTGTATGCCTTTGGATGCTTGGTGGTAAACACCTTTTGATTTGCGCTGTCTTTCCATGCAGAATTGCCCAGGCACGCTCAATTATGAGCGCTTGGAGCTTTCTATGCGAAATCCGAATCATCAAGCACCGGCCTTAGATCGCCAGCAAATCGCCGGCATTTACAATTCGGCGTTCGTGCAGCAATACGGGCGTGATAACGCTCCGCAGCGGTGTCTTGAGTTTGCCGATAACGTGTTAGCTCGCGATGCGCGCGCGCTCGCATGGGTCGTCAACGGCCTGAACCACTCCGCAAAGCGGGTGTTTGTTCAGGTGACTGGCGTTCAGCTTCCAGATGCTCAGGGAAAAAGCTGGGAGATGATGCGCGACTGGGGCGGTATTACGGCTGCCCAGGATGCGCTGTTTGATGCCCGGAACATGGTTGAGATCCGTCTTCGCTCGCTCAAGCGCGACCTTGGCAACTCCGAAGAGGAGACCCAGAAGGTCGTGGCGTTCATTAACGCCCGGCTTGACGAAGGCCTTGACCGGATCGTCAAAGTCGATCGCAAGTATTACCTGTCCAATGCTGAAGGCATGGGGATTTGCCTCAGTAATAAGGGCGAGCGCTTGCACATGATCCGCCCTTCGATCGAGGCTTTTATTGAGCTTCGCAAGGCGGAGGCGGTGGTGGCTACCGAGGCTGTTGTTGAGGTTGAGCCGGCGCTTTAGGTTCTGCCTGCACGGCAGTGCACTGGGCAATTCGGTCACCTATCCGCCAACTTCTTTTTAACCTGCCTTCTCGGCAGAGAGTCGTCGCAGTCGTCGCCTGTGTATGACTCAATGCTTCTAAGCTGCCTGCTCGGCAGTGCTATTCATCCTCGCCCGACCTATATAAGGTCAGTTTTTTTCCAAGCTGCCTGCACGGCAGAGAGCACCGGCTTAGCGAAAGAATTTTCACAGCCTCTTCCCAAGCTACCTTTGCGGCAGTTACCTCTCGCGGAAGTACCAGGACAAAACCTGGTATTCGCCGCTCCCGGCTTTGACGCCGGATTTTTCCAAGTCCGATAGGATTTTATTCAGCCCTGGATGCTTGGCGAACAGCTTGAGCAGGTTTTCTTTGGCTGCATCTTTCTGACTGCCCGGCGGGAAGCTGTTGCGCTTGCGCAGACCATGAAGGCTGGTTGCTACGGCCGCTTTCCACGGCATCCCACCGATGATCTCAACTGCTTTTCTGATCTTGTTCAGATCGAAGCTGAAGCCTGCGTTGTTCTGGCAGAAGTAGCACAGCCCTGGCGGTGCGCTGATCTGCATAGACGCTTGGGCATTCGCTTTGCCGATTACGCCAATCATCCATGGCTCGGTCGCAGGGGCTTTATCTGCAAGCCATCGTGCGATGAAACGCTCGTAGCTCACATCTTCCGAGTTGACGAACGTCAGGCCTTTGGTGTCTGGCATGACAACCTTGCCGATGAGGTAGCTCCCGGATTCGGAGACGATGTATCCGGCGTCGATGCCTGCGCCCAGCCGAAGCGGGGCGACACCGGCTTTCGATTGTTTGGTCGGGACGAAAGCATGCACCGAATCGTGAGCGCTCAAGTTCGGGTTCAGGTGCTGCCCGATATGCGAGTGCCAGAAAAGCACGGCGTTGTTTTTAAAATCTGTTTGCAATTTTAATCTCCTGGGGATAACGTGTGGCCAAACGGTATCGCACAACGCCGAGACTGTCTATCAAAACTTGGAGAAACAGAGCCATGCAGCAACCCCGAGCAACTTACGTTTTTGAAGGAACCATTACCGCAGAACAGCCTTTGGCGACCTGCAGCGCCGCACTGAAGAAAGCCGAGGAGGCTCGCCGCGGCGATAAGTTCGCCGCAATGCCGGTCCCGTATATTCAGACCGAGCTGGGTCGTCGTTTGATGTTCCCCGCCACCGGCATTCGCGGAAAGATGCGCCGCACTCTCCGCGATGTTCTGCGTGAGGCACTGATCAAGCGCACTGGCGATGAGAAGCCTCTGACGCTTCGTCAGCACTACATGCTGACCCTTGGCGGCGTGAAGGGCACAGAAGAGATTGATCGTGCTTCGGTTGCTCACCAAGCGCTGTGGCGCGACAAGAACCCGCTCCTCAGCCTGTTTGGCGCAGGTGATGCGGGTGATCTTGGCTTTATGACTGGCCGCCTGTCTGTGGGTAATGCGATTTGCATCGACTCTTGTGAGCCGTCTGTTTTCTCTGGCGCTCGCTCTGATGACGTTTATCGCGATCGGCAGCAGCTGGAATTTCTGAGTGAAGGCGAGATCGCCACACTGATTTCAATGTCGCAAGGCAATCGCGATCGCTCTGTTATCGACGGCAAGCTTAAAAAGGCTTTAGCCGCTCTCAAAAAGCTGGCCAAATCTGGCTCGGATCTTTCAGGCATCGAGAAGCTTCAGGCCGAAGTAGCCGGATACGAGTCTGAGCTTGAGCGAATGAAAGGCGCAACCCAAGAGAATATCTCTGTATCAGCAGGCATGCCGCTGGCCGGCTATGAAGCGATCCCTGTTGGCTCGAAGATGAGCCACCGGATGATCCTCTCTAACGCCAACCTGGTTGAGCTTGGTGCTTTGCTGGCTTCTATTGAGCAGATGAGCCTCTCGCCATTGCTCGGCGGTCACATCGCGCAGGGCTGTGGGTTGACCAGCATGTCCTGGGAAGTGTTCAGCGTTCGCCAGGGTGAAGGGAAGCGCTCGATTGGTTCGGTTTCCTTTGAGCCATTCGCAGGTGCCTTGACGATGCAAGGCCCAGACGCCGGTGACCTTGTTGCAGCCAAAAATGCGTTCTCCGGTTTCTTGACTGGTGACGTCTTCGACCTGTCTGTCCCGGTGGTGTAACCATGCACTTCGTCGATGTCTCTCCGGCAGTGCCGGGCATGCTTTACGAGCTGTTTGCTCGCGTGCTTATGGCAGTCCATAAGCGCAACGCATCAGGCGCTGCTGTGGCTATCGACTGGCCTCAGTGGAGCGGCTGTCACCTTGGTTCTGTGATGCGTTTAATTGGCGGTCAAGGCGAGCTTCAGGCCTTGCTGATCCTGATTGCACCCTTGCTTGAATCAGACCTCCTGATACTCAAGCAAGGTGTGACTGCCGTCCCTGTGGATGCCAAAGTTACCCACGCTTTCATTCGTGACCAGTCTCAGACCTCGCCGAGCCGTGTCCGTCGACTGGCGCGTCGTGCCGAGCTTCGGGGTGAGATTTTTAACTTCGCCGAGCCCCAAGAGAGCTTTCAGAATCCTGCGCTGCCTGTTTTCAGTGCGAGTAGCCAGCAGAAGTTCATGCTTCGCGTGAAGCGCGTTGATTTTGTCGAAGGCGAAACGCCTTCTTCAGGTCGTGCTTTCGGCCTTGGCTTCCCCATTCCAACTTTTTGAGTGATTGATCGTGATGATTGATGAATCCAAGCTGCTGAAAACCGTCGAGACTATCCTTGGTCCAGATGGGATAATGGTGAATATGCCGGGCGATTTCCGTTTCAACCCTCAGCAGCTTGCTTATGCGCTGCAGGTTGCTCGCGGCTTCTGTCGCTTTCGCGAGCAGGATCAGGCCGCAGCCGTGAACATGGCTCAGGCGTCCACCGGTACGGGTAAGACCCTTGGCTATCTGGTGCCTGCGTTCGTTTATTGCGCGCTGACCGGTGATCGCGCCATGGTGTCTACGTTCACCCGCGCCTTGCAGCAGCAGATCCTGAATAAGGACGCTGTTTTCGCGCAAGAGGCTGTCGCTCAGGTTCTGGGTGTCCGTGTCAGTTTCGCCCGTCGCGTTGGTCGCCAGAATTACCTGTCTCGAACAGCGTGCGAGTCTCTGCTCTGTGCAATGATCGATGATGAGCAATCTGGGAAGAAGGCGGATCGTCAAGCTCCTATGGCGTTCATGGAAAACCTTAACCGCTGGCTGTCTGTGACCGACATTGCGTCGCCTACGCTTGATGACTACCTGCTGGGTGAATGCGTCGAAGACTCTACGATTCCCGCCGAGATTGACCGTGCCAGCCTCTGTCTTAACGCCATGTCGCCAGCCTTCGAGCTTGAGGCTTACCAGCTTGATGTGGAGAAGACCTATCAAGCTGACGTGGTGATTGTGAACCACGCACTGCTCATGATTAACGCCTCTCGTTTTGCCAGTATTCTCGACTGCAAGAACGAGCGTCCTGCCAGTATTTTGGTGTGTGACGAGGCGGATCGTCTTAATGACGCTGCTGAGTCGGTCATGTCTTCTGATGTTTCGGTTCATCGTTTTGCTTCCATGGCAGAAGCCGTCAGCCTTGCTTTTGATCTGCCTCAAGTGGCGGCTCCGGTGGATGACCTGCTTGCGAAAACGCAGTCTGTAGAGTCGTTTGGCCGACTGGTCATGCCGCTGACCGATTCGGTTCGATCTTCGGCTGCTCGCGCTCTTGACGTGGTTAAGCCGGTAGCGGTGGACCTGTCGAAAAAGATCGTTTCCGGCCTGCTCCCTGCTGGCGATATCAGGACTGATCTTGCGGCTTCCTTTTGCGATGCCGTAAAAGCGCTCGATGGAGTGTGCAAAGCCGATTCCGAGCCTGGTCCTGAAATCGGGATTGTCAGTTGGTCGCCGATTCGCCGCTACCCAAGCCTGCGTGCGGGGCGGCCTAACCCTGCTTCGATCTTGCGTCGGTTGATCGATCCGCGCGACTGGGATTCAAACAAGGAGCACCAAGAGGATCAGGTCAACGACCTGCTGCCGCCTCGCAGTTACTTCAAGGGCGTGTTTTTCACCTCGGCAACCTTGGCTGTTGATGGTTTGTCTTTGCCGACGGCCTTTGACCACTTTTCACGGGACGTCGGGATTATCCGGCATTTCCGTTCAGGCAACCCTGAGCCCTGGGTGAAGTTTCCAGAGCTAACGGTGCACAATGTCACCAGTGATCTGTTCCGGATCTACGATGCTCCTGCTGGTTTCGGCGAGATGACGTTTGTTTTGCCTGCGCCTGACGCTCCAGCGGTAACGCTCAAGGAGTCGAACTCCGACGAAGATACGAGCGCCCCAATCAATCCGGAGTGGATCGACTACTGCTCTGCCATGATTCGCGCTGCTGCGGTCGCCGCAGCGAAGAAGAAGGGGCCAAATGATGAGCGTGGTGGCGTGCTCGCTTTGACGCTCAGTTATGCTGACGCAAAAGCTCTTGGCGAGCGTCTGGCCAATATTGAAGACTTGATCGTTGCTAAACCTGGTGATTCGGCGGGCACTCTCAAATCGCTGTATTTTGATGCCTGCAAATCCAAGCGATCCCCGGTCATGCTTGCTCCAAACCTGTGGGAGGGTGTTGATCTGCCTGGTATGGTTTATGACTTGGTTATCACCAGGCTGCCTTACGGAAGTCTTGACGGCTTCAGCTTGAGCATTCAGGAAGCGAGCTTGCGTTCGCGCGGGTTCTCCGAGGACAAGATCGCAGCGATCAAGTTCGCTTTGCTCTCCAACCAAGCCCGCCAGAAGTTCGCGCAAGGCCTTGGTCGTGGTATTCGTTCGGTGAACGATTCCGTCAGAGTCTGGATTGCTGACGCTCGCTTCCCTTATCCGGAAACCTTCGAGGACTCTCTCGATGGTGTCTTGATGCAGCGCCGCGCCTCTTCGGTTGCGCGCATGTTCGGCAACTGCATTCCCACGCGCTTCAAAGAGAGCTATAGCCGATCGCGCCTGTTTCTGCGTAGCGGCGAGATCTACCTGCCGGAGGTGATGTGATGACACCATTCAAACTGGTTATCACGCTTAAGACTCCACTGGTCATGAGCGCCACGCGCACCACGCTGGACGCGCTTCTTTCCGCGGCGGTGTTCCGCAAGACCGGCCTTACCGGTTTTCAGACGCTGCCACACATCCCTTTGGAGAAAGGGGAGGATGGCATCTTCAAGGGTAGCAGCATGTTTTGCGGCGGCTCTTACTCGTTCGACACGGTTGGCCGTGTCATGGCGCTCAAGAATTTGAGCGACAAGGACGAGTCGATGTTCAAGCCTAATGGCACCCGTGGCTACAAGGGTATCTCCAGCAAGCGCGAAGCCTATAAAAACCATCTTGTCAGTTACACCGCGATCAGCGCTAGGCAGGTTGTCTTTTATGGTGTCGGCAAGCCTGATGAGGTTGTCTCGCTGATCGAGAATCACATTGTCGGTATCGGCAAATGCGCCAACTCTGGTGCAGGTGAGATCGAGAGCGTGAAGTGGGAGCCCTGCGATGATCATTCCTGGGTGACCAAATCAGGCAAGCCTGCCAGGCCCTTGCCGGTGGAAATCTGGAAAAAGCTCAGCTCCGGCCGCCAAGTACCTGTCGCGCCCGTCGCGGTCCGGCTGCCGTATTGGGATACCCCGAAAGTCCCCGCTGTATATCCGGTCGATCTCAAGATTTGAGACCTTCGTTTTCATGCGTGCCCTGGAGCCCTTGTTTTTCAAGGGCTTTCGCGGACCGCTTTAAATGAAGGTTTTTCTCGATTTCAGCCTGAATACTCTTTTAATACAGAGGGTTGAGAGGTTATTTATTCACCTCGCTGCCGTGCAGGCAGTTTGGAAA